>Ga0255753_1001953_pt1 | contig 23564 bp, 20 predicted proteins | sample 041ome_10_FD_179953 | JGI IMG/M metagenome (GOLD analysis project Ga0255753, IMG submission 179953) | Coastal salt marsh microbial communities from the Groves Creek Marsh, Skidaway Island, Georgia - 041412US metaG (version 2) | ecosystem: Environmental > Aquatic > Marine > Intertidal zone > Salt... | reverse complement strand
CGAATAGAGAATTAATTTTCATCTCTTAATATTATTTTCTTAAATTGAACTTCAAAATTATAGGCAACAAAAATTCAAATACAAACCATGAGTCAATTTAAAATTCTTTTTTTTGTTGGATTAATTTCCATAAAACTGTTTGCTCAAAACAAAGAGTTCCAACTTGACTATCAAACAGAGTTGCCTTTTCAAACGGTTGTCGATTCTGACTATTACCATCTTGAATCAGCCATGTTACTGAGAAACATAACGAATGACATTTTTGAGATTATAAAGCGGGAAAAGAATTCTTCAAATGCGCTTCAGTTTAAATTACTTTTTAAAAGCCAGACAGGAGCCCAGCTCCCCGTAGATTATGCACAAAATCCGATTGCTTTGAAAGGTTATTTTGCCTCAAAAGAATCTCAGCTTTCCCTCAAAAAGGCAACATACGAATGGTTAAATAGGTCTTTTCGTTCTAACATTCCCTATAAAGAATAAGTTTCCTTCAAGTCTCAAATTTTTATTAATAATGACAATTCTTAGTATATAAATTAGAACTTCTGTATCTTTTTAACTTTAAAATATTTCTAGATGTCATTAAAAAGCACTAAAACTTATTGGAGGACAAATTTAAAGTACCTCTCAATATTGCTACTTATTTGGTTTGTTGTTTCCTTTCTCTTCGGAATTGTTCTTGCTGAAACTCTTAACCAATTTTATCTCGGCGGATTTCCTTTAGGATTTTGGTTTGCACATCAAGGATCCATTTACACATTTGTTATCTTGATCTTTATCTATGTATACTTGATGAATCGCTTGGATAAAAAATTTGATGTTGATGAGATTTAATACTATAATTTTATGAGTGCACAAACATGGACCTACCTTTTGGTTGGAGCCACTTTTTTGATATACATAATTATTGCCATCGTTTCACGAGCAGGCTCTACAAAAGAGTTTTATGTTGCAGGAGGAGGAGTTAGTCCAATAGCAAATGGGATGGCAACCGCAGCAGACTGGATGTCTGCAGCCTCTTTCCTCTCTATGACAGGATTAATTGCCTTTATGGGTTTTTCTGGAGGACAATATTTGATGGGTTGGACAGGAGGTTATGTGCTTCTAGCCCTTCTTTTGGCTCCTTACTTAAGAAAATTCGGGAAGTTTACCGTTCCTGATTTTATAGGAGAACGATATTATTCTAAAAACGCAAGACTCATTGCTTTAATTTGTGCTCTTTTTGTTTCCTTTACCTATGTGGTAGGTCAGATGAAAGGAGTAGGAGTCGCTTTTGCACGCTTTTTAAATGTCCCTTTCGATACAGGGGTTTTAATAGGTATAGGAATTGTTTTTTTCTATGCTGTTTTGGGGGGTATGAAAGGAATTACTTACACCCAAGTTGCACAATTCTGTGTATTAATTTTTGCCTTTACGGTTCCGGCAATTTTTATCTCATTACAAATGACTGGGAATCCAATTCCTCAGATGGGTTTTGGTTCTCGTGGAACCGACGGTGTCTTTTTACTTGAAAAATTAAATCAACTTTCTGTAGACCTAGGGTTTGATTCATACACCAGTATTGATAGAAACAATCTTGTAAATATGTTTTTTATAACAGCTGCTTTGATGTTTGGTACTGCTGGATTACCCCATGTGATCGTTCGGTTTTTTACAGTACCTCGAGTGAAAGATGCACGAATTTCAGCAGGATGGGCATTGTTATTTATTGCAATATTATACACTACAGCTCCTGCTGTAGCTGTTTTTGCACGAACAAACATTTTGAATACTCTTTCCAATGCCTCCTATTCAGAAGTGCCCAGTTGGTTTACCAATTGGGAAAGTACAGGACTTTTGTCTTTTGAAGACAAAAATCAAGACGGAAAAATTCAATATGTAGCTGATCCTATCGCTAATGAATTAACTGTAGATCAAGACATCATTGTGTTGGCAAACCCTGAAATAGCAAACCTTCCTGCATGGGTAATTGGTTTGGTTGTCGCAGGGGGCTTAGCCGCTGCACTTTCTACTGCTGCAGGTTTGTTATTGGTGATTTCAACTTCAATATCTCATGATTTATTGAAAAATTATCTCCGTCCCAGCATCAGTGAAAAAGGCGAATTGAATGCTGCGCGAGTCGCTATTGCTGTAGCTGTAGTTGCAGCTGGACTTGCTGGATTAAATCCACCAGGATTTGTCGCGCAAGTAGTTGCCTTAGCATTTGGGTTAGCCGCTTCCTCATTTTTTCCTGCCATCATTTTAGGTATTTTTGATAAGCGTATGAATAAAGAAGGGGCAATGACAGGAATGATTTTAGGAATCCTTTTTACGGCCAGTTATATTATTTATTTTAAACCACAATTGGGAGGACCTGGTCTAGCAGAAAATTTTTGGTGGGGAATTTCTCCTGAGGGTATTGGAACTTTAGGAATGATACTTAACTTTATAGTAGCATTGGTTGTTTCTAGACTGACAAGTCCTCCGCCTCAAGAGGTTTTGGAACTTACAGAGCGGATCCGAACGCCTAGAGGAGCTGAACAAGTTGCTGCTCTACATTAACAGAAAACTGATTATGAGTCAAAAAATTCAAACACTTTCGGGTTATTTTCACGAATATCAAAAAAGCATTCACCAACCAGAACAATTTTGGAGTCGCATTGCGAATTCCTTTCATTGGAAAAAGCCCTGGGATAAAGTACTTTCATGGGATTTTAAGGGTCCGGATATAAAATGGTTCGAAAATGCTAAACTGAATCTAACCGAGAATATCTTTGAACGCCATCTTTTCACCCATAGCGAGAAAACTGCAATTATCTGGGAACCAAACGACCCCAATGAGGCAGAACGCAAAATCTCATACCGAGAGCTTTTTGAATTGACCTGTCAATTTTCTAATGCGCTCGAAGCTGAAGGAGTCCAAAAAGGCGATCGGGTCATTATTTACATGCCGATGATCCCGGAGGCTGCAATTGCAATGCTTGCCTGTGCTAGAATAGGAGCGGTCCATTCTGTAGTTTTTGCAGGTTTTTCTTCCAATGCCCTGGCTGATCGAATTGAGGATTGTAAGGCTAAAATGGTACTTACCTCAGACGGGAACTTTAGGGGAGCTAAAGACATTGAGGTAAAAGCAGTGGTCGATCAGGCACTTGAAAGCACGAATTGTGTCGAAAAAGTTATTGTTTGTAAACGTACTGAAACTCCTGTGGACATGAAGGCGGGGAGAGACTTATGGTGGCATGAAGTTATCGAAGGAAAAGCAACTTCTCATACAGCTGCAATTTTAGATGCAGAAGACTTATTGTTTATCTTGTATACTTCTGGATCTACAGGTAAACCTAAAGGTGTTGTTCATACTACAGCAGGATACATGGTTTACACTCATTATTCATTCACAAATGTGTTTCAATATGAACAGAATGATGTCTATTGGTGTACGGCAGATGTTGGCTGGATCACAGGACATTCCTATATTGTTTATGGTCCTCTGCTTGCAGGCGCAACAACAGTAATGTTCGAAGGAGTACCGACTTATCCAAATCCCGGTCGTTTTTGGGAAATTGTAGACAAGTATAAAGTCAATCAATTTTATACAGCACCAACAGCGATAAGAGCACTACAAGCTTATGGTCTAGAACCTCTAGAGGCTTATTCACTTGACTCTCTCAAAGTTATAGGTTCTGTAGGAGAACCAATTAATGAAGAAGCTTGGCATTGGTATCATGATCACATAGGAAAAGGGAAGTGCCCACTAGTGGATACTTGGTGGCAAACAGAAACAGGAGGGATTATGATTTCTCCTTTAGCTGGAATTACACCAAACAAACCAGCCCATGCATCACTTCCTCTACCTGGAGTTCAGCCTATCATTGTTGATACAGATGGGAATGAATTAAAAGGGAATAATGTAGAAGGAAACTTGTGTATCAAATACCCATGGCCCTCTATGCTACGAACTACTTATGGGGATCATAAACGGTGTAAGGAGACTTATTTTTCTACTTATCCTGGACTTTATTTTACTGGAGATGGAGCTAAAAGAGATCATGATGGTTATTTGCGAATTTTAGGTAGAGTAGATGATGTGATCAATGTTTCTGGACACCGAATGGGAACAGCTGAAGTAGAAAATGCCATTAATGAACATCCTAAAGTGATTGAGTCAGCCGTAGTGGGGTATCCACATGACATAAAAGGACAAGGAATTTATGCTTATGTTATTTGTGATATGGAAGGAAGAACCGAGGAAGGTCTCATTAAAGAAATTAAAGACACGGTTCGAAAAATTATCGGCCCGATTGCAAAACCCGATGAAGTACAAATTGTTCCAGGATTGCCTAAGACCCGATCAGGAAAAATTATGCGAAGAATTTTAAGGAAAGTAGCAAGTAATGATATTTCTAATTTAGGAGATACTTCAACTTTATTGAATCCAGAGGTAGTAGATCAAATTATTGAAGGTGCGAAGCACTAGGATGTTTAAATCATTGAACAATATTCGTCTCCTAACTCAAAACTCTCGAAAACCTCCTTTGATACCCTTCCTTGCCTTACGCCATCATCTGGTATATTAGGCAAATTTTCTTCACCATATCCTATGAAATTCAAATCAGTTTGTAAAACAAATATATAGGAGTCTCCTTGAGATGTTTTTTGAATGATTGTTCCGCACCGATCATCTTCTTTTTGACAGCCCCAAAAAAGAAAAAGGACAATAATGAATTGGATTTGTTTCATGGGTTCAGTAATTTTTCAAAAAAGGGAATTAATTTCTCAAGCGTTAATGCCCTAGATCCCTTAATCAGAACTGCTGAAAACGTCCATGGGGTTGATTCTAAATGTCCCATTAATAATTCAAGTGACTGAAACTTTGAAATACGATCATCTTTTAGGGCTGTTGAACTAAAATTTGGGCCAATCGCATAGATATGATTTATGGATAATTCTAAACAATTCTTGAGAAGTGAAAGATGCTCTTGGTCAGACATATTCCCTAATTCCTTCATATCGCCTAAAATGACTGCTTTTTTAGTTTTTCTGTTTTTATCAAAGGCATTTAATGCAACTCTCATACTACTTGGATTGGCATTATAGGCATCCAAAATGAATTGTGTTTGATGAATTTGAATAAGTTGTGATCTGTTATTCTTAGACACATAGCTGGAAAGTCCCTTCTGTCTGTCTTTAGGAGAAACTTTGAATAGTGCTGCGAAAGTTAATGCAGCAGCAATATTATTAAGATTATATTCACCGTAAAGTGCTGCGGTATATATTTTATTTTGAAATTGTATTGATAAACAGTCTTCGCTTGTTTTGATTTCATTCCATTGATAATCAGCCTCTTCATTATTCCCAAATGCCAAAACGTTATAATCTCCGACTTGTTTAATTTGTTCGTAATCGTCAGCATTAATTAAAATGTTTTTTTGATGTTTTATCTGATGACGATACATTTCAGATTTGGAACGAATGACTCCATCAATACCTCCAAAACCTTCCAAATGTGCTTTCCCGAAGTTTGTAATATAACCCCAATCTGGTAATGTAATTTCACATAATTGAGCAATTTCATTAGGATGATTTGCACCCATTTCAATAATTCCAATCTGGTGATTAGCATTCAATTTCAATAGGGTAAGGGGAACTCCTATATGATTATTCAGATTTCCTTCGGTTGCCAAAACATGATACTTTTCGGAAAGTACTGCCCTGATTAATTCTTTGGTTGTTGTTTTACCATTACTTCCTGTTAAAGCAATTATAGGTGTTTTCAGTTTTAATCGATGGTAAGTAGCCAGGGCTTGGAGTGTTTCCAAGGCATTGTCTACCAAATAAACGTTTTTACTTTTGAGTTGCAAATTAGGATCATCGATGACTACTGCGACTGCCCCATCTTCAAGTGCTTTTTTTGCAAAACTGTTGCCGTTAAAGTTTAATCCCTGTAAAGCAAAAAATAAAGTTCCTTTTTTGAAGTTTCTTGTATCTGTACAAATCCCTTTAGATTTTACAAAGGCAGCGTAAAGTGATGCTATATCCATGATAAAAAAAAGCATCTTAGTACTAAGATGCTTGTTTTTAATTTTTTGTTATCCTCGTCTTTTGTGTCGAGCAGTCTTTTTGACTTGACTTTTTGATCCCATACGAGACATAGCACATCTAAAACCAATATAGTCTGTGGCAATATACTGCGGAAGGTATCTTCGTTGTGCGGGATCTAACCAGTATGCTCTATCTTTCCAAGACCCTCCTTTGTAGACCCTTACTTCATCTGTAATTAGTGTTGTTCTTTTGGAAGATTCATCAATTTGTCTTACGGCTTCTCCATTATCATTGAATGTAACTTTTGCGGGCTGAGGCGCATCATACATTAATGATGTTTCAGGTTTTGAGTTTTCTGAAGAGTTATCTGGTTTTCCAGAGGCAAAATTTCTAGAGGATTCTATATCTCCATCACGGAAGTTTCTATTATCGCTTTCAGAGAAATTTTGTCTAAGAAAAGTTTCTTCTTCATCTATAGCAACCTTATCTAGGTCTCCGGGTAGTCTTTTGAGTAAGACTTTTCCATTAGGAAGAGTATCAAAAACCAACTGATCAGGGGATATAATTGATGCTTTTCCATCTTCTCCGATCACGTTTTTGAGATACACATTGCCTCTGTAGTAATTAAAATCATTTGCTTCATCATCTACAATGGGACGGTAAACATCAGAAACCCATTCGGCAACATTACCCGCCATATCGTATATTCCAAAATCATTTGGAGGATATTGTTTGACTTGAATGGTTATGTCTGCTCCATCATCAGACCATCCAGCAATTCCACCATAATCTCCTTTTCCGAGTTTAAAGTTTGCAAGTTGATCTCCCTCAGTTCTTCTGTCACTTGAGCGGGTATATTCACCAGACCAAGGATATTTCTTTTTACCTCTATAGGTATTGTACTCACGATCCCCTACTAGGGCAAGTGCGGCATATTCCCATTCTGTTTCTGTTGGAAGTCTATATGAAGGGAGTAAAATTCCTTTTTCTATTCCAGCATATACTTTGACAATAGAATCCCCCTTTTTTTCTTCTCCTCTTTTTCCAGTAAGACTATCTATTTTACCTCCGTAAGCAGATTCAGGTCTTTTCAGGTAAGCATCAGTATTAAATGTAGAGTTAGTTTCTACGTTATTGTAACGTACATCTTTTTCTACATAAGCTTCGCGCTCTAAAATATATTCGTTTACACGGTCAGTTCTCCATTCAGCATACTGAACAGCTTGTAGCCAATTCACACCCACTACTGGATATTCAGCGTAGGCAGGGTGACGAAGGTAGTTGGTCGTTAATTCTTCAACATAACTCAATTGATTTCTCCAAACAAGGGTATCGGGAAGAGCTCCTTCATAGATTTGTCTATATCGAGGCTCACTTGTAGGGAATACGTATTCAAGCCAGTCCAGATATTCCATGTACATCAAGTTGGTTACTTCTGTTTCATCAATGTAGAAGGACATGACATGCTGTTTGTTTGGGGTGTTATTCCAATCGTGCATAACGTCGTCTTGGACTTGCCCTTTGGTAAAGGTTCCTCCTTCAATAAAAACAAGTCCGGGTCCGGTTTCTTGATCTTCAAATTCAACATTGAATTGGAATCCTCCTTTTTTAGAATTGATGTCCCAGCCAGTAGCTCTTGAGGCGTTATTTCCTCCTCCGCAGGCAGAGAATAATAAAAATCCAAAACAAGGGATTAATAGTTGTTTAAAGTGACTCAATTTCATATAGTTCTATCTTATTTTCAAAAGATTATGCAATATACAAATAATCGTTTTCTTTGAAAGAATTGAATTTCAATTATATTCTAACTAGTTTATCATTTAACGTCTTTACTCACAAAATATTGTAACCAAGCCGTTAAATCATAAAAAAAATGTTTGGTGTATAAGAAATCGTGATTTTACACGTTTTTAATGTTACAATTATATAATGTAATGCTCAATCCAATCAAAACCTACGTCTTACTTTGTTTTAGTTTTGTTTTGTTTTCGGTCTCAGGACAAAATTCCAATCGAGTGATCACAACGAGCGTTCCCTTTCTTTTGATTACTCCTGACGCAAGAGCTGCTGGAATGGGAGAGCTTGGTGTTGCTACTGCTGCAGATGCCTACTCTCAGCAATGGAATCCTGCAAAATATGCTTTTGCATCCTCTGAAAAAAGTATTGGAATTAGTTATACCCCTTATTTAAGTAAACTTGTCGATGATATTTTTTTAGGAAATGTTACTTTTTACAGAAAAGTCAACGATCGTAGTGCTTGGGCTACAAGTTTAAAATACTTTAGTTTAGGAGATATTCAATTTAATGAATTTATAGGAGGATCAATTGTAGATCAAGGACAAGAGCGTCCATCAGAGTTGACTTTGGATTTGTCGTATTCCCTAAAGCTAAGTGAACAATTTTCTATGGCAGTAGCAGGGAGGTATATTCGATCTGACCTCAGGATAGCTACTGATGCTGACACTTCTTCAGCAAATACTTTAGGAGTTGATATTGCAGGATTTTATCAAAGTAAAATATTCGATTTAGGAGCTCAAAATGCTATTTTTAGAAGTGGTATTAACATATCAAATGTTGGTCCTCGATTGAATTACGATGTTGGAGGACAAAAAAGTTTTATTCCTACAAATCTGAAGATGGGTTTTGGTCTTGATTTATTTTTTGACGATCAAAATAGTTTTGGAATTTATACAGAGTTCAATAAACTACTAGTGCCCACTCCTGTTGCTGTTTATGATGCTGAGGGTCTGCTTTTAGGATATCAGCAGCCTGACATCGATTTTGTCAATGGCATGATTACTTCCTTTTCTGATGCACCCGGGGGATTCAGCGAAGAGTTGAATGAAATCACAGCTGCTATTGGTCTTGAGTACCAATTTCAAGATGTATTTTCATTACGAACAGGATATTTTAATGAAAGTAAAGAAAAAGGGTCAAGAAGATATTTAACACTTGGAGCAGGATTTGATTTGAATTTTATTAATATTGATATTTCCTACCTCTTTTCTACCTCCAATGTCCGAAACCCATTAGAAAACACCATCCGATTTTCTCTTTCTCTAGATTTGGAGAGCTCTATTCCACAGACTGAAGCTGAGGTAGTAAGTCAGTAAACAAAATTCACTTAAAGAATAAATTTAAGGGAATGTTTTACCTTAAGGATAGAAATGAGTAATTTCGCAGACACTAATTGGGATTATTTATTAGGATTTTATGAAGAAAATAACAAAACAAACTTACTTAGATTGGTATGAAAACATGCTTTTTTGGAGAAAGTTTGAGGACAAGTTAGCTGCAGTTTATATTCAACAAAAAGTACGTGGATTTCTTCACTTGTACAATGGTCAAGAGGCAGTTTTAGCGGGATCATTGCATGCAATGGAGATTGGGAAAGACAGAATGATAACAGCATATAGAAATCACGTTCAGCCAATAGGTATGGGTGTGGATCCCAAACGTGTAATGGCAGAATTATATGGAAAAGCAACAGGAACCTCTCAAGGACTTGGGGGTTCTATGCATATCTTTTCTAAAGAGCATAAATTTCACGGTGGTCATGGAATAGTTGGAGGTCAAATACCATTAGGAGCTGGAATGGCTTTTGGGGATAAATATTTTGAAAGAGACAATGTCACACTTTGTTTTATGGGTGATGGTGCTGTACGCCAAGGGTCCCTCCATGAAACTTTAAATTTAGCAACACTCTGGCAGCTTCCAGTTGTCTTTGTAGTAGAGAATAATGGCTATGCTATGGGAACATCAGTAGCAAGAACAGCTTCACATGAAGAAATATGGAAATTGGGATTAGGCTACGACATGCCTTGCGAACCTTGTGACGGAATGGATCCTGTTGCAGTTGCAAAAACTATGGATAAAGCCATAAGTTTGGCACGCTCTGGGGGAGGACCTTCTTTTATTGAAATGAAAACCTATCGCTACAGAGGTCACTCTATGTCTGATGCACAGCATTACCGTACTAAAGACGAGGTAGAGGAATACCGAAAAATAGACCCAATAACACAAGTAAAAGAAGTAATTCTTTCTAAAAAATATGCTACTCAAGAAACTTTAGATGCAGTAGATAAATCAATAAAAGAGCGCGTCATTGAATGCGAGAAATTTGCAGAATCATCCCCTTACCCAGAGCATAGCTTGATGTATGATGCGGTATACGAACAAGAAGATTATCCTTTTATAAAACACAAATTATAGTAGATGGCTGAAATTATTAACATGCCCAGGTTGAGTGATACCATGGAAGAAGGAACCGTGGCGAAATGGTTTAAGAAAGTCGGTGATGCCGTTAGTGAAGGTGATATTTTAGCTGAAATTGAAACGGATAAAGCCACTATGGAATTTGAATCGTTTAATGAAGGCGAATTACTCCATATTGGTATTCAAGAGGGAGGAACAGCGCCTGTAGATACTTTGCTTGCTATAATTGGTGAAAAAGGAGAAGATATTACGAGTCTGATTTCAGGAGGTGTTGCCTCAGAAGATTCTGAAAAGGCTGCAGTTTCTGAACCTAAGGAGGAAGAACCAGCAGTAAGTGTTTCTTCTGAAATTCCTGAAGGAGTGGAAATCATTACCATGCCTCGTTTGAGTGACACCATGGAGGAAGGAACCGTTGCTAAATGGAATAAAAAAGTCGGTGATACTGTAAGTGAAGGAGATATTTTAGCTGAAATCGAAACGGATAAGGCTACTATGGAATTTGAATCCTTTTATCAAGGTACCTTGTTGCATATTGGACTAAACGAAGGAGAATCTGCACCTGTAGACAGTGTTTTAGCAATCATTGGAAAAAAAGGAACGGATATAAGTGCTGTTTTGACGAAACAAGCAAGTCCTTCAGCGGATACACAAAAAGCTGAACCAACTTCAAAAGTTCCTTCACCTAAAGTTGAGGTGTTGCCAGAAGTAAAAGCTACTCCTCAAGTAGCGGCTGTAAATAAGCCTTCTAATGGGAGAATAGTAGCTTCACCTCTCGCTAAAAAATTAGCTAGCGAGAAAGGGATAGACCTTTCTAGAGTCCAAGGATCAGGAGATCATGGCAGAATTGTAAAAAAAGATATAGACAATTATCAGCCTCAAGTAGGAGGTGGTGTTCAGGTCTTTACCCCTAGTGGAACAGAATCGGTAACAGAAATTGCTAATTCTCAAATGAGAAAAACCATAGCTAAACGTTTGTCTGCCTCAAAATTTTCTGCACCACATTATTATCTTGGTGTAGAGTTTGACATGGATAATGCTATTGCTTTTCGAACACAATACAATTCAATACCAGACACCAAAATTTCTTTCAATGATATCGTTGTGAAAGCAGTTGCTCTTGCCTTGAAGCAGCACCCTCAAGTCAATGCAAAATGGGAAGATCATCAAATTACTCAGCACCACCATGTCCATGTTGGAGTAGCCGTTGCGGTTGAAGACGGTTTGGTTGTTCCTGTGGTGAAATTTACTAATGAACAAAGTCTTCCACAGATTGGTGCAGCGGTTAAAGACTATGCTATTCGTGCTCGTGACAAAAAATTAAAGCCTGAAGAAATGGACGGTAGTACTTTTACTATTTCAAATTTAGGAATGTTTGGAATTCAAGAATTTACCTCGATCATTAACCAACCAAACGGAGCCATTTTATCTGTCGGTGCAATAGTTCAAAAACCGGTTGTTAAAGAAGGTACTATCATGGTTGGGAATGTGATGAAATTAACTTTAGCATGTGACCACCGAGTTGTAGATGGCGCTACTGGAGCTCAGTTTTTACAAACACTTCGAGCATTTGTTGAGAATCCACTTACGATGGTAGTATAGTTTTAATCTAATTGGTTCATCCACCAGTTTCGATTTCTTATCTACTGACATCATCTAGTTATAGTTAGTATATTGTAGCAACTATCACCATATTCCTCATGTTTATTTTTATTACCTTTAAATCATGTTGAAAACACTCGTTATTACTGGTGCAAGCCGAGGTATTGGTCATGCTTTGGCAAAGCTCGCATCAGAAGCTGGACATTCTGTATATGCCCTTTCTCGCAACATAGAAACTCTTGAAAGAACGGCAACTCTTTTCCCAATTTCTATAGACCTTACTGATGAAAAAGCCATTGTAGAATTTGCGGATCAACTCAAGGAGGAAGGAGTAGTTATAGATGCGTTGATAAACAATGCAGGGGCTCTTATCAATAAACCGTTTAGTGAAACCTCAGCTAAGGATTTTGAGTCAGTGTATCGAGTCAATGTTTTTGGGTTAGCTTCATTAACACGAATCTTAATTCCTTTCATTGAGCTTAAAGGACATGTTGTAAATATCAGTAGTATGGGTGGGCTAGAAGGTAGTTCAAAATTTCCTGGACTAGCAGCATACAGTAGTAGTAAAGCCGCGGTTAATATCCTAACAGAATTGTTGGCTGAAGAATATAAAAATACGGGTCCAGCATTTAATGGATTGGCCTTAGGTGCAGTACAAACAGAAATGTTGGAAGCTGCTTTCCCAGGTTTCAAAGCACCCGTAACTGCACAACAAATGGCAAAATACATCCTTCAATTTGCTTTACAAGGACAACAGTTTTATAATGGTAAAATTTTACCAGTTTCTTCTTCTACCCCCTAGTTTGTTTTATGGAAAAAGTATTGTCTTATGTTCCTCAAAAGGCTAGAAAACAAGTTCAAGCGGTATTGGAAGAATCGCATGTTGGTGTTAAGATTACTAGAAAACGGTTAACGAAGCACGGGGATTTTCGGAAACTACAAAACGGAACATCTTTAATCACGATAAACGCAACACCAAATCCCTATCGTTTTTTAATCACTTTACTTCATGAATTAGCACATTTTAAAGTTTCTCAGTCTCAAAGATACCGTGTAAAGCCTCATGGGATTGAATGGAAAATGGCATACAGACAAACATTACTTCCATTTTTAAATCCTGAAATTTTTCCAGAACCCCTTTGTGGTTTACTGGCTTCACACATGAAAAATCCTAAAGCAAGTACGGATCGAGATTTTAATTTAGTTATGGCATTAAGAAACTATGATTCTAATACTGGTCAAACATCTGTTTTTGAATTACAGGACGGGCAACATTTTCAGTTAGAGAATGGTAGAGGTTTTGTTAGATTGAAAAAGAGAAGAACCCGAATTGAATGCAGGGAACTAAGTAGCGGGAGAATCTATCTTTTTAGCCCTCATGCTGAGGTGGAACCCCTTTTATCTTCTTCGAGATAAGCCAAGCGAACTTTTTTAAATAAATCAGAAGAATAAACAAAATTTGTCACTGCTTCATTTTCAGTAATAAAAATTTCTTTATTATTTCCTTCCCAAGCTTTTATTCCGTTTTGCAAAAAGACAATCTTTTCTCCAATCTCCATTACAGAATTCATATCGTGGGTATTGATAACGGTAGTAATGTTGTATTCTTCTGTAATTTCTTGAATCAAATTATCAATGAGGATAGCTGTCCTAGGATCTAAACCTGAGTTGGGTTCATCACAAAAGAGGTATTTTGGATTCATGACGATGGCACGAGCTATGGCAACTCTTTTTTTCATTCCTCCAGAAATTTCATCAGGAAATTTCTCATTGGCATTGACAAGGTTTACCCTTTTAATCACCGAATTTGCTCGATCTCTAATTTCTTCATTTTTCTTTTGGGTAAACATTTGCATGGGAAACATAATATTTTCCTCAACTGTCATGGAATCAAACAATGCACTCCCTTGGAAAACCATTCCCATTTCTTGACGTAAAACAGAACGTTCCTTGACAGACATTTTCTTCAATCTTTTGCCTTCAAATAAAATTTTACCGCTATCTGCTTCAAAGAGACCCAATAAGCATTTTAAGAATACAGTTTTACCAGAACCACTTTGTCCTATTATCAAATTGGTTTTTCCTTTTTCAAAAACAGTTGAAATTCCTTTTAGAACTTCTGTTCCGTCAAATGATTTTGTTATGTTCTGAACTTCAATCATTTAAGTAAGTAAAAGTTGAGTGATTAAATAATTTAAAAGAATAATGATGACACTAGTCCAAACAAAAGAAATCGTACTTGCTTTTCCTACTTCTAAGGCTCCACCTGTCATAAAATAACCATGATAGGAAGGAACGGTTGCTAGTATAAATGAAAAGAAAGCAGTTTTAATAAAAGCATAGGTAATGTGAAAAGGGAAAAAATCCATTTGGATTCCTTCAATAAATTCTGTGCTGGATGAAAATCCACCATATACACAAGCTATGTAACCTCCAAACACCCCCAAAAACATAGATATACAAATAACTAAAGGATAGAGTGATAGGGCTACTATCTTGGGTAAAATGAGATAGTTGTAAGTATTGATTCCCATTACTTCAAGTGCATCAATTTGTTCTGTTACACGCATAGTGCCAATACTTGACGTGATGTAAGACCCTACTTTACCTGCCATAATAACTGAGATAAAGGTTGGAGCAAATTCTAGAATAACTGATTGTCGAGTGGCGAAACCGATTAAATTTTTTGGAAGTAATGGATTTTCAAGATTTAAAGCAGTTTGTATCGCTACAACTCCACCAACAAAAAACGAAATAAAAGAGACAATGCCTAAAGACCCAATAATGAGAGTGTCAATGTCTTTTAGAATAAGTTGTTTTAGGATTTTCCACTTAGTAAATTTTCCAAAAACACTTTTGAGCATCAAGAAATATTTACCAATTTTTGCAAGGATTTTCATACCCTTCCAAAGGTAGTAATTTAAACTAAAATGTATTTGTCTTAAAACAAATTCTTATTTACATTCTGTAAGTGATGGCATTGATGTTCATGCCTGCGCCTACTGAGGCAAAAATGATTAGATCTCCAGGGTGTAATTGATGACCTTTATAGTTTTCTTTTCGAATAAGGTCAAAGAGGGTAGGTACCGTAGCTACGGAGCTATTCCCAAATTCCTGAATATTCATAGGAAGTACCCCTTCTGGCATTGGTTTTTTATAAAGTCTGTATAAACGTTTGATTATGGCATCGTCCATTTTGAGGTTGGCCTGATGTATAAATATTTTTTTAACATCCTCTATGGACTCTCCAGATGCATCTAAACAATTCTGAATAGCTGCAGGTACATTACTTAAAGCAAATTCATAAACTTTACGCCCATGCATTTTGATGTATTTTGTTCCTTTTCCGCTTTGGTTTGAAGGACCGTAAAAAATAAATTCAGCTTCTCCATCAAAAGTATAGGTCGCTGTTTTATGAGATAAAATTCCCCCTTCAGCATCGCATTCCTCAATAACGGTTGCTCCAGCACCATCAGCATAAATCATAGAATCTCGATCAGTTTGATCCAAGACTCTGGAGAGCGTATCTGCTCCAATAACTAAACATTTTTTAGCCATACCAGCTTTGATAAATGCTTTCGCTTGGATTACACCTTCTACCCATCCTGGGCATCCAAACAAAATGTCGTAAGCAACACAGTCAGGGTTTTTGATACGAAGTCCTGCTTTTACTTTTGAGGCTAAACTTGGGAGGGTGTTAACTTGGTTTGTATTTAGAGCAATATCTCCTACGTTATGAGCAACAATGATATAATCAAGTGTTTCTGGATCTAATTTTGCATCATTTATAGCACGTTTTGCAGCTTCTACAGCGATATCAGAAACAGTTTCATTTTCTTTGATATAACGTCTTTGTTCTATGCCTGTAATGGCTTTGAACTTTTCGATGATTTCTTCATTAGGATTTGAGATTCGCTTCCCATCAGCATCATAAAAAGAGTTTAGAGAAAACTCAGAATTTAACTGAATTTGGTCAGGGATACTACTTCCGCTACCTGTGATTTTAATATTCATAATAGGTAAAGCAAAAATACTTCTTTGAGCAGGATAAGTATAGAGAAGCTAAAAATCGCTACGAAGTCTAAAGCATAGAATTTAGAGCTAATTACAGTATTTAATATACTTTAAAATACTGTATATCAGGCATTTATGTATGATTCTATAGGTGAACAACTACAGACTAAATTACGGTCTCCATAGGCTTCATCTACTCGTCTTACACTTGGCCAGAATTTATTTTCATGCACAAATTCCAGTGGGAATGCTGCTTTTTGTCTAGAATAAGGGAATTCCCATTCATCAGAAGTTATCATTGCTAAAGTATGTGGTGCATTTTTTAATAACGCATGATCATGTGGGTTTTCAGAAGCAATTTCCATTCTTATTGAAATCATTGCATCGCAAAAACGATCTATTTCTGCCAGATTTTCACTTTCTGTTGGTTCTATCATCATAGTTCCTGCTACAGGGAAGGAAACCGTTGGTGCATGAAATCCGTAGTCCATGAGGCGTTTAGCAATATCGGTAACTTCAATATTAAATTCTTTAAACGGACGGCAGTCGATGATCAGTTCGTGAGCGGCTCTTCCTTTTTCTCCGGTGTAAAGAATTTGATAAGCACCTTCAATACGTTTTTGAATATAGTTTGCATTCAGAATAGCTATCTCTGTAGCTCTTTTGAGTCCTGATGAACCAAGCATTTTGATGTATCCATATGAAATTAAACATGCTAACGCAGAGCCAAAAGGAGCTCCAGAAATAGCAGAAATGGCTTCACTTCCTCCTGTTGGAACAACTGGGTTTCCTGGTAAAAATGGTGCTAGATGTTTAGCAACGCAAATTGGGCCTACTCCAGGCCCACCACCACCGTGAGGAATAGCAAATGTTTTGTGTAAGTTCAGATGACAAACATCTGCTCCAATTTCAGCTGGACTTGTTAATCCTACTTGGGCATTCATATTGGCACCATCCATATAGACTTGTCCTCCACAATCATGAATCAACTTGGTAATATCTTTTATCTTAGCCTCAAATACACCGTGTGTGCTTGGATATGTTATCATTAATCCAGCAAGATTGTCTTTGTGTTCTATCGCTTTTTGGTGAAGGTCATTCCAGTCAATATTTCCTCTATCATCTGTTCCGGTTACCACAACTTTCATTCCAGCCATTACTGCAGAGGCTGGGTTAGTTCCGTGTGCTGAAGCAGGGATTAAACAAATGTTTCTGTGAGAATCATTTCGCGACTCGTGATAGGCACGTATAACCATTAACCCTGAATATTCACCTTGAGCACCGGAATTAGGTTGTAAAGAAGTCGCTGCAAATCCTGTAATGACATTCAATTGTTTGGTCAGTTTTTCAAGCATTTCATGATATCCTTTCGCTTGTTCTATAGGAACGAAGGGGTGTACACTTCCCCAATTGGGATCACTTAATGGGAGCATTTCAGAAGCAGCATTAAGTTTCATAGTACAAGATCCTAACGAAATCATAGAATGATTTAAAGCTAGGTCTTTACGTTCTAAGCTTTTTATATAACGCATTAACGCTGTCTCCGAGTGATAGGAATTAAAAATAGCATGCGTTAAAAACAGACTTTTTCTTTTTTGATTATTTGGGATGGTTTGAGTTAGCTCTCCAGTAAGAGGGGGTACCTCTTTATTTACAACTTCAGCAAAAACAGAAGCAATTTGTTGAATTTCATCTTCAGAAGTTGTTTCATTGAGAGAAATACAGACTGTATTTGTGTCTGGATAATAAAAATTAAGTTGTTGCTTTTCTGCTATTTTTTTTATTGCAGTTGCATCTATTTCAACTTGAAGTGTATCAAAAAAGTGGTCATTTTTTTGGTTCAATCCTATGCCTTTTAGCAAGGTGTTTAATTGACTGGCTTTATTATGTATGTTTCTTGCGATAAAGCTCAGTCCATTTGGGCCATGGTATACTGCATACATACCAGCCATAACAGCTAATAAAACTTGGGCTGTACAAATGTTAGAAGTAGCTCGATCGCGTTTGATGTGCTGTTCTCTAGTTTGTAGCGCCATACGTAGTGCAGGATTTTCATCAAGATCCTTTGTTTGTCCAATAATTCGACCAGGAATATTTCTTTTGTAGTGACTTTTAGTGGCAAAAAAAGCAGCATGAGGACCTCCGTATCCCAATGGAATCCCAAAACGCTGTGTAGTTCCAACGACAACATCTGCTCCATAAGACCCCGGATTTTCAAGAAGTACAAGACTCATTATATCGGCTGCTACAACAGTAGATATTCCAAATTCTTGTGCTTTATCCATCCAGGATTTAAGGTCAGGAAGGGCTCCGTTTTTGCCTGGATATTGAAATATGGAACCAAAATAGTTCTCTGAAAAAGTACTTGTGTTAGGGTCACCAACAGTCAGTTCTATTCCCATAGGGTTGGCTCTTGTTTTGAGCAAGGACAATGTTTGAGGCAAAATATTTTCATCTACAAAAAATTGACAAGCATCCTGCTTTTTTTGTTCTCTTGTACGGGAACCAAATAGCATAGTCATTGCCTCTGCTGCGGCTGTACTTTCATCCAATAAAGAAGCGTTAGCGAGCTCCATTCCTGTTAAATCACAAACTACTGTTTGAAAATTAAAAAGTGCTTCCAGACGACCTTGTGCAATTTCTGCTTGGTAAGGGGTATATGCGGTATACCATCCTGGGTTTTCAAGAATATTCCTTTGGATTACAGCTGGAGTAATTGTTGGGTGATATCCCAAACCAATAAAGTTGGAAAATTTTTTATTTTTCCTCCCTAATTCCTGAATGTGCTTTGAGAATTCAAACTCGCTTATTTCACGCTCAAGATTGAGAGGTTCATTGAGTCTAATACTTTCAGGTATAGTCTGATCTAGCAATTCATCAATAGAGTTTGCATTGATTTTAGCTAACATTTTTTGTACTTCTACTTCATTTGGTCCGATATGTCTTTCAACAAATTTGTCCGTTCTCATAACCATTTATTAGACTTCAAAAATAAGTCATATAAATTAAATTTTTTTACTCTTTTTTTCATTCTAACAAAACTTTTTAAAAATTTTAAAACATCTGCTTTAAAGTTGCGATATTTACATGTGCGAAATGTCTTAAAAACTATTTTTGATTTTTATATTAAATCGAGTATTCACGTAGCTTTATCAGTACTTTCTCTTTCAAAAATAAGTTTGTTTGTTTTAGGTTCAGATGGGACTGAACTATTGTTAATATTTATTTTTTTTGCTGCCCTTTCGGCCTATAATTTCATCAAGTTTTTTCCTCTTTTGATCACAAAAAAAATAAGCTTAGAGTATAGGCTAATTTTATTACTCACCCTAGCAGGAATACTTACTTGTATTACGGCTATTTTTTATCTGCCTTTGAAGATTATATTTTTTGTTTTAATTGGGAGTTTCTTTGTGATTGGATATTCTATTCCTTTTCAATCTAAAACTTCTAATTGGAGAAACAGAAAAGGTTGGAAAATATATCTTGTCGTTTTGAGTTGGGTATGTCTTACAGTCGGAGTTCCACTGGCATATCCTAGCTCTTTTGAAATCTTGCTTTTTATAAAATTAGCAATACTTCAAGGGATTTATATTTTAGTTGCCATAATCCCTTTTGAAATTGGTGATTTAGAATCAGATAATTTTGGTTTGCAAACACTACCACAAAAATTTGGGATTTTAAATGCAAAAAAAATGGGACTTGCTCTTCTAGTAGGCGGTTATTTTGTTACAGTAGGAATGTTTGGATTCAGTTCAGTAATTGCGGTTAGTACTCTCATTACTTTTGTCCTTTTAGGAATTGGCTTATGGGGAAGTCATAAAGACCAGTCAGTATATTACGCTCGTTTTTGGGTGGAATCCATTCCAATCCTGTGGTGTTTTATAATTCATTATTTTTAGGGATTAATTCTTTTCTCAAACTATATTATAAGATGAAAAAACTCATTCTGCTCCTTTTTGTTGCTTGTGCACAAGAACTTCCAATTGTGGAGACCGTTGAAAAAGTGACCTTTCAACAATTGATGGAAAACAATTACCCTTTAATTGATGTTCGTACTCCTCAAGAATTTCAAGGAGGGCATATTGAAAATGCGACCAATATAGATTTTAATGCCGCAGATTTTACGGATAAAATCTCAGCTCTAGATAAAGAGACCCCATTTTTGATTTATTGTGCGGTGGGTGGTCGAAGTGCCAGGGCTGCATCCTTAATGAAATCATTGGGATTTAAAAAAGTTTATGAACTCAAGGGTGGGTATAATAATTGGTAACCCCTACCTCTTATTCAACTGTTTTTTTAATTCGTTAATTTCGTGCTGTTGTGTTTTGAGTGCTTCAACTAAAATAGGTATTAGTCCCAAGTAATCAATGCTCTTTAAAGAATCTGATCCTGGCACTTCATGGACTAATTCGGGATATATTTTTTCTACATTCTGTGCTAGAAACCCATAATAAATTGTACTGGGAATATTTTTATACTCAAATTGTTTAGGACTCAAAGACATGAACTTTTTATGGTCTATTTCTAAAGGTTTAATTTTGGTTTTTAAACGTTTATCTGAAAGCTTGTTAAAGCCATTTCCGGTCCAATTTCCATTGGCAAGTGCATCTCCGTTTTTAAAAACAATCAGCGCATCTGTTCTACTTACCGAGCTACTTCCTGTTCCATTACCAATTACAAAAAGGCGGTCAGATGAATCCCAATCACGAGTTCCGCCCGAGGGAGAATAGGTGGTGTTATAGCTCCCTAAAACAGTTTCAGAACGACTTTGTGCTATTGTTCCTTGTCCCATTGCTGTAGAATACCATGCATTTGATTGGGTGCTCAGTCCCATAGCAACAGCATGATATCCAGATGCAATTGTATTTCTTCCCATTGCAACAGAATAAGTACCTCGATTGGCATCATCCCATTGATCACTTTGGGCAATTCCTGCACGAAATGCTGCTTTGCTTTTGTCAAAAAACATCCGTTTGTTATCACTTAAAGACGCAGGGTCATTATCCAAGTGCGGACTACCAAAAACAAAATCATCTGTTTCCCAATTGTGCTCTTTGTTTGATATTATGTGATCTTCTTTTGTAAAAGGACTTTGGGTCATTTTGAGTAAAACAGTATTGGTTCCCGTTTCTGAAAACGAAACATTACCGCTTGTGGTTAAAGTGATAAAATTACCATTGCTGATCTCTAGTTTTAGTGAAGAAGAGTTCGTAAGACTGAGTGAAATATTTTGGGAGTCACTATTGTCTAATAGAGGGTTTAAATCTACTTCTCCACCATTTTGAAGCGACAGTTTAGTTCCTGAAAAAGAAAGTTGTTGTGTATCAGAATTTATTGAATTTAGTGCGATTTTATGAGGAGGCTCTGCATCAGAGGATAGGGATATTTCTAATGTATTACTTACCAGTTTGAAGTGATCTATTGTTTGAGGTGGAGAAGGAGTTAATAAAGGATTCAAATCTACACTCCCTCCACGTTCAATGCTTAATAGGGTATTTGAAAGACTGAGTTTTTGTTCGTCTCTGTCTAGGGAGAAAAGAGGACTAAGGTCAACAGATCCTCCATTCTCAAGTATCAGTGAATTACCTTCTAGTCGTAGATGTTGGAATTCTGAATCTGAAAATAAGGAATTCAGATCTACTGCACCTCCATTATCTAGACTTAGAATTGTTCCCTCAAGATGAAGTTGTTGAGCATCTGTATTATCCATCCAAGGACTGAGATCTACTGAATTGTCTTCTGCTAAAAAAAGGCGATTTTCTTGAATTTTTAATTGGGGTGTTTGAGTTTGAAGCAGATTCCACTTTACGTTTTTAGCATCGAAATACTCGAAACTGTTGTTGGTCAAGTTAAAAATAAGCAAACCGTTTGGGGTATTTTTTCCAAAGGCATTATCTCTTTCTTCTGATGACATTCTGGATATGAGAACTCCTTTATTACTACTTTCTATTTCGAAAATAGCATGTGAATCTATTTCCAAAGGACGTTCTCCCATTTTTATTTGTGCTGCTAAAATTATTGGAGAAAAAAAGAGAACTAGGATTTTTTGTTTAGGTATGGGGATAATTGTTTTCATGAGGATTAATTTTATTCAGCAATTTTTTAAGATTTTTTTGGGGATAATTTAAAACGTAAACTTAAGCTGTGGTTTGTTTTGCTTAATTCTGTTAAAGTGCTAAACGGAAATTGAAAGAAATAACCGAGACTGAGGATAGTACCTTCATAAAATTCGAACCCAACACCAACATTTTTTGAAGAATTGATTCCCAACAAAAATTCTCCCATTCTGAGGCTCAAGGCACCTTTTAATTGGACGGTGAGTTGGTCATAGCCTAGATTGTGAATATTGGCACTTAATTTAATGGTATACAGAGATGGCATACTAGGTAATTGTACGCCTAGTTCAGTAAAAAAATAGAGCTGATCTTTAAGAAAGACCGTTGAGTTGTTTTTAATTATTTGCTGATCCAACAGCCTTGGGATGGCACCTTTTATCCAAAACGTATTTTTAGTAAACGTAAAACCAATGCCAAAATTTGGGATAAAACGTCTTTGCTGTTGTAAAAGAAGATCTTTATTTATGCCGTCTACACTTCTCAAATAATTGTATTCAGAACTATAAAAATCACCTAAAACCTGAAACCCCAGCTGGATGATTGTTTTAGGATCTATTTGAATTGGAAATGCACTTTGGACAAAGGGTTGGATATTTTGTTCTCCAAACCGACTGCGATTCCTCACACCTCCGCCTAAGTATATTTTGCCAGCATCATTACGAGAGTTGAAGAGAATACTTTGTTGTTTGGGGGCGTCTTTTATTCCGAGCCACTGACTGTTGATTAGAAGTTGTAAAGTAGATTCTTTGTTTAGTCCAACATTCGATGGGTTAGTCCATTGAGACTGTCCTTCAAAAAGGAATAAATGGTTTTCTTCTTGTCCCCAAAGTACGGATGAAGAGACAAGAATACAAGACAATAAGTAAATGGAAGCTAATCTCATTTATATTTTATTAAAAACCATCCTTCAAGTTCAATTGATTGGTTTCCGTTCAGATCAATACGATAAAAGTAAGACCCTTCGGGAAGTCTTTCGCCACTGAATATATCTGTCCCTTCCCAATCATTATTGTACTCACCTTGATGCTCGAAAACTAAAGATCCATCAAGATTATAAACTTTAATATAACTCTTTGAAGAGAATAAATAGCCACTTATTTTCCAAGTATCGTTTATTCCATCATTATTTGGTGTAATCACCTGACTCACTATTTTTTCATTAATTCCACTAGGCTCTTGAAACACACTAAAACTAATTCCCTTAAAAGATTTTAAATTGACAGCTTCTAAAAGTTGGCCACTTCCTTGTTTGATGCTCAGTTCATTCTCTGGTATAAAAGGATTAGAGCTAAAATGTCCCTGAACAATTTGCCATCCTTGATCTTGATACAATCCAAAAAGGAGATCTGAAGGCTTAAGTTGATTGAAGGTTAAATGGTTTAGTTTGTGTTTCTCCCACCAATAGGTCTTGATTCTAGCGATTGCTTCTCCATCTGTTTTCCAACTCCAATAGTGAAGTTGTGGAGTTTTATATCTGGAACTAGTATCGGCCAAAGTATAGGGAGGTATTCTTTGGTATTTAACCTGAACAAAATCATCGACTTGCAATAAGTTTAATGAAATAGGGCTAAATATCAAACCCTCGCCAACGGGAAACGTAAACCA
>Ga0255753_1001932_pt1 | contig 23724 bp, 19 predicted proteins | sample 041ome_10_FD_179953 | JGI IMG/M metagenome (GOLD analysis project Ga0255753, IMG submission 179953) | Coastal salt marsh microbial communities from the Groves Creek Marsh, Skidaway Island, Georgia - 041412US metaG (version 2) | ecosystem: Environmental > Aquatic > Marine > Intertidal zone > Salt... | reverse complement strand
CGGACAATCATCGCCGTATTGTTGACGCATTTGACCTATCACGTGTTCCAGTATCTCCGATTCATTCTCCCCCATTTTTTTCTTCACTTCAACATTTCTGGAAATCACTATGATCCCCTGAGAAATACGAAGGAAGTTTACGAATGCTTGCTTTTCTGTACTACTAATACTGTATACTTCAACGTCTCCTACGGTCGGACTCACAATGGTACTTTTGCTTTGATACTTTGACAGTAAGTCTAACTTCTCCTTGTACCGTTGAGCTTCCTCAAATTTCAATTCCTCGGCAGCTCGATGCATGATCTCTTTTAATTCTCTCTTAACCTCACCTAGATGCCCTTTCAAAATACGACGTATCTGTCCGATACTGTCCAAGTATTCCTCCTCGCTTTGGCTTCCAACACAAGGGCCTTTGCAGTTCCCAATGTGATATTCCAAACAAATCTGATACTTGCCTTCCGCAACCCCTTTCGGCGTCATTTTTAGATTACAGTTTCGCGTAGGATACAACTTCTTACATAAATCCAACACCGTATTCATGATACGAATACTCGCATATGGACCAAAATATTCGGAGCCATCTTTCACTGGATTTCGCATAGGAAACACCTTAGGAAATCGCTCACGCGTGATTTTTATATAGGGGTAACTTTTGTCGTCTTTTAGATTGATATTGTACTTAGGTTGAAATTCCTTGATTAAACTATTTTCAAGCAACAAAGCATCCATTTCTGTATCAACAACTGTATACTCCAAGGTATTAATCTTACGGACCAATACCCTTGTTTTGAAATCGTCGTGAGATTTATTGAAGTAACTCGAAACCCTTTTTTTTAGGTTTTTAGCTTTCCCTACATATATTATCACACCCGAATCATCAAAATATTTATAAACTCCCGGTTTCTCCGGTAAGGATAATATTCTTGATCGCAATTCCTCAGGCGCCATTGTTCAAAATTACGGCCTAATTTGCAAGAGAGGAAGCGAACGTTAAAGATGTACCGTTTGCGATTGTATATCCGCAGCAAAGAAATTACTGCCTATTTGATCAAATCGAAGATTGGAATCTGTTGTATAAAACTCTAACTCTCCTTTTTTTGAAAGCCTTCGATTGAAAACACTATGGCGGTGTAGATACTGCTTTAAGCTCTGTGCTACCAAAGGGCCCTGTGATATTACTCTGACTCCCTTTGGTAAATATCTTTGAATAGTTGAATACAAGAGTGGATAATGTGTACAAGCCAAAAGTAACGTGTCTATTCTCTTTTCACGGGAGAATAATCGATCTAGATGATATTGCACAAAATAGTCACTACCAGGTGTTCCCATTAGTTCATTTTCAATGAGATGAACCCAGATTGGACATGCTTCTTGATGTATGGAAAGATCTGGAAAAAAATGTCCAATCTCTATTGCATAGGAATGAGACTGTACGGTCCCCTTGGTTCCAACAATACCAATATGACCCGTTTTCGTGTAATGTCCTATCTGCTCAGTTGTTGGTCGGATAACCCCTAGTACTCTTTTTGAATCCGCTCTTTTGGGTAGGTCCGTCTGTTGGATTTCCCTCAGTGCTTTAGCTGAAGCTGTATTGCAAGCAAGAATAACTAAATCACAGTCATGATTAAATAGCCAATCGGTGCATTGAAGGGTGTATTCATGCACGACATCAAAAGACCTATCCCCGTATGGAGCGCGAGAATTATCGCCCAAATAAACATAGGAATACTCAGGCAGCAAGTCTTTTATTGCTCTTAAAATGGTAAGTCCACCATAGCCCGAATCAAATATTCCTATCTTTCCCATATAACAAAGCCCCGGCTCAGCCGAGGCTTAATTCTTATTTAAGTTAAAATTTACTTGCCTAGCATTTGAGCGATAACCGCCGCGGTAATATCATCTTTGTCATTTGCTGTCCAAACAACAATACCCGCAGAATTATCCATCACAGATGTGTAGCCTTTTTTACCGGCAACCACACCAATGGCTTTCTTAACTTCGTTGATAATAGGCTCAAATAGTTCAGCACGTTTCATTTGCATCTCTTGTTGGGCCATTTGCTGCGTCTCTTGATACTCTCTAGCTAGTCTCTCATAAGACTTCTGCAACAATTCCAATTGAGTTTTTGAAGCACCCGCTTGGCTTTTCGCTTGAAATTCCTGCTGTTTTGCCTGAATTTCTCTTTCCAAGTTTTGAATAGCCAATTGATAATCATTTGCTACCTTAGCTAGAGCAACCTCAGCGGTATCTTTAGATGGCAAGGTATCGATGATTACCTGGGTGTTAACATAAGCAATACTGCTAGACTGCCCGAAAGTGGTTGAAATGCCGGCAAAAAGCGCGACGAATCCTAGAATGAATGATTTCATATTGTATTAGTTTCCTTTATTTGTTTCGTTTTGAGTGAGCGGTATACCTAGCTCTTCCATCACCTCGAATGTTTTGTCATGACGAGGGTTAGCATATAACATTTGAACTCCTGATGCTTTATCAAAAATGTAATCCAAGCCCTGGGCTTTGGCCACCTTTTGAACGGCTTCAAACATCTTATCTTGTATGGGTTTCACTAATTGTGCTCTCTTCTTAAATAGAGCACCTTCTGTACCAAACTTTTCTACTCGGAACTTCACCAATTCTTCTTCTTTTGAATTAATGGCGTTCTGCTTTTCTTTTTTTTGTGAAGCAGTAAGTAGTATTTCTTCCGCCGAATAATCACGTTGCATTTGCTTCAACTCTGTTTCCAAGCTCAATGCTTCCTTCTCCCAGGATTTAGCAATTTCATTAAGTTGTTGTTGAGCAGATTCATACTCCGGCATCCTAGACAGGATATAATCCGAATCGATATAGGCCAATGATATCCTCTGCGCCCCTAAAAATTGAGCGGCCATCATGCACAAAACAAGCAGGAGATGTTTCAAGGACAACTTGGTATAATACATAGCAAAATGCATGCGAAATTATTGATTTTATATGACTTTAAGGGTGTTTAAATCGGAATTCTTTGGTCTTTATGATTGAACTCTTATTCAAAGCACGATCAATCATTTGAAACTTATATCTCACGGTATCTAAACGAACATCCAAAGGTCTCGCGGGAATCATTAATTCTATTTTCCCCGTAACCTCACTATGTTCTCCCAAAGCTACCAATGGGGGTATTCTTTCATGAAAGTGAATATCAACTGCATTGTTAAATGGATTCGGTACCGATTTCCAGCTATCATTTTCATAACTCTCCATGTAAGCAAACAGATTGTAGAAAAAATCCTCGCCAAAAGCGAAGTGGCCATTTGTATCTGACTCAGATAAACCAAAGTCACCGTTTATATCTGAGTATACAAAGTGAAAACGTATCAGACTATCGTATGTAGATGAGCTATCCATAACCCGTTCAACATCCTCTAACTCCATCACGGGCGCTGCAGAAGTATTACCTTTGTCTTTAGCACAGGAAGTGCATAGTATGCCTAAAATTACGAACAGCGATATTGCAACGTTTTTAAGTATCAAGGATTTCGAATTTACGAATCTGGCATTGGATTTATACCAAAGACATCTTTGTCATCAAGGTATTTACGCTGAGTGGGTAAAATTATTGCACAAGTCCGATAAAACCGTCAATTGCATCGAAGACATTCCATTTTTACCTATTTCGTTGTTTAAACATCATATTATATCTCTGTTCGATGAACATCAAAAAACATTCACTTCGAGCAGTACGACCGGACAAGGTATTTCAAAACATTATTTTTATGCACTACAGGACTATGTCTTGACCTTTCGGAAGGGGTTTGAAATGATTTACAAAAAAGAATCATTTGATACCCTCGTGGCTTTGCTTCCTGGCTATTTAGATAGACAAGGGTCTTCTTTGGTATATATGGTCGATGATTTGATGAAAGAGCATGTGGGTGATGGTGCATTTTTCAAGAATAATTATGAAGAAGCCGCAATATACATTGAAGAACAAACCATCAAAAACAAGAAAGTTCTGCTATTCGGAGTGACTTTTGGATTACTCAACTTACTGGAATTAAACACCAACATTAATTGGAATTTTGTCACCGTGATTGAAACGGGTGGTATGAAAGGTCACGGCAAGGAATTAACCCGTTCGGAGCTTTATGAAAAACTCGAATCAAAATGGTCGGGGGTTCGGCTGGATTCTGAATATGGAATGACGGAATTAACTTCACAAGCGTATGCCATCAAAAATACGGGTCGTTTTTATCCGCCAACATGGATGAAGGTTTTAATAAAGGATAAGTCTGATCCTCAAGAGATATTAGGATTCCACAAGACAGGAAAAATCTGCATCATTGACCTTGCGAATTATCATAGCTGTCCGTTTATTGAAACCGATGACTTAGGGCGCTTATACCCCGATGGTTCATTTGAAGTATTAGGTCGAATCGATCACAGCGACATAAGAGGCTGTAATTTACTGTTGTAACTATTGATCTTCGGGCAATTCCAACATACTTTCTCTCAATTCGATTTTCGGATTGATGAACTTTTCGAATGCCGTTATCAATGAAGGCAACAAGAGCAAATTGGCAGCCATTCCACCCATTATGGTCATTCCCGTTAACCAACCCAAAGACTGCGTCCCTTGAAACTCCGAAAATATGAATATCGCAAACCCAGAACAAACGGCTAGACCTGAATAAATCATACTATGTCCAACCTCATGTATAGCGTGCTTTAGTGCCAGATGAACGGGCTTTAAATTTTGAATAATCTCTCTTCTAAATGTGCCTACAAAATGTATGGTAGAATCTACGGTTATCCCAAATGATATGCTAAAGATCAGTATGGTTGACGGTTTTAGAGGAACACCAAAATAACCCATCATCCCAGCGGTAAATACCAATGGTGCAAAATTGGGTATGATGGCTATCAGTACCATTCGCCAGCTTGGAAATAAGAAGGTCATCGTCAATGAAATAATCAATAATGACCAGAACGTTGCTTTTAATAGGCTATCGTAAAGGAAGTCATTTCCCTTGAGAAAAATAGGGGTTGTACCCGTTATCTTCACATTATATTCTTCGGGTGGGAAGATATCCCTCGCCGTCTGCTGAATACCCGCATTTAGGCGAGCCATTTCTTCGGAGCCCACATCCTTCATCTGATAACTTATTCTAATCTGGGAATAAGTACTATCCACTAGACCTTTGAGCATACCTTGGCTGTGACCCTTTTCATTTGGAGGAAACTTCATTACCAAATCGCCAAATGCTAAGGCAGAGGGTATGCGGTAATGTCGAGGGTCATTCTCATGAACCGCTTGATTGGCAGCAGATATTACTTCAATCAAGGACATCGGTTTTGACAACTCCTCATTTTCGGATAACGCCCTTTGCAATCTTCGGCCTTTTGCTAACATTCCAACACCTGTGGCGGCACCCTCTTCGTAAGAGGTTACCAATATTTCATAGGGCATAGCTCCATGAAAATGCTCTTGAATGTACTCAAGGTCTGTATATGTTTTTGAATTATGGGGGATATCATCCACCATGAATGCCAATGGCTTTAAGCGAATAAGGAAGACCAATCCCAAAATAGTAAATAATGCGAACCAATAGAACACCCTGCGCCTGCGATTAGAAACAATCTGTTCTACCCTATTCAGTAAACCTGAAATCCGACGGTTATCTAAGTGTTTGGTTTGCTTTAAGCTTGGGGGTCTCAAAAACGAGTAAAGTACCGGTAATCCGATGATATTTATAAAGAAAAGCAGGTTAATAGTAAGGAATGCTACCAACCCAAATTCCTCCAAAATAGAAGTCTGGGTGAAATAGAAAGTTCCAAAACCAACCGACGTTGTAAAGTTGATTAGGAAGTTTGCCACTCCCACATGACTAATAATGCGCATTAGCGCAATGGCTTTATTACGATGTTTTCTATATTGTTCGTGATATTGATTGATGATGTATATAGTATTTTGAACACCCACAACAACCAATAATGGAGGTAATATACCCGATAGTACATTTAGTCGATACCCTAACATCCCAGTGATACCAAGCATGGTAATCACACCTATGGATATAAAAAGTAGGGTGATTAATAAAGTATTGATGCTTCGGAATAACAAGAGGATAAGCAAAGCCGTCACCAAAAAGGCAAGTGCTGTAAACAACAAGATTTCATTTTTTACTGTGGTTCCATTGCGATACCTAACGTATGGCAATCCCGATATATGCACATCCCTATTAGTTCTTTCACCGAAACGTTCTAATTCTTTATTGACATTAGTGATGAGTCCAATTTTCTTGGAGCTATCCATAACCGCCGGATCCAAGAAAACAACCAACATGGAAGCTCGCTGTTCCTGGTCTAATAGGATACCATTGTAAAATTTGATCTTTTTTAGTTCATCGGCTACCGAATCTAGTTCCAATTGAGTGGTAGGTAAATTGGAAAAAACGGGATTCATCCTGAGATAATCCGAACTATCCAACTTGAAGGATTGTGCCGTTGGTATGCTTAAAACATCGAGTACTCCATCAACCTTTTGAATCTTTTTTGCTGTATGAGCGAGTTCCGTAAAATTGGATAATTGAAAAAGATCTTTGGCGTCAAATGCACAGACTAGTTTATTGCCATCATCGCCAAATTTCTTCTTGAACTTCTGGTATGCCAACATGTCCGGATCGGAGTCGGGGACCAATTTTCTCATACTGTATTCCAACTCCACTTTCGTAGCGAAGTAGCCCATAACTCCTGTAAAAAGGAGTATTAAGGCAACGAAATACCAGCGCTTTTTAAGGATGAAGGTAGCGACTTGTTTCCAAAGCATGCTTTTACAAAGGTATGGGGTAAAAACAAAAATGGTCGCGTTTGCGACCATTTTTCACAACAACAATAACCAAACAATTATTCAGCTACAACCTCAAGATTGACGGTTGCGCTGATGTCTTTGAATAGGTTCACAGTGGCAGGAAATGTACCCAACTCTTTAATATCGTCGGTAACAATCTTCCTTCTATCAACATCAAATCCCTTTTCTTTCAAGGCATTTGCAATTTGCAAAGTGGTGATGGATCCAAAAATTCTACCAGATGCTCCAGCTTTGGTTTTAATGGATACCGTAGTACCATTAACCTTCTCGGCCAACGCTTCTGCATCTTTCTTTAATTTATCCATTTTGAATTCCCGCTGACGAACATCTTCCGCCAACATTTTCAATGCACCATCGGTAGCTAACTTAGCTTTCCCTTGAGGAATCAAAAAGTTACGACCGTAACCATTTTTCACCTCTACCACATCGTCTTTAAGACCAACGTGCTTGATATCTTCTTTTAAAATTACTTTCATGATGCTTACAATTTATTTTAGACCGTCTGCAACATATGGCAACAATGCTAGATGTCTAGCGCGCTTGATAGCCACAGAAATTTTACGTTGGTATTTCAAAGAAGTACCTGTGATACGACGTGGTAAAATTTTACCTTGCTCGTTTATGAATTTCAACAAGAAATCCTTGTCCTTGTAATCAATGTGCTTAATACCGTGCTTCTTGAAGCGGCAGTATTTTTTCTTTTGAAGAACTTGTGGAGTTTGGTTGAATATAAAACTATTATCTCTTGCCATGTCTTAGTCCTCCTGATCGTTTTTAGTGTCCGACTCTGCAGCCGCTGCTGCTGCTTTACGTTCTTTTGCCGTTTCTGCAGATGATTTGATTTCTCCGCTACGACGTTTTTGGTTGAATTCAACTGCCCACTTATCTAGTGAAGTTGTTAGGTAACGCATTACTCTCTCGTCACGACGGAAAGCAAGCTCCCACTTCGTGATAAAATCAGTGTTTGCTTTGAACTCAAATAAATGATAAAAACCCGTTCCTTTTTTCTCGATGGGATAGGCTAGTTTGGTGAGACCCCAGTTTTCTTCGTGGATCATCTCCCCACCATTTTCCGTGATCAACTCTCTGTAGCCAGCAACAGCATCTTTCATTTGTTGCTCAGAAAGTACGGGTGTCAAAATGATCACGGTTTCGTACTGTTTTTGATTCATTATACTTAAACTTAAAATTTTCGGGTTGCAAATATAGCTCAAATCCTCCGTAAATTCAACGTAGTCAGAAAAGTAAATCTACGGAACCGGATCATAGCCCTGCCCGCCCCATGGATGACATTTAACCATACGTTTGAGGGTTAACCAGAAGCCCTTAAAAACGCCGTGTTTACGGAAAGCCTCTATACCATATTGAGAACAGGTTGGGGTAAACCTACATGTGGAAGGGAACAATGGCGAAATGGCACCTTGATAAAATCGAATCAACCAAACAAAGAGCCACTTCATTGTCTCAATTCAATTAGCAGTTTCTTATGAAGTTTGAAAAACACCTTTTCGAGATCATCGTAACTCATGAGATGTTTACCCATATAAACGATACTCAAAGCCAATCGCTCTTGGTTATTTTCAACCACGTGATATAAAGGATGCTTAGAGTAGCGATACATTTCTCTGATCAGTCGTTTCATTCTATTGCGTTTGACAGCTGATCTCAGGCTTCTTTTCGAGGCATTTATGGAAACTTTTACAGGCGAATCACCCCACTCTTCCAAAGGCAATCTTTGATAGATGAACCGTAGAGGGTATTTAGAAACAGAAAGGCCGTTTTGGAATAAACGGCCTATTATTAAATCATTTTTAAGCCGTTCATGCTTACCCAGGGTAAACCTAGGATCATCTTGCACGATGGCTGTTTGTTTCATTTATTTGTGCTTCTGTTCGTCGGAAACGGTCAGCTTTTTGCGACCACGACGACGACGAGCTGCCAAAAGGCGACGTCCGTTTTTGGTTGACATGCGCTCACGGAAACCGTGCTTGTTTTTACGCTTGCGGTTTGATGGTTGGTATGTACGTTTTGTCATGACGAGTTCGTTTTAAGGGCTGCAAAGATAATCGTCGTAATTCTTATAAACAATACACCTTTCATATTTGTGTGAAATAACTTTAAACTAATCTTGCATAACTTGTACCCACCAATGAAAGAACCGAGCATTTATGGACAAACTCATCGTATGAATTGGATATTTTGGATCACCCTTCCCATCATAGCGGGGAGTACGTTATTAGGGCTATTCTTTGAAGCTCGCGAACAACATACAACCCTACTTGAACTATCTTGGTCTGATTCCGAATCACTTACAGGAATCATTATGACCGTATTGGTGTTGTTCCTATTAAAGGGGATTAAGCTCAAATGGGAATTCAATTCCTCAGGTTTTGAATATCATTTTATACCCTTCATTTGGAGGAATAAAATCATTCCGTTTTCTGAAATACAGCACATTTCATTTGAAAAGATACACGCGCTAAAAGATTTTGGAGGTTGGGGTTATCGTGTTTCGCGCAAAAAAGGTAAAGCATACACAACGGGTGGCAATACAGTCATACGGATTCAATTGACTCAGGGCACCCCTGTACACCTTACCGCCACATCCGACGAACAGCTGGATGATTGGATTACCTATTTCAATGAGAAATACGCAGGTAATTCGAATTGACATACAACAACAAAACCTAAATACATAACTTTGCGGCATGCCAAAAAACACCATTACTGCCGCGCTACCGTACGCTAACGGACCCGTTCACATTGGTCACTTAGCCGGAGTGTATATCCCTGCGGATATTTATGCGAGATACAGTCGACTGGCAGGGATGGAAACGTTATTTGTTTGCGGAAGTGATGAACATGGTGTTCCCATCACATTAAGAGCAAAAAAAGAGGGTATCACACCCCAAGATGTAGTGGATCGCTATCATGAAATCATTAAGACATCATTTAAAGACCTAGGGATTTCGTTTGATATTTACAGCAGAACCAGCAACGACACCCACAAGGAAACGGCACAAGACTTTTTCAAAATCCTTCACAATAAAGGTGCCTTTAGAGAAATCTCTACAGAGCAATACTATGACGAAGAAGCAAAACAGTTTCTTGCCGATCGCTACATTACCGGTGATTGTCCCAAATGTGGAAATGAAGGTGCTTACGGTGATCAATGTGAAAAGTGCGGATCCACATTAAGCCCCTCCGAACTCAAGAATGTAAAATCTGCGCTAAGCGGAAACACACCGGTTTTAAAGGAAACGAAAAATTGGTACTTGCCGCTAGACGAACTGCAAGAGTCATTCTTAAATAATTACATCAATGAAAGGAATAATTGGCGTTCTACCGTTCAAGGACAATGTAAAAGCTGGTTAAATGACGGATTAAAAGAGCGCGCCATGACCCGTGACCTTGACTGGGGAATTCCAGTACCCGTAGAAGGCGCAGATGGAAAGGTGCTCTATGTTTGGTTTGAAGCTCCTATTGGATACATTTCTGCAACGAAAGAAGCTAGACCGGATGATTGGGAGTCATGGTGGACTGGAGAATCTAAACTAATTCACTTTATTGGCAAGGACAATATCGTATTCCATTGTATCATATTTCCAGCTATGCTGCATTTAAGAGGCGATGATTACGTTATTCCACAAGATGTTCCTGCGAACGAATTCTTAAATCTTGAAGGCCAGAAAATATCGACATCTCGAAATTGGGCCGTTTGGCTTCATGAATATTTAGCAGAAATCCCGAACCGTGAAGATGAATTGCGCTATGTCTTAACGAGCATTGCCCCTGAAACCAAAGACAGCGAATTTACATGGAAGGACTACCAAACAAGAATCAATAGTGAGCTGGTTGCGATATATGGCAATTTTGCGAACCGTGTTTTGGTTCTTATCCAAAAATACTTCGAAGGAAAAGTTCCTCTAAAAGGATCTGAACACAGTAGCTCTCATTTGAGCAAACAGTACATTGCTCCAATTCTTCAAAAAATCTCCGATTACAAATTCCGCGATGCACAAAATGCACTCATGGACTTAGCAAGATTTGGTAATAAGTATTTAGCGGATGAAGAACCTTGGAAAGTAATCAAAACAGACCCTGAGAAAGCGAAAGAAATTTTAGGGTTTGCTTATGAAATTTTGGTAAACCTCGGATTGGCGACCGAAGTATTCATGCCTAAGATCCACCAAAAACTAATGCTTCAATTAGGTTTCGAATCCCAAGAATCCATAAAATACAACTTCTGGAATAAGGCCCAATGGTTTGAAGTCAGCGGTGAAAACCATATTGGTGAAATCTCATTGCTCTTTAGTAAAGTCGAAGACCAAACCGTTGAAGCACAAGTTGAAAAGTTACAACAATCAATTCCAACTCAACCAAACGTAAAACCAATCAAACCCATGATCAACTTTGAAGATTTCACAAAACTTGACCTTCGCATAGCACATGTTGAATCCTGTAAAAAAGTAGAAAAAGCAGATAAGTTATTGCAACTTGAGCTTAATATCGGAGGCGAAACACGGACGGTTCTATCTGGAATTGCAGAACACTTTAGTCCAGAAGAAGTAGTGGGTCGAGACGTTCTTTACCTAGCGAATTTAGCCCCGCGAAAAATTAGAGGTATAGAAAGCCAAGGAATGGTTCTATTGGCGGAGAACGAGGAAGGCAAATTACAATTTGTGAAGCCCGATGGGGCCATTGAGCCTGGTTCAACCGTAGCCTAGCCTCGATTCAAATATTCTTTAGATTTCTGCTGATAGTAAGGATCCAAATTCGGCGGTACCCGGCGCAATCGTTCCTTCTCTTGTTTTTGTTCTTGTTTCCATTTTAATAATTCAGGAGGAAAATCGATTGGGAATCCATCTGGTTTGCCGGACTCGCGCTGATCGTCCTGTTCCTGTTTGCGCTCCGCTTTTTCATGTTGTAGCAATCGAGTAAGAATTTCCTTTTGTCTCCACAAAGATTTATTTGTTAGCACTTTTTGAGCCCATTCTTTTTCTTGTTCATCCATCAACTTTTCCGCCTCAAACAAATTGGCAGCCATACCTGTTTCTCCATCTTTCAAGACCTCTTTTCTCAGCTCTGAAATCTTCCTTCTCAATTCTTCTTGCGAAAGAATCATTTCCACCAACTCTTTATCGGATAGACGCTGACTCTCTCCTTTCTTGCCTTTGTTCTTTCCTTGGTTACCTTTCGAATTTTTCCCTTCCCCTTGCTGTTGATTACTCTTCCCTCCTTTTTCTTTTCCTGCTTGCTTGCCCTGATTCATTTGCATTTGCTGTAACTTCTCACCAAGCTTTTTCTGCTGTTCAGACAACTTACTCCCCTTCCCTTTACTCGACTTGCCAGAGTTACCTTGTTGTTTTGGAGTATTGCATTGCTTACCACCTTTAGATTGCGAACTCTGTTGCATCTTTTGCTGAACATTTTTAAGGCTCTCCATGAGCATCACAGCCAGGTTATTGTAACCAGTCATGACATATTGCTCATACATGGATGCCTTCCGGACATTTCTAACTTTTAACTCATTAAAAGCGTTATTCATGTTTTCGTTGACATCACTAATCTCCCGGTTCACCATATCAGAAACCATGGGTTGTCGTGTGGCCAACGCGCGAAGGCTATCTTCTATGCCAGCCGACATATTCTTGATATTAACTTGTCTCTTGTTCAAATCCTTGACACGAGGATTTTCAGGGTCCAACGAACTGAGTTCCGTAAAAGTATTTTCTTGGGTATGAGAAACCTCGATTAAATTCTCAAGTAAGGCTCGAAGCGCTTGTAAATCTTCCGCATTTCTTTCACTCTTGGATTTCTCTAAACTTTCTTGCAGACCTTCCATTGCTTCTTGCATTTGCTGCTCAGCACTTTTTTGATTATCAACCGATTCCGAGGTTTCTCCCTGCTGCATCGATTCTTTTGCTTCAGTAGTTTTAGATGCGGCTTTTGAAGCTTTCTGCTCTCCTGTTTTTAGAGACATTGGGTTCTTTAACTCTTCATTTTGCTTTTTAATCGTTTCCGAGCGTTGCTTTAAATCTAAAGCCTTGTCTATTTGTTCCTGAAGCTCATTTTCTAACTTTTTCTTTTGACTTTCGCTATTTGCCGTTTTGGAATCTTCTTGAAGCTGTTTTTGCTTTTCAATCCAATCTGACATTTCTTGTAACTGCCGATCGATATTCTCCTCCATTCTGAGCTCTTTCAATTGCTCTTCAATAGAGGAAAGATCATCCTGCTGATTTTGCATTCTGCGATCTATTTGATCCATTTTTTGCTGAATCTCTTGTTTGGAAGATTGCTTTTCTAATAGCTCTTGCAATTCTTTCATCAAAGCTTCTAACTTGGGGTCTTTGGCTCGTTCCATGCGCTCCTGTAATTCTTCTCTTCTCTCTTTGAGCTCTTGATTGTTGCTTTCTATTTCTTTGTTTTGCTTTTCTATTGCCTTTTGCTTTTCAATGGCTTTTTCAAATTTATCGAGCTGCTTATTTTGTTGCTCCAGCCAATTTTGAACCTTTTGCTGGAGATCAAAGTCCATGCCGCGTTGTTGTAGAAATTGATTCTTTATTTTTTCAGATTGCCGCTTTAACTCCACTGCACGCTTACGACTTTCGTTAATAGATCTAGATAACGCTTCTTTGGAATTTTCCAAATTGTCTGCGTATTCCTCTTTTGTCCAGCGACTTAACTCCTTCCAGTCTGTGTAGGCAACTGCTCCTCCGGTTATACCATTATTGTCCACCGCTCCTATTCGGAACTGAACTTTTTCACCTGCTGCAAGATCCCAATCTTTTAAATTAATGGCCTGTAAAAAAGTCACTATCTCCCCCGGTTTTTCATCGAGCTTTAGATACTTAATTGCTCCCTGTTCAGTTTTTCTCCATTCTAGAAACACACGGTTCACAGAGTGGTCATCACTTGCTTCCCCTGCGATGTAATAAATATTCTCCTGACTACTATCCCTTATGGCTTCTGCTTTAATTCTTGGTTCTAAGTCAGGTACTATATTGATGTGTTGATTAAACGAATCATGATTTTGTTGCTTGCCGTATATGTGGCAATGCACGAATTCCGATTCTAAAAACTGTTGATCCCAAGAAAATGTATTTAACGTGGCGTTTTGAAACTTGGATTGATTTCCATTAAAATCAACCTTATCGGCATGCTTGATTTTTAGTTCCCAAGAAAGCTTCGTACCAAAAGGAATGGTAATGTTCTTACTGTAAGGTACGGTCCTTGATTTTTGATTGAGGTATTTTGGATACTGGGCTTTTATGGTTATTCCTTCCACAGAGATGGACCTTCTCATATTCAGCTGATACTCAGAACTTAGATAACCCGCTGCTTCAAATTGCAACTTTGTTTTATCTGAAGTCGGATTGAAAGTATAACGAAATGAACCACTCGTATTCGAGTTCATTAACCGATTACTTCCATTTATATTTACAAAAACCTGTTCAGGTATCTCATCACCGACCAACACAACATTCAGGTTTACAGGTTGGTTCAATTCAAACCAATCCTCGCTCTGCTCAAACACAAAATCAAACGGTGCGGGTTTAATAAATTGATTTTTATAATCTAAAATTCGCCGCGTGGATGCGTTAATATTTTCAGAGTCATACGCTCCCCATAATCCAAGTAACAGAATTAAGCTAGTGAATCGTAACATTTGCTTCTTGAATTTCTGGAGGTCTAGCGCATCAAAAAAGGTAAATGGTTTGAGCATTGCTGTTTTTTGCTCTATACTTTTAATCAATAAAGGATTCGCTTCACTCCCTTCTTTTGCTACCCCCTCTAGTTGCAGGTAATTTAAAAGTTTGTCTTCTACTTCATTGAAGTGTGAACCAATGATTTTAGCGGCTTCTTCTTCGGATAACTGACTTGAAGCGAATCCGTACATGCGCAACAAGGGTAATCCAACCTGATAAATAAACAAGGCTAAAACTACCACAACCCATCCGTAGAACATGAATCCACGCATACTGGTATCTAACCAAAGAAAATACTCCGTGTAATTGATTATGTAAAATAGGATGGTTGTTTCGAGCAAGGTTAATACCAGTCCTTGATAGGCTTGTATCTTGTGGTAACGCCTAATAAACTGACTTAATTTCTCCCTAACTGCTGACATCGGTCAAAACAAATATAGTGAAGTAAAAAAGTCGGTGTACTCATTTTATCGACGGCAATTATGGAATCATCAATCGATCTAATATAATTCCGGTAGAAACCGATAAGTTCAGGGATTCTGCCCCTCCTTTTTTAGGAATATGAACAAAGTTCGTTAGTGTTTTTCTTGTCTCTTCCCGCAAGCCGTGAGATTCAGATCCCATCACTAAGAAATAAGGCACTGTTGGAGCCTCAAAGGAATAAATACTATCACCTTTAAGGTCAGCACCAACCGCCGGTATATTATCCTGCCAAGGAAAGTCATGTGTGCGAATGCATTTAACTCTAAGGAAAGAACCCATGCTCGAAGCAATAACTTTAGGATTCGTTTCATCTACTGAATCTTCGGATAGCCAAATTTCTGTTAAACCATACCAATCGGCAATCCTCAATAAAGCGCCCAGATTTCCGGGGTCCGAAACCCCATCAATGAACAAGTTAGCACCTTGGATTTTTTCAGGGTGTTTTGGCTCTTCCCTCTTAACAACCACTGCAATACCTGGAGGGGTCGAATGATGAGAGATTTTCTTCATGTCCCGATCACTAATCACTACCGGGTTGCCAAAGGTTTCATTTTTATTTCTGTATTCCTCAGTAACCAGAAAGTGCTGAATTTCAAGGCCACTGTGGAATACTTCTTGTACCAACTTTCGCCCTTCCACCACGAATTGAGCATATTTTTGCCTGTACTTCGCCATAGAAAGCGAGGATATCCGTTTTATATCTGACTGAGATGCCATTCAACTGCCACAAAGATGCACGATTTTTATTCAAACCCATAGGGGTATTGATCGCCGTATTTTTCGCAGTAAGCAGTTGTGGTGTAAGAAAAGTAATCCCAAAAAATCAACACCTACTGGTTAAAAATAAAGTCGTGGTTGAGGGAGGCAACACCGTAAAACGGAACTCAACTGCACAGATACTTCACCGAACCAATAAGCGAGTACTTTTTAATCGACTCCCCATTTTCTTGTGGTTATACGCGTTAGGCACTAACAATACCAACCCTGAAAAATCTGATTCGATCTCTTGGCGTAGAAAATTTCGACAGGACTTTGGAGAAGCACCTGTTCTATTTAAACCATCCCTAGCCGAGGTTTCAGCCAACAACATCAAGTTTCATTTATTCAACCAAGGATACTTTGATGCCGAATGTGATTTCTCCGTAAAAAAATCAAAACGAAAAGCACGGGTTACCTATAAAGCAAAAACAAATCAACCATATGTATTACGGGAGGTAACTGTAAATAGTTCAGATAGCTTTACCAGCATGATTTTAAAAGACGTAGTGAATAATGATCCACGTTTCCGTCTTTGGTGGCCATGTAACTTGAATGCACTTGCTGCTGCACAAGAAAACATCGCGCTGAGCTTAAGAGACTCCGGCTATTTTACCGTTGGCAGTGATTTCATTCAGTTTGAAATTGATACAAACCAAACGGAAAAGACCGCCTCAATCAGTGTGATACTTAGACCATACAAAGAAGGAGTCGTTCACCAAAAATATAGCATCGGCCAACTAAACGTCAACGTAAGCACCAGCGAAGTATATAAAAAGAATAAATATCCAGATTCATTAAGATTACCCGGAAAATCAATCCGACTAAACCACTACCCTCTGCGAGAGTCAAAACTAGACCAGTTATTAACCTTGGATTCCGGTACTACTTTCAGCCAAACAAATTGGAGCAACAGTTACCGAAAGCTTATTGATTTGGGAGTTTTTAGCTTCGTTGATATTTCTGAAAAAGTAGACCACGAAAAACGAATCATCTACCCAACAATCAATCTTAAAACCTACCCAAGAATGGTATTCATGGTTGAGCCTCAGCTATTGTACTCTCCCCAAGGAAGTTCAGGTTTGAATTTCCAGTCCTCATCGCAACGGAGTTTTGGTTTAGCAGGAATATTATCTTTTAATAACAGAAATACATTTGGACGAGGTGAGTATTTCAAATTATCCTCCATTACCTCCTATGAGGCGATTTTCAAAAAATCAGACATAGGCGACTTCTTCACGGGTATTCAACAAGGTGTTGTTGCGAGTTTAAAATTGCCCAAATTTAGCTTCCTTAAAAATTTTCCGATACTCAACTCGTTTGAGAATCAACATACATTGGTAACTACTAGTTTTCAGTACGAGCAAAATCCGAACTTTCGTCGATCAAGCATACCTGCTAATATTACATTACAGTTTGCTAAGGAACGTTTCTCATGGTACTATACCCCGTTGGAAATCAGCTACAATCGAAACATCATCGATCCCGCATTCCTTCCCCAACTTCCTAAGCTCGATCAAGATTTTGTACTCCGAGTCTTTACCGATCAGATTACAACACCCGTAAAACTCGGTATGATCTATGCTGACAACCAGAACAAACCAGGTAGTGTCAGTCACTTTTTACGACTAGGATTTGAAACCAGTGGTAACTGGCATCATTACTACAGAAAACTCACAGAAGACAATTATTATCCCGACAGTGCTTATCAATTTTTTGGCGTTAATTATTTCCAATACACAAAACTCGAAGCAGAGTATCGCATCAAACGCAACATTGATGAATTAAACACCATTGCGATGCGCGTCAATACCGGTATTGCAATTCCATATGGAAACAGCAGTCTAGTTCCCTATGACAAACGATATTTCATCGGTGGTAGCAATAGTCTCAGGGGTTGGCAACCTAGAGGGTTAGGTCCGGGAAATACACCAAGAAGCGTTACATCTCTAATTGATCGATCAGGGGAATTTTTGATTGAAGCCAACTTGGAATATCGTTTCACATTGATACGCAAACTTCTAGAGAGCGCTATATTCTTCGATGCCGGAAATATTTGGAACCTTAGTGAAGAATCCACCGCAAACGCCAATTATGGTGTAATCAGCCGGGATAAATTCATTTCAGAAATTGCACTTAATACTGGAATAGGTTTACGTTTCGACCTGAGCATCTTCTTATTCAGGCTGGATTGGGGTATACCGTTGAGGGACCCGTCCCTTCCGAATACGCAACGTTGGATCCTAACAGAGAGCCTCAACAACAAGAATTTCGGTTCATTTTTACTCAACGAAACCTCCATTGCCATAGGTATTGGCTATCCGTTTTAGGATTTTATTCGCTTTCCTTATTTTTCGTGTCCTTGGTGCCTTTTACTGGAGGCTTCGCCACTGCTTTGGATTTTACGGATTTGATCTCCAAAACCTCTGAAGAGGCCTTATGATCAATTTTCAACTTATCACCTTCCTTCAATGTGCCTTCCAGTACCTTCTCAGCCAAAGGCTCCTCTAGATACTTTTGGAGCGCTCGTTGAAGTGGTCGAGCTCCAAAGTCGGCATCAAAACCTTTTTCAGCTAGGAATTCTTTGGCTTTTGTAGTGATCTGAATAGTATAACCTAAATCCTCAATTCTGCGCAGCATTCTTCGCATACGGATATCCAAAATATGAACAATATGTTCTTTGGATAAGGATTCGAAAATCACGATATCATCGATACGGTTCAAGAACTCAGGCGAAAAGAATTTTTTCAACTGTCCTTCAACTACCATTTTGGATTCTTTCTCTTTATTTGCCTCCTTGGTGTTGGTACCAAAACCAACGCCAGTGCCAAAATCCTTGAGTTGACGAGATCCAATATTTGAGGTCATGATGATTACCGTATTTCGAAAATCAATTTTTCTACCCGTGGAATCTGTCATGTAGCCCTCATCTAATGCTTGTAAAAGCAAATTGAATACATCTGGATGTGCCTTTTCTACTTCGTCGAAAAGAATCACCGAATAAGGCTTACGTCTTACTTTTTCTGTTAATAATCCCCCCTCTTCATATCCAACATAACCCGGAGGTGCCCCAACCATCCTGCTGACAGCAAATTTCTCCATGTATTCGCTCATATCCATGCGGATCAAAGCATCATCAGAATCAAATAAAAACTCTGATAATGTTTTCGCTAATTCTGTTTTACCCACTCCCGTAGGTCCTAAGAAAATAAAGGAACCAATAGGGCGATTGGGTTCTTTAAAACCTGCTCGAGTCCTCTGTATCGTTTTGGTCAACTTCTCAATGGCCTTGTCCTGTCCTACCACGCGTTGTTTCATTGTATCTGCCATATGCAGCAATCGCTGGCTTTCGTCCTCTGCCATTCGCTTGACTGGGATTCCTGTTATCATGGATATCACAGAAGCAATATCATCCTCGGTAACAGAATATCTCTCATCTTTTGAACGTGTTTCCCAATCTGCCTTAGCCTTTTCTAGGCTCGCTAATAATTTCTTTTCTTTATCTCTAAGTTTGGCCGCTTCTTCAAAATTTTGACTCTTCACCACCTTGTTCTTTTCTTCCTTAATTCCCTCTATTTGGGCTTCAAGTTCAAGAATTTCAGTGGGTACATGAATATTGGAAATATGCACGCGCGCACCAGCTTCATCAAGAATATCAATTGCCTTATCGGGCAGGTGACGATCGCTCATATACCTTTCACTCAAATCAACACAAGCTTTAATGGCGTCGTCGCTGTAATTCACTGCGTGATGATCTTCGTATTTCCCTTTGATATTATTTAAAATCTCAATGGTCTCATCTGGGCTAGCAGGCTGTATCAAAACCATTTGGAAGCGACGTTCAAGTGCACCGTCTTTTTCAATGTACTGTCGATACTCATCTAAAGTCGTAGCACCAATACATTGTATTTCACCTCTGGCTAGCGCCGGTTTGAACATATTAGAGGCATCTAGCGACCCAGAGGCACCTCCAGCACCTACGATAGTGTGAATCTCATCAATAAAGAGTATCACATCATCTGCTTTTTCTAATTCCATCATAAGGGCCTTCATCCTCTCTTCGAACTGTCCCCTATATTTTGTTCCTGCCACCATACTCGCCAAGTCCAGACTAACTACCCTTTTCCCAAAGAGCACCCTAGAAACTTTCCTTTGCACGATGCGCAAAGCAAGACCTTCGGCAATTGCTGTTTTACCAACGCCTGGTTCTCCTATCAGTACAGGATTATTCTTTTTTCTACGAGATAAAACTTGGCTTACCCGTTCAATTTCTTTTTCTCTCCCAACGATTGGGTCTAACTTACCTTCTTCAGCTGCTTTGGTTAGGTCTCTTCCGAAATTATCCAACACAGGAGTTTTCGATTTACCCTTCCCTTTTGATGCCATCTGGGCCTTTTTCTCTTCGCGATAATACTCCTCAGGTGTTTCCCCTTCATCATTTGGAAGTTCATCTTTCACAGCGTCTACACCTTCTTCTAATGCTGCTTTGAAAATATCATAAGTTACTCCGTACTGTGAAAGCACTTTGGATGCTACATTGTCTTCATCACGCAATATCGATAACAATAAGTGTTCGGTACCGATCAAATCGGTTTTAAAAATCTTTGCTTCTAGATATGTGATTTTTAAGGCTTTTTCCGCCTGTTTTGTTAATGGTATATTCCCCAAATTTGAGGTTTTTGTAGCCGTACCTCTAATGGCGTCTTCTATGCTTTTCTTTAACCGAATAGCATCGATATCAAGCAGAGCGAGCGTTTGGAATGCTTTGCCTTCTCCCTCTCTGATTATACCAAGTAAAAGGTGCTCACACCCTATGTAATCATGCCCTAAACGAATCGCTTCTTCGCGGCTGTATTGGATTACTTCTTTAACTCGTGGTGAAAACTTTGCTTCCATAATGTCTTTTTCAAAGATAGATTTTCTATCTAGCAAAAACCACTACAGACGCTTGAATGACCTTTTTAAAAGACAAACTCTTAAACACCTGAAGCGATGCGAAAGGCATAACCTTGATAGGATGCTAAACAAGGTCGCCTATACAAGTCTTTAAGCAGATCATCGCTCTCGTTTAGTCGTCCTAATTTTCTGTAAAAATTCCCCTTACTCGCAATAAACATGGATGTTTCAACACAATGTGAAAGTGGAAATTTTACATTATCCGCCTTTAGCTCTACTTCGACTTGCTCTAAAGTTGACTCTATGATTTCATACTGATCTGAGTACTTCACCAAAATAGGTAAAGCTTCCATGGTGTAAAACAACTTCTGTCCGTCAGGTTGCTTTTTCACCATCTTGAGCCATTCTAACTGCAAGTCCTTATCGATATACTCCTCTTGGGTAGCACCTTGAATAAAACGAGCAGCCCAGATACGACTATTGATAATAGGGAAATAAGACTTATCAGTTGGATAACGCGATAAAGCTTCACTCCATTTTATGATATTCACCCTATCCCCATTCAGAAAATGCCCCATGAGAATCAAAGATTTTTTGAACGTTTCCTCTTCCATACTCTGAGGGTCTAAGAGTTGTACTAACCTTCCGAAGTAGGCATCTGAACCCAGGGTTTCGTAATCAACGAATGAATTAAAGATATATACCTTCAAGATGGGATGATTGGCAATTAAGAAAGCTTCTCGATCGGAAAGTTTTTTAGACCTGAGCAATGGCCCTAATTGATTCATGATGTAGCCACGAACAAAAAACTCTTGCCATTCATTCGATACTAGGTTTAACTTCTCAAAAAACGGAATCCACTTTGTAACATCAGACTGATTGATATTCTCCTCCGTGAGTTTGGTTAATCTTTTTATGGCACCAATATTCAGTTCTAATGCAGCATTCCGTAAATTTTGCAGCTCATTTATAGTGAGTTCTTCAAAGCTCTTTTGAAGGTCTCCCCATTCCTCAGCAAAATCACCCTCTAAGAACACTTTATAAGATTGAAACGATAAGTTACGGATCATTATGAGAGGCAATTTAGCATATCATATTAGGATTTAAAAGCGAAATTCATCAATGCTTAAAAAGTTATTCACTGTCACACTGCTGATGTTGACAAATATCAATTTACACGCTTCCATTGAGGCTCATTTTTATCTTACTTTGAAAGGCTATGGCTGAAAATAATTTGACAACCAACGAACCTTATAAAAAGAAAAAAACCGTCCCTACGTCATACACGGAAGACCCCACGGGAAAGCTACCACCGCACTCACGCGAGTTGGAGGAAGCCGTGCTCGGGGCGATGATGTTGGAAAAAGACAAAGTGCACCAAGTCATTGATATTTTAACGAAAGAACACTTCTATTTCCCGTCTAACCAAACCATCTTTTTAGCTATCAAACATTTGTATGAACAGGCGGATTCGGCTATTGATTTGTTGACGGTAACCAATGAGCTCAAAAACATGAAGCAACTCGAATTTGTAGGTGGGTCAATGTACGTTGCGCATCTCACCAATAAGGTCTCATCCGCATCAAATATCGAATACCATGCTCGAATACTAACACAAAAATTCATTCAACGATCATTGATCAGCGTAGCTGGAGAGATTCAATTTGATGCATACAGAGATGAGGATGACGCCTTTGAATTGCTGGACAAATCAGAGAGTAAACTTTATGATATTAAAAATCTAGGGCTCAAACGAAATTTCCAAGAGATTTCCAGCCTAATTACCAGCTCGCTAAAGGATATTGAAAATCGTATGTCAGGGGAAAATAATGGTATAACCGGTGTGGCCTCTGGTTTTAGCGATATTGACCGCATCAACGGTGGTTGGCAGCCTTCGGACCTTGTTATTCTTGCCGCTAGACCGGGTATGGGTAAAACCGCTTTTGCCCTGAGCTTGTTGAAAAATGCTGCGATTGACCATGGAAAAAGCGTAATGTTCTTTTCTCTCGAAATGGCAGATATTCAGTTGGTCAATCGTTTGATTTCGGCTGAAGCCCAAGTTGAAGGAGACAAAATTAAAAAGAGCAACCTCACGGAAGAAGAATGGCAACGTTTACAAACAGAGACTGCTGCACTTGGGGAAGCTAAAATTTACATAGACGATACACCTCAGCTAAATATTTTTGATTTAAACGCAAAATGTCGTCGTGTACATTCACAACAAGGCTTAGACATGGTGGTGGTAGATTATCTACAGTTGCTTCGACACGATAGCGGTCAAAAAGGTAATCGAGAACAGGAAATTGCATTCATCTCTCGGTCATTGAAAGGGCTTGCAAAAGATTTGAGCATCCCTGTTATTGCATTGGCCCAGTTGAGTCGTGAGGTTGAAAAACGAAGTAATAAACGCCCACAATTGTCTGACTTGAGGGAATCTGGATCTATCGAGCAGGATGCCGACATGGTGATGTTCCTTTACCGTAATGAATATTATGAAAAAATGGGTATGGAGAACGAGACGGCTGCAGCTGACGGACAAGAATTAGACTATGGAATAAAGGGACTTACAGAGGTAATCGTAGCAAAAAACCGTCACGGTACCGTGGGTTCCGCATTTTGTAAATTCGTTGGTCAATTCTCTAAATTTACTGATTTAGAGTTTCATGAGCGAGCTCAACTAGAACGTTCTAATCCAGACTATACCATGAGTAACGAACCCAGTATTCAAGTGAAGACCATGGGTTCAAAAATGAATGAGGATGATACGTTCTCTTCCAGCCAAGCAGATCCTTTTAAAGAGGATGGCCAATCTTGGAATAGTGGATTAAGGCCAGGCGATGGTAGTGGCCTAGAACCTGATATCATAGAAGACTAAAACAAAAAAGGCCGCAACAGCGGCCTTTTTCATTCAACATATTTTGACTTTACTTCTCTGGCAACTTCACAGCAAAAATCTTGTCCTTGCCGCTTTTGGTTTTTCCTTCGACTACAATCGCACCTTTTAGGTTAGACAAAATAGCGATTGCACCCTGA
>Ga0255753_1001920_pt1 | contig 23765 bp, 7 predicted proteins | sample 041ome_10_FD_179953 | JGI IMG/M metagenome (GOLD analysis project Ga0255753, IMG submission 179953) | Coastal salt marsh microbial communities from the Groves Creek Marsh, Skidaway Island, Georgia - 041412US metaG (version 2) | ecosystem: Environmental > Aquatic > Marine > Intertidal zone > Salt... | reverse complement strand
GCGCGATGACAAACAGGGACTGACCCAGCGCGCGACGGCGGCACAGGGCGCGTACGTCCAGGTGCGAGCGTGCGCGAACGCGCGCGGCGTCGTGGACGCGGATGACTGCGCGCGGGCGCTCGGGACGACGGCGACGGCGGCGAGACGCGCGTTCGACGCGACGCGCGCGACGAGCGAACGCGCGAGCGATGATCTGGACGACGACGCGAGCGCGCGAAGCGCGCGCGGCGCGACGGACAAAGAGACGTGCGAGGCGAGACGGTTGATGCTGTATCTGGCGGCGGCGTGCTACGCGACGGCGCGGGGCGGCGGCGCGACGGCGCTGCGGGACGAGGCGCGGCGGTGCGCGGACGAAGACGCGAGCGAGGGTGACGGATGGGTCGGGCGCGAGGTCTCGGCGAGGAGCTCGCCGTCGAGGAGTCCGTCGAAGCGGGCGATGCTGCGGCGCGCGAACGGCGCGGGGTCGCCGGCGAGAGGGGACCGGTTCGTCGTCGACGACGAGGACCGGGAAGACGCGGCGTTCGGGAGCTTCGTTTTGCTGAATTGGGACGCGTTCGCGGACGCGTGTCGATCGGACCGCGGCGAGGGCGAGGGCGAGCGCGGTTCGGCGACGACGCTGACGCGGGAGGAGGTCGCGTGTTTGGACTACGTATTCGAGACGCGGGACGAAAACGGCGAGCGGAGTTCGCTCGCGGATTGCGCGATGGCGAGCGGCGAGGACGCGATCGAGAGCGCGCACTTGCGCGAGTGGGTGGCGAGAAACATGTCCGCGGACGCCACCTCGATGGCGTCGGCGAGCGCGAAGGCGAGCGGATCCGCGGTGGCGGCCGTCGCCGAGATGGCGGCGAACGTTTCGGAGAGCGACGTCGCGCGACCGGGGTCGAAAACCACCGTCACCGTCGACGGCGCGTACAAAACCACCGTCGTTAGGCGACAAGGGTGCGATGTCACGCGCACGGCGTCGGGAAACGCCGCGGGATGTCGAACATCGCCGCGCGATCTCGCGACGTTTGGTTCGCCGCGGTACGTCTCCGGCGGCACGCCGTGCGCCAAAATCACCGATTGCGCGGAGTCGATCATTTATTTGCTCGAACCTTATCACTACGTCTCTATCGTTGGATGCGTGGATTGCGTGATCGTCGTCGGCGCCGTCGCGCGGTCGTTGCGCGTGGAGGGCTGCGAGCGCGTGACGCTCATGTGCGCCGCCAAACGCGTCACCGTGCGTTCGTGTTTCGATTGCAACTTTCATCTCGGCGTTCTCACCCAGCCGTTGTTCGTGGGTGACAATCGAAAGTGCGTGCTGGCGCCCTACAACACGTTTTACGAGCATCTCGGAGAGCACCTGATTGAGGCGCGTTTGCGACCCGAGGCGTGCACGGCGTGGGATCGACCCGTGGTGCTCGGCGTGGACGTCACGATTCAAGACGGCTCGTCTTCCCCGAGCGCGCCAGACGTGGTGAGAATATCGAGTGGGATAACGCTCATGCCTCCGGACGCGTTCACGCTCTTCATCGTGCCGTTTCGCGAGTACGTCGCCGACGTCGTCGCCGACGCGCCGCCGACGCCCTCGAGCGTCGCGGCGACGACGCAGGCGAACCCGTTCGACGTCCCAGCGAATTACGTCACCGCACTCGAGTCGAAGATGCAGCTCATCTGTGACGTCCGCGCGCGCGTGCGCGACTCCTCCCTCCCCGAGACAAAGCGCGGCGAACTCCAAGCCGCGATTCAGAGCCACTTCAAGGCGTGGCTGCAACAATCGGGAAAGTCGCGCGAGATCTTCGATTTATCCGCCATCGAGCGCGAGGAGATGCGCGCCGCGGGCGGTGAGATGCGCGCCGCGGGCGCCACCGCCGCCACCGCGTGACCCGCCGCCGCCGTGAACCCATTAACTACGATTTCTAGACTGTATTAACGAAAAAGCGAGCTACGCCAACGGATTCGCGTGAATCGTCACCCTCTCAATCTTCGCGTCCCTCACCGGCCGATCCCGTTCGTCCACCGCCAACCGTTCCAGCGCGTCCAGCGTCCCGTGCCCGTCGATCACCCGTCCGAATATCGTCACCTTCCCGTCCAGGTGCGGCAGCTTCGCGAAGCTCAAAAAAAACTGGCTCTGATTCGTGTTCGGCCCCGCGTTCGCCATCGCCAGCATCCCTCGACGCGAGAACCGCAGGTGCGCGCATATCTCATCCTTAAACGCTCGTCCGTCGTATATCGACGTCCCGCCTCGTCCCGTGCCCGTGGGGTCGCCGCTCTGAATCATAAAGTTTTTCACGCATCGATGAAACGCGCACTGATCGTAGTACCCGCTCGCGCACAGCGCCAGAAAGTTCTCGCACGCCCTCGGGCAGTCCGCGACGTGAAGCTCGACCTTGACGTCGCCGCACGTCGTGTGCAGCGTCGCGGACATGACGCGCGAGGCGCCCTGTGACGAACGATCGCGCGCGGCTCGACCGCCCCTCAAAAGTCGACGCCGAGAGTCGCGCCGCGCGCGCGCGATGCGCGCGCGGTCGACCGCGATCGACAGCGCGGGCGATCTCGAGCGCGCGGGCGCGGTCGAGCGCGCGCGCGAGGCGCGCGCGACGTCGCGGGCGCGCGATGAAGCGAAAGATGCGTCGAGTCGAGCGTCGAACGACGTCGACGCGCTTCGCGCGCTCGCGCGCGCGGCGTCCGCGGCGCGCGGCGCGGAGGCGGCGATGACGCGAGAGCGGTGCGTCGACGCGCTGCGAGCGGCGAGCTCGAGGGAGGCGGACGACGAGGCGGACGCGTACTACGCCGCGCTGAGCCTGCACCGAGCGCTCGCGACGCGGGCGAATCGAGACGACGACGAGGCGATGGCGCGATGCGTCGCGACGTGCGAGGAGGTGGTAGAGAGGTACGCGCGACGCCGCGGCGGGCGCGACGGCGCGATGCGGCGGGAGACGGTGGCGCTGGCGGCGTTGACGGTGGCGCGCGCGAGAGGACCGGCGGCGGCGGCGGAGACGCTGAGGGGCGGCGACGAGCGCGCGAGCGTGCTCGGCGCCGCCGTCGCGCGGTGGTTAGCGCTGCGATTGGTGGACGTGGACGCGGAGAGGGAGCTCACGGTGGCGGATTTGACGCGATTGGCGGTTATTTTGTCAAAGGCGCGGGATTCGCGCGCGGCGACGGCGTTTTGCGAGTGCGGCGGCGTGTCGTCGTTGTGCGCGTTGATCGACGTCGAATCGTCCCCGCCGCTGAGCGCGGGGACGATATTTGATTGCGCCAAAGCCATCGCGGGTTTTTGCGCGGCGCTTTCGGATGGTTCGACGACGGCGAGGTTCGACGTCGAAGGCGTGTCGCGCGAGTTGAGGGCGATTCTCTCGTCGGCTTCGGGTAAGATGGCCGATCCCCTTCCCGCGGTCGCCGCCACCGCGTGTCGCCAAGCGTTGGCGTCTTTGGAAAAGTACGCGGCGACCCGAGCGGGAGCGGTGTCCACGGTGGAGCGGCAGTCGTCGTACGGGGCGCTCGGCGATTGCGTCACCGCGGCGAAGGAGCTCGATTTCGCCGACGCCTCGCGCTCGGGTTCGCACGCCAGTCTACACCGCGCGCAAAAATACGACGGTTCGTTTGGATCGCAAATCGATCTCTCGCGCACGCGCTCGGAATCGCTCAACTCCTTGGATGCCTCGTTTAGTTCGCCGACGAAGCTCATCCCCGCGGCGTCCGTTCCCGAAGCCTCCGACACCGCCACCGCGCTCTTCACCACCCCACCGCCGCTCGCGCGAAAACGATCCGACTCCGGCACATCACCTCTGCTCAAGTCCAAGTCCCCGGCGCGCGCGCGCTCGAAGAAGCGCGCCGTCGCGCTTCGCCGCTTCCTCTTCTTCGTCTTCGCCGTCGGCGTCGTCTTCGCCTTCGCCGACCGTCTCCGCGCCCATCGCGCGTGATTTCCTCCGTTCGTCCGTCCATTCCGCCGTTCGTCGTCCGTTCGCTTCCCCGTTTCCTCGCCGCCGTCGGTTCCTTCGGGCGTCGACCGCGTCGATTCGCCGCCGAGTCGCGTCGCTCGAGTTAGTTAGTTAGTTGAAAAGATCCTCCAGCGACTAAACCCCAACACAACCAACACAACATCTCGACGCGTCGACGCGCGCGATGCGCTGCGACGCCGCGCCGCGCGAGATGCGCGCGTGCGCGACCTCCTCGCGCGCGCGCGCGACGCGAGACCGCCGCGCGACGCCGCGAGCGGCGCGATCGCGCCGCCGCGCGGCACCCAGGAAAAGCGCTCGATCGGCGCTCGCGCGCGCCGCGGACGGCGCGCGCGACGACGAAACGACGCACGAGTGGTGCGCGGGAGATGCGTCGTCGACGGACGCGCGCGAAAGCGTCGACGCGCGCGACGCGGGCGCGGACTGACCTCGACGCGTCGAGCATTCGCGCGCAGCGTCGTCATCGAAAACCGAGCGGCGAGCCTAGACGGCGATAAGCGCACGCTCGTCGTCGCGATCGAGGATAAACAGACGGAATCGAACTTGCGTAAGAGCCCGGGGAGCGCGGTGTACGGAAATGGGAACGGGAAGGTGTGGACGGAGATGTACGACGAGCCGGGGCAGTACGTCAGGGCGCGGTGCGGGTGCGGCGCGGAGACGCGCTTGCCGATAGCGCGATCGCCGTATCACGTGCGGTACGACTCGGCGAGGTTAGACAGCGCGAAGGTTGAATTCTTGGTGGATTCGAGTCATCATCCGAACGCGCTGACGGGCGCGAAACCGGGCGACGTGTTTCACGTGAGCGAGCCGCGCGGCGTCGGCTTCTCCAACGTGTTGTTCGCGGAGCGATCGCTCGAGGCGGCGATGCGTAAAAACCATCCATTGGTCCTTCTCGCGAACGGTACCGACGGTCTCGCGAGCGTGCGCTCGCTATTAGATTGGCAACCAGTGATGGCGTACGCGGACGCGCATCCCGTGACGTTATTTTACCTGTGCGAGAGTCAAGAGAGCGCCGCGCTCTTGTCCATCCACGACGAGTGGCGGGAGGAGGGCTTCAAAATCATTCCGTGCTACGGCGCTTTGGACGATCAACTCTTCTTGATGGAGCAGTGTTTCCTCACCGGCGCCGTCGCGGCGGGTGGCAAGCCAACCATTCTCGGCGCCGACCCCGCGGCGTGTTCCGTCTTGCTCGCCGGCGCCGAGGGCGACGTCGCCGGGAGCATCTTGAAGCTCCTGAACGCCCGAGGTATCGCACGCGACAACATCTTGACGAGTGACTTTTTTTAATCCCTAAAGAAGCGTCCGCGCGCCGCGCCGTCGTCAGATTATTCGCGCGCGCCGCGCGTCGTCCGCGCCGTCGTCGCCGCAGCGCGCGACCGACGCACCGCACTTCCCCGCGCGCGTCGTCGCGCCGTCGTCGCTCGCGCGCGATCATGGGAAAGAAGGAAGAGACCCCCGAGCAGCGCGCCGCGCGCAAGGCGAAAGGTGCGTCGCGCGTTTCGTCGCGTTTCTTCGAGGCGGCGGCTGCGCTGGTCTCGAAAGATCGCCGCGCTCGCGCCGCGTGCGCGCGCGCGGCGCGCTCGTGCGCGCGCGAAACCGAACGAAGCGATCGCGATGAAGGACTGACGGACGTTCGCGACGCGCGTCGCGACGGTGTGCGCGCAGAGAAGGGCGAGAAGAAGTCTGACAAGGGCGAAAAGAAGGAAAAGAAGGAAAAGAAGGAGAAAAGGGACGACAAGGGCGGGAGAGGGAATGAAAAGACCGCGCCGAGAGCGCCGCCGAAGATGCGAGCGCCGCCGCCGCCGACGAACGATCGGGACGATTACTTGGCGGGGATGGATTTGCCGTCGAGCGATAGCGATAGCGGAAGCGAAAAGGAGGTCGCACGCGAGGAGAAGGTGACCGCGCTTCCGTCGGGACCGACGGATAAACAAATCAAGCGACAGAGACAGAAAGAGATTGAAGCGGCGCGTAAAGAGGCGCAGGCTAAAGCGGAGGCGATGATGGAGGATGATGACGCGTTCAACGTGCGAATTCCGAACATGTCGGACGAAATGATGGCGGCGATGGCGAATAGTAGGGATATTAAGATCGACGGGTTCTCCGTGAGCGCCCGAGGGAAGCCTTTGTTGACCAACACCTCGTTGACGATCGCACACGGGCGGAGATACGGTTTGGTGGGTCCTAACGGTACCGGTAAAACCACCGTGATGAAATTGCTCGCGAGGCGCAAAATTCCCGTCCCAGAGCACATCGACATTTTGCTCGTCGAACAAGAAGTTGTCGGTGATGATCGCTCGGCGTTGCAATCTGTCGTCGCGGCCGACGTCGAGTTGCAAGATTTACGCAAGAAGAAGGTTGAGCTCGAAGACTTGATGGAGAAGCTCGCCATCGGCGACTCGAGCGTGACGGAGCCCGTGTTCAAAAACGAAGAGACGGGCGAAGAGAACGATTTGAACGCTGAGCTCAACAAAACGTACGAACGATTGAATGAGAAGGGAGACGCCACCGCAGAAGCGCGCGCGTCGAAGATTCTTCACGGTTTGGGTTTTACGGTGCCGAAGAAGGATGGTTCGCAAGGGCCGGATCGTTTCTCCATGCACAACACTACGAAAAGCTTTTCTGGTGGTTGGCGTATGCGCATCTCCCTCGCCCGCGCGCTGTTCATCGAGCCCACGTGTTTGTTGCTCGATGAGCCGACCAACCACTTGGATTTACGAGCTGTTATTTGGCTTGAAGAGTATTTGATGCGCTGGAAGAAGACGCTCGTCGTCGTATCGCACGATCGCGACTTCTTGTCCTCCGTCACGACGGATATCGTGCACTTGCACGACCACAAGCTCGACCAATACAAGGGCTCATTCGATCAATTCGAAGAGATGTACGAGATTCGTCGTCGCGAGGCTAATAAGGCTTTCGAAAAGTACGAAAAGGAGATGAAGGCGGCGAAGAAGGCGTCGAGCAAATCGAAGCAGCAAGATGTCAAGGACAAGGCGAAGAAGGCCCAAGAGCGCAAACAAGGGAATAAAAAGAATAAGGGTATGATGATGGACGACGACGACGACGCGCCGTCACAATTACCTGAGAAATGGGCCGATTACCAAGTCAAATTTAGCTTCCCGACGCCGACTGAGTTGCCTCCGCCACTCATTGGCCTGAACGAGTGTTCGTTCGAGTATCCCGGACTCAAAGGCTTTTCGTTGGATAAAATCGACCTTGGTATCGATATGGGTACGCGAGTGGCTATCATTGGCCCGAATGGTGCGGGTAAGTCTACGCTGATGAATCTCTTAGCCGGCGACTTGGAACCAACGAGCGGGGAATCGCGCCGTTCGCACGCGCTGAGAATCGGTCGCTACTCTCAGCACTTCGTCGACGTCTTAGCCATGGACGAAAATCCAGTGGAGTACTTGAGACGCAAGTACCTGAAAGAGAACGGCTCTTCGTACAAGCCCGAAGAAATCCGCGCCAAGCTCGGTCGATTCGGCTTGCCCGGGCACAACCACTTGACACCGATCGTGAAACTTTCCGGTGGTCAAAAAGCTCGCGTCGTTTTCACAGCCATCGGTCTATCCAACCCTCACATCTTGCTTCTGGATGAGCCGACGAACCACTTGGACATGCAGTCGATCGATGCCCTCGCGGATGCCTTGGAAGAATTCGAAGGCGGCGTCGTCATGATTACGCACGACGCGCACATTTGCGAACAAGTGCTCGACGACGAGAAGAGCGAGATTTGGGTCGTCGACGAAGGTCGTGTCGATAAATTCAACGGCGATTTCGCGGAGTACCGCAAACAATTAGTCGCTGAAATCGCCGCCGAGCTCGACGACGAAAATTAACACCACGAGTTGCTTTTGTTATGAGATGGTGACCCCACCTGAAATACACTAAGTCTTGCTACTGCTAATCATCAATCGCTCGACATCGAGTCCTAAAGCGTTCGCAATAAATACTCCACCGCCTCTTCCTTCGTGCTTCCCGTGGATAACAAAAAGTCCACCATCTTTTTCGCGTTTTCGTTGGCGTCCAACCCGAGCAAGCTCGGCCGCTTCGTCACGTCATCCACAAACATCTCCGCCGTCCGTTCGAACGTCGCCTCCATGTACTCAAACAACGGTCTCAATCGTTTCTCCACGTCGTACGCCAACACCGCGGGATTACGTATGACTAAAAATCCAACCGCGTCCTCCTTCACGCCGCTCGCCTTCAGAAACTCCACCACCTCTCGCATCTCTTCCGCGCCGAATTTCATCGCTTTCGGGTCTTGGCCTCGTCGCACCGCCTCGCGCTCGAACGCTGTGGACGCTCGGGACATGACTTGCAGCGCCTGCGCCCTGGGGACGCCGATGGACTCGAGGTATTCGTACTCGCCAATCATTTCCTTTTCCTGGGTCAGGCGATAGATTCGTTGCACGCCCTGTCGCCCGGGGCGCAGGCGCGATTCCGTCGCGCGCGAGACGCGGCGACGCTCGCGTCGCGAGCCGTGCGCGAGCTTGAGCTCGCGGGTGATCGGTTTAAACATCGCGAAAATCGGTGTCCCGAAATGAGGTTGAGGTTTTGGGCAGCCGTCGGGGCGTCGGGACTCGCGAGAGAACATAATAATACAGCGAACGTCGCATCACTCGCGCTTGACGCGCTCTAAAGGATGCCTAGAGAAAGATGAAGCGACGGCGACGATGGCACAAACGTCGGCGACGGTGGAACCGATGGCGTCGAAGACGAATTTTGGCGCGAAAATCGCCCAAACCATCAAATGTCGACGGTGGATGAAGGCGCACAGGGCGGCGCACGTCGCCGCGAATGCGCGGAAGAGCGCGACTTTCATCGATACGCGCACGGTCAATCGTTGGAAAGACTCGTATGGTTCATTTTGAGTCATAGCGAACGCGAAGAGCGGAATGGCGACGGCGAGAATGATTTCACCACTCCACGTTTCAAAGCCGAGGAGAAATCCCATGCCGTAAAAGTTGAATTTGCGAAAGCCGGTGAACGCGACGGCGAAGTGTAAACCGTCAAACGAGCACGTGTGTCCTCCACCAAAAAATACAACCGTGCTCGCGAGCCATAGTCCACTGGCGACGACAGTTTCCGTGCCTTTCGAGCGCGGCGACGCGTCGACCAAGAGGCTGAGCAAACCGTCGTACAAGACGTATGTCAGCGCTACGTACGCGACGCCTAGGATTGGTCCGGCGAGCATGGCGATCGTCGGTGCGACTGAGAGTATGAAAACTCGCAGAAGACGTGCGACGTTCGCCGACGGCGACCGCGTCGACGTCTCGATCCCGTTCGCCACAGCGCCTGCGATTGAAAGCGCGTACGTCGCACGGGCGAGCGCGATTCCTTCGCCTTTGAAAACTAAAATTTGCACGCTCCGAATCGCCACGGTGAGCCAGGCGCACGATGCGATGTCGACGACGCGTAACTTACCATTGTACGACGCCATCGACGCATGGCGACGAATCGCGTTCAAAGCGACGATGACGACGACGAGCCCGCACGTTGCGATGACGACGGCGATCGCGGGCGACGCGATCGCCGTCGAGTCACTCTTCACCCACGACACTCCTAAAACATAAAGCGCACCGTTAGCAAAAAGGCACTTGCATCCACTTTGCAAGACCCCCGCTTGACCTCGTGTGAATCTCCCAAACATCGCGGCGACGATGAACGTGGCGAAGAGAAATTGCATCATCTCGCGCTCTTGCACCACGAAACTATTCGATAATCGTGCCACGGACGCTAATATCACCATAAATACACCGACGCGCGCGATCATAAGATCTAAATCTCCATCGCACGCGTCGTCGACTTTGTCGTACGCGAGCACGGCGTGCGCCGTGAGCGTGACGACGAGCGCGATGAAACCAACCGTCATGCTCAACAATCCGAATTGTGCCCACTTCGCGCGCGCCAATTCTGCCACCTCATTCATGAAATCCAGCACAAACTCTGTCGTGTCTACAGATTTATTCGCTCGCACCACCTTCATGAGCGCCGCGAGGCGCGTGGTGTGTTCGGCACCAAACGGACTCGTCTTGCCGTCGCCGTACGATTGAACGTACGTCCAAATTTGCTCCGCGTTCGCGTGCATCGCGCGCACGTAAGCGGCGAACACATCGCCTCGCCCACTCGCGCGTTTCCCCTCGTGCGCGAGATTGAATACTTTTTCGTTCACCTTTCCTAAATTTCCATGCGGTATGGGCACGCCCAGAAGCGTCGCCATCGTCGGCGCGAAGTCAATCTGTGGGAAATCATCGTCGTCTTCGCCGTCGCCGTTCCCACAGTTCTCACCTTTCGCCCAGGGGTGATACGCGAGCATGAAAGACTCCACCTCCTCGGGCGTCCCACCGCCGTGGTCTCCGTTGTCTGTCATCCCATGATCGCCGAACACGAACACCATCGCGTCGGCGTACTTTTCGTCCGCTCGCATCGCCTCGACTACGTTCTCGATATCTCGATCATTCTCCTCTAACTTTGCGCGCATGAAATCCGTCGTCGCCCCGTGCGTGTGGCCGACGTGATCGGCACCGAGCATGTGCCCTATCAAAACGTCCCAGTCATCGGGCGCGCGCAACGCGGCCGCCATCGACGCGCGCACGCCGGCGTCCACCGTCTCTGTATCCTTCACGTCAAAGCTCGGATACATCGCCGCCCCCGCCCGAAACGTCGCGTTCACGTCGAAAAGTTCGCTCCACGTATCGTCCCCACTGATCGCCATCCGTCGTCCATTCGCGCTCAACTGTTCGATCAAATTATCTTCCCCGAGCGTCGTCCCGCCGAACGACGCGCTCGCGTCGATAAACGTCGGCAACCCTCCCGTGAGCAATCCCTTCAACCGCTGCTGCGTCGTCGTCGGCGCGTCCGCTATGAATTTAAACACCATCCCTCGTCCTCGTTCGTTCGTCGCGTCTTCGCACCGCCTCCCCCCCCCGTATCGTCTCGCGCTCGGCAGTTTCAACCGCCGCCGCGCCTCGTCGCCCTCGTCCCTCGTCGCCGTCGTCCAATCGTGCCGCGCGCCGTCGACGACGAGCACCACCGCCTTATCGACGATCGCGCGCGCCGCGTCCGGCCTCGCGGTCGCCCTCGACGGCGATTCCACGCGCGCGAGCAGAAACCCAGACGCGAACAGTCGCAGCGCCGTAAACTTCATCGCCGTCGCCAGCGTCCACGCGCGCGTCCGACGCGCCGTCGACGCATCGCGTCGTCGACGCATCGTCGCGTCTTCGACGCGCGTTCGCGTCGCGCGCGCGCGCGCGCGAGTGACGCGTCACCGACCGGTTCGCGCGGAGAAATTTTAGTGGTTAAAGTTTAACATGTTAAAGTGGCGAGTCGCGGCGTCGAGTTTAAAGGATGGAACCGTACGACGCGCGACGCGCGGTGCGAAGCTCGATGCGCTCGCCGGTGACGCGACCTCGACGTCGCTCGGGGTCGGAAACCTCTCGACGGGACGCGGAGGCGACGCGCGACGCGAGACGGATGACGGCGAACGCGCCGACGCAGACGGCGCACAGAGCGGCGGCGAGTCCCCCGACGGAGGGAAACGCGGCTTTCGAGAGAAAATCGAATGGCGATGCGTTGAACGACGAAGTTACGTCGTTCGCGCGAGTCGGAGCTCGAGACAGTCTGGCTGAGGCGGCGGCGCGCGTCGCCGCGCTCGGAGTGCTTCTCGAGCACTTTTTGAACCATCCGTTGACGGGTACGGCTGAAATTCCAGCGCCGTCTTTGATTCCGCGCGCGATGATCTTATATTGACCGACGTCGGCGTCGGCAAATTTGATCGAAAACGTTCCTTGGCTCGTCGTGTTGAAGCAGCGAATTTCGTACGGCGGTACGGTGACGTCGACGACTTCGTTCGTCGACGTCGCGGTTTTGCCGCAGCCGTCGTAACGTTTCTGAACCTCCACTTTCACGTCGGAGCAATCGATATTTTCGACGAACTCGACGCCCCAATACTGTTGATGAGTGTAGATTCGCGTGATCACCGGCGCGACGGTGTCGACGGTGAGTAAGAGTTTCTGCTCAGAGACGTATTCGTGAACGGATGCGTCCGCGAGAGCGTCAGCCTCGGTGCAAAAGTTTTTGAGACGTAACTCATACTTCCCATCTTTGAAGCCGCTCAACAAGCGATCGAACCTGCCTGCCGTGTCCCATTCGAATCTACATCCGTTTCCTCGAGAGTACGGGCACAGCAAATTGAACTTTTTGTCTCGTTCGTCCGAGTCGACGTCTTTAGCGGTGATCCATTCGCCTCCAGTCACCGGACGATACTGCAATCGAACGTACTTCAATCGAGCGTTCATGAGTGCGTCGCTCGGTTGCTCGCGATCATCGGGCCATAAACTGTACTGGTCGGGATTGTTCACCACTAGGTTCAACACGGATGACGTCCCAGTGGAAACGGTCGACGTCAGGTAAGATTCGATGGTCGCCGTGTCGAACTGCACCTTTGGACAAGACATTTCCCATCTCATATGATCTAAATCCTTTGTGAAAGCGATCGGTGAGCGGTACATCTGAGGGAAATCCATTTCGCATAGACTTTCAAGACGCAGCTGCATATAACGAATATCTCTCGTCGCGTATCCAGGCTCGACTCCGAAATTCATAAACATTTGCGAAACGCGTTTCTGATCTGTCAGATCGTCACCGTTGATAAATTTCAAAGGCATGTACGACCCGATCGATAATTTGTTACCGTTGATGGTAAACTGAGAGTCGGCCAACTCGGTGCCTTCTCTGGGCGCCACGCTGACGACTAGGAAAACGGCTTTCACGACGACTCGAGCGTCGGTTGGATTCGCCGTCGCCGCGGTCTCCGCGTCGCGAATAATCTTCAAAACTTGTGGCGAATCTTTGGCGATCGTGCTCTGAGCCTTGGATTTGACGTTTTGCGCAACTTTGACGGCATCATCGGGAGTTTCCTCAGCGGCAGAACGCGCTTCGGCAAGAATATCACCGAGCGATTCCGCCAAGCCATCGACGACGCGCAGCGCGAACTCGGACGCTTCCCTGTAGGGCGATTTATTCTCGACGATGATTTCAAAAATAGCCCTTTGATTCGGGTTGAGTCCATTCATAGCGCGCTTTGTAGCCAAAGGAATGATCAAACTGACGTCAGATTCACGGAACACCGTCCCTAATTCTCCTGGGCACTTACTTCGACCGCCCATCGTCGCGAAGACTGGGGTGCCGAAACGAAGATCCGCGCCGACACTCAGCACGAATTTGTCACCAAACTCTGGGTCGCCGAGAACGTATTTGGACACGACGTGTCCTCTTTTGTTCCATGCAAACGTGCGTTCGTGACCGACACTGCGTGAAAATGCATTTTTGTGTTCGCCCTCGAGCTTGTACTCGGGACCAGGGTCGAACGTCATCTCCGATTCCACCCAGTTGCCCAACTCGAATCCCCCGGATACCTCCATCTCGATACCATATGAGCTATCATCCAAACCTTCGTCTGATGTGAATGAAAATTCGACGGAATGACCACCTCCGGTGAACGTGAGCAGAATTGAACTACTCTCGTCCGCGTCGACGTTGACATTTTTCATACCTATGGGCGCTTCGCCTCCGGTCAGAGACGCCAAGATTCGTTCGTTGTCGTCTCTCGACAAAGACGAACCTTCATCGCCCATGGTTGAATCGCCTCCGCCATGCAAGCGCAATTTGCCTCGAGAAATAGAATCGCGCGCGTGCTCGTTCATTCCAAAAGAATAAAACAGCTCACCTTCGCCATCCTTGAGCATCGAGCCGTATTCGTCTGGCACAGTTTCGTCGTCGGGCGCAAACGCGATTGTGTCACCTTCGATGAATGGTAACAGATTTCTCACGGATTTATACGCTCCTGGAATGGATAAAGCAATGTCCGCGAGTAATCCACCAAATACCGTGGGAGTGTTCAGGCTGGTAGCAGACGCAGCGATTCCGGCTTGTGCGAAATCCACGCCTACGCCTCGGCCCCAAGCTTCCACCAGCTCAAACGCAGGCCCTGTTTTACTGGACAAATCTCTATGGAACTCATCGGCAAAATCTTGGATATTGCTCGCCACGTGCTGTCCTATCACCGAGTCTGATCCGGTGAAAGTACCGATCAAGTCACTCACGTCATCTTTATCGCTCGGCGAAGACCACTCCAGCGTGCGTTTCCACGCATCAATTTTCATTTGAATGTACGCCTTCCAGTCCTCATTCACCTGTTCCATCTCGGTCGGGTTGGTTCCAGCACTCAGCGGCCGCATGGAATTGTCTTCCTTGATGTTCCCCTCGCTCGCCTTTGTGCGCAAAAACTTCAAGTTCGGAATAATCTGGGATTCGATAGCGTGCGCGATCACGACGTAAGAGGTCGGTTTGCGGGGATACCAGCTCAGTTCGCTTTTTTGTTCTAGACAGTATTTCTCCGCACTTTCTCGTTTCAAATCGAGCACGTCAGACTGAACGTAGACGATTTCGACGCCAGCACCGACGATAGCGTCACCTGCTCTCCCAGGAAGTGCTACGTCTTGACTACTTCGCAGCACCCTTTGAGTGGTGAGTTTAATATCCCAACCGTCGTCGCTGCTCGTGGTCACAGAGAACTCGGGACGATCAACGGAACCGATGACACCGAAATCGCCCGTGACTTCACCTTCCATAATTTTCGTCGTCGCTTCGGCGGTGTAACCCAAATTAAGACCAACCTCGAAAGAACCCTCAAAGCCAATCGCGTCTTTCGACTCGACGCTACCGCCGGCTGAAGCGGCTCTGGTATCCACGAGTTCATACTCGATTGTCACTTCCGTACCAGAAGCCAACTCAGCGAACGAATCGCCGCCCGGCGGATCGTGCACGACCGTATACACCATGCCTTCCAATGGGACTGTCGCCCAAAATGCATCGTCACTCAAACCGTGACCGCCTCGGGGTCTCGACCCGAGAGCAATCAATTCGCGTTTCGCCGTCGCGGTGACGGAGACGGTTAAATCATTGCGCGTCACATCGATTCGAATATCACGACGGTGGTTACCAGCGAGATTTGGTTGGCCAGCGATTATCGTCATACTCGTCGCTGCCTGTGCTTCGTTGGCGTGCCCTGGGAAAATCAAAAATCCATCAGAGGTGAGATTGACTTCAAAGTCACAGGACGCCCCGCCGCCGCGATCTGTGTGACACTCGGAGTCTTGAACATTCGTCACGTCTTGGCGAATTTTTATCGTCGTGCTACCGGTACCTCGCTTTGTGTTCGGTAAGGCAGTAAAACACGTGTCGTATCCACCATCCTTGGCGTGCACTTCGAAAACTTTTACCCGTATCTCAGATGACGACTCGACTACGAATGGCAAATCTTCCGCGTGAGACGAACCGATGAAGTGGCGAGACGTCAGAGCACCCCTTGGCTCCGTCGGGTCGTAGCACGTTTCGTCCGATTTGCTGTCATCGATGACGGGAATATAAGCGCTCGGCACATCAACGCAAATGTATCCATGATACTCGTAACGAATCTGCTGCCATGCGTTCTCATCGCGCAACAACGCCAGTCTCTCGCGTGAGTTTCTCTTCACAAAGAAGTCAACCAAACTGACTGGCTCCTTTTTGCAGCTGTAAAACCACGGTTTCTCTGCGATGTGATCATCGAGTTTATCGAGAACGTCGGTTGGACCTGAGTCAAACATGATGGAATAGTCCATCGCGGCGTACGGCCAGACTCGAGCGTTCGCGGGGCGCGGGTTTTCGGCGTTGAATGTTTGGTCGGTAAGTCCCTTTAGATTAGTCATCCAGCCGTCAATTTGTTCACTGGTAACGTATTGAGATGGGTGACATCCATTTAACGGCGTCACTTTAAACCGAGCGCCGGAGTACAAGCGATCGCATTGGCCTTGATAAAGACCAAGATCAATGTTCGCCTCCGTCACGTCCGTGAAGAATACATAGTTTCCGTCTTCGATTCGACGAAGGGTGACCACGTGGGGCTTACCATGGCACGAAGTGACATCGGCAGCATCCTCAACAGAGTGGCCAGTGAAGCATAGCGAATGACCTGGGAAGCTTGCGTTGATGGTGAAAGATTTTCCTCGCGTCACGGCGATATCAAACCATCCTGATTCATCTGTGGTGTACTCTTCAGGCTCGCCTTCGCCATCGATTTCCGTCACTTGTATCGTCGCACGATCTAATCCGCATTTCGTTGAGCCCGCAGTCCTGTGCGTCGGGAAAAGAATAGCTCCTCGAATAGTCACGGCTGTGTCATCGGTGAAATCTTTTTCGGTGACGCCGCGATGCCGCACGTCAATCTTGCTCACTTCAACTTTTGCACCCGAAGAGAAAAGATGTCCGAGAGACTCTTCGTCGGCGGAATCGTTCTTTGATGTCCCACTTTTATCAAAAATATGCACAACGTCGTGCTGCTGCTCTTTTGCCATCAACGAAGCTTCATTCCGAAATTGTTGAAAGTGCTCCTCTTCAGACAAAGCTGATGCTTCTTTGAGCGATAATGATCCATCCGGTCCGAAACCGAGGATTGGAAGGATGTTTACAAACTTGGCGTCACCGTTCGTATCGACGGCGTCTGACACAGCTCGGGATGTTTTGTCGCATGGTTCTTGAGACTTGGCGACAATATCAACTTCTTTCGAGTGTCGCACAAGCGCGTTCCATGCAGTTGTGTTTGCAGGCAACACGGCAGACTTTTGTCGCATCAGCACGAATCTCTCGCAAGACGCATGTTTTGACGACGAAGTGAACGCCGACAGGTATTTCGCATGAATAACCGTGTACACGACGAGGACATCGACGACCAACTTTTCATCACGCATGTGTCGTGAGACGGTGGCGTATTCTGCATCATCCAAGTTCCCGTTATTGTCGATATCCATTTCCTTCCAAAGTTCATCGCTGATGATCGCATGACCATTGATCGGGAATCCAGCGATAGTCTCGACGTGTGACTGGAACTCGTCTCTGGAAACATCGCCGGACTCGTCGAAATCAGCTTTTGACAGGGGATACAACACGCCGGGCCCACCAGAACCCTGTGCATTCTTTCGAAGCACGAGTAGAATTTTATGAGGATCCTGCGACGAGTCGACGAGCGTAATCTTGGATGGTCGAAATGTTTCTTCTTTGTATGCGCCCACGAGCATTTGCGTCTTGACCGCAAGCAGCCCAGATGTTTCTCTGACACTCATTTCGTATCTGCCGTCGGAATCCGTGACTTCGCTGTACCGACAATTTGTTCTCGTGCCCAAAGCCATGATTTCTGTAATTTTCGCCTCGACGTCCTCGTGAGAAGGCATCGCTACTGTGACGTATTTGCCGTGGAATGTTTTCAAATGTGTCCCTCGACAATTATACGAGAAGCAGGAGTGAGATGATTCTTTGTACGTGAGCGCCAAATCAAACTCGCACGCGAGGCCGTGATTGCCGGTATCGCCTGAATCGTAATCTTGTACGTAAGCATCCGGGATAACATCACCACTCACGGTACAAATCTTAATTTGATCGATGGAACTCCATTGAGCAAGTTCTACGCGCAAAAATTCTCCACGTCGTACGATTGATGATCCACCCGTTGGACTTGGGTCACCGTCGGTGACGACGTACGTATCCTGCGCGGCCGTCTTAGAAATGTCTGCCGTGTGTTCAGCTCGCATATGAAGTGCCAAATTCAATAGGTCGTCTTCATTTCTCTCTGAAACCAAAGTTCCATTCGGAAGAGAAAAATCTGCACAAACACGAACGTATGGTACGGGTGATGTCGACGCGCCCGCCGTCACGACGCCTTCAAGAACTCCCAGCCATGGAGCTTTGAAGTAATGCGTCGTCGATACAAAATCCAGTGCCCCCACCGTAGCGATCTTTGTTCGTACTTTATAATACCATTCCAACCCTGGTTTTGCTCCTGCTTCTCTATCGATGTGACTTATGGAGCTAAACTTATTTACGCAACCCTTGAGATCGCCGTCCATCTGGATAATGGTTTCATAGCTCGTCGACGTGTGCTCGGCGGTATTGACGGCCTTTCGCAGCACTTCGAACGATCCCTCTTCCCAAGACGTGTCACGAAAGGTAAAAACCACACCAGTCAAAGCGAGCGTCGCGGCCACGTCTATGGCGGTTCCGTCGTAGTACAACGCCGCCGTACAAAAGTAATCCGAATACGAACTCACTGGCTTGCTTGAGAGAACGGCCGATGCACAAACAACGCGGCGCGAAGCCGGCATTGCGTGCGCGCGTTTCGCACAAAGCGGTCGGTGTCCACAGTTGAACGCATCAAGGAAAGTCGCGCGCCGCACTTGACCCGAGTAAAGCCGGATGTCGTCGAACTCGACGTCAACCGCCCCAAAAAACTCCAACTTTTGCAGCACTTTTAAAATTTTGCGAGGAACATCGGGAGTCATGCCGTTGTAGATCTTATAAGTCGCAGATTCAGTGACGTCGTCCACACGCCCGGTGGGATTTGCAAAAAGAACCATTCCATCGAGCTTATTGAGCGAAAATCCAATGTATTGCCATGAGTCGCAGCCTACGTTTGAAATGCTCAGCGTGTATTTCACCGCGCCATTCTGAGTGTAGTCGAGCACAAGATCCATCATCGTACTTGATCTGCGTTGAAGATAGAATCGCAGCGCGTGTTTCATACCTCCGTTTTCACCAGAAAAGTGTGCGACGGCCATTTTGCGAACATCCGACCCTGCTCCGTCCGTGCAGCGACCGTATATCCACGAAGAGATGGCCACGTCTTCCATGAAATCGACGGCGTCGTAATCATACGCATACTGCGCATTTTGAGCGGGATTTGTGACACTCTTCAAACACGCCGCGCCCGCACCCGTAATGCACGGGCCTATACTTCTACTCTGGTCGAGCGGAGAAAGTTTCGGCGCGGCGCCATGTTGTCCGTCGACTGGGGGAGACGTGGATTTGATACTCCCCGCGTCGTGCTCGTCTTCATCGAATAAAAAGTTCGCCAAGAGCGACTGTTGAACATCTTCAAAACTCCCAGATGTTGGACGCGTGTCGATGACTTCTGTCGGCGCGTATACGTTGCCCACTCGAGAAAAAGTTGCGCGCTGCGGATCGGTCGATGTCATCACTTCCTTGTCGTACAACATACCATCGATGTACAGGCACACGTAGTCGCCACTTTTCAGCGCGTCTTCGTCGCGATAGCGCCAGCTGGTTCGCACGGCGGCTGCTTCCTGCGAACATTGCTGTGGCGTACTTTCACGACCTGGACTATCGGATGGGTACACTGAATCTTTGAAAACGATGTTACCAGAACCGCACTCCATGTCATTCGTTTCGACGCTCATAATTTGTGAAGGTTTCAATTCGAGCTCGCCGGCGAGTTCCTCGCGCCACACGCTGAGTATGTGGGTGTCCGCACTATGTCCCACCAACGCGGCGGTGATTTCATCGTACGAAAGCACGCCGTCCGGAGGGTCGTTGTCGTAACGCCTAAAAACGGCTTCTTTGGCTTCGTATACTTGAGCCTCGCTGCGACAATCGGCGACGTTGAATTCATCTGCGGTCAGAAGCAGATAGCGCGCGACGTTTTCGTTGATGTTTGAGACCCGAACGTCGTGACCCGCTGGTATGGTATCCGAACAGCCCGCGTGAAGTTGAAACGTGTGCAATTTTTGCTTTGAATGGGAGCTCACTCTCGCACCACTCGCGAGATGAAAGTTGCACGAGTACGAGATTGTATACGTGCCCGACTGAATGTTGCCGTTTTCATCGGACATCGGCAGCGTTTTCGGTAAAAAGTCGTCCCATTGTCGACAGGGCATGAATCGCCCGAACCCTGAGGAACAATCTGCGCCGTCGCGTTGTACCTCGACAGAACATTTCAGACCGGACGCGTGTGCGTTCGTCTCTGTAGATACGTAAGACTCGAAACAATTGTTGCTGTTATCGCAAGCGTCGTGCTTCACGGTGATTTTGAAGTCGAAATTATACCCAGAAACGATTGTCACTGGTCTTTGGATTTCGACGCGCGGAGCCCTACCACTTCCCGGCGGCGGCGGCGACGGCGGTGGTGGCGATGGCGGTGGCGGAGGGCTGGGCGGCGACGGCGGCGGTGGCGAAGGTGGTGGTGAAAAGCTTCGCACGGTGACGAGATGGGCGTTCGATGAACTACCGCGCACGGGAGCGAGTAATCCCTGCAGAGTTAACAGACCACGATCGCAAGAAAACGCCGGCGGAGTGTGTCCGCCGCCGTACGCTCGCCAGTCCGCGCCGAGCGGCATTCCGTGCACAACATCGTTAACAGTAAACGCAACGCCAGAGAGGGACAACCACTCTTTATATATGTTACCGGCGGACCTTTCGATCTCTCCGTTCGGGAAGACAGTCATGCGCCACTGATATGCACCGTGGTTTGCTGCAAAGATGAGCTTGCCTTGCTTCGGTCTGCATCCCGCAGGAAGCGTGGCGATGATACCATTGAAGCCTCCGCCCGTTATGAATCCCTGCAGCGTCACGAGGCCGTCCACGCACGAATACGTTGCCCCTGCCCACTCGCCTCCGTGATTATCCCAGCCGTTCTCGAGCTCGAGTGGTTTATTGTGAGTCGTCGAAAACACGATTCCGCTCAGAGATAACCAACCGTGTTTCTTACCTCCGTCAGACCACGAAATGCATCCATCGCTCGACTTGACTTTTACTTGAGCCTGGTCTTCATGATTGTTCGTGGAAAACACGAGATTGCCACCAGAAGGGCGGCATCCGAGCGGTAGTTTTGCGACACATGTGCCCCATCGATCGCCTGCGACGAGGCCGCTGACGGTGACCAAACCGCCAGAGCAAGAGTACGAAGGCGCGCGGTATGACGAGTCACCGAAAGGCCGCCAACCATTTTCCAACGTCAACGGCGTGTGCGCGCCATGGTGCGCATCATGAAGGCCGGTGATACTCTCGAATTGGAAATTCACATGGCCGCCGGCGACGAGAATTTTACCATCTTGGACCCAGTCCACGCGCTGCATGTGTTCATTCTGATTCGAATTGAACACGAGTCTACCCGCGTCGGACTCGTGCTCACACGTAGGCGAAGGACGCGCGGGCACGTTAAACATGCGACCGTCCCAATCGTGTGGCACGATGAGGCCTTCGTAAACAACGAGGCCGCCTCTCGTGCACGAATATTTGGCGTCCGCCCAGATACCACCGTAATTTCGCCATCGGTCGAGATCCAAGCGCTCTTTCAAGCCAGTCGTGAACGCGATGCCACTCAGAGACAGCCAACCATGACTGCGACCACCCGATTCCCATTCAATGCATCCGTCTGTCTTCACGTTTACTCGTGCTTGAAGATTGCCGTTGCTCACGGTGAACAGGAGGGCATCACTCGGTCGACATTCGGGCGGTAGGTACGCGATGCACGAACCCCAAGTTCCTGCGGCGACGCGACCACTCACCGTGACCAAGTTGCCTTCACACGAGTATTGCAGCGGCTGCAAACCGTTGTTAAAATTGTACCATGCATGGTGTAAATCCAGCGTTTTTTGTACGGCGCCAAACGTGAACGTGATGCCATGCAGGGACAGCCAGTTACTACCCCATTCCCCGTGGAACTCAACGTTACCGTCCTTGTCAATCATAATTTGCGATATACCAGTGCTCGAGCCCGAACGCACGGTAAAGTCGAGCGAACCGCTCGGACGACAACCTTCCGGTAAGTGAGCGATGGTGTCTCCGCTGGACGGCGAGCCCTGGGAACGCTTCACCATTCCACCTAGGCTGACAACATTTTCTGCGCATGAAAATTCGGGTAAAGCATAACCACCGTCGTATTGTGTCCATTCCGCCGCGAGTGCGAGCGTTCTTCGTCCTTCGACCGCGTACGCGAGGTTAGCGATGCTCGTCCATAAATGACGTTGCGTTCCGCTGGCGACGTTGTGCACACGACCGTCCGGGTATACGTCGACGCGATGACTGACGTCATTCGCGTTTCCGGGGAAGACCATGCGTTTCCCCGTGGCTGGGTAACACCCTCGTTCTTCGCCCGATGCGTCAAGACGTTCAACAAGAACCGCGCTCGCTTTGTCGTTCAAGCCTGCGTAGGACACGTCGTGATGGAGGTGTAAGCCCGGATGAAACGTTCGTGCGTGCCCTTCCGAGTAATCTTCCCACACCGTGCACTTGTAACCGGGCGCGACATAGATTGAATCGACGCGATTATCCAAACCAAGGAGCGCGTCGCGCGTATAGTATCGGCCCACTTCAGTTGCGTCAAACCATTGAGCGTTTCCGGAACCTCTTCCGCGATCGTCGTGAAAGAGCGTGCACGGCGCGACTCGCTCGACGTCGACGTCGTCCGCGGCGTCGTTAAACGTCCAGTACGCCAAGTTGGTATACCCGCCGTACAACGTCACCGAGTCACCGGTGCGACCGCTACCATCCCAAAGTCGCAATCGATAGCCTTCTTTCACCCAAACGCTCGAGATCTTATTGATCCCCCCAGCGTCCGCTACACCCAGTGACTCGCCCTCGGAATCGTACACTTGCATCCCCCCCGAGTGACCTTGGTAACTCTCCCAGGCCAAAGCGAGTGCGTTCTCGGCGAGTTCTTCGTAGCCCGAGGGCGCGTCTTCCGCTCGCACAGAGCTGATTTTGTTCACCATTCCCTCGTGGTTGAGTTCGTGCCAAAGATGCCAGCCGGGGTAAAGCGTGAGGGATTTTCCTTCGAAATTATCCGCCCACACCGTGCATTTATATCCGGGTGCCACGTACACAGATTCGGTGTTATCGTTCATCGCTCCCAAGTTGGTCGAGTGGTAACCTTCGTCGACGTTCGCCGCGTCGAACCATTGAGCGTTTCCGGAACCTCTTCCGCGATCGTTGCTGAAAAGCGTGCACGGCGCGACTGACTCGACGTCGACGTCGTTCGCGGCGTCGTTAAACGTCCAGTACGCCAAGTTGGTATACCCGCCGTACAACGTCGCCGAGTCGCCGGTGCGACCGCTACCATCCCAAAGTCGCAATCGATAGCCTTCTTTCACCCAAACGCTCGACGCCGTGTTTGCACGCAAGCCTCCAAGGCCCAAAGACCGCCCCCCGCGCGCGTACCGCGCGTGAAGACCGTTCTCGTAGTGCGCCCAGATTTGCGCCAGCGCGCCCGCGGCGTCGCCCACCGTCGTCCCGAGCCGCGCCGTCCGCCCGTCGTCGCGCGCCCGCTCGACCGCGCTCGCGTTCGACCATCGCGCGTCGACGTCGACGTTGACGTCGACGTCACCCCCTCGCGCGATCGTCGCCGTCGCGTCGCCGCCTCGCGCGCGCGCGCCGATCGTCGCCGTCGCCAACACCCAGGCCGTTACCCACGTCATCCGCGCGCGCGTCCGACGCGCCGGCGCCGCGGCGCCGTCGCGACCGCGACGGCGCATCGCGCGCGTTCGCGCGCGTTCGTTCGAATCGAAATCGAACGCCGTCGTCGCGCGCCGGCGACTGGATGTGCGTCGCGCGCGCGCGCGCGCACGCGCGCGCGCACATTTTTATATGGCGCAATCAGAGGTATTGTACGACCTCAGCGTTCATAGAACGACGGTGCGCGTACCCATGTATGTACTCATTACCAGAGCCACGGCGACGGCCCGCGCGTCGACCGCCGGACCCACACAGCGCAATCAGAGGTATTGTACGACCTCAGCGTTCATAGAACGACGGTGCGCGTACCCATGTACGACCAGAGACGCGGCGACGGCCCGCGGACGCCACGTCGCGCCGCGACGCGCGCACGCGACGGCGCGCGCGTCCGAGATCGCGCGCGCGATGCCGCGTCCGTCGACGCGCGACGCCGACGCGCCGGGTTCGGCGCGCGCGGACGCTCGACCGCGCGATGCCGCGTCG
>Ga0255753_1001914_pt1 | contig 23800 bp, 14 predicted proteins | sample 041ome_10_FD_179953 | JGI IMG/M metagenome (GOLD analysis project Ga0255753, IMG submission 179953) | Coastal salt marsh microbial communities from the Groves Creek Marsh, Skidaway Island, Georgia - 041412US metaG (version 2) | ecosystem: Environmental > Aquatic > Marine > Intertidal zone > Salt... | reverse complement strand
GCATCGTACCCGTCCGGTTTTCCAAAACCAGTCGTTTGCGGGAGCAAAATTCGTCCGACGACGTCCCCTTCTTCGCCGTTGTTCTTCTTTTGTTGGCCTATTTTCGGATACGAAGACGACGCCATTTTTCTCTCTCGCTCTCTCCCTCTGCTTCTTCGCTCCGACCGCTACTCTTTCTTTTTCTGCCGCTAGTAGAAAGCGCCCGCCTTATCAGTGAGTGTCGCGTTTCGTGCTCTTTGTTCTGTGGTGCCTTTCTTTTTTCCACTTTTTATTATCCACTTTTCGTATGTCTTCTCGCGTGCATTCTCCACCACGAAAAAAAAATTAACAACGACGACGGTTCAGAAATGTAACAAAAAACATCACTCAGAAGAAGAAAGAAAGCGCGCGGCGGAGACTATTTATCGCATCTAATAAATCGCCCCGCGTTTTATCGATCGATCGATCGATGCGTCGTCTCGAAACCGACAATTCTCTCTTCTCTGGGAGAAGACGACGACGGCAAAGTTTGGTACGATTTTCTTTCTTTCTTTCGTTTTCTTTTGACGGCTGCGCGCTTTTATTATCGCGCACATGCACATACTCACATACTCGCGTTGTTTGCCACGTTGACTTTATACCACGAACAACAAAAAACAGGAGTTTGAACGCATCGCGCGATTGTGCGAGCAGCTTGAATCTCACTTAATCGCCGACGAGGAAGGGTTCGCGCTGACGAAAGAGTTGGTCGATATCGTCGGCGATTCGGTGAAGGAGATTAGCAACAAAAATCCTGAAGAAGAAGAGGACGAAGAAGAAGAGGATGAAGAGGTCGTTCGATTGGCGAAAGCGACGTGTTTTAAACATCACAACGCGGAGAGTTTGCTGCAAAAGATGTTCATGAAGATGACTAGGATTGGCGAGGACGAGATGGCTGCGGAAGTCGGCGATGCGATCGGGCAGCTGTATCAGTTGGGTAAGGCGACGAAGACGAAAGACGCGACGAGGAAGAAGACGAACGCTACTACTTCTTCTTCTTCTTCCGAAGACGATGAGGACGACGAGGAGAGAACGATTGAATTGAGAGCGGTGGCGTGCAGTCAAATTGGCGCAGAGGCGACGCAGAGAAACCCAGAGGTGCAAACGTTTGGAATGAGGAAGAATGAAGGGGTGATAGTTCGCGTGCACGAGTCGAGTTGGTCGGACGCTGGGCTGGCGTTTCGAATTTGGGGAGCCGCGAGAGTCGCTTTTAGGGTGGTGGATTTCGCGAGCGAGTATTTCACGGAGAAGGAAAAGACGTGTTTAGAATTAGGTAGTGGGTGTGGGTTGATTGGTGCCGCGATTGCGACTTTAGGCGGCCGCTGTACGGTAACGGAAGGCGCGCCGGGCGCGTTGGCGGCGTTGCGCAAGACGGCGGATGGCATCAACGACGAATCCAAGAATAAGGAGCCCATGAAGGTTGCCTTTTTAGATTGGAGAGACGATTTAGCCGCGCTCGACGAAGAGAAGAACGGTACCGTCGAACGTATGGTTGATATTGGGAACGCTTCCACGAAATCTCCAGCAACTACTGCTTCGTCGTCGTGCAATTTTGTGCACGCGAACAAGGCCACGTTCGACAACGCGCACGTTACCATGCGCTTAGAAGACGACGCTCAATTCGACTGCGTCGTCGGCTCGGATTTAATATACGACCGTCAACACTGCACCGCGTTAGCAGCATCCGTCGCGCGTCGCTTAAAACGTCCAAACGGTGAAGCCATAATCTTTCTCGCCGTTCGAAGCGAAGAGCTCTTACTCGCGTTTAGCAAAAAGTGCGCCAAACGAGGCCTCTCCGTCGGCGTCTACGCGCCGACGAAACCGAACGAAGATTTAGAAGACTTTTCCGAAATCACCGGAGGCCACGCGAACAGAGCGTTACCGGAAACCGCGAACAAGTACTGGGACCTCGTCGCTGAGAAATTCTCCGACTGTTTACTTTCCAGAGACTACTCCTTATTCGCTCCTCTTCAAAATACGTCCACCGGTCCCGCCCAAAGCGAAGAAGAAGAAGACGTACTAAGAGACAAAGCGCGAAGAAGAAGCGACGACGACGACGATTCCATCGAAGGACGTTTCGCCATGGTGCGCTGCTGGCGCGAAGAAAATAACTCGACGACGACGACGACGGCGACAGAGTTGAAAGGTATTCCAGTAGGCGACGTAAAGTCCATGCGCGTTAAGATGTAACATGTGTTGTTGTTTAACATGTTTGTGTGTGAAATGTGTCTTTTGAACAAAAATGCACTTTAACATTTTTTGACGTCAAAATTTATTCAGAGCGTTCTTCGTTCACGCGCGTTCGTTCTCTCTTCTTCTCGCTTTTTATTTCTCGAGGAGTGTTTTGAATTCTCTCTCTCTCACTCTCTCTAGCGCACGCACGCAGTATATATACACACACGTAAGACGCAGCATTTTTCGCGCGCGGATTGAGAAGACGAGATTTTGCAAAATCGACACAGAGCGCATTGGAATTCATGACGCGTCCTGGCAGCTCTTTCGCGGTCTTCTTCCTCCTCGCGTTGTTCTTCGCGTTCTTTCGCGAACGCGCGCTCGCGATGGACGTGGAGTTGGACGTGTCCAACGAGATTTCCGAAAACACGCGAAATTTAGTATTTGGCATCAAGTGCGGCTGTTGCAAAGCGGTGACCGCGGAAATTGGACTCCGATTCAAAGAGATACTCGACAAGACGGCGAAACTTGAAGGGGAAGAGAAGAGCGACGCGAAAACCGTGTTTAGGTCAAAATACGTCGGACAGTTCAACGAGAAGTTGGAAATCGCGTTGGACCGAATGTGTCGACCACCTCCGACGAAGACAACCTCGAAGAGAGCGATCGAGAAGTCCGCGTCCGTGGCGAAACTGTGGCGGTATTCCGAAACGGGAGCGAAGGCGATTCAGAACTCGATGTTTCACATCAACACGTTGGGACAGAACGCGACTGAGGATGACTTGAGAGAAATGGAAAGAGTCTTATTAGGCATTCAACTTTTCACGAACGATGCGAATAAGCAATACGTGAATCCAGATCCGAAGATTGCGGAGAACACGGGCGGTACGAATTTAATGGCGGACTCCTACGTCACCGCGGAGCTCCTGGACGCGTGCAGACGCGTCTCGGAAAGTTTAGAGCTCGAGGACCAACTCGACGAGGCGAAAAAGAACGGCGAATTCGGCGTAAACGAGCAACACAAAACGTGCATAGATTTGGATTATTGCAAAGTCCGAAAAGGCGGCACCAAGGCGAAAGACACGCGCACGAAAGAGCAAAAAGATAAAGACGAGGCGTTGGAAAGAATGAAACAACTCTTCATCTCGAAGGAAGAAATGGACGAGTTTAAAAAGAACAACCCAGACGCGTTCGACGAAGACAAAATCGACCCGCTGGACGAAACCTTAGACTCGCCCGCGCCGAAAAAGAAGAACAAAAAATCCGTCCTCCCGTCGCGGGAGGAGGAAGAAAAGCAGAAAGAGGCGTCGAAAAACGAAGCGGCGCGAGAAGAAGGAAAGAGCGGAGAAGGCTTCTTCGCCTCCGTCAAGGAAAAGTTCAACGACTACTTCAACAAAAAAGCGCAAAACAGGAAGACGACGACGACGAGGACGACGCGAAATGAAAAAGACAAGGAGGGAGGAGGGGAGTTGTAATTGAAAAGAGCTTTTCTCTTCGCGCGTAAGTAAAAACCGGCAGAGAGTCATCACACAAAATATCTCGTATATGCGCTTTTTTCTCTCGTTTCTCTCCCGCCAAAAATTGCAATTCCGGCCATTAAAAAGAAACGCAAAACTAAAAGCGAAGAGGAGAGTACGCGCTCACTTCTGCTTCTGCCTCGACAAAAAGAGAGAGATAAGGAAACAGCGGACGCTCTGAAGAGGGAGAGAGAGAGCAGCTGTTCTCTCACTTTAGAGTTTTTGTTTTACTTTTCATCGCTCTGATTTTCCCCGCGAGAGACGAGAGAGAGATCACCCCGTCTCTCCAATTTCATGAAACACCGCGCGACGTTGCTCCATCGAATAACCACCATGAAAGCTTTGCTCGGGAATTCAACGACAACCTCGTCGTGGACTTCTTCTTCATCATCTTCTTCTGCCAGTCGGTGTTATCATCATCACAGAAGAGGGGCGACTTCTTCCTCTTTTTCGAGAATTTTTGCCTCTTCGAGCGCCTCTTCGCAGCAGCAACAGCAACAGCAACAACAACAGCGACGACGAAATAAAGACGAGGAGGGAGATTTTATCGCGAACGGTAGCGGCGCAGAAGCGGTGGAACGATTCAACTACGTCGGCGCGCAGTTCGTGCGAAGCAACGGCAAGGCGGTGAGGAACTTGTCGAGTGAAAATGGCACCGCGAAGAAGTCGCAAGAGAAGAATAAGATGGCGCTGGAAGAGCCGACGATGAGGAGCGGCGGGAGGAAGAGTACCGCCAACGGGAAGAGCGCGATGATGAACGGACAGGTGGTGACGAAAAAAGGCGTCGGGAGACCGAAAGAGAGCGGTGGCGTCGCGGCGGCGACGTCGAGGAGCGCGACGGAGGACGAGGAGGACGGCGCTTTGGCGGACGAATCGAACGAAACGCTCATACCGACTGGGTTGAGAGAGGAAGTGTTTTGCGTGACGACGGTGGAAGATGCGAAACACGCCGTCGCGGTTTTAAACGAAAATTTAGGCACGGATGAAGAACCGAGATATCACGCGTTGGATACGGAAGTGTCGCACATTGACGTGACGTGTCAAACCCCCGTCGGACACGGGAACGTGATTTGCTTCTCCGTGTTTGCCGGTCCAGACGTGAATTTTGCAAAACCTGGCGAGCCAAAGAAATCGTTACTGTGGGTCGATTTGTTGGACAAAGACAACGTGCGATTTCACCAGGAGATTTTTGACGTGTTCACGCCGTACTTGGAAAACGAAAAAGCGAAGAAAGTTTGGCACAACTACTCGTTCGATCGTCACGTGGTTGAGAATCATGGCATTCATCTCGGCGGTTTTGCCGCTGATACCATGCACATGGCGAGGTTGTGGAATACGAATCGAAAACTAGACGGTGGATATTCGTTGGAAGCGTTGACATCTGATGCAGAAGTCATGGCGGATTGCGGCGAGATGCTTTCGGCGTCAGAAACGATGATGCGCGCTAAGTTGGGAATGAAGAAAATCTTCGGGAAACCAAAATTAAAGAAGGACGGGACGCCTGGGAAAACGATTGAATTGCCGCCAATGGAAGTGATTCAAACGACTGAAGATTCTCGAGACCGATGGATTGAATACGCTGCGCTGGATGCCATGGCTACGTGGTTTTTGCGCGAATCGTTGGAGGCCAAATTGCGAGGGATTTCCTGCGACGCCTGCCCCATCTTGTCCGGTAAGCCTCAGTTCAAGAAATCAACAACCTTGTGGGATTTTTACACCCGATATACGCGACCGTTTGGTAACCTTCTCACGCAAATGGAACGAAACGGCATGCGCGTGGACTTAGAGCACTTGGCCAACGCGGAAAAGTTGGCCATGAGCGATAAGAAAGTCGCCGAGGAGTATTTCCGAGAATGGGCGGCGTCCAAGTGCGAAGACGCGAAATTCATGAACGTTGGCTCGGGATTACAAATTCGTCAACTCTTATTCGCGGGTGCAAGAAATAAGCGTAGCGATAAACCTGGCGTGGAGAAAATGAGAGAGTTCACGCAAGAATCGCAAGAATGGCTCGAATGGGACGCCAACGGAAGAGAAGGCAAAGCGCCGAAGAAAACTTCAAAGATTACTCTGCACGGGATAACAAAAAGACCACTACCGGTGTCGACATACACCGCTACGGGTTTGCCGGCCGTGTCGAGCGTTGTGTTGCGACAGTTAGCCGGTAAACCCGGCGCAGCTCGCGAAATCTGCGACAACTGGGACTCGTTGTCCGAAGAAGAGAAAAAGAATGAAAAATTGTCCAAGATTTGCGGCACGGCTTTCGAGGCGTTTGGAAGAGGTTTCGAAGGTGCGCGAGCGTGCGCCGCTATCGACGCACTCAACGACCTCGCAGCTGTCGATACTCTGTTATCTAACTTTATCATTCCGTTGCAAGGTGACGATATTCGAGGCCCAGAAGGACGCGTTCACGGCGCGGTGAATATTAACACAGAGACTGGTCGTTTATCGGCGCGAAGACCTTCGTTACAAAATCAACCCGCTCTGGAGAAAGATCGATACGGGATTCGCCGAGCCTTCACCGCCGAGGAAGGGAAAACTTTGATTGTTTGCGATTACGGTCAGTTAGAACTTCGTTTACTCGCGCACATGGCGGATTGTAAATCTATGAAGGAGGCGTTCATTGCCGGCGGCGATTTTCACTCGCGAACGGCGCTCGGTATGTACCCGCAAATTCGAGAAGCGATGGATAAAGGTGAATGTTTACTAGAATACGGACCGAAACGCGAAGGCGAAGACGAGGATACTCCTCAACCGCCACTGTTGAAAGACATGTTCGCTTCGGAAAGACGTAAAGCGAAAGTATTAAACTTTTCCATCGCGTACGGCAAAACGGCGCACGGTTTGGCGAAAGATTTCGGAACGGATTTGGAAGAGGCAAACAAAACGGTCGATTTGTGGTATTCAGATCGCCCGGAAGTTCGATCGTGGCAGGAGGTTCAGCGTAAGCACGCGGAAAAACACGGCCACGTGCGAACGTTGTTAGGCCGAACCCGATCTTTACCGGACGCGAAGTCGCGAAACGAACAGTTCAAATCGCACGCGTTGCGCGCGGCGATCAACACGCCCATCCAAGGTGGAGCGGCAGACATCGCGATGTTGGCCATGTTGAAAATTCAAAGATGTCCACGATTGAAAGAGCTTGGGTATAAGTTACTCATGCAAATTCACGACGAAGTGATTTTAGAAGGTCCGGTTGAACACGAGGAAGAGGCGTTAGCGTTGACAAAGGCGCACATGCAAAATCCGTTCGAGGACGCCAACGGCGAGAACGTGAACTTGTTGGACGTCGAGTTAGTCGTCGATGGCGATTCCGCAAAAACGTGGATGGACGCGAAGTAAAAAAATAATTGTTGTATTGTACAAAAGCTATCTCTACATTGTCTACTAGAATCTATTGCGTTTTAAACTAATAAAAGTCCGCCCCGTCTAACATCTTTTGCATGAGCGCGTCTTTTCGCAACGCCTCAAAGTACCAGCTTCCAATGCCCACACCAAACGAAAGCACAAATAACGTCAGAAAGCCCAAGACAGTCGTCACATCTTCGATTTGTCCTTGCTGATCCTCCAATCCATCCACATCCAAGGTTCGCATGCCCGGTACCGAGTAAATGTCCACCTTGTCTTCAACCATCAAATCGTACTCCTTGTAATCGACGCCGATCGGTTTTCGCGTGTCCAAAAACTCTAATAAATCTCGACATATCCTCTTGTTTCGCACTCTGTTCGAGTTTATCGAGTCAACCAGAGATAAACTCTCCTCGATTGAAGTCAACTTTGCCGAGTTGAACGTCAACTTTGTCTGTCCTTCTATCTTTGCCACCGGCATCGTTAATTTCTTGTCCGTCGCCATTCTTTTCAGTGTCTGAAACAACGCCTTGTACGTAAATCTCGTCGTCTCGCCCATCTTGTGCAAAATATCTCTTCTCTCGACGTCTACTTCACCGAACGGCCAATTTTGCGCTAAATTCTGCAACCACGCCAATTTCGCGGGAACGAAAGTCACGTTCCAACGCACTAAAAACACGTTCCTATCCACGCTCGAACACGCGTCGATGTCCATCTCCACATCCTTTAAATCAACACTCAACCTTCGCTCCCATCGACTTTGCAACTTTGAAAACTCCTCCCGCGAACCTCGAAACGAGAACACGTCGCTCGTAAACCGCACCTCCTCCTCGTCTCCTTCTTCTCCCGAAGAAGAAGAAGAAGAAGAAGAAGAAGAAATCCTCTCGCGCGGGAAAAACGTCGGATGCGACCTCGATTCCTCGCGCAGAATTTTCAACACGCTCTCAACCGTCGTCGATGATTTTTCTTCTTCTTCTTCTTCGAGAGAAAGAGCGACGACGCGACAAAATTCTCCTCTCCTTTGCCGCTGGTGACGACTTTGACGACGACAACGACAACACTTTTCTGTTCTTCCGCGCGTTGAAGTCGTCGTCGTCCCCAAAGGCGTCGACAGAAACGACAAAGACATGTATGTACACGTATCTCACGTGAATATTTTTTTTTACTCGTATCCGCTCTGATGATTTGTTTCTGTCAAGTTCTTTTGTTGTTGTACCCTAAACCCTAAACCCTGAAGAAGAAGAAAAAATTATCAGACAGAGACCACGCACTTCTTCTTTTCCCTCGTTGTTCTATCTCTCGTCGTCGTCGAAGAAGAAGAAGAAGAAGACGAACGAACAGAAATGGAGGGAGAGTACGAAGAGCTCGACTCGCAAATCCAGAAGCAAATAGAGGACTTGACGCTCGAAGAGGAAGAAGAAATAGAAGAAGAAGAATTAGAGGATGAATTATTACCGCTAGAAGAAGAAGACGAAGAAGACGACGACGAAGAAGAAGATGGAGAAGAAAGCAAGGACAAAACGCCGGCGCACGCGTGCTCTTACTGCGGGATTTCGAACGTGGCGTGCGTCGTTCGGTGCAAGAAGACGAATAAATGGTTTTGTAACTCGAAAACGGGCGCGCTGCCGGCGTCGTGCATCGTGTTTCATTTGGTGAAATCGAGATCGAACGCCATCGCGTTGCACCCGGATTCGCCGATTGGCGAGCTCGAGCCGGCGTGTTACGTGACGGATTCGACGAACGTGTTTAATCTCGGGTTTATCGTGAAGAAAGACGAGGATCCTCCGACGGTGGCGCTGCTGTCGAGAGACGTGGTTTTGCAGCCGACGGCGGCGTTGAAGGCGCTGGATTTGGATTTGACGAAGTGGGAGCCGGTGGTTACGGAGGACAAGACGATTTTAAGTTGGTTGGTGGCGGAACCGGACGAGAAGGAGACGATGCGCGCGAGGCAAATAACGCAAGCGCAAGCGACGGCGCTGGAGGATTTGTGGAAGAGCGATCCGACGGCGACGATTGATGACGTGGAGAAGAGGGATAAAGACGCGGAGCCGCAACCGGTGGCGTTGAGGTACGCGGACGCGTACCAGTATCAGAACGTATTCGGGCCATTGATTGCGATCGAGGCGGAATATGATAAAAGTCAGAAGGAAAGTCAACACATGGGCAACGTGTCCGTACGATGGGACGTGGGATTGAACGCGAGGAGGGTGATGTATTTTGGATTTAGTAGCGACGAGGAACATTTGAAGATTTTGTTAGGCGACGAGTTGGTTGCGATTTTGAAGAGCGTAGACGGGAGAGAGATTTGGCGAGGCGACGGGACTGTCATTCGATACAACGTGAAAGAAGAAGAGATTGGTTTAGAGTTGGACGCGAGGTCGTGCGTTGATGCGCCGGTTCACGTCACGAGCGGATACGAAATCGAGTGCGTGTGGAAATCGGTGTCGTACGACCGGTGTCAAGCGGCGTTGAAAGCGTTCGCCGTGGACGATACTTCCGTTTCCGGGTACATCTATCACAAATTGTTAGGCCACGACGTGAACGAGCATCACCGAACTTCGAACATTGACGTTTCTGGGAAACAAAAATGGTCGGCTCCGAATTTACCGGAGTTGAATCACTCGCAAATCGCCGCGGTGAAGACGGTGTTGCAACAACCGTTGTCGTTAATTCAAGGTCCTCCCGGTACGGGGAAGACGGTCACTTCGGCGACCATCGTGTACCATTTAGCGACGAAAGGGGACGGACAAGTCATCGTCGCGGCGCCTTCAAACGTTGCGGTCGATCAACTCGCTGAAAAAATTGAAAAGACGGGTTTGAAAGTCGTAAGAATCGTCGCTCGATCGCGCGAACACGTCAACTCGGCTGTGGAACACTTAGCACTGCACTACCAAGTGCAAAGAATAGCGGAGAAGGAGAAAAACGGTCAACTTGCAAAATTGCAAAGGTTGAAAGATTCCATCGGCGAATTATCGCAAGAGGACGAAAAGAGGTATTACAAAGCGTTGAAGAAAATAGAAAACGACATCATTCAAAACGCAGACGTGGTGTGCGTCACCGCCGTCGGCGCCGGCGATCGAAGACTCGAAAAATATAGATTTCGGCAAGTTTTATTCGATGAGTCCACTCAAGCCACAGAACCAGAGACGCTCATTCCAATCATCATGGGTGCAAAACAAGTCGTCATGGTTGGTGATCATTGTCAGTTGGGTCCGGTCGTTACGTGCAGAAGCGCCGCGAGAGCCGGTTTGAGTCAATCGTTGTTTGAACGTTTAATCTTTATGGGAGTCCAACCGATCCGATTACAAGTGCAATACAGAATGCACCCGTGTCTTTCGGAATTTCCGTCCAACGCGTTTTACGAAGGCACTCTACAAAACGGCATCACGGAGGCTGAGCGCGCGGATAGCGAAGACGTGTTCCCGTGGCCGTGTCCGTCGAAACCAATGATGTTCTGGGCGCAGATGGGCGTCGAAGAAATGTCGGCGAGCGGCACCTCGTATTTAAACCGCGGCGAAGCGTACGCGGTGGAGAAAATGGTCACGCACTTGCTCCAAAACGGCATCGCCCCGGAAGAAATCGGCGTTGTCACTCCTTACGAGGGCCAACGCGCGTACGTCGTCAATTACTTGACGAGAACTGGGGTTTTACACCCGAGCATATACCAAGAAGTTGAAGTCGCTTCGGTCGACGCGTTTCAAGGACGCGAAAAACAATACATCATCGTCACGTGCGTCCGATCGAACGATCGTCAAGGCATCGGTTTCTTGAACGATCCGAGACGCTTGAACGTCGCATTAACCAGAGCTAAACTTGGTTTGATGATTGTCGGTAACCCGAAAGTTTTAGCGAAACAGCCGCTGTTCAGAGACATGTTGCAACACTTCAGAGACAACAAATGCCTCGTCGAGGGCAATAACATCAACCAACTGAACGAGTGCATGGTTGCGTTACCTCAAGCCCGATGGAAATCGCGCTCGGCCGGTCTCGCGCGATTCGTCGCCAAAGAAAACATCCACGAAGATGCCGGGTATAACAACAACGGCACTCACGACGGCGTCGACGATTACAGCGGCGACGGCGGCTACAACTGGTCCGGGAAACGAAATTTAACAACCGCGCCTCGCGTCGGCGCGCAAAACCTCGGGTTCTCCGGTTCCATCCGCGACGACGAGACGGATTCGCAATACAGCGGCAGTGTCTTTGGCGAGAGTTTATACGGCGGCAGTAAATCAGACATCAGCGGTAGCGAATACGGCGACGCCGCCGGACCGGGATATAGATACGATTGAGAATATTGGAGCGGGGACGTGAATACCTAATGGACAAGAACTTGTAAAAACACACGAAATAATATGATAAACTCCTCAGAAATATTGTTGCTTTGAAGAGAGAGAGAACACACGAACACTCACACATGAACATCGTGTCCGTAACGTCGTCATCACTCGTAGCTCACCGATGCAGAATACTCGATGCTCGCCGACCGCGACGCGCGACAACGATGCGAAAAGGGTGGTGTTCTTCTTTAAAAGCGCAACTTTCCGACGCGCACCAATCATTTTTAGGGAAATGGATTCGAGACGCAACCAAAAACGAAAACGTGTTCGAATACCTCGAAGCGCACGATATGGACGGGAATCGATCGACAGCGACGTACGAACAAAATTGGGAAACGTCCGAGAGTGACCGGGACGGGGAATTTACGGTGACGACGATATCGAGCACGGGGACAAACAGAACTTTGGTTTATCCACTGGGCGAGTTTGTGGAGACGTACGAAGGCGATAGCAACATTTTCGGACCGGGCCCGGGAGAAGTGTACAGAAAAGCAAACTGGGACGAGACTTCGCGCAAGCACGAGGTAACGTCTGCCTCGCAGTTGGGTTTCGAGTCCACGACGAGAACGACGGACGAGAGCGGGAATCATTTGACGTGCGTGCGGCGGTTCATGAAAAAGGACGGAACGGTTGACGTTTCGTGCACGGAGCATTTCGTTAGACCATAAAGGCGAAGAAAGAAAGATGATATTAGTATTATTAGGAACTGACCATGATAGCTATAGTAAAAGACGTAAATTCATTGTGTATGATAGTGTAGACGTAATCGTATTTATTCATCGAATTCTCTTCGCGCGTTCGTGTCCCCTCTCTTTCCCAGCACTCTCCTCTTTACAAAAGTTCACTTTTTTGTTGCATCAACAAAGAACGCACAAGAAAAGCAGATGCCGCGAGCCAGTCGCAAAACGTCGGCGAGCGAGAGAAGGATAGGCGAAGCAGAAGAAGTCAGAATCTCGCGTTGAACATGTCGCTCGTGCCTCGCATCGTGCACAAAAACTACTCTCACGAGAACCTCAAACCTTTGGAGAGCGGTGTTTCCGAGAAAAAATTCGAGAATGTGGACTTTTCTTCGCCGCAAGCGGCTTCGCTGAACGTTTCGGTGACGTCGAACCCGTCCAAAATCGTCGGTCGCGTCGGAAAAGTACCGAATTTGTTTGGATTTGCCAACGTGGATTTAGATACTTTGCGCAGGATGGAGAAGTTTCGCGCGTTGCCGCACGAGAGTCTGATTGATTTTAGAAACGAAGACTCACACCGGTTTTGTAGACAAGGGACGAACCAGTGGGCGATCCTGCACAAAGGCGTGCTGACGTCTGGGAATATCTTAGGCGCGCTTGGTTTCAAAGAGGCACACGTGGTGAGTAAGATTGGGTTGCACAGCGAGAGCGCGAGTCACCAAGATTTGATGCGCGCGGTGATGGTGATGCGAGAAGTCGAAACGTCGGCGGCGGTTTCTCCATCGGCGGAAGAGGACGAAGGAGACACGATCGAGAAGAACGAAGCAATCGTGAAGGCTTACAACGAGGAATTGAAGTCGAGTATGGTAGAAGAGCGCGATGGCGAGTGGTTTGATGATGATGATGATGATGACGACGACGACGGCGATGCCGAAGAGAAGGATTTATCTGCTTCGAGTTCGGACGGAGACGAGGAAGAAGAAGAAGAGGAAAAGTTCTTCCCGCCTATTAGAAATAGCAAAGGTCGGTTTCAACATCACTTCGATTTCTCTTCGGCGACACCGTTGGACATACTTCGTGCGTCAGTAGATAACAGCCATCACTCGATAAAGAAGAGTCCGGGAAAGAAGAAAACGAACAACGCGAAGAAAGGATCGAAAAAACAAAAGCAAAAGAAAGCGAAACAGTCGAAGAAGAAGAAGAAGAATAGAAAGGCATCACGAGAGGCATCAAACTACGCGGAAGAGCAACCGTTCGGTGGTTTATTAGGTCTCACTCGTCTCGGTTTTTGTCGGCTAAAAGCGAGCGAAGGCGAACAGTCTGTGAGATTAGCGTGGGGAAATACTGCAGAGGCTGGAGCTCTCGTTCAATTACTGAATGATTTCCCAAACGTAGAAGAGATTCACGAGGTTGGTTTGTGTCGCGTACCGAGGGACGTTTTGTTGAAGTATGAAGAGATGTGCGGCTGTAAACTACCCCCATTAGGCGCAAGTCCGGATGCAATTGCGCTCATTCGAGGTAATGATGATAAGAACGCGGTCGAACGCGTCGTCGTGGAAGTGAAGAATCGAAGTCCGTTTTATCGAACGCAGAGCGGATACTATCGCGTCGCCGATCCGCCGTTACCGAAAACTATTCCTGCGTATCACGTACCGCAAGTACAACTAGAAATGGTTTCCGCCAACGCGTCGTCTTGTTTGTTGTGCATGCGAAACGTGACTCGAGGCACGTCCGTATTTCGCGTGAAGAGAGACGAGGAGTATTTAAAGCAAATGTTTCGTGTGATTGGCCGGCTCTACGAAAACTATTGTTTGAAAGATGCCATAAAAACGCCCCCAGAAAATTGGTTGGCGAATGATCCAATACACGCCGCATTAGTTCGCAAAACGCGAGATATCGCACAAAATGCTGAACTAGTGACTGTTTTAGATCCCACTGTAGACGAAAATGGCGAGGCATTCGATCCGTTTCTCGATGAGCACATGGCAAAAAAAAAAAAACAAATTAGCTCTTAGTGTAGATTTATTAGAAAGTATCTTTGTATTATATATTTTGAATGCAGCGCAGCGCAATAATTATTATAAAGAAGAAACTAACTATTGTACCTATCTATTACTTATTGTCGCGGCTGCGGGATGGACTTTGCGTTGCCTTCTCCGCCATTCAAAAGTTCGTTTTTATTTGAACGCGGTCCAGGCGCATGTCTTCCGCCGCGCCTTCTAATGTTTTTGCGCGAATCGCGTTTCTGAGGCGCACTAATGCTACCATTCGGAGAATCGTTATCATCGGCGGAGACAAGAGGTTGTTGCTGCGCGAACAAGTTTCCCAAGCTTTCGTTATTGTTGTGATTGTTTAATCCCTCGAAAGCCGAGTTGAAATTCTTTGGCATAGGATTTCCGAAAATATCTAAACCGCTTCCTTCCGACGATCCGCCGCTGCCTCCGAACAGAGCTTGCTGTAAAGGTGGCTGTTGCTGAATCATCGGCTGCGGTGAAGCACCAAATCCGAATGAAGGCGTATTCTTCGCGATGCTCGAAAAGATACCGCCACCGAGTTCGTCGCCGAATCCACCACTGTTTTGCATCTGCTGTTGTTGTCGCTGCTGCTGCTGCTGCCGCAACATTTGTTCTTGCTGCTGTATTTGTTGACGCTGTTGCGCTTGTTGAATTACAGATTGTTCGAGCTCAGCGATAGATTTTGTAATTTGTTGTTGTTGCTGCTGCATTTGATGACCGTTCATATTCATGTTCATGCTTTGCATTTGTGCGAGCAAATTACTTTCTCTCTGTTGCTGTTGTTGAAGCTGATTGAGCGGTAGCGGCGGCGGCATTCCTGGCGGAGTCGGTTGTAAACCCGCGGGCGGATTTGCACCGTTCCTAGGCATCGGCGGTAACCGCGGGGGTATATTCTGTTGCTGATGGGTTTGTCCCATCCCAGAAAGCGGCGGTGGTTGCATGGTGGGCATGGGTGGTAAGGGCATCGGCGGAGGTTGATTCAAAGTGTTGTCCGTAGCGCGTTGTGCAGCGCGTCTCGTTTCGCGTCGTTCTCTCGCACCTCTACCACCAGTTCCAGACTGAGTAAATCTATTATTATTCGACTGTATATTCTTTTGGTGCACGCGTTCAGGGTCACCAAGCATATCCATCATTGCCATTTCAAATTGCTCGTCGTTTTCAGCCCATAAAATGCGTTTCACAGTCATCGCCGCGCCGCGAATGGCCCCGAAAACAACCGGCGCCGACCTTCTTTGCACCGCTCTCGCAACGTTATCGCCACTCGCAAACGGGTCTTCCACGCCAATTTTATATTTACGCAAAGGCCATGAGCACCCACACGTCCACCTTCCAGCGTAAGTGGACGCGACCAACCCTTTCGCCCACATTGGCTCCACCGCGCTCAAAGTGACGAAAAAATCCACGAAGAGTTCTGCCAACATCTTCTCATTTCCAGAGCTATACGAATGATATTTATCTGCTTTTGGCTTTATCGCGTGCGGATTCCTCTGTGCGTCTGCTCGTTTTCTCTCGTGCGACACTTCTCTCGGTTTTTGCAACTCTTTCGTTTCCTCGCACTCCTTTTGCACTCGTTGCATCTCTTTTGCCAACGATTCCTCGTCCGGTAACGTTATATTAGCCATAGGCGGGCATATTCCATGTCTTTGAAGAATAAATAGCGCTAACAGACACAACGAATACGAGTTGAACGTCCCATTTATCGCATCGTTCACGTTCCAATTTTTCGCCCACATCTTGACGCAAAAAACTAAATCTCGATACAGGCTGCTGTGATCCGCCACGAAGCCCATCACCGCCGATTTGTACACCCCATCATTATGCACGCACACGTCGCACGCTACCCCTGTTTCTGGATCTCGAAACTTAACCAGAGGTACTCTCGCGTGCGCGATCAACTGGACGTCGTCGTACTTTCTCCATCTCAACTCGCTGGCAAACTTTGCCAACAACTGTACCCTCTTCGTCCTGTGCTGCCTCCTTTGCGCTCTCGGCCTGGGCGCACCGCTCTGCGCATCTCTATACTTCCTCTCTTCTTCCTCGTTATACCACTGCGAGGACGGGTGAATCGTCAACGATACGTCTATATCCGAGTTTTTCGTGTGAAAAGCGCTCACAAACGATCCGAACGGGTCAATCGACACCGCGTCGAACTTCTGCTGCAACATCGTCTCCAGCTTATTCAACAACCGCTCTCGTTTCGCGTCGTCTTCCGCCGTCGCTTTTTGCGCCTGAACGCACTTCTGCAACGCTCTCTCCAGCTTCTCCATCGCTCCTTTCGACGGCATCTCCCCCGTTAACGAGCTCGCCACGTGTTCCGTCATCGCTCGCGCTAAAATATTTTCAGTCTCTTGCAAAGTTTGTTTCGGTGGAGGCAAAGCTCGGAAATTCTCCTCGTCGTCGTCGTCGTCGTATCGTCTGTTTCGTCGACCTCCTCCTCCTCCTCTGCGATTATTACTGCTGTTATTGTTGCGCCGGCCACCTCTGTTGTCCAATTCTTCTTCATCGCTTTCGCTCTCTTCGTCGTCGTCGTCGTCGGTACCGCTGCTCCCGACCTCGTCGTCGTCGTCGTCGTCGTCTCTAAATTCGCCGATCCTCCTCCTTCCCGAGAACGTTCTCTCGTCTTCTTCCTCTAACCCGTTCTCTTTCAAGAACGCGTCGAGTGGGACGCCGCGCTGGCGTCCGCGCGAAGACATTTTTGGGGGGTTACTTCTTTGTTTGTTGTTATTTTCTTTCTCTCTCTCTAGTCTTTCGGCGCCGCGCAAAAAGCCGCTCTTTCAAAGTGCGTCAACACCAGACCGCCGACCCCCCGGGGGACTTTGCCTCGGAGAAATACAAAAACCCTAAATCCAAGAAAAAAAGTTTTGACCGGTCAATTAAATTTTCTTTTTCTTTTTTTTTCGTCGCCCGAGAGGCAACTCCCGCCACGAAAAGTCATGAAGGCCAGTTCGTTTATCTATAATCTTAAACGCGACACTCGATTTCGTCACATTTTTGCGCGCACGCACACACGTCTCTCTGTGTACACGGACAAAATACGGAGAAAAGCACAGCACACGCACAAAGAATATAAACGAAATGAGTCAAGTTGCCAGTAAAAACTTACTCGCCGGGGTCGCGAGACCGACGACGACGACGGCGAGGAAGAATGCTTCGAGAGTCGCGAAAACGATTCGAGCGATGGTGCGTTGAAAAGATTAGTCGCGCGGTTTTTGGAAGGATCAGAGATGGTTTGGGCGGGGGATTTGGATTGAATTTACGATTGGGAAATGTATAGTATATGTTTTTCGAGATGTAGTTATCCTTATCCGTGCTCTGATACCTTCGCGTGATCGTTTGCGCGCGCGTTTTCGCGGTTGTTTGTCGACGTGGCATCTTCGGGAAATGCTGTCGTCACCTCCGAATTTGTCCTTTGAGTTCGTTTTCTTCTATACTTCGTCGTCGATTTTATGTTCTAATGTGCGCAATACTGACCCTCTGTCTCTTTTAAACAGTCCAACAAGGAATCCTCCACGACTGAAGCGCAAAAGGTTGCCATCGCCACCTTGACTGCGTTCGCGACTTTGCAAAACGCGCAAATGGCGCGAGCCATCGACTTCCCGTCCATGCCGGCGACGGAGCAACAGCAGCAACAATCCGCGGAGCAAACCGAAGCGTTCCCGAGTTTGTCGGCGCCGTCTACAACGGTTGCCTCCACCGATGCCTCTGGCTTGCCAGAAGGCTCCACGTGGAGATACTCCGAATTCATCAAAGCCGTCTTGGGCGGTAAAGTTGAACGCGTGCGATTCGCCAAGGACGGTTCGTCTTTGCAGTTGACCGCGGTGAACGGTAACAGAGCGACGGTTGTTTTACCGAACGACCCAGATTTGGTGGACATTTTGGCTAAAAATGGCGTCGATATCTCCGTCTCCGAAGGCGAGCAACAAGGCAACGCGGCGAGTTTGTTGGGCAACGTTTTGTTCCCGATCATCGCGTTTGCTGGTTTGTTCTTTTTGTTCAGAAGAGCGCAAGATGGCTCGGGCGGTGCCGGTGGCATGCCGGGTGGCATGGGCGGTATGGGCGGCGGTGGCCCCATGGACTTCGGTAAGTCCAAGAGTAAATTCCAAGAAGTTCCGGAAACCGGCGTTACTTTTGTCGACGTTGCCGGTGTTGAAGGCGCGAAGTTGGAATTGCAAGAAGTTGTTGATTTCTTGAAGAACCCGGACAAGTACACGCAATTAGGAGCCAAGATCCCGAAGGGTTGCTTGTTGGTTGGCCCGCCGGGTACTGGTAAGACCTTGTTGGCCAAGGCGGTTGCCGGTGAAGCCGGTGTGCCGTTCTTCTCCTGCGCTGCCTCCGAGTTCGTTGAATTGTTTGTCGGCGTCGGCGCTTCTCGTGTCAGAGATTTGTTCGAGAAGGCGAAATCAAAGGCGCCGTGCATCGTTTTCATCGATGAGATTGATGCCGTCGGGAGACAACGTGGTTCCGGCATGGGCGGTGGTAACGATGAAAGAGAACAAACGATCAACCAGTTGCTCACGGAAATGGATGGTTTTGAAGGAAACACCGGCGTCATCGTTTTGGCCGCTACCAACAGACCGGACGTTTTGGATTCCGCCTTGTTGCGTCCGGGACGATTCGATCGTCAAGTTACGGTCGACCGACCGGACGTTGCTGGTAGAGTCAGAATCTTGAAGGTGCACTCCAGAGGTAAAACCATCTCCGCGGATGTTGACTTCGAAAAGGTTGCCAGACGTACTCCGGGCTTCACGGGCGCGGACTTGGCCAACTTGATGAACGAAGCAGCCATCATCGCCGCCAGAAGAGAATTGACAGAAATTTCCAAAGAAGAAATCGCCGATGCGCTCGAAAGAATCGTCGCCGGTGCCGCCAAGGAAGGTGCCGTCATGTCGGAGAAGAAGAAGAGACTCGTGGCGTACCACGAAGCTGGTCACGCCATCGTTGGTGCTTTGATGCCAGAATACGACCCGGTCGCGAAAATCTCCATCGTCCCGAGAGGCGCCGCTGGTGGTTTGACCTTCTTTGCCCCGAGTGAAGAGCGATTAGAGTCTGGCTTGTACTCCAGATCGTACCTCGAGAACCAAATGGCTGTTGCCATGGGCGGTCGCGTCGCCGAAGAGTTGATTTTTGGCGCGGAAGATGTCACCACTGGTGCCTCGGGCGATTTCCAACAAGTCACGCAAACTGCGAGACAAATGATTGAAACCATGGGCTTCTCCAAGAAAATTGGTCAAATTGCGTTGAAAACTGGTGGCGGTCAATCTTTCTTAGGTGGTGAAATGGGTCGATCCGCGGATTACGGACCAGCCACGGCGGATTTGGTCGATAGCGAAGTCAAAGAATTGGTGACCAGAGCTTACCGAAGAGCAAAGGATTTAGTGTCTATCAACATCGACGTCTTGCACCAAGTCGCGGACGTGTTGATGGAGAAAGAAAACATCGACGGCGATGAGTTTGAGAAGATCATGTTCAACGCCAAGTCTGAATTGTACTTGAAGCAAGACAACCCGGACATCGCCGTTCCGTACATGTAAAATCGGAAACACGCGCGGTACGAGAACTTAGAAAAAAGAGAGAAAGGAAAAAACGATCCACACACATAAAAGCTTTGCAATAACAATTCACTTATTTGTACTATTCTTTACATTCACGATTACTATATATATATATAGGCTTACAACAACTACTGGTAACAATGTTCATTTATATGTACACATCGAGATAATCACTATTTCCTCCCGAGCTTATTCCCTTTCCCTTTAAACGACTTCTTCTTTCTGTTCCCACTGGCACCTCCTCCCTTTCCACCCCCGTTCGGCATGATTGCTCTCGCTAACTTCTTCCTGAGCTCGTTCAAGCCGTCTAAAAAGCCATTAATTGGTGATATTCCGTGCTGTCTCTCGTACGCGTCGTTGACTGCTTTCATCATGACCAAACTGAAAACGAATTTTATCACTCGTTCGGGAGACGGCCCGCTTATCTCCGGTTCGTTGTCGTTGCCTCTCGACGAGGCGTGGCGTCGGTGAGGAGAAGACATCGTGAAGTTTCTCGTTTCTCTGATATTTCGGTCCGTCGGCTTCTCGTGTGCGCGGGGAATATGGAGCGAAGAAAGAAGTGCGTTGCACTTTTTATTTATCCACTTTTCCTCTCTCGGGAAAAGAGAAAAGTCACACAAAAACAGATACACACTAACACATAGTACAGAAAGAAAGCGCAGCGGAAGAGAAATGCCCAGAAGCGAACGCTGACGACAAAAAGAAACACGACGCGAAGGAGGACAAACACGCGACGACGACGACGACGACGACGACGACATTTCGAATGAGCGATTCGAACAACTCTTTAAAGTTCACCAAGTTGGACGCCACCATTCCGAAGATGTTTTGTTCGATGATACACGCCTCGGTGCTCGTGTCACCTTCTTCGACCGGTGATGGCGGCGGGGAGACCGCGGACTTTCCGACGCACCAAGCGGCGCACCACCCGGACGCTCACCGGTTTAAGAAGTCCACGAGTTCGCAGCACAAACCGTTTGGTCCGCTGTTTCGCCGCGTCTGGGTGCAAGGCGAAGTCGCGAAGAGCTTGAATAACGGTGCGTTGTTGACCTTGGACGACGGGACGGGACGGGTGGACGTGAATACGGACGGGGAGAAGAAGATTGAAGCTGGGTCGTACGTCTGCGCCATGGGATGGTTGAATAAAGAGAAGAGAGTGCAAGCGACGCACGTGATGGAGATTGCGGACGGGAAGGTGAGGAAAAGTAGAGAACAGGCGTGGTCGATGGAAATTCGGGAGCTGTGGGACGGCATCAGAACCAGAGGCAATTTCTAAAACTAAACGCATCGTATCTGGTGTTTTTTCGTTGCAAAAAATGAGCGCTCGCGACGCTCGTTATATATGCGCGCTCGCGCATCTCTGTATTTGATAGTAGAAAAGCTAATAGTGTTGTTTGTAGTGTACACGTTTTCAGCGGGCCGTTTCCGCTCGGCGATTGAAATTGAACCCACCAAATTGAAATCTGTTGTTGTTTTGGATGTTTTGGTTGTTTTGATTGTTGTTTCTTCCTAGTATCGGTGCTCTCGTCATTCTTCTCTGGTGCAGATTACCGCCACCGCTACCGTTTGCGGTAGCGCCGTTGTTGTTATTACTCCCGTTGTTTCGTATGTTTGCAATCGCGTTCGCTTCTTCTTTTCCGATGGCAAAAAAGTTCTCGATTATGCCCGGTGGTTGTTGATTTCTTCGTCTTCTCCCAAAGTTATTATTATTGTTGTTGTTGTTGTTGGCGGTGTAGTTATCGTAGATCCCGCAGTTCACGCGAAACTGCGGGTATCTCTCAATTATTGAACACGCGTACACGTACGGCACGTGGAATCGCATCAAACTTTCAATCGGCGCTTGCAAACACACCAACACGTCTCGAATAGCCGTCACGAACGGTACGAACGCGTCTACCCGATGTCGTGTCCGCACCATCGTCCCGTCGTCGTCGATAACGCTCGATACTCCGGCAATCAACATCCTTCCGAGCGTTCTCGCTATGTACGTGTACACGTGCGTCTTCTCCAAACGATGAAACCACTTCCTCAACAAAATAAAAAGCTTATTCCCTCGTTGCATCTCGCGGCTATAAAAAACTCGCACTTCGCATCCTAAAATCGTCTCCACGATATCCCCGAGACGATTGAACTCTCTGCAATCCGCATCGGCGGCGATTGGAATCAGCGTGTTCAAAAGCGCGTCTCTCCACGCGTTGAAATATTGGTGCGTTCGATCTTTCGCCGTCGGCGCGAACCACTCCAACAACCGTTCCCGTCGAGACCGTCTCGGTAGGTTCGTAAACGTCGCTTGGCACACTCGGCACCGCGTTTCTGCGTTCGGTGATGATGAAATATATATATGGTAGTGAGACAAAGAGAGAGAGAGAGAGAGAGTCAGCGAGAGGATTTCAAAAGAGAGCGTCAGCACGCGAAAGAGAAAGAGAAAGATTTGTTTTTCTCGCACCCGTGTTCCCACTGTTTTGCAAACTGACCGACTGCCAGTGTCTCAGGCACCTCGCGTGCACGTACCCGGCGCTTCCGGAGCAATTGCACGGACTAATCATGTCTCCTAAATCCGTGCCGAAACAAAATCGGCACTGTATGGGTTCGCTGTTGTTGTTATTATTCACGTTCGAGGACGATAACGACCTCGAAAATTCCGGCGAAGAATACGACGCGAGTTCTTCCCGACGAGGAAACGAAGAAGGAGGAGAAGGCGGTGGAAGTGGAAGCGGACGAATGCGCATCGGTCGACGTCCCCGTCTCTTGCACAGCTCGATGAACGCGCCGCAGGAGAGGAACACGGCGAAGCGGACGTGTCCGGGGTTGATGAAGAGCATGTGGATGTTTTGAAGTTCTGTGTGACGAGGAATTTGTAACGACTTTCTCAACGTGACGAGGTTTGACTTTCGCGCGTTCGCGGTATCGTCGCCGACGCGTCGCACACGCGCCTGTGAAAGTAACAGTAGCATAACCACGTTTACATAAATTTCTCGATTTCTTTTAGTATTATAATTAGTGTTAGCAAAGTGGTATTAAAACAAAACGGTACGGCAGCGTATGCTAAAATCTCTCTCTCTCTCTCTTTTTCTCTCTCTTCTCGCGTTCGTGCGCGCGATAACTTTTTTATTCGCTCGGTTCCGCGACGGTCCTCTCCTCCTCACCAAACGGCGGCGCGTTTTTCGAGTAGTACACCCCCAACATCAACAAAACGTCCGCGGTGAACACCCCAGCGAACGATTTCCACACGAACGGAATCAAAACATTAATCAACGGAATCGCGATGAAGAGCAAGTTCAAAGCGTCCTTCTCCTTCGCGCCGCAGTCCCTCGCGCGCAAAGAAGGCACCGTAAACATCCACACGGACCACATACCCATCAATCGCGCGATCGTCGGTTCCTCCGACGGGTAAATCACGTTAAACGCCAGCAACCCGCCGACGAGAATCGCCAAGTACGCTTGGACTTCGAACACCGTGTACAAAACCGTCCCTTTCGTGGCTGGATTTTTCTTCTTTTTCGCCTCGCCGGAACTGCTCGGCGCGAACGTCGTCGCTGTTTTTTTCACGAATTTGTTCAAGTCGCGGTCGAACGAATCCGGAACGATGGACGATGCTTTCGTCGCCGTCGTCGTCGTCGACGTCGACGTCGAAGAAGAAGAAGAAGAACTCTCACCGTCTTCGGTCCCATCCTCGCTCGTCGCTCTGAGAAGGTGATGATGTCGCATTTTTCGGACGACGTAGACGTCTGATTTTTTCCCCACCACGTTTACAAACGATGATGATGATCTTTTCGTTATTCCCGACGACGACGACACGGACGACGACACTCTCGACGTCGAAGCGACCATCTGCGCTCCTCTGATTGCAAAACTACTCATGTTTTTGGCTCTGTTCTTTCCGTTCTTTTCTCTTTCCCACGCAACGCGCGCGCGCTCTGGGTGTGCGTTTTGGAGCTTTTCTTTCCCTTAAGATATCGTGACCCAAAAAAAACGGTTTAGGGTGTTAGGGTTTAGGGTTTTTGCAGCACAACCAACACCCTCTTTTCTTCTCAAAAAAATTTTTCATTATTCGTGTCGGAGAAAAGAGGCACTTCTCGCACCCGCATCAATCATGGTACGTCCACCACTCGTTTGTTTCTCTCTCTCTCTCTATCTTTGTCGCGGTGTTGTTTCAGTTTTTTCTGC
>Ga0255753_1001904_pt1 | contig 23883 bp, 16 predicted proteins | sample 041ome_10_FD_179953 | JGI IMG/M metagenome (GOLD analysis project Ga0255753, IMG submission 179953) | Coastal salt marsh microbial communities from the Groves Creek Marsh, Skidaway Island, Georgia - 041412US metaG (version 2) | ecosystem: Environmental > Aquatic > Marine > Intertidal zone > Salt... | reverse complement strand
GTATTCTGTGCTCTTCCGCCGTGATCTTTTGCTTTGGAAAAGTGTATATTCTTCTTCTTCGTGTTCTTCTTCTTCGTTCGCGATTGAATTGGATTGGGTGCCGCTGCTGCGTGTTGTTTGGGGAATAGTGGTGTTACTCTTTCTCTCTCTTCCTTTCTTTTACACCTCGCGCTGACGAAAAAAAAAACCGCGTTGGTTGCTTCGATCTTTCTCTCTCGCGCATCGCGCACATACACAGGATTTGGCTCTGACAAACTGCGCGTTCGTTTCAGCCTCTGACGCGGAGAAATGCGTCCCGTACCTCGAATTGAACGACATCGTCCTCTTCGCGAGGCCGCACGAGAGCATTCAACCCGGTCAAATCGGCTTAAACGGCGTGCAGAGGAAACATTTGCGAGTGAGCACGGGCGATGAAATCAGGTGTCACCCGTATCAACTTCCGAGCGGAGATTTTAACGCGTTGATGATGACGATGGAGTTGGAGTTTACGCGGCCGCAAGTGGGACAGATGTTGGTGCAAAACGGAAAGCACGAAGACGTGGACGCGAAGAAGATGATCAGCGTGATTTCGAGGACGTTAACCGCGCACGTGTTTACGGTTGGGCAGAAGTTTGCGATTGAGTTTTGCGGGAATAATTATTTAGTCACCATCGGTGGGATTTCGAACGACGTTTTGCAACTCGTCGAAGGCGACGAAACTACGAGTTCAAACAACAATACTAGTAAAGTGAGCCATCAGAGAGGTTTGTTTACGTCCGCGACGACGTTGATTTTCGAAACGGCATCGAACAGTGGAATTAAAATTTCCGGTCAGAAATCGAGCGTCATGAACAGCACTCTGTTCAAATCCAAGGAATTCTCGTTCGAAAAGTTAGGCATTGGCGGTTTAGATAAGCAATTCGAGGATATTTTTCGTCGCGCGTTCTCGTCGAGAATTTTCCCGCAATCGGTCGTGCAGCGGTTAGGCATCACGCACGTGAAAGGTATGTTGTTGCACGGACCTCCTGGGACTGGAAAGACTTTAATTGCGAGACAAATTGGTAAAATGTTAAACGGGAAAGAACCGAAAGTAGTCAACGGTCCAGAAGTGATGTCGAAATACGTGGGCCAGTCCGAGGAGAACATCCGAGCGTTGTTCGCGGACGCAGAAGCAGAGTATAAACAAAAAGGCGACGATAGCGAGTTGCACATCATCATCTTCGACGAAATCGACGCGGTATGTAAATCCAGAGGTTCTGTAAACAGTGGAACCGGAGTTCACGATTCAATCGTCAATCAATTGCTCACTAAAATCGACGGCGTGGACGCTTTAAATAACATTCTCTTGATTGGTATGACGAACAGAAAAGACATGCTCGACGAGGCGATTTTGCGTCCCGGACGTTTAGAAGTGCACATCGAAATCGGCTTACCGGACGAAGCTGGACGCGCGCAAATTTTGAAAATCCACTCGAACAAAATGTCTGAAAATAAATTTTTGAGTAAAGACGTGGACGTTTCGGATTTGGCGAAGAAGACGCAAAACTATTCCGGCGCGGAAATTGAAGGTTTAGTGAAGAGCGCGGTGTCTTTCGCGCTGACCAGACACGTCAACGTCGCCGACATTACCGCGGAGATTGACGAGGATAACATAAAAGTAACGAAAGAAGATTTTGATCGCGCGTTCAGTGAAGTTGTTCCTGCGTTTGGAGCGGCTACGGAGACGTTCGAGCGGTGTCGATTGAACGGCATGATTAGTTACGGTTCCCGATTTGAAAAATTATTGGGCACTTCTTCGGCGTTGGTCGAACAAGTCCGAGTGAGCGAGAAAACTCCAAAGCTCGCGTGTTTGTTAGAAGGTGGGGTCGGGTGCGGTAAAACCGCTCTGGCGGCTACGTTAGCGATGAACGCGGAGTTCCCGTTCATGAAAATAGTCAGCGCAGATTCCATGATTGGACACAACGAGATGAGCAAAGTGCAGACGTTGGCGAAAGTGTTCGACGACGCGTATAAATCAAACTTGTCTTTGTTAGTTTTGGACGATTTAGAGCGACTGTTAGAGTACGTTGCCATCGGTCCGAGGTTTTCCAACGTCGTATTGCAAGCATTGCTCGTGCTCATCAAACGACAACCGCCGAAAGGGAAAAAGTTACTCGTCATTGGCACGACGTCCAACAAACTCGTCCTGGACGACATGGGTCTCACGGACGCCTTCGACGCGACGGTCTCGGTCCCACCTTTGACGACCGACGAAGCCACCAAAGTCATCAAAGAAATCGAAGCGTTCCGACCGGAAGACGTCGATGCCGCGTGCGCCATGCTCGACCACCAAACGCCGATTAAAAAACTCTTCGTCTTGCTAGAGCTCGCGAGACACGGTCGCAGCGACCACGACGCCATGGACGACGCCAACGCGATAAGTTTAGACCGGTGGATTAACTGCATGGAAGATTTAAGCACTTGAGAAGAACAATAAAAAAAGCAAATGCCACATAGCAAGAGAGAGAGAGAGTAAGAAATAACGTTCACATAGTAGTCTTATATTGTTACATACGCGCACGTATAGAGTTTTGGTATTATTATTATTTAGCGAATCGTAAGAAGTCCTCTTCTTCGCTTCTCTCCTATATTTTTTCTCCGATCTCTCTAATCTTTTCTATTGTGTTTTTATGTGTGGAATTTGTTGTTTCTATTCAGTGCTTCTTTGCCGGCTTCGGCGATGGTTTCACCTAGAAAAAAGATCGAGGCAGAAAGAGAACGGTTATTGCGCGACAGGTCAGCGTCTTTCGAAAAGATACACGCGCGCGTAAGAAAGAGAGAGGAAAAGAGAGAGAGAGAGCGTGATTCCATTTTTCCCCAACCAAAAAAGACCACAAAAAAGAAGAGAGAAAAAGCACAAAAGACGCACCAAACTCCACACCCCACTGACTACAAACCCGTAGGTAATCCCGGTCGCGACCGCTCCCACGCGCACGAATCTCGCCAGAGACGATCCCGAATACGGTCCCATCTTCTCCTTTTCTTATATTTTGTATGAATGGCGCCTTTTCCTGCGTTTTTCCCTACTAGCAGAGAGAGAAGAATTTGGCAGAGAAACTATTTAGGGTTTTACTTAAACCCTAAACCCTAACACTCAGTGAAAAATTCGAAAAAAAGGAGAGTCAAAAAAGCTTCAAAACACGTAATAAAGCGCGCCGAGCGTGGCTTTTTTCTCGCGAAAAGAAGAAGAAGAATGCGTTCGTCGACGCTGTCCTCTTCGCTGACGACGATGATGATGATGCGGACGCGTTTGAAATCGTCTTCTTCGGCGCGGTCCTTTTTCTCCTCCTCCTCTTCGTCTTCGTCTTGTTCTTTTCGAGGAGGAGGATTAGGAGCGAAGCATTTTCAAACGCCAACACCTTCTTCTTCTTCTTCTTCTCCGGTTGTTCGTTTCTGCGGTTTGAATAACGGCGCTCGCGGTGGCGCCGCCGCGTGCGCGATGTCTTCCGAGAATACTTATTCCTCCTCTCGTTCCGCGTTGGCGAGGTTTCGACGATTCGCGGCGATGAGAAGCGGTCGCTTTTCTTCTTCTTCTTCTTCGACTTTGAATCCTCGAGGAGGAAGTTTGAGCGTCCGCAGCAAGAGCGAGAACAACCACAACGCGAGAGATGCGCAGATTTGGATCGATAATTGGAAAAGCGGCGGTGGTGGGTCAGGAGGAGGTTTCGGCGGCGGCGGAGGCGGCGGCGGAGGTAGTGGTGGTAACTCTGGAGGAGGTAACGGTAGCGGGAAAACGCCGTGGGCGATGTACTTGATGCTTTTGGAATCGAATCCGCTGGTGACGAAAATGGCCACCTCCGGCGCGCTCAACGCTTTCGGCGACCTTCTCGCGCAAATTTTGTTCGAAGACGGACAAAGCATCGATTCTAAACGAACGTTGACGTTCACCTTTTTGGGCGCCTTTTTGGTTGGACCGGCGTTACATTTTTGGTACGGGACTTTAGGTAAGATTGTCACCGTCGGCGGTTCTGTGGGAGCAGGGTTGCGTTTGGGTTTGGACCAGTTGGCGTTTGCCCCGGTGTTTTTGGCGACGTTTTTAAGCGCTTTGTTCGCGATTGAAGGCAACACGGACAAGTTACCCAACAAATTGAAACAAGATTTGTTCCCGACGGTCGTGGCAAACTGGAAGATTTGGGTCCCGTTCCAATTTTTGAACTTTCGATTCGTGCCGGCAAATTTACAAGTTGGAGCGGCGAATGTCATCGCTTTGATGTGGAACGTGTATTTGAGTTGGGCGAGTCATAAGAAAGTTCCAGAAGTCGACGAGGGAAAGGATACCAAGAAGAAGAAGAAAGGAGGCAAACGGTGAAAATTGCGCGGAGGGAGAAAAGCGATATATAGCTCTCTTCCGTCGGGCGTTGCTCGTTCGTCGTGAAGTATGAATAGTATTCATTTGTACAACTGGTATTGTTTTTAGCTCTATGTTATTATATTACACACGACGTGAGACGACGACGGACGAGGCTCGTCGCGAACCATCCCACCACATTTTTGGCTGCTAAAAGTGTAATCATATCTTCACATTCGCTCTCGCGCGACTATCTGTTTTTTTCTTTTACGCGATGGCGCCTCCGCACGAGCTTCCACTGCCCGCGGTGCAACCGAAACAGTGGTTATCGCTGGCGATTTTCAACCCCACGATATCTTGCACGCTCTCTACGTCAAACACTGACTTTGGGGCGGCTGCTCCGACAAAGCCGATATCCAACTGTTGATTGAAGTCACAGTCGTACAAAGACCCGTCCCATTTGATGGAAACAACGTCTCTGCACATGACGTTATCCGCCGCTTTCACGTTGAAGTTATCCACCAACAACTTCATGTACTCTTCGATTTTCTGTTCTCTGTGTAAGAAATCCGCGAACCGTTTAATCGGCATGTTTGTCAGCGTGAACAAATTGGAAAACTCAATGCCGTACGCCTCTTTCAATTCGCTCTTATACGCAACCTCCAATTTGCTTTGCTCGGGGGGTAAAAACGCCCCGCCTGGATTATACATCAAATCTAACGTTCTTCCGGTTCCTTCAATGCCGTATCCTAGCGCGTTCAACTCCTTCAACGCATCAATCGAGCGTTCAAAAACCCCTCTCCCTCTCTGCTTATCCGTATTCGCTTCGGAATAACACGGCAAACTCGCGACAATCGTCACGTCGTGCTCTTTCAAAAACGCCCCTAAATCTTCCTGCCCAGGCTCATAAAACACCGTCAAGTTACACCGATCGATAATTTTCAACGCGTCGCCTTTTATCTTCCTCGCGTTTCTCACTAAATTCCGAAACTCCGGCGCCAACTCCGGCGCGCCGCCCGTGATGTCCAACGTCGTCACCCCTTCGCTTTTCTCCAATATCCTCTCCACGCGTTCTCTCGTTTCTCTCGACATCGTCTCCTCCTTGCGCAACGGACTCGACTCCACGTGACAGTGCGAGCACGCTTGGTTGCAATATATCCCTATGTTCACTTGCACGATCGACGGCGGCGCTTCGCGATCGAGCGCTTTCCCTCCTTCCTTCTCGATAAACTTTGCAAAGCTCTCCGAGACGCCGAAATTTTCCAACGCGCGCCTTCGTTTCGCGCTTTCCTCTCTCGTGAGCGTCTTCTGACCAAACTTTTCCAGCTTTACTCTCGTCTGTTGAAACTCTGGGTCCGATTCCATCTCTCGCAGCGTTTCCGGGACGAGAGAGGAAGAGGAAGAAGAGGAAGCGTTCGTTTCGCTTTTTCTTCCCCGCGAAAGTGAAGATGAAGAGAACAAGTCGCCGCTTGTTGCAACCACCTTTTCATCGCTTCTCCTCCTCGCGCACCGTCGTCCTCGACGAGAGCAAAAGGAGCGGGAAGGACGGAAGGCAGACGGAGAGGAAGCGCGAGACGAAGAAGACGACGACGACGGCGTCATCGCTGTCGCAGAGCCTCCGGGGTCGTTCAAAATGAGGAAAAAACCGCAGAAAAAATTTTCGCACGTTTACACAATAAAAGAAGAAGGAGCGAGATGACGCCAACCTTCGCCGCGGTTTCGTCGACGACGACGATGCGATCTGAGTGTCCGCGCTCTTCTAAACCATCTTCTTCTTCGCGTTCGCGTCGCTCTTCGTTTCTCAGAAACGGACGACGTAAAGAAGAAGAAGAGGGAGATGCGTTTCGAATGAATTTGAAATCGAGAAGAAGACCGTCGTCGTCGTCTGTCGGCGGAGTCGTCGTCTTCGCGAGAGGCTACGGCGACGGTAGCGAGTACTACGGGGAGGAAGATCACGAGGAGGAGGAGGAAGAGTACGACGACGACGACGACGCGTTTTTTGACGAGTACATCGAGGAGGACGTTTCGGATCGGCAAAGAGCGAGACGGGCGACTGGTGGTTTCGGTGGAAGGGCGGCTGCGTCCTCTTCTTCGTCTCGGGCGGCGAGGAGAAAAGGGAGAAAAGGGAGCGCTTCTTCGTCGTCGTCGTCGTCAAAAGACGAGCGGATGGCGGCGCTCATCGACGGTGGTGAAGTCTTTTTCCTTTCCACCGCGGTGGCGATGAAAGCGAGGCAGGTGTACGTGGAGCAAAGAGCGCGCGCGGAGACGGACGCGCCTTCGTCTTCTTCTTCGGGCGGGAGCGGCGCTTTGATGGATTTGCCGTTGTATTTAGCCGTAGTTGTCGGGGCAGTCTTGAGACGCGCGTCGTCTAGCGTTGCGAGTGGTGGTGGCGTGTTCTCGTCCGTTTTTGCGAATGGTAAACTGAAATATCCGGGAGCGGTGAACGCGCGAGTGCAAAACTTAGAAGTCGGTTTCGAGCGTTTGGACGAGAATCAACGAAGATATTCGAGGGAGGTGTCTAGGCTCGGAACGAGAGTGAGATTAACGAGACGAGAGTTATCGCCGATGATTCGAAGAGCAGAGGCAACGAGCGTCAAGTTTGGCGAAGTTGCAGCTGAGTTAGCGAGGAGAATTGAAGTCGCCGAGGAGGAAGGGAGTAAGTTAGCGGAGACGATGGCCAGTTTACACGCGGTTTCGGCGAAACAGTTTGAAGTTTTGAGTAAAAGCGTGAGAGAATTGAGAGCGGCGATGAAGCAGCTCGAACTGGAAGCGGACGAAGCCGCGATCATGTCCAGCGAAGAAGGCGCGTACTCGTCCAGACGCGCGGCGAACCTCGGCTCTCGATACGCGAAAAAAGAAGAACTGGAGAAATTGGAACTCATGCTCACCGAAGCGCTGGAAGAGATGGAAGATTGCTTAACGACCATGGTTCGCGAAAAAGCCGTCGCGTTAGGCGAGGAAATAGACGACATATCGCTCATGAAAGACGAAGAAGAAACCGAAGAAGAAGAAAAAGAGGACGACAAAGAGCTCGTGTGGGTGGGTGAAACCGTGCAATCGAGCGCCCCGGTGCCCTCCTCGACAAACGTCAAGAGCTTCTCTCCCTCCCCCTCCTCCGCGCCCGTCGCCGCGGGCGAAAACGAAAACGGCCAGGACGCGAGCCGGCCGACGATTCAACTGTATAAGTTTGACGATTTCGACGACGACGAAAACGAAAACGACGACGACGACGACGCTTCTGTCAGCGAGCAGCAGCGATAGAATTTGCGAATAATCTGTTAAGCAGCGACTCTTTCAAAGTGCAACGCGTCAACCGCTTTACTCTATTTACTCCACCGCCTTCTCTTCTTCTTCTTCTTCTTCTTCTCTCTTTATCTTCACAAAACACACATCACATCAAAGGAAAAAAAAATGTTTGCTACCGCTACCCGCATCACCGCCTCGCCGTTCGTCGCCGTCAAATCCTCCGACGGCAAAAGACGCGCTTTGTCGTCTTCTTCGCAGAGGTATGGTGTAAAAACGATGAATTATAGGTTTCGTTTGTTCTCTCTCTCTCTCTGTCTTTCTCTCTTCGAATTGGAAACAAAACGTCGGTGTGGGTGACGCGAAATGATACGTCTTTACTAACCGAGATGCCTTTTTTCTCATCTCTCTCAAAAAAATCGACGACGATACGCAGACGCGGCGCGCAGTTTACGGTCGTCAGGGCGCAAAAGCCGCCGCAAGTTGACCGAACGACCGGGTTTATCGAGTCCGACAACACGGTAAGTGTGCGAGAGAAATTCCCTCCCATTTTTGCGTTTTATCCTCTCTTCTCTCTCGGTCGAAAACTTGAAAAGAGAGAGGAAAAGCGCCGCGCTCGATCGATCTTCGCGGCGGCGTGCTACCACCGCTTTTTTCTGGTTCGTTTCGAAAGATGATGTGGAAAGCATCGCGCGCGAGGTCGTCCCTTTATCTCACGTTTCTGTGCCTCGTAGTTCTCGTTCGATTGGAAAACGCTGACCCCTATCGTCGCTCGCTTCCGTTCTCGCTCGCATCTTCTCTCTCTCTCTCTCGACGCGTGCGCGCGCAGGGCATGGGCAACATCTTCGCCGTGGAACCGAAACAACTCTACACCGAGTCGCCGACGTCGGATAAATACGCCAAGGTTGGTCTCGGTGGGATTCCTGGCGCTATTTTAGCCCTCGGTATCCTCGCTGGCGTCTTCTTTGGCGTCAAGACGTTGGGAAGCTTCGAGGAGGTGAACAACGAATTCGCCGGGTACGACGGCGAGTCGGTTTCGTATTACTCGGACAAGTTCTCCGCGTGATATATATATATATATATACACACACATATCGTTTGAAAATAAAGAGAGTGAAAGAGAGAGAATTTTAGAATGAATTGTTCCGCGTGCGAGTCTGAAGAAGCGAGAGAGCGCTTTTGTAATTTATAAACCACATCAACATGAAGAGAAACTTTCGTCACTCTTTCGCCTTCTCGCATGTCTTCTTCTTCTTCTTTGCGACTCTCCTCCTCCCTCGGAAAAGTTATCGCCGCGTCGTTCGCAACAACAAAAGCCTCGCGCGTTGCATCTGTTCGAAGTTCAATAATCGCCAAGTTCAGAAGAGCTTCGTTGTCGTTGAAACAACATCCATCTTTAGTCTTTCTGAGACGACGAGACATCAACGCGAAAGCCGGCATGACGACGCGTGATTTCCAATTCAGCGAGAAGATACGAATCTCCCCGAAGCACGTCTTCTTGGAAACCCCTCTGTCGTTCGCGTTCGTGAACTTGAAACCGGTCGTTCCTGGGCACGTGCTCGTTTGTCCGAAACGCGTCGTGGAGAAGTACGAGGAGATGACGGGAGAGGAGATTTCGGATCTGATGCTCGCGAGTCAAAAAGTTGCAGTCGGTGAGAGTTTGTTCTGAGCGTCGTCGTCGTCGTCTCGCTTGTGGTTTCGTTCGATGGATTTTGTGGACGTCGTTCGACGGCGTTGGTGTTTATGCTATTCTCGAGTGCTCTTCTTTGTTTTTCTTCTTCCTCGGGATGTGCTCACGTTCGCGTTCCGTCTCTCGGCGGCTCGCGCTCTAACTAACTTTGTCTTTCTCTCGTTCTCTCTCTCTCTCCGCGCGCGCGCGGGCACAGCGGTGAAGAAAATACACTCGGCAAACGCGATGACGCTCACCATCCAAGACGGCCCAGACGCCGGTCAAACCGTATTCCACGTGCACGTCCACGTCATGCCTCGAAAACCGAACGATTTCGCGCGGAACGACGACATTTACGAAAAGTTAGAACGGTGCGAGGAGGAAGAGAGGAAGGCGAGAGTCGACGCGGACGAAAATCGAAAAGCGAGAGGCGAGGAGGAAATGGAGAAGGAAGCGATAGAAATCAGGCGAGTCTTGGAATCCGCCGCGTGAACTATTTCGCGATGATCGCTGAAGTGGTTTTGTTTTGTAATGCATTGTAGATATCCGCACATAGCCGCGCCGAATACTCCTCTCGCTTCTCTCTCTCTCTCTCCGTTGTCGAGGCAACCCACGGTCGTTTGTGCTCAAAATGCGCCAGAACTCCCTCGCACGCGCAGCACAAAAGCAAAGCGTAACGACAAAAAAAAATCTCTCTCTCCCGACGCAATAACACTCGTCCCAAAACGCATGTCTTCCTCTTTCCTCGAATCGATCCAATCTCTCTTCGGCGGCGCGAATAATAATCGATTCAACGAGCAAAAGTTGAAGACGAATCTCAAGATTCTCTCGGGAAGAATCAAACTCTTAACCGACAAGCGACGCGCGAGGATCGCATCGAACGAGAACGCGATCGCGAAAGTTTTGGAAACTTGTTCTTCGTTTAAAGCGACGTCGTTATTGTCAGACGATGACAACGACGAGGACAGGAGAGGCTCGTCTTCCGAAGAAAAATCGAAAGCGATGGAGACGCTCCTCGCGCGGTGCGAATCGATTGGAAAGGAGACCAAATTTCTAGAAATTTTAAAGCGCGTTCAATCGTTCGCGAGCGCGATTTTGGAGACGTGCGAACGACACCCTGCGGAATTAGAACTCACGGGCAAAAACAGAACGGCCGTCGCGTCTATGTTTTATGCGAAGAGCGCGGATGGGGGACGATTGGTGAACGATTTGCCGGAATTGAAATCCATCGCGAACGAGCTCGCGAAAAAATTCGGGAAAGAGTTCGCGCTGAGTTGCGAGAGGGAGAAAACGAGCGAGGCGTGCGGAGTGAGCAAAGCGTTCATGGTCATCGCGAAGGAACGACGGAACGCCGACACGTGTGGTAAAGAAGCGAGAGTACTTTTAGAAAAGATGGCGAAGGAGAAAGGGGTCGCGTTGCCGTCGACGAGCGCGAAGAAGAAACCGTCGTCGTCGTCGAGTAAAAAAAAGAAGAAAAGTACGAGGAGAAGCAAATCTTCGTCTGAGGCGAGTAGCAGCAGCGGCGGCGAATCGTCCGACATCGACGACACGAGCTCTTCGCGTCGCAAAAGTAATAAAACATCGAACTACGCGTCGGCAGAAACGGCAGCGAAAGCGGCTCGAGACGCCGCAAACAAAGCGCAAGAAGCGGCCGAATACGCCGAAGCCTTAGTGGCCACCAACGAACTTTTCGCCACCACCCTTAAACACGACGACGTCGACGACGACGACATAGGAACAGAAAAAGAAGACGAAATTAACTCCGTCATCGCCGCCGCCGCGGATGAAGCCAAATTAGAGGAAGAAAGAAACGAAAACGAAAACGAAGGAAGCTCCGCTCCTTTGAGAAGAAAAACAAACGGAGGAGGCCCGCCTCCGGGCGTCGCGTCCGCCCAGAAGAAAACGGTCGTCGACGACGCGCTCGCCGATCGGTTCGAAAAGTTGAAAACGACGAAGAAGTGAAACTAGTGATAGCGCTCGTGCCCGCAAAACAGATATTTTTTTAATTCGAATCCCCCCAACTAACAACTAAAAAAAACGACACAAACACGTGTGATATAATAAATAATGTATCGATCGCGGCAACTCGCTCTTGCGGCATCCTCGGCCGTCGGCCTCGCCGCGGCGACGACGTACGCGTACGCGCAAAGTCAAACCGCGCACGCGAGAGGATTACCGCACGAACCGTGGGCGAACGTCGATAAACCGTTGCCGAATCGCGCGGACATGTTTCGGGAAATCGAGAGGAAACGAACGACTTTTGAGAAGAGGAGGAGTTTTAAAAAGAAGAAGAAGAATAAAGACGACGCGGCCGATGGCGAGGGAAAAAATGGCGAGGAGGACGAGGGCAAGTTTGACGTTTTGGTGATTGGCGGCGGCGCGACCGGCTCTGGCGTCGCTTTAGACGCGCAAACGAGAGGTTTGAATGTGATTTTAGTCGAACGAGACGACTTCGCCTCTGGCACGTCCTCCAAGTCGACGAAACTTGTCCACGGCGGCGTCCGGTATTTAGAAAAAGCGGTGTTCAATTTAGATTACGGACAGTTGAAATTAGTGTTCGAAGCTTTGAAAGAGCGAAAAGTCTTGCTGCACAACGCGCCGCATTTAAGTCACGTGCTGATGATAGCGACGCCGTGTTACGAGTGGTACGAAGTGCCGTACTATTGGGCCGGCATGAAGGCGTACGATTTAGTCGCGGGCACGTCGGCGCTGACGTTCAGCTCGTTCGCGACGAGTTCGAGGACAATTATGGAGTTCCCCACCGTCGCGAAGAGGAAAGTTTTAATCGATGACGAGGAAGAGGCGAAGAAAATCAGAGAGAGAGATGACGTGGATGAAATTTTGAGCACGGAGGAACCGACTATGGGAAAGAGTTTGAAAGGGTCGATTCTGTACAGCGATGGACAGTTTGACGACGCGCGGTTAAACGTAGCACTGGCAGTGACTGCCGCACACGCGGGTGCGGTCGTGTTGAATCATTGTTCCGTGGTTGAGCTACTGAGAGACGACGAGAAAAATCGAGAGAAAATTACCGGCGCGATTCTTAAAGACGAAGAGACGGGGAAGACGCACCCGGTGCGAGCAAAAGTCATCGTCAACTGCGCCGGACCGTTCGCGGACGACGTGAGAGCTTTAGACGATGCGTCGAAAGCAACCAAAGAGAAAAAAATGGTTTCGCCTTCGTTGGGAACGCACGTCGTGTTGCCAAAATATTACGTTCCGGAAAAATTTGGAATGATCATTCCGAAGACGAAAGACGGAAGAGTCGTGTTTTTGTTGCCGTGGTTGGATCACGCGGTTGCTGGAACTACGGATATTGCTTTAAAACCGGGGGAGAAAACACCAAAAGAACCGTTAGCAACGCAAGACGAAGTTGAATACATATTGGATACCATAGCTCCGTATTTGGCGTTACAGCCTCACCGACAAGAAGTTCTTTCCGTGTGGTCCGGCGCTCGACCGCTGGCGAAAGATCCGACGAAAACGAACTCGAGTGATTTATCGAGAGACCACGTGATTGCAAAAGAAACGCCGAGTGATGTTATTGTTGTCGCCGGTGGTAAATGGACGACATATAGATTAATGGCAGAAGAGACAGTGGATTTAGTCCTAAAAACGATGAGAGAGAGCGGAGAAAACGTAAGCGAGATTGCGAGCTGTCGCACGAGCAACATGGGCGTTGTTGGCGCACACGGACACAAAGATTCTCTGTCGGCATCCGTGGCACAGTCTGGAGGGGACGGGTTTGGTGGTTCGAATCCAGATCCTGATGTTTCGAGGCATTTGGCCACTTCTTATGGAGATCGCGCGATGGCCGTCGCTTCCTTAGCCTCCTTTGCCGGATTAGAAAAACGTTTACATCCGAACCTGCCGGTAATCGAAGCAGAAGTGGTGTACGCCGCGCGTGCGGAGTTTTGCCAATCGGCGAGTGATTTCTTAGCGAGGCGTTCGAGAATGGCATTCCTAGACGTTCATGCGAGTGAGATGGCAACAAATCGCGTGGTAGATTTGCTAGCAAAAGAGTTGAACTGGGGATGGCGAAGACGACGAGCGGAAGCGAGAAAGACAAAAGAGTTCTTGAAGTCGTTCAGAGCGTGTGAAAGATGAGCTACATAATAAATACAGTGTATATTAAATTACTATTATTTACAACAAGTTAAGGTCATGATTACCCACGACAAGGCGTCTCACTTGCGATGAATATTCATCTCAGGAAACGCGTTTAATAGTACAGCGTTCGCTTCTTCTAAAGATTCCGGGTGTAAACTCGCAGCATTGTACAATCGTCGGCTGAGCTCGTGGTATTTTTCGAGCTCTCTCTCAAGCTGCTCTACTAACTCTACCGATGAGACGCTCTCTAAACCAGTCCCAGAAGCGCTCTTGATTAAATGTTTCGTGGCGTCGTCGTGTGTACCGCCACCGTTGCGAAGATATTTCAGAGTACTCGCTGCGTGCCTCTCGGCTTCACGGATCAAACGTAAACCGTCCGCGCATTCCGGAGCTCCGTGCTGCGTGCCAGTCTCAAAAGCTTCTTTAGCGCTCGATCTGTTCCCGAGCGTTAGGAAGGCGTATCCTAAGCTCGCGTGGGCGGACAGGACACCTCTTTTGGCCGCGATTGCGTACCATCTGGCAGCTTCGCGCCAGTTGCGCTCCACGCCGCCTTGACCTTCCTCGTAACACATGGCGACATTGTTTGCCCCCGGTCCAGACCCGTTAGCGGCAGCGTGGCTGAACAGCGCGAACGCTTTCTTTCTATCTTCGGCGAGTTGGTATTGGAAATCGTCTCCTTCGTTGCTTGAAATCTCCGAAAGAGAAGAATCAGTTAAATGCGATAACCGGTTTCGTTTTTCGAGTTCTTCTCTCGGGAAACGACCGAGGTAGTATAGACATCCCAAATCGCACGCGGCTTCGTCGCAACCGAGCTTTTCGGCTTTCTCGTACCACTCAACCGCTTTGCAAATATCTTTCCTCGTTCCAAATCCACTTTCATAGCATCTGCCAAGCGCTTGCATTGCTTCTGCGTACCCTTTCATTGCCGCCTCTTCGTACGCCCCTTTCGCCTTCCTGGCAATACGTTCGGCTTTCCTCGCGTCTCCTCGTAAACTCCCGAGACTCCAATCTTCGCTGTCCACGCCACCAGCAGTTGATTCATCGTCGTCGTCGTCATCGTCGTCGTCGTCATCGTCGAAATCAACTCCTTCGCTTAAATCGTCACTTTTCTCGCTCATCTCGGAACGATCGTTTTCGGAATCCCACTCCGAGCAACTGCGATTGTCCGTGAGCTCATTAGAGCGTTTCATCCTTTCAGCGTCTGAGACTTTTCGAAATAACTCGCTCGCTTTCGCTTCGAGCTCTTTCCCGCGGATAAACGCGAGCCTCGATTCCGATCCTGGCCCGTGTATCAACGAATCTGCGCGTTCGAGCAGTAAAATCTCTTTTCTTCGTCTTCTGTGAGTACTATCGTCTCCGCAAGAGGAGTAGTTGTTCAAATTACTGCTCGACAAGTTTGGACTGAGCGCGTTTGGGCTGTTCGGATTATTCGGGCTGACCGCCTCTGCGCCGCTTTTGATCAAGAGATTATTGAGCAGAGCGCTATGCGCGACGTTCTTACTCACCACACTTCCATTGTGCATGCTATTATTTGCGTTAATGTTGTTGTAACTTGGCGATGGAGGACTTGTCCTCGCGGCCTGTTCGTCTCTCAGTACGTCTCTGCTCGCCTTCTCCCCGTTGTTGTTAATATTATTATTATTATTACTATCGCTTTCCAAGCCGTGCATGGCGTTCATTCCCTCCGCGCTGTTGCCTCTCGGCGTGCTCGTGCGACTCGTCGTCCCCGCAGATCTCATCCCTTCGCTAGCTTCCATCAAACTTTCCATCCTATCGTCGTCCGGATGCTTCGAGCTCACGGCGGAAACCACCGTCGCGTCCGTCGTCGCGTGCGCGATCAAAGGCCTCCTCGAAGAGCTCTTCCCGTCCGAACTCACTCGCTGCATCCTCACTATCACCCGAATGTGACATCCAATATCTTGTTCGTTCGTGACGTAACTCGGTCCAACCGCGCCAACTATGCTCTCGATCGCCCCTCTCGGCGCGACTCTTTGCCACTGGTATTCGCACGATCCGGCGCCACCAGAGACGGAGAGACACTCTCCGGAGACAGTTTCTCCGCTCAACCGTAAGCTCAGCGTGGAGTTTTGATTACGCTCTGCCCACGTTTTCTCCTCCTTTGCCGCCGGCACTTGATCTGTCCCACCTTCTCCCGGAAACGCGGCGGTAAAAAAAGACGACGACGACGACGGTTGAAACAACACGTCCGGGGGCACGTCTCCGTCTCTCCCGAACGACGGTTGTTCGAGCAAGTATCGAACCAGCACGCGCTCTTTCTCCGACGGTGGCGAAGGCGAGGAAGACTGATTTTTATTATTATTATTATCATTATTGCGATGATGATTGTGGTGCGCTCCTCCTCCTCCTCCTCCTCCTCCGTTGTTGTTGTTGGCTACTGCTCGAGTCGTCGTCGGTCTTTGCGACGACGACGACGGAGGTTCCATCTCTCTCTTCCAATTTCAATTTTTCCGATCGAGAGATATGCGAGAGAAAGTGAAGATATTTTGATGTTACGGTTTTAGGAAAACTTTTTTTTCTTAATATATTCTCAAAGGCTATAGTTTAAACACTCTTCTATTCACTCTTCCGTCTCTTTTACTCTCTCTCTCTTACTCTCTCTCTCTCTCTCTCTTGCATTTACAGTATATATGTATCTATGTGTGCTCTTTTTATCGCGCGGCGTCGGACTCTCTCTCTCTCTCTCTCTTTTTTCAATAAGATTATTGTCAAGAGAAAGACGCGCGATCTCCGCCGCGGCGAAAACTCCTCGGCATCAACTAATAAACGCATATAAAAATTTAGTTCATGCTTCTCACCAAAGCGTTGATGTTCTCTTCGCGGTTACCCGCCATACCACCTTCGATGTAGTGATTTCTCTTTTTGGTCATCCCACCCAACGGCGCGGACAACTTCATCGGCCACAAGAAGTTCGCGCACTCCTTGAAGTGCGGGCCGACGGTGTAAATCTCGTGAATCAAATCTTCGACGCAAATGATACCCTTATCGCCCAACACCTTCTCCACCACGCTGTTATCCGTCAACGGAATTCGTTGCTTGTTAACCTTACCGTGACCTCTCTTGTAAATCAAATCTTTCACCGTCTTCAAGTTCGGGTAACCCCACATGATGTACGGCTCAACCTTTCTCAAAGCATTCACCGTGGCTTTGTTCACCTTCATGAAGACGCCGTTGTGAATTTGTCTCAATCTCAACAACTGCAAAATGTGCCTCGTCTTCGGGTGCATGTCGTTCAAACCTCTCAATCTCATGACAAAGATCAACTTTTGCTCCGGTTCGACGTAGAAGCCGCCCTTAGCTCTGGCTTCTCTCTTCAAGCGAATCAAATCCTTCTCTTGGGCTTCGTACTCCTTCACGTACTTTTCGGCGCGCTTGAACACCTCTTCGCGCTTCTTCTCTTGGGCCTTCTTGGCCTCCGCGGCGTCTTTGGCTTTTTGAGCGGCCCATTGCTCGTCGCGTTTGCGGCGTTTGAGAACGGATTCTGGAGCGGCAACCTGTTTTGTTTGGGGATGAAAAGAAAGAAGAAAAGCGCGCGTCAGTCGTCCGATTTCTTTTATCAGAACCTAAAGAGGACTTTGGGCAAAACATTCGCGAAATGGGTGCGCGAGCGACGCGTACCGCGCGATGCGCGAGCGAAAAGAAACGTCCAAAACGTTCAAAAGAACATTTTGAACGGTTTCACGCAATCACACCATCCGCACAACCTTCGCGACGCCCTTTCCGATCTGCGTTTTCGCGCAATCTCACGACGCCGCACACTACCGAAACAAAAATTTCGCGAAAGCGCGCGAGAAGAAAAAAAAGCCTATCGAACGCATCGACGCGAACGCTCGCGACGCCACGACGCGCCGGTTTCGCGCGCAGACCGAAACGATGCGAGAGTAGAGACAGAACGCGTGGAACTAGAAGAACGTACCATTGTGATTTTTATCGTACGCGGTGTGGATGTGTTTGACAAAAAGTGGCGGTAAAACGCTCTCGAGTGTGCTCGTTTTTCATAAATTTAGGGTTTTTTGTTCCAAAGCTGCTCTCCCACCTTCAAAAGTGAGAGACGCACAGACACGCGTCGTCATAAAAGACAAAACGCTCACGCGCGTAAACGACATCTGTTTCTCGAGTGAGGCACGCACCAGTCAGTCAGCGTTGCACATTTTTCCATCTTTCTGAGAAAGTAAAGTTTTCCGTTCGCGCACCACAATCGCGGGTGGGGGGGGGCGTGAGAGAGAAGAAGAGAATTGAATCGATTCAATTGTCCTTTTCCCGAGCGTGTGACGGCTCTCTTTTGGATTAGTACTCTCTTCTTTTGAACGTAGTCGAGATCGTCTCGAGAATAAGGAAATAGAAGTAAAAAAGAAAAAAGATGGCATCTATCACCACGCAAGTGCGACGACTCGAAGTCTCCGCGTACCAGGCGATCATGAAAGCGTTAGCGGTGACTGGTTTAACGTGGGAACGCGAAGATTTAATCGCCAAGCTACGAATCGAATTGAACGTTTCGAACGAAGATCACATGAAGGTGAGAGAAAACGTCGGAGGGGACGAGAACGTGAAGCGGTTGAGAGACGCGTACGCGCAGTATAAGTTGAACCCGCCGGAACCGCCGGCACCGAAGAGGCAGAAGACGCAACAGCAGTATTATCCGCAGCATCGTCAGGGCGGCGAGGAAGGCGACGACGGCGAAGGGTACTACGCGCCGCCGCCGCCGCAACAGTACAGACAACCGAAACCACCGAAAGAACCGAAACCGCCTTCGGCGAGAACGCTGAAGCAAATGGAAAAAGCGGCGGTTTTGGCGAAAAATTTAGACGCTTTGGGTGTGAACGAGTACATTTGCCGAAGGGTGAAACGATTTTGGCCGGCTGAAGGCGGCTGGTTCGACTGCATCGTGACGGATTATAAAGAGGAAACGAAAGAACACTGTTTGACGTACGATATTAACACGGAAAATGAATCGTTCGAGTGGGTGAAGATTGAAGAGTTGAACGATCGCGAGTTTCAAGTTGTGGATGCGCCGCCGGTGGATATCACGAGCGGTGCGTTCAAACTGAGAAGTAGGCCGGAACCGCCAAAGTTACCGAAGCAAGTGCAACAGGGCGCGCCGGCGGAGAGTTTGGTGAAGCAGGCTGCGAAAGCGAGCGGCGTTGAGACTGTGAATGCGATTAAGGATAACTTGGAGATTGAAGAGGCGGCGTTGGCGGCGAAATTGGCGGCGTTGGACGAGGATTCTGATTCAGATGACGATTCAGACGACGACAAAGAAAAGGAAACGAAGAACGAAGAAGAGAAGAAAGAAGGAGAAGCCGATGCTGATGTTGCGGGAGAAGAACCAGCGGGAGAAGGAGAGAAAGAAGAGGGTGATGGGGATGCTGCCGTTGATCCTGCCGCTGCGCCGGAAGAGCCCGCCGCGGCTACGGCAGAGGCTGAAAAAGAAGAAATTTGAAATGAAAATCCAAGTCTATAATACCAGTATATATTAAAACAAACTCTCGCTCACACGCGCACACATGCATACACGCGCGTACTCTTTGTCGTGCGATCGTTGTTTTCTTTATGTCTCTTTTTGAATATTGATAAGAAGAAGTTTTTGAATTTGTTTAAAGCGCGGGTGCGAGTTTTTTAGTGGGTGGAGGCGTGAGAGCGAAACGGATCGGGTACAGTCTCTTTTCCGTGACCAGTGTAGTATATACCTTATTCAAAACATAAAATAAATTAACGACTGACGACTCTTCTAAACTTGAACGCGACGACGTGAAGCGCTTGCATGCAGAGGACGAAAATGGCGACGTAGAGCAACATGAACCACTTTTTGGAGAGTTCGACGTCGTATTTTTCCTCGACGTACGCCAACGTGTCGACGGTTTCAAAGTACGTGCCTCGGAAGGCTTGGATGGTTGGACAGTCGCCGTCTGGGTAGGCGCCGGTGCATCCTCGGTGCTCGAATTGCGGGGCAGTGACGCCTTGGATGGCGTATGCGACCGGATCGATGAAGTACGCCCACTTCCAATAAACTGGAATTTGCGGGTACGGGAGGTACAAACCGCCGAAGAGAAAGCAGATGGGGATGAAGGCGGACGCTCCGGCTTGCGCGGTTTGAATGGTCGCGCATAGACACGCGATGACTTGACCTAATGACATGAAGGCCATGGAAACCGTGAACACCATGAGAACATGGTAGATGTAATGCTCGAAGGTTGGTACTAAGCCGACCATGAAGTAGAGCGGGGTGACGGTGACGAAGGTGACCAGTAACACCCACGGGACCTCGCAGAACGCGTGCGAGAGAGAGTACGGGATAGCGTCGTACATGAACGAGGTACGTTCGCGATACGCGACGGCTCGTTCTCTCACGCGCACGGGCATCACGGAGTTCATGAAGATGATCCCGGCGAAAATGGACGTCATAAAAATGACCCCGACCATCGCTTGGACACCCGTTTCGTTCGAGGCGTCCAAATCGAAGTAAACGAACCCGAAGAGGAGGTAGAGGACGAAGAGAATGCCAATTCGGCCAAGATTGTACGCGACGTCGCGGTTGTGCGCAAGGGATGCGCGTTGGATCAGGCATCGAAGTTGCGTCAAGAACGATCGCGCGTATGGCGACGCAAAGGCAAACATCTCCGACTTTTCGCCTTTTGCGCACAAGTCCCGAACTAGGCGCGTACCAGCCGCACCTTCTTGGGAAGCTTTGAACCGTTCGACTAAGAGGAGACCGTTCAAGGCACCCCCAGAAGCGCTGCGTTTCATCGGTTGCAAGCTGTTCGCCGAGGTGGATTTTGATTTTTTTAACGCGCCTTTTTCGCCGGCGTTTGAGGAGTCGGTGCCACCCAAAACGTCCAACATCCACGACGCCGGGTTCATGCCCTCCGGCAACGCGTGCGCGTTCGGAATCTTTTGCAAATAGTCTACGAAGGTTTTGCCATTCACGCCACACGGGCCAAAATATACCTGATAGCCACCTCTTTGCAACAACAACATGTCGTCGAACAAGTTGAAAATTTCCTTGGACGGCTGGTGGACGGTGGTGATGACCGTGCGCCCAAGATTGGCGACTTTTTTCACCTCGCGCATTACAATCAACGCTGCTCTCGAGTCTAAACCAGACGTCGGTTCGTCCAAAAAGAACACCGGGGCGTTTGAAACCAACTCGACACCAACAGTTAAGATTTTGCGTTGACCGGGAGACAAACCACTCGGGGAACCGGCCGTGCCAACTAAACGATTCTCGATACCTCTCAATTCCAAGATATCCAACGCTTCGTCCACAAACGCTCTTCGAGTTTCGATGGGAACATCCGAGGGTAAACGGAGCGTCGCGGAGAATTCCAAAGCTTCTTTGACAGTCGCAAACGCGTTGTGCAAATCCTGTTGTTCGCAATACGCAGTTAATCGCGCAAACGTTTCCTTCTTCACGACGTGACCGTTCAATTTGATCGTTCCATTCATCTCACCGCCGGACTTGCGTCCCGCGATGACGTCCAACAATGTCGTTTTACCGGCGCCAGATGCACCCATAAGCGCCAACATTCTCGACGGTTGCGCGGCGGAGGTGACTGAATTCAAAATTTTCTTCGTCCCTGATAACGGTTTACCGTCGTCTCCTGGAACCTTTACCGTGTACTCCAAATCTTCCCACGTGATGCTCATCGGCGTAAACACCAAAGCTCTTTGAGAAGCTTCCGCGTCAACTTTCGAGATTGGAATGCTCACTTCTGCTCCTTCTTCTTCGGCGTTTTCACCGTCCTTTTTCTTATCGTTCGTTGAAGATCTCGACGATCCGATGTTTCGCTGAATGCGAATCGTTGACAACGCTCGGAGACCTATCGCAGTCATCAAGCAGAAGAACCCAATCGCAAACATCGGTCCAGCCCAGAAATACTTCTTATCCGCGCTGATATCGATGGTATCCAAAGTGATCTTCCCAGCGTCTTCGCACGGGAACGCGCCCTCCTCGCAAAATTCTGCCATCGTCTTTGGTTCTCCGGTGTATGCTTGGACGTAAGTCGCCGCTGCGGCGGGATCCAGTGGTACTTTGTACTTGTACTGATCGCTGAGGAATTCGTTTTGACACAATGATCTCAACGAGTACGCGAACAAAGAAATCCAATAGAGGAAGTACAATGCGCCCATCTTCTCCGGAGAGATTAAGAAGCCCGCGAAGATAACCATAATCGCGATGACGGGTCCGGGAAAGGTTTGTGCGGCTTCCATGTTTGGCGCCAGAAGAGCGACGACTCTAAAGAAACTCGCCATCGCAACGTTTGCGCACGTCAAGTTGAAGAAGAATACCAACCAATTTCCAAATTCCATAGACAACCCAACCATCGGGTATAAAATGCAACTGAATATAGCCGTCTCTAACACCGCGATCGGTAACTGCGTGGCAATCGAAGACACGATGTACGCAAACGTTGGAAATAGCTTATAGTCGAGCTGTTTATACGCCACGTATTTCTGCTCGACGCTAAATGTCAACTCGGAAAAGTTGCTAAAGGAAATATGTAAGATTGAAAACAGGAGCATGCCTAAACGCTCGAAACCTCTATCCAAGGGCAAATCAAACCAAACAGAACCAAGTACGACGGACGTGATCAAAGCGCCAAACATTCTCGCCGATAAGAAAACTTTATTTCTCAACGTGATTTGGAATTGTCTCTTGATGACAGATTTATACTGACTCGGCCAAGCTTTCGGGTAGGCGGTGGAATATTGCGCCTTGGCGAAAGGCGTTCGCAAGTCAATAATGTTGTTCCCGTCCGAAGCGTCTAAGCAATCGGTCTCCCCGATGCTCTTCGCATACAATCCGTTCGAGTTTTCGACCCACCCTTTCCTTAAGCCGTCGCTAGAGGCGTACTTATTCGAGGCGCCTGTTTTAGAATGCGCCAACGGATCCACTAAAACGCTCAACAACCAATCCGCCACGTCGCCTTTCTTGGCGTTATCGCCATCAAACCCGAGACCATTAAAATGATCGACCACTTTATCAACGTCGCCATGGTACACCGGAGTTCCGTCTCGCAAGCACAAGACGTCGTCGAAAAGCTCGTACACCTCCGGCGTCGGCTGCAAGAGCGAAACAATCGCCGTTCCGTTGGTAATTCTCGTCCACTCTCGCAACGCGGCGATGATGTTATGCGTCACCGCAGCGTCCAAACCCGTCGAGATCTCGTCCATACAAAAAACTCTCGCGTTCGTTACCATCGCTTCACCGATCGTGACCCGTTTCTTCTCCCCTCCAGAAACGCCTCTCACTAAATCATTACCGATGATTGTATCCAAGCAATTATCCAACGAGAGCAATCGGTGCACGCTATCAATCTTCCTCGCGTACACGTCTTCCTCTCTCTCATTCGTCGGCATTGGCGTCGCGTTTTCGTGCGAAAACTTCGTCGTCTCTCTCACCGTTAGAAACGGCAAGTGCTCGTCTTGTTGCGTCACGTACATCGACAACCTATTGGCGTCGATGTCCTTCTCCTTCTTCAAATCCTCCGCCGTCATCTTCGAGTACGTGATGCCTTTTCCGCCGCTCAAAGCTTTGCTCGGCAAAATCTGCCCCACCGCTTTCAACAAACTCGTTTTGCCGTGTCCAGGAGGTGCCAAAACGAGCGTCAGCGATCCGGCTTTAAAGCAACAGTCCACGTCTTTCAAAACTCGAAACGGCTCCACTTTCGTCGCGTCGTTTTCCTTCCCGCTCACTTTCTCCATGATTTTGTTCGGAATTTTCATCGCCACGTCCGTAAGCACCCCAGGGACAGTTTTTATCGACCGGTCGATTTTATTCGCCGGTAAGTGCAGCGTGTAATCAAAATCGCACTTGATCTCCACCGAGGGCAGTTTCCCGCCGTACGCCTCGACCTCATCTCTGCACAACTTCGCGTACTGTTCCAAACGATTCGTTTCGTCGTTCCCCGACGATTCGACGTCGGCGCTCATTTTCTTTATCCACCTCTTTTCTTATTCTTATTCAAAGGGAAGAAAAAAAACAAAGCTAAAACGCGCGTAAACCGCGCGAAGACGAGTTCCTTTCTTCTCTCTTTCTCTCGCGCGCGAGTGTTTTCGGACCAAAGCTACGAAAGAGACGGAGATTTACACGCGTTTACGCGCGAGTGACGACGACTTTGGAATATAATATTTTTATCCGCCGTAATATAATTTTTTTTTTCGATTGTTTTTTTTTTGGTTGCCCTGACCTTTCTCACGTCCTCCTCTTTTTAATATTTTACGAGTAAACCGGAGGGCGGCCCGTTCGTGCTCAAATGTACCGCGATACGCAACGTCTCTCTCTCTCTCTCTCTCTCTCTCCCCGCGCGTATGTTAAACGAGGATGTGCTTTAATTGCGATTATTTGCGCGGTAAAAACTAAAACTAAAGCGAGAGAGCTTTTTTGACGAGAGAGCGAGAGCGGTTTTTTTTTCTCTTTTCGCACATGTGATTTGAACGATTTGCAACCTTATTAAAACCTTTCCCGAGAAGTACGAGTATTTGTAGTTTTTCCGAATTGTTCGAACATCTGCACACGTATATGTATACACGCATTAAT
>Ga0255753_1001901_pt1 | contig 23886 bp, 23 predicted proteins | sample 041ome_10_FD_179953 | JGI IMG/M metagenome (GOLD analysis project Ga0255753, IMG submission 179953) | Coastal salt marsh microbial communities from the Groves Creek Marsh, Skidaway Island, Georgia - 041412US metaG (version 2) | ecosystem: Environmental > Aquatic > Marine > Intertidal zone > Salt... | reverse complement strand
TCATAGAATTAATTTTATGCTCAACATATTTTCTTCCATCGACTTCAACATCTATATCATCATGCTCACTGCCAATTGGGTTAAATCTATTAAACTCTTCTTCTGAAATAATTCCAGCATCAAACATTTGTTGTCTTCTAGATTGCATTCTTTTTTTAGACCATGCACTGTAATACAGACGCTCTGGAATCCATACTTCTTGATTGTCTTTAAGTGGGAACTTGTCTAGATCACTAGCTGCAAAATAAGCTGCTGTTCCAATTCTATGTGTCTGAATATGATCTGGATGACCGTAGCCTCCAAAAGGATCGTATGTTATTAAAGCATCAGGTTTATATTTTCTAATTATGTCGACTAGTTTTCCAACAGGGTCAAAATAGTTCTGCCTCCAGAAACAATCTGGATCTTCATTTTCACTAGTACCCATCATTCCAGAATCTTTAAACCCCATCCATTCATACTCCTTGACACCAAGTGCTTCAAGGCTTGCCTCTAACTCTTTTCTTCTCATTTCAGCGAGTTTTGGAAAGAGTTCTTCTGGATTATCGTAGTTATGAATTTCTCCAGCGGATCCATCGGTTGCGGTAGCTACAACTACTCTATGACCTTCAGCTGCATATTTTGCTAAAGTAACACCTGTTGATACTGATTCATCGTCTGGATGTGCATGAAAAGCCAGTATGCTTTTCATTATTAAGTGTCTTGTTCTGTTAAGTCTTCTACTAGTTCTTTACCACGCACAATTGCTGCTTCGTGATCTCCATCTATCTTTTCAATAATTTCACCAAGTACAGTAACTTTTTCAGGCGTAATTTGAAGTAGTCCACCTGAAACTGCATAACTGTCCTTGCCTCCAGAGTGTTCAATTGTTAAACCACCAGGCAATATTGTAGCTACAGTTGCTTCGTGGCCACTATAGATTCCAATTTCGCCATTTGGAGTTCTAGTAACAACCATCGTAGATTCGCCACTAAAATATTCTTCCTCTGGGCTAACTACATTGACAATCATGATTAGGCAGATGCCTCAATCTCTTTTGCTTTTTCAAGCACTTCATCAATTCCACCAACCATATAGAATGCCTGTTCAGGAGTTGAGTCAAGATCTCCACTTAAAATAGTCTTAAATGCTTCAACACAGTCTTTAATAGAAACGAACTTACCTTCTATACCTGTGAACTGTTCAGCTACATACATAGGTTGAGAAAGGAATCTTTGAATTCTTCTTGCTCTACCTACAAGCAATTTATCTTCCTCAGATAGTTCATCAAGACCAAGAATTGCGATAATATCTTGCAAGTCGTTGTACCTTTGAAGGACTCTTTGCACTTCACGAGCGGTTGTGTAGTGATCATCACCAACAATTTTTGGATCTAATATACGACTTGAAGAGTCAAGAGGGTCAACAGCTGGATAAATACCTAAGTCTGCAACTTTTCTATCAAGAACTGTTCGTGCATCTAAGTGAGCAAAAGCAGTGTGCGGTGCTGGGTCAGTAATATCATCAGCTGGAACATATACAGCTTGAAGGGATGTAATAGACCTTCCTTTAAGAGACGTAATTCTCTCTTGAAGGAATCCCATTTCATCAGCTAGTGTTGGCTGGTAGCCCACAGCTGAAGGCATACGTCCCAACAATGTTGATACCTCGGAACCTGCCTGGCTAAATCTGAAAATGTTATCAATAAACAACAGAACATCTTGTTTTTCAACATCTCTGAAATACTCTGCCATTGTAAGTGCTGAAAGAGCTACTCTTAACCTTACTCCAGGTGGTTCGTCCATTTGACCAAAAACAAGAGCTGTCTTATCAATAACTCCAGATTCCTGCATTTCTCCGAACAAGTCATTACCTTCTCTTGTTCTTTCTCCCACACCAGCAAAAACAGAAACTCCACCGTGCTGAGTAGCTACACGGTTAATCATTTCTTGGATTAAAACAGTTTTACCAACACCAGCACCACCAAAGAGACCAATTTTTCCACCTTCTACATATGGTGCTAACAGGTCGACAACTTTAATTCCTGTTTCGAACATTTCACTTTGTGATGTTACATCTTCATAAGCAGGTGGAGTTCTATGTATTGGCCAACGTTCTTTGACGTTAATAGACTCAATAGGAACATCTAGAGTTTCACCAGCAACATTAAATATATGTCCAAGAGTTTCTTGACCTACTGGCACAGAGATAGGGGCATTAGTATTTCTAACCTCTGTTCCTCTTTTTAATCCATCTGTTGCTTGCATGGATACGGCACGTACTTTATTTTCTCCGATATGTTGGGCTACTTCTAAAGTAATTGTATTTTTTGTTTCTCCAATAGTTATATCTACTTCTAAAGCGAAGTTTAGTTCGGGAAGGTTGTCTTGTGGGAATGCCACATCTACAACTGGCCCTGCAACCTTTACTACTCTACCTATTTCCTCACTCATTATTTTCCTTTCTAACTGGCATCTGAAAGTGCTTCAGACCCACCAACAATTTCTGAAATCTCTGTCGTAATTTCTGCTTGTCTTGCTTGATTACTTTTCATTGCTAATACCTTAATTAATTCTTCTGCATTATCAGTGGCAGCTTTCATTGCTCTCATACGAGCTGCATGCTCTGACGTTGAACCATTTAGCAATGCGTTGAAAAAGGCTGCATTTGCGTATTTTGGAAGAATACTGTTTAGCACCTCTTCCCCGCTAGGTTCAAATGTAACTGAAGACTTACTCTCTACTTCTTGAGGATCAAGGGGAAGAACTTTTTTAATGACAGCATCTTGAGTTAGTGCTGATTTATAACTTGTATACACTATCTCTATTGAAGAAACATCTCCAGAATAGAACTTATCTGTGATTGGGGTCATTACATCTAATGCATTCTCAAATTCAGGACTATCTGACATACCTTCGTAACCAGCAGTTACATCAATCTTTCTGTAGGTAAAATATCCTGTTGCTTTTTTTCCGACAGTGACAATTTCAACATTTTTATTTGATTGCTCAATCTCTTTTCTTCTTGTGTCTGCAATCTTAAGTACATTTGTGTTGTATGCACCAGCTAGACCTCTATCTGAAGTTAAAACAATTAATAAAACTGTTTCTTTACCTTCTTTTGCTTCAATTTGAGGTACTGCACCATTGTTAATTAAATCCTGAACAATTTCACTTAAAAGTCCAAAGTAGGATTCTGAAGATTTCATTCTGTTCTGTGCTTTCACAATTCTTGATGAAGCTATGAGCTCCATTGCACGTGTAATCTTTTTAGTTGAACGAACACTCTTAATTCGTCTGTTGATTATACGTAATTCAGCACTTGCCACTTCTATTCCTCTGTTGTAGTTTCCAAAGTTGCGACAAAGGCAGTGACCGCTTCTTTTAACTCATCTCCTGGAAGCTCCCCAGTCTCTTTTATTGAATTAACCATGTCAGAGTATCTAGTTTTTACAAATTCAAGAAGATTCTTCTCTGCTTCATAAATTCCATCTACAGGCACCTTGTCAAAATAACCTTCAGTTACTGCAAACAATGCGATAACTTGATCTTCTGTTGCAACTGGTTCATACTGAGGTTGTTTGAGCATTTCAACAACACGAATACCTCTGTCTAACTGAGATTGTGAGGCAGCATCTAAATCAGATCCAAACTCCGCGAATGCTTCAAGTTCTCTGAACTGTGCAAGGTTAATTCTTAATGGTCCAGATACTTTTTTCATTGCTTTTGTTTGAGCTGCACCACCCACCCTAGATACTGATGTACCTGGGTTCACTGCTGGACGTACACCTGAGTAAAATAGTTCACTCTCTAGGTAGATTTGACCATCTGTGATGGATATAACATTTGTAGGAATGAATGCCGATACATCGCCTGCTTTTGTCTCAATAATTGGAAGTCCTGTCATAGAACCTCCTCCAAGTTCTTCTGAGACTTTAGCACAACGCTCTAGAAGACGTGAGTGAAGATAGAACACATCTCCTGGATAAGCTTCTCTTCCTGGAGGTCTTCTTAATAACAATGAAATTTGCCTATAAGCAATAGCTTGCTTAGATAAATCATCAAATACTATAAGTGCATGTTCACCGTTATACATCCAGTGCTGCCCAATTGCAGAACCAGCATATGGTGCGTACATTTGAAGCGCTGCAGCTGCTGAAGCAGGAGCATTAACAATTACAGTTTTGTCTAAAACACCTTCACTTTCAAGACGAGCAACAACTTCTGCAACAGTTGAAGATTTTTGACCAATAGCTACATAAATACATTTAACATCTGTATCTTTTTGATTAATAATTGTATCAATGGCTACTGCAGTTTTTCCAATACCTCTATCTCCAATAATTAACTCTCTTTGACCCCTACCAATTGGGATCATTGAGTCAATTGCTTTAATACCTGTTTGAAGTGGCTCTCCAACTGGCTGTCTTTGAACAACAGTTGGTGCTTGAATTTCCATTAATCTTCTTTCAGTAAATTCAATAGGACCTTTACCGTCTATCGGATTACCTAGAGTGTCTATTACTCTTCCTAAAAATCCATCTCCTACTCCTATTGAAAGTACGTCTCCAGTTTGTTTTACTGGCATTCCTTCTTGAATATGGTCTGAGTCTCCCATTAAAACAACACCAATAGAATCTTCATCTAAGTTAAGAGCGACACCTAAAAGTCCTCCTGGAAACTCAAGAAGTTCAGAAGACATAGCATTTTCTAATCCTTTAACTCTTGCTACACCATCAGCAATAGAAGCAACATAACCAACAAGGTCATCTTTAACTTCCTCTGACCAGTTCCCTAGAGTCTCTTTTAGGGAATCTGAAATTTGTTTTGGATCTATATTTAAATCACTCACATTACCTTCCTTCTAATACTGTTTTAATATCTGAAAATTTTGATGAAAGTAAACCATCAAAAGTTCTTTCACCTATGCTTACTTTGATTCCACCTATTACAGAGGTATCTACTTTAAGGCTTAACTCAACATCTCTTCCTAGTTTATTTTTGAGTGCAGCTTTAAGACTTTTTTGAGTTGATTCATTTAATTCAACTGCAGAAACAACTTTTGCTAAAGCAGCACCTCTTTTTTCAGCAATATAGTTTGATACTTGTTGTTCAATCTCAGATAAATTATCTGCAAATCCTTGTGAGATAGTAAGCGTTACTAAATCTAGAGTCATTGAAGTAACCCTTGAAGAAAAGATATTACTAATTGCTTCTATTTTCTTATCAGCCGGGATACCAAAATTTCTAAATACATCTAACGCTTCACTGTTACCGTTTAGTGCTTGAAGAACTTGGAGGAATTCCTCTTCAATTTTTGCACTTTCATCAGATGATGAAATAATTTCAACTAACCCTTTAGAAAAAGACTCTGTTCCCATTTAGCTTGAAGTCTCCATATCTTTTATGAATTTATCAATTAAATCTTGTTGATCTTTTTCTGACATTGATGCTGCAACTTTTTGTGAAATTGCCAAAGACAAATCAGCTACCTGTGAGCTTATTTCAGAAGATAGTCTTTCTTTTTCAGCTTCAGAATCTGACTTAGCTTTTTCAACAATTGCTTCAGCATCTTGCCTTGCCTGCTCAATCATTTCTTCTTTTACTTTTTCAGCAGCAGCTTTACCTTCATCAATAATTTTTTGAACTTCTGAATTTGCATCAGCTACAAGCTTTGCATATTCAGCTTTTGTAGACTCTGCTTCAGCTTTAGTTGCTTCAGCAGCTTCTATTTGTCCTTCTATTGACTTTGCTCTCTCTTCTAGAGTGGTATTTAAAGCTGGTAGGGCCCATTTCCAAACGAAGAAAAAGACAACAGCGAATGCTGCAATACCAGCAACTAACTCTGAAGTAGCTGGTAACAGAAGATCGACTCCCGAACCTGCTTCTTCAGCTTCTGCGTAAAATACGTTTAAATTTAAAGTCATTAGTAAATCCTATACTAAGAAGAATAGAACGAATCCAATAAGTGCTAATGCCTCAGTAAAGGCGATACCTAAGAACATAGTTGTTCTTACCATACCTGCAGCTTCTGGTTGTCTAGCCATCGCTTGTACAGCATTACCTGCAATTAACCCGATTCCAATACCGGGACCAATTGCGGCTAGTCCGTATCCTATTAACGCGTATGCAGCTTCCATTTTCCTCCTTATTATTAATGCTCTGGGTGCAGAGACGTTTGTATATACACTGCAGACAACAATGTAAATATGTATGCCTGCAAAATTGAAACTATTAATTCAAAACCATAAATTGCCAAACCAAGAGTAAACCAAGCGGCTCCGATAGGGGCTCTGGCTATTAAATACTCTACCCCACCAGGTTGCACAATGAAGAAGTAAGCAGATGCTAAAAGAAGACTGAGCATAACATGACCTGCTACTAGGTTTGCAAAAAGTCGAACTGCTAGGCTGAATGGCCTAACTAATAAGACTGATACGAGTTCGATAATACCTACTAGTGGCTTCAAAGCTACAGGAACTCCTGGAGGCCAAATTAAATGTGTGAAGTAACCAATACCTTGTTTTTGAACACCAACTACCAAAAAGATTAAATAGGTTACAAGACTTAGAAATAGTGGCAGTGCCATTCTTGAAGTTACGGGAAAGTTGACCAGTGGCGTCACTTCAAAGAGATTTCCAACAAGAACAAACATAAATACTGAAATTAAATAAGGAGTGAACTTTTCACCACCCCTACCTATTACACCGACTGCTATTTCATCTTTGACAAATGAAAAAATTGATTCGATTACGGATTGAAGTTTACCGGGTACGGTAGATTTTTTTCTAAGACCAAAGTACATTAAAGCTACAGGTATTAATCCCGCAAGAAGAATTAAAACTTCGGTCCTGGATATTTGAGATGATCCAAAATTAGCGAACTCAAATAGCTCTTTTACATTTGCTGGTTTGCAAACTACTTCATTTATAAAATCACAAGTTTCAGCTGCTGTTATCATTTGCCCAATCTAAATCTGTGTCTTTTCTCTTAATAACCATAGCCATTTCTAAAAATAACATGCTTAAAAAAACAATTGGCACTGTCAGTGACATTGCCATTTCATCAATAGGATATATGTTTCTAAATAATAAGAGAAACCCAAATATGTAAATTAATCTCACTACATAACCAAATAATGCTGAAAAATAATAAAAATTTAAGGAAATCTTTGCCGCGAAAGACATCAAAAAAGCACCCAAATAAAATCCTGAAGCAACAATTAAACCTGAGACTAATGAGGTAACCATTGACTCTGTAGACTTAATCAAAAAGAAAAGTGGAACAATTGTATAAATTGGTATTGAACGTTTTAACATACGCGTAGCTAGAACTAGTTCAACGTTCATTATTTACCTTCTATCTTTTTTGAGATCTGCCACATTCTCCTTGAACCATCATAGATTCCAATTAAAACAAATATAATTACAGGAACAGGTTCATAACCTATAAAGTACTGTATTAGTAACCCAACCAAAAGACCGCTAATTATTGAAGTTGAAAAAGAACTTACTGGTCCAAAATCTTGTAAATTGAGACTATTTTTAGCCATATGGCTGATATGAAACTGCCAGATCACTTACCTGGTCTTTAAGACTAACTAGTGCCAATTCGTCATCTCTGTTTTTTAAAATATTTGATATAAGCTGACCAACTTCGGTAAGCTGTTCTTCCTTCATGCCACAGGTTGTAACAGCTGGCGTACCCATTCTGATTCCTGATGTCACAAATGGAGACCTGGTATCAAAAGGAATTGCATTTCTATTTAACGTAATGCCCATTTCGTTTAGGAGGATGCCTGCATCTTTCCCAGTAAGCTCAGAGTCCACACTTTGTGTATCAACTAATACAATATGATTTGTAGTACTCCCACTTACAACCCTTAACCCCTCTGTAGTAAAGGAATCAGCTAATGCTTTTGCATTTTTTAAAATCTGTTGAGCATATAATTTGAAATCATCAGATAATGCCTCTTTAAAACAAACAGCCTTGGCAGCTATCTGATTATTTATTGCACCTCCTTGAGCACCTGGAAAAATATTTTTATCCACATCTTTTGCAAATTTTTCTTTGGATAAGATCAGTCCTCCCCTGGGTCCTCTAAGGGCTTTATGGGTAGTAGCAGTAACAACATCTGCATACTGCATTGGATTCTCCACTACCTTTCCAGCAACCAAACCAATAAAATGTGCTGCATCGACCATGAATGTAGCACCAATTGAATCTGCAATTTCTCTAAATGCTTTAAAGTCTAAATCTTGAGAATAAGATGAGTAACCTGCAATTAACAATTTGGGCTTATGTTCATGTGCTAATCTCTCGACCTCTAACATATCGATTAATTCTGTATCTTTGTCTAACCCATAGCCAATGAAATTGTACATACGACCAGAAAAATTAACAGGTGAACCGTGTGTTAGGTGACCGCCTTGATCAAGATTCATTCCCATAACTGTATCCCCTGCTTCTAGCAACTGGAGATATACGGCCATATTTGCAGATGAACCCGAATGAGGCTGTACATTGGCGTGGTCAGCTTCAAACAGTTCACAGGCTCTGTCTATTGCCAATTGTTCAATTTCATCAATAGTTGCACACCCTTCGTAATACCTTCTTCCAGGAAATCCCTCAGAGTATTTGTTAGTCAAAACCGAACCCGATGCTTCCATAACTGCTTGTGAAGCGAAGTTTTCAGAGGCGATTAAATGTATGTGTGAATTTTGTCTTTCTAAATCTTCTGAAATTAAATCTGATATTTCACTATCAACATCAGATAATTTTTTTTGTGATGCACCATTATTAGTCATAACTATATCCTAACAGTAAGTTGGTGGCCATTTTAGTGGACCCTGCCTTAATATTTCTCCACCATCAACCCTGAGGTCTACAACAGTTGATCCCTCACCATGTGTTGCCTGTCCTTCTATGTATGCTTTTACAGATTCTCCGAATATTTTTTTAGCTTCAATGTGGTTTATAGCCTCTTCCATACCAGATTTATTTGCACTTGTAACTGCTAAGGGCCCCGTCTCTTTCAATAATTCTAATGCTAAGGAATTTTCTGGAACTCTGATTCCAATAGAGTTAGGATTAGTGGTACCAACTCCAGAAGGAAAAATGTTTTTAACTTCCACAACAATTGTCAAAGGGCCAGGCCAGTAAAGTTCTACTACTTCGGGTATTTCTGTATGGATATCCAGTTTGTGTAATTCTGCAAAAGAATGAACAAGAAGCGATATGGGTTTAGAATCATCTCTTTCTTTTATTTCAAATAGGTTGTCGACAGCCTTTTGAGAAAAAGGATTTACCCCTATACCGTATACCGTTTCTGTTGGAATTCCTACAATGGAATCATTTTTAAGATGTTCAACTGCAATCTGTAATTTATCTTGTTGCAAAAACATATCTATCTCTCTCAGCTAGGTCTTGATATAACTTTACTTCTTTCCAATTAGAAAATAAATCTAAGGTTTTTTTTGATTTAGTAGAGTCAATTTCAAGACAAAGCATTAAATTAGTTAGTTTTTTGTTTTCTATTTCTTTTATTAATTTAGATATTACTTCTAGACCATCTTCTCCGCCGTTTAATGCAAGTAACGGTTCATAATCTATTACTTCTTTGTCGAGACCCACAAGATTTTCTTCTGGAATATAGGGTAAATTTGCAATTATTACGTCTAAATTACTTGTGTCTACATTCCCAAGTAAATCAGAATGATAAAAATTGACTGCTAAAGAATTTAATTGTGCATTTTCAATTGCAATGCTTAGTGCTTCCTGGGACACATCTACACCCGAGACTTCAGAGTTAGGATATAATGCTTTCATCATCAGAGCAATACACCCAGATCCAGTACCTACATCCAGAATGCTTTTTGGATTATTAGTATTTTCTTTAATTAATTCAATAAGAAATTCTGTCTCTGGACGAGGGATAAGACATCTCTGATCTACTTTTAACTGGATAGTGTAGAAAGGAACGTACTCTTCAATATATTGAAGAGGTTCGTGGTTTAACCTTCTGGTTAATAAGCTTTTATATTCTTGTTCATAGTCGGTAGTTGAACCTTTTATTTCTTTTGCCTTTTCACGGAGACGTGCAAGTTCGTACTCAGGTATGTTTCTAATGTCCACGTTATTCTTCTAAGTTTGCTAAACGCGCAGTTTCATGATCTGCAATTAAAGCATTCACAAAGTCTTCTAAATCACCGTCTAATACCTGATCAAGCCTTTTAATTGTGAGATTAATTCGATGATCAGAAACCCTGTTATCTTTATAGTTATACGTTCTAATTTTATCTGATCGTTCACCAGAACCAACCTGTTCTTTTCTATCCTTGGCTCTTTCTGCAGCAGCTTCGTCCTGTCTTGTTTTTAATAAGCGAGCTCTTAAAATTCTCATAGCTTGGTTTTTATTCTTTAACTGAGATTTTTCATCTTGACTAGTAACTACAAGACCGGTAGGAATATGTGTAATTCTTACTGCGGAATCTGTAGTATTAACACTTTGCCCTCCTGGTCCACTTGACCTGTAAACGTCTATTTTTAAATCGTTTGCAGCAATGCTTAAGTCCACTTCCTCCGCCTCTGGAAGCACTGCGACTGTAGCAATTGAAGTATGTACTCTTCCTTGTGACTCAGTTTTAGGAATGCGTTGTACTCGATGTGCTCCGGCTTCAAATTTTAATTTTGAATAAACCCCTTTTGACTTAATAGAAAAAATTATTTTATTGTAGCCGCCTTGATCTGAAGCGGTAAGTTCTATCGGTTCAACATTCCAAGTATTTCTTTCAGCAAAACGGGTATACATTTTGTACAAGTCACCAACCCAAATAGCAGCTTCCTCTCCTCCTGCTCCTGGCCTAATTTCAACAAGTACATCTTTTTCATCCAAAGGATCTTTTGGCAATAACGCTATTTTTATCTTTTCAGTTAAATCCACTATGGACGATTTTGATTCGCTCATAATTGTTTCTAATTCAATTTTCATTTCTGAATCCTGTTCTGACTTGAGCATTTCTTCGGCATCAGCTATGTCACCATTAAGGGTTCTCCACTGGTTGAACAAAACTACAATTGCACTCACGTCACTATGTCTTTTTGCTAACTCAGCATAGGCATTTGGATCAGAAGAGATATCCATTTTTTGAAGTTCTAATTCTATTTCTTCTAACGAACCTTCTAAAGCAGTTAACTTCTCTACTAATGCTTTATCCATTTAAAACTTCCTTTGAGTTAGATAGTAGCTCATCAAAATTATGATTATTTTCACTATGTTTAATACAATTTGCCATGGATATGATAGCTACTTCAATCTGCTGATCATTTGGTTTTTTTGTCGTAATTTTCTGAGTCCATAACCCTGGCGTTGAAAATATTTTAGCAATTACGGATTCACTATTTTTGAAATTAAATTTCAAAATTTCATACGAAATCATTGCAACTACGAATACATGTAGCAACCTTGTTACGAGTGTAAGAAATATATTTAGGGTTGGGATTAGCGGAAGAGTTAACAAACTAACAAATACGATTAAGAAGATAAAGGCGGTCCCACATCTAATGTGTTCTTTTGGATATCTCTTTACATTACTCATTTCCAATGATCGATCTGACTCATAAGAGGCAATCGTCATATGCTCAGCACCATGGTATTCAAACAGTTCTTGTGCGTCTTTTGTTTTACCAACCAAATAGATATAGGTTATTACAATTACACCCCTAAGAATTCCCTCTGAGAATCCTTTATTGATTTGACTCAAATCTAATAGGTCAATTAATAATCTAGGACCAACTATTAGAAGACTTAAAATAGATACAAGAAGCACTGATGTTGTAATCTTAGCTAAAAAAGTCTCTTCTTCTTGTTCTCCATAATATAAGGTGTCAGAAAGTGATATTCCTTTATAGCCCACAAATAATGAATCGACTAATGCTGCAATTCCTCTAATAAGTGGTAATTTCCAAAAACCATCTCGCTGAGTTAAGGGAACTCTGAACTCAAAATAATTGTGTATTTGATTTTTTTGATCTCTTACTGCCAAAGACCATCCTTTTGGGCTCTGAATTAAGACACCACCTATTACAGCTTGTCCACCATAGGCAATATGATCTTTAGACATTTTGGGTGTATTAAATTAAGTTATTCTTCTTCTTGAGAAGAAGCTTCTTGTTTAGGAGCTTGACGAGTACTTGTAGACCCGTACCTTTGTTTAAACCTCTCAACACGACCTGTGGAGTCAACAAGTTTTTGCTTACCTGTAAAAAATGGGTGGCTAGCACTAGAAATTTCAAGTTTAACTAGTGGATAGTCGTTTCCATCTTCCCATGATATTGTCTCGCTTGTTTTGATTGTTGAGCGAGTAAGAAACGCGAAACCTGCGTCTTCATCTTGGAAAACTACTTCTCTATAATCTGGATGTATGCCTTGTTTCATATCTACACTCTAACTTACTTGTTGTTTTTTGCGACATCTTTTAAGAAGGCTTCATTAGTTTTTACAGTTTTAAACCTATCAATTAAAAGTTCAGTAGCTCCACCTTCTAGACCAACCAATACTCTCCTTAAAGCCCACAATGACTGTAGTTCCTGAGGGGAAACGAGCCTTTGTTCTTCTCTTGTGCCAGATGGAGTAACATCAATAGCTGGAAATACACGTTTATCAGCGAGACCTCTGTCGAGTTTAAGCTCCATATTTCCAGTTCCTTTAAACTCCTCAAAAATTACTTCATCCATCTTTGAACCAGTTTCAACTAAGGCAGTACCTAATATAGTCAAGCTACCCCCTCCTTCAATGTTTCTAGCAGCTCCAAAGAATTGCTTAACGGGTGTAATAGCAGTTGAATCTAAACCACCAGAGAGAATTCTTCCACTGGCAGGAGAGGCTAAGTTGTGAGCTCTAGCTAAACGAGTTATTGAGTCTAAGAGAATAACAACATCCTTGCCTTCTTCGGTAAGTCGTTTTGCTCGTTCAATTGCTAATCGAGATACTTGTGTATGTTCTTCTGGCGGTCTATCAAATGTAGAAAAGATTACCTCTCCATCAACCGATCTTTGCATATCTGTTACTTCTTCTGGTCTTTCATCAACAAGAACAACCATCAAGTGAACTTCAGGATTGTTAGCTGTAATTGAATTTGCAATTTCTTTAAGAATTGTTGTTTTACCAGCTTTCGGAGGTGAGACTATTAATCCTCTTTGACCTTTACCAATAGGTGCGATTAAATCAATTATTCTTCCTACTATTTTTTCAGGTTTTCCTGGTACTTCTAGCTTTAAACGTTCATCAGGAAATAAAGGTGTAAGTTTATTGAAGTCAACACGTCTTGCTAATAATTCAGGATCTGCTCCATTTACCGTCTTTGGCTCAACTAAGGCTGGAAATTTTTCTTTTTGCCTTGGAGCTCTTATTGGTCCTTCAACTAGATCACCTTTACGCATTCTGAATTTTTTGATACTCCCTGCTGGTACATAGACATCATTATCACCAGGTTTGTATCCGCTACACCTCAAAAACCCATAACCTTCAGGAAGAATATCTAAGATACCTTCTCTAGATTCTCCAGCTTTTACTTGGCTATCTCCAGAGTTAACAACTGATGGAAGGTCTGAATCATCATTTTTACTAATAACCTCTGCAACAATAGGTTCTTCAGCCACAACAACTGCATCTCCTTGTTCAAGAAGTAGATCAATGAGTTTAGCTTTTTGCAGACCCTTGTGTTCAAGGCCTAATCCCTCTGCTATTGCTCTCAAGTCAGCTACTGGTTTTGATTGTAATTGTGTTCTAGCGGACATTTTTCTCCTAATTCAAAACATTCGATTTGGAATGGTAGTGATTTTTTTGTCTGAAAGACAATATCATTATATACACAAAAAACTTAAATCAACAAGATTTAAATATTTTTAAGAAATGCATAAGTAGTAGCGAAAGCCATACTTATTAAATAATAGATGACTCCATAAACAATTAATTCGGGCATATTAAGAGAAGATGCAAGTACAAGGACTATTGGAAAATTCTGACACAAACCCTCAATTGTTATTGTCTGCATATCTTTGTTGCTCAGATTTAGTATCTTTGATCCGACTAGACTTAATAAGTAAATTGCTATTAATACTAGAAAAGCAAGTTTGAAACCTTCAAAAAAATTATCCACTAAAAGTTCTCTAATTTCAATTGGTCCACTAAAAGTTAATACCAATACTACAACTTTAAGAAACCGATCTAATCTTCCGGAGAGCTTCTGAGCTAGCATTGGTTTTTTGATTAAAGTATAAATGCCAAATAAGAACGGTATTAAAACTAATATAGCTAACTGTAAAAAAGTTTGTAAAAAATTTATACTAAATTCTTGACTATCTCTGATTGCGATATTTAACCACAGCACAATCGTAAAAGGAGATAGCATTGATGCAATTGATGTTAGGCCTACACTAAGTGCCACATTTCCTTTTTTAATATGCGTCAATAGTCCGGATACATGGCCTCCAGGAACAAGTAAGGCTAGAACTACAGCAGTAGAGAAAATAGATGTTTTAAAAATAGTTGATAGTGCAATGCCGACTACAGGTAAAAATATTATTTGAAAAGTCAAGCCGAACACCAAAGTCTTTTTTTCAGTAATTAATTTTTTAAGTTCTGTTGTTTCAGTATTTATACCTAAAAAATAAAAAAGGATAGGTATGAAAAGAGGAATTATTTTAAAAGATATTGCACTATCTACGATTTCGCTCATGTAGACAATATACAGAAAATTAACCTTCGCTACAAGTACGTATATAATTTGAAATATAATTTGTTTCCTGGTTGGTAAGATCTCCTGAGATCCTGTAATGGTTATATGCACCTCCAAAATAAAGTACCAGTGCATCAGCAAATTGCTCTTCACTTCCAAAATAATCCCATGCGTCTTTTCTAAAACTTGTATTATTTTCGGTATTACAATTCCTAGTTAAATATGATAAGGCATGGGCTGATTCATGAATCAATACATCTCTTTGCTCTCCAGCAGTAAATGCTCTATCTGAAATCCATATTGAAAGGGACCACTCTGCGCCTTTGGTTCCGTCAGGATAAGTCCCTGAAGAGTCCCATACACCGTAGGGACATCTAGAGACAATAGAGAGAGCATATTGATGACAGCCGTTAATGATTAATATCTTATTTTTAATTACTCCTTTTAATTCTGCTGGCAAAGCAGCTACAAGTTCATCGAGCAATCTTTGATTTGAGCCTTCAAATCCTGCAAATGATAAATATGGCCCTTCATAGAGTAACTGTTCGTCAACCTCCTCTTCTTCGACTATCTGAACAGATTCTTCGTCTTCAGAGATATTTACTGGGACTGTTGTGGTTGTCGTAGTGTCTGGGACTGTTGTGGTTGTCGTAGTGTCTGGGACTGTTGTGGTTGTCGTAGTGTCTGGGACTGTTGTGGTTGTCGTAGTGTCTGGGACTGTTGTGGTTGTCGTAGTGTCTGGGACTGTTGTTGAATCTAAAATTTGGTTGTTGAATAATAATAAAGAAACTGCAGTCAGAATCACTAACAACAAAAATGAAGATACGTATTTGTTATTCATCGTCTGAAAATACCTTTACTGCAAAACCAAGAATAAGAATACCAAGTATATAAATCATAAGCATTATGGCAAATGTTATTGAAAATGATCCCATACCAAGTATGTCTTGTTGAAAATTAGCAAATTCACTTTCTGGAGATATAATTAAAATTCTTATAAAAAGCCATACTCCAATTAGGAATGCCCCTAATGGTAATATTTTATAGACTCCTTGTGAGTCATTTAATGATTCAAATAATTCATTTCCTCCTCCAGGAAGAGACTTGAATAATACCCCTTCCAAGCACATTAAGTAAGACAGCGAAGCTATTGCGGTAATAACTGTTGAGTTTAGAACAAATTCAGTTGAGGTTAAGTAAAAGAACCCAAAACCTGCAAGACTCAGTGAAATTGATGAGAAAAATTTTGGAGAAATTTTTGCAGTAGAGCGATGAGAAATTATGTAACTACTAGCTACAAATCCAAAAATAAAACCTATAGGCATATTGAAATATATGAATGATACGGTTGAAACCATTGCGAAGAATATAGCTTGTGGAGCCCACTTAATTTTCACTTTTTGTTTTAAATACTTACTTTCAATAAATCCCTCTGTTCCTTCTGAAAATAGTGTTACTGATGCTAAGCCAACAAAAGCTGCAATAAATATTGCAACATTCTCTAGGTCAATTGAAATACTTGCTCCTTCCTCAACATAGCCAACAAGAAACGAGGTCAAAATCAACACGAAAGAAATCTTTAGAATATTTTTTAATTTACTACTTTTAACAAATTCCTTATCGGATTTAAACCACCTAATATTATTTTCCGATAAAATCTTGTTGAACCATTCTTGAAGTAATAAGACAATATAAAAAAGAATAATGATGGACGTAGAGACTACAACTGCCATACTATTTTTTTCCTGGTCAGTTAAGTCAATGTCATCAAATAAGGGAATAGATGTAATTAATGCATTAGTAATTTCAATATTTAAAAAATCTACTTTTTCTTCTATTGCTACTGGAGGAATAGTAGTAGTTGTAGTGGGAGTTGTTGTAGTAGTAGAAGTTGTTGTAGTTGTTGTTGGAAAAGATAGTTTTTTTGTGTTGAAGTATGTTTCTTCTATAAAATCATAGCAATTAACAGCTGGGCACTCTTCTGAATCTTGTTCAATAGATGTGGTGACTATTACAAGAATTGTTACCTCTACTTCTTCAGAATAACAACACATCTCAATGCTTCCCGAGGAAGTAGGGATTTGAAACTGTTCTATTGTGCCATTTTGGTTTATCTTAAGTATTAATTCTTCGTAGTCTTGAATGTTTACTGACCATGATATTTCAAATGTTTTAGTGTCTGCAATCGATAATTCAATGTCTATATTACTTTCATCTAACGTGGCATTAAAAAATAAACAGAAAGAAAATATTATTAATAACTTTTTCATATATTATTTTTGAAGCTTCAAAGCCTTATCAATTAAAAGTTTAACTTCTTGTCTAAACCATTCGTCATTAAATTTAGACCACAAATCAAATTTAGGATTGTAACGCATCCAAAGGAATATTCGCCCATTTAAATTTGTAAATAATTCATCCGCAAATTTATAAGGATCTAGACCTGGTGTTTGCTCAGCTAATCTAATTGAAATATCTAAACATACATCATACGGCTCACCCTGTATCCATTTTCCACTTTCAAGTATTTCATTAATATTAAAAAATGCATACCTGACGGCATCGCCGTTTTCGATAATTTTTTCTGCAACAAGTGTTATAAATTTATTAAGTTGCACCAATGGATCATTGTTTTTCTTAATAAAATTTAGGTAATCCTCTGAGACCTCTTCAAATCCTAATTTAAAAATTGAACCTAATATATCCAATTTATTATCTGGGAAATGATTGTAGGCTGTTGCAACAGAAACTCCTGCATTTTTAGCTATCATCGATATAGTAATTTTGCTCTCATGAATTAAAGGGTTTTTATACAAAGTAACTGCTGCAAGAACTAATTTTTCATGCACTTGGTTATAAGTTTTTTGGGCTCTTAAACTTCTACCGTCAATTTTTTCTGTCTGCATATCCATATCCTAGTTAGCACTCTCGATTTTAAAAAGTTTTCCAGAAATAACTAATCTCTGACGCGCAGAATATTTTGGATGACAGGTTGTAAGAGTAATACGGTCATCGCCTCTATCGTAGAGAACATACTCACCTTCATTTGCATCAACAATAAGCTTTTCATCAATTTCATAATGATATTTATTATCACCAAAATTTAAAAAGATAGTATCTCCAACTTCTAATAAATCTAATCTAGTAAATGGTGCTCCATAAGTTGTTCTATGCCCTGCGATACCAACATTTCCTCCTGAACCAGGTAGATTTGTTTTCATATAATGTCCTGGACCATACTGTAAACTAATCTCATCAGTCCCAGAGACTACATACTGCTTGAGATTTATTGTAGGTATTTCAAGATAACCGAAAACATTAGGTACATATTTTTTAACTTCATTATTTTGAGTAAGTCCTGGAATGTCTCTAAGATTTTCGAATACAGGTATATCACTTTGAAGCGGATTATTTTTCTGAACGAATACCTGATCTATATCAGAATTACCATCAACATCACCAGAGTAAATTGTTTCTAAATATTTTTGTGCATTTTGTTGTTGAAAATTAGTTAAATATATTTGTTGAGAAGCGTACAGGCCTAATCCCAATCCACCCAAAATCAAGATTGACGCAAAAGCTAGCCCACTACTTCTATTAATTTGTTTTTTTGATGCCTGTTTTTTTCTTATATTTAAAAAACTTTTTTTATCTACTTCACTTTCAGATGAGAAACTCTCTTTAATCGGCACTGTGCCAGTAAACTCGATTTCAAAGTTTTTTGATATTAATGAAAAAGCCTCTTCAAATTTTTCCTTAGTTATATTCTCATCTAGTTCTATATATTTTTTCTCTAGATTTCTAATCGCAACAAGTGTGTATTCCAATTCAGCATTTAGTGATGTTAATCTTTCATTATATTTTCCTACGCCAATACCGTATGGATTCATTTCATTAAGAGGTATCTTAATAAGCACCTTCTCTTTAAGAATTTTTTCAAGTTTTGTTTTTAACTTAAATGAATTTTTATAAATATTTTCTATTGATACATTTCCTGGTTGTGACATTAAACTTTTTTTTCTAGTTGAAACAAATAAAGCAAAGCCTACGAAAAGAAGTAAAGAACTGCCTATAAGGATATAGTCTAAATCTATCCCTGTTGCTGCTAGCTTAAGGCTATCTTCTTCGTAGAAGTACTGAATTTGATAATTTCCATCTGTAAAATATAGGTCCTCATCAAAATCATCCCAAACGAAGAAATCATTTCCTTCTTCGCCGGTAAGTGGGTTTTCAAACTCTAGTAATTCCTCATCTACAACTTCTTCAACTGGTGGATCAAATTGTGGCACCGTTGTTGTGGTAACTCCCATCTCAATGCTTGGATCTGTGGGTAAAATCGGTGCTAGTGTTGTTGTGGTAATTACAGGAATCGTTGATGTTCTTGTAGAAACTACTTCATTATCACAATTAGTTATCTTACTAAATCGACCAACTGTTTTGTGGGCTCCTAATTCATCCCTAAAAACAATTTTTATTTTGAAATAGGAATCTTCTGGAACGCCACCTATAGATGTGATAAAAATATTATTATTAGCTCGTACTTTATAGGTATTAAAAAATACTCTTTTCTTATCTATCCAAACTTTTACTCTAATATCAGCACCCACTGTTGAATTTGTATTTAGTGCTGTAATTCCAAATGATGCTCCACCACCGTCTGAACAAGATCTGTTAACGAATAGAGATGGTTTAAATATCTCCTGTTTCAAAGTTGTAGTCGTTGTTGGAGGCAATGTAGTTGTAGTAGTTGTAGTAGTTGTCGCAATTAGTACGTTTGAAATTGTAGGTATAGTTGTAGTTGTAGTTGTAGTTGTAGTTGTAGTTGTAGTTGTAGGAACAATACAACTTGCTGTGTAAGTAAGTGTCGGGTCAATTCCTGGAATATCAGTATCTGAAGTTACCCACAAACTGCTATCGTGCGAACCAGAAGCTTTTCTTGAACTGTATCTCCAGTCTATAGATTCACCATCGGCAAGTGCCGGCCCAGTTAAAGTTTGAGATGAATCAATAGCAACCTCTAAATCATTTTCCGATTCTGTCCATGTACTTCCTCCATCAATTGAATACTCAACTCTAAAAAATACATTTGAAGTGGCATCCGCGCCAGAGTTCAATGTGATTGTAGGGGTTTGGGTAAGTTCAGAAGAACAACTACCAAGACTAGTAGTTACGCTAACACAGGAGACGGTAAGTTTTGAGCCTACTTCTGTCCATGTACTTCCGCCATCAATGGAATATCTATGCTCTATACCCGTACCTGTTGCAATGTCATCAAGTCTGAAAGTTGTTTCAGCAACTCCTGCTGAAATAGAAGTCCCTGAGGATCCTCCTGTAATGTCTGTGTTAAAATAATCCCAATCTCCTACATTTCCACTAACAGCATTCGTACTTCTCTTTTGAATTAAAAGTGTTATATCAGCATTGCTTCCACTGTTATCAATGCTTAGAACAATTCTTCCCTCGGTTCCACCTTGGCTAACACCATTATTGGTACAGTTTGTAACTGAATGCGAGGCAATAACAGCATAAATAGGACAGTCAACGGCTGAAGAGGTAGATTCCTGTGTATATGTGCCAGTGAAAGTATTAGAAGTATTAGAGATTTCATACTGCCACTGAATAGTAGAGCCGTGAGGTACTGTTGCTGATACTGTACTGCTTGAATCAATTGCTACCTGACTATTTAATGTAGATGTTACAAAATCTCCACCATCAATAGAGTATTGAACTCTAAAGTAAGCAGTAGTATTTGCAGAACTAGAGTTAGACATTGTGAAAGTAGATGTTTTAGAACCTGCAGAACAAGATCCAAAAGAAAAGGAAACAGAAGTTGCTAATACTGGACAATCAACTATCGCACTAGTTCCACCAAAACTATAGCCACCAGAAAAAGTATTGCTTGTTGATGAAGTTCTGTATTGCCATGTAATGTTTTCTCCATGTGGCACTGCCTTATTGAATGATGTCGTACCATCTGGTGCAACTGCTTGATTAGAGGCTAGGCTTGTGTATGAAGATTCAGAGCTCAATTTATACTCGACTTGAAAATATGCAGTTGTATTCGCTGAACTTGAATTATTAATTATAAATGTTGATAAAGCAGTTCCTGAACCACAACTACCAAGTGAAGAAGATACAGAAGTGTCTAAAACTGGACAATCAACGGTAGCACTTTCTGATAGTGTTGTGAAATCTCCTGTAAATGAACCAGATGTAGAGGATGACTTATATCGCCATGTTATTGCAGTTCCGTGTGTAACAGATTGTGTTAATGACTCGCTACCATTTTGTACTACAGATTGATTTGATGCTTTCTCATTCCAGTTTGAACCTCCATCAATTGAATACTCAACATAAAAATAAGCTGTAGAATTGGCAGAATTAGAGTTGCTTAGAGTTAAAGTTGAAGTTGATGAACCAGCTGAACAACTTCCAAGAGATTGTGATGCAGAAATATCTATTGTTGGACAGTCAACGGCAGAAGAGGTGGCTTCCTGTGTATATGTGCCAGTGAAAGTATTAGAAGTATTAGAGATTTCATACTGCCACTGAATAGTAGAGCCGTGAGGTACAGAAACTGATGTCGTCTCTGAGGAGTTTATACCGACACTTTGATTTGTTACTGCATTTTGGAAACTACCACCATCAATAGAATATTGGACTCTAAAGTAAGCAGTAGTATTTGCAGAACTAGAGTTAGACATTGTGAAAGTAGATGTTTTAGAACCTGCAGCACACGATCCAAAAGAGGAAGCTCCAGTTGTATCAATTACGGGACAGTCAAGATTACTGCTTGAAGTAAGTGTTGAATAACTTAATCCTGTGAAGTCGTTATTTGTATCAGAGGCTTTAAATCTCCAGGTAATATTTTGACCATGACTAACTGAAGTACTCAGACTTGTATTAGTTGCACCTGCTGAAACTGATAAGTTTGTAGAAGCATTTACATAGGTTCCACCGTTAATAGAATAATCAACATAATAGTACGCAGTCGAAGAGTCTGAATTTGTAATTGTAAGAGTTGATGTTGCACTACCAGAGGAACACGATCCAAAAGCTGCGCTAACTGAAGATGAGGAACTCTTGGATGTAGGCGTAGGAGAACATGAAGATGCATCTACTGTGATAGTTGTAAGTGACGTTGTGCCAGTTACGGGTTCTCGAAGATTTTCACTTGTGTTTTCTGCATACCAACTTATAACAACAGAAGCATTATCAGCTTGACCAGGTAAAGTCAGAGATCCGTTACTCGACGCCGAGACAGAGGTTCCAGATGTTAGAGATTGTGAGCTTCCACCATTAACTGTGTACGTGACAACAAAACTAGTTGTCACGTTAGAGCTTGAATTATTTAATGTAATATCTAATTCACGATTACTCCCATCACAGCTTCCCTGACTAGGTGTAGGAACAGAAGGATTAAAAGTTACACCTGGGCTTCCTGCGTGACATGCAGCACCGTCGTTATTTGATGATGGTGCACCGTCGTCGCCTGTATCTGATATAGAGTAGCCTGAAGGTGTACCACCTGAAGAAGTGATATTTACTTTATATACATTTCCCGTACTGTTATTCATCGCATATATCTCATCAGAACCAAAACCATAAATTGCACCGAAGCTAAATTGGTCTGAACTTGGTATCGAGATGTCGTAAGACTGTGTTTCTATCTCTATAGCTTCATCTGAATTACCTTGATTTGTTATTGTATAGGAAGAAACATATATTTTTTGATTTTCACCGTCTATGCCAATGAAGTTTGGTTTTTTTCCATTGAACATTGTTGGAAAACTTGAATTATTTCTTATCCAAGTAAAGTCTTTTGCTTTACTTCTATTTATTGAACCACTAGTGTCTCCAAGAGAATATAATTTGTCAGCTGCCAAAGTTGTATCGCTACTAAATCGAACATAGTTACCTGGACCAGCAAAGTGTCCTCTACCAGAAATCGCATACTCATATCCATTGTCAACAAAAAATGTTGCTGCGTTTAGGTCCTGACCAGTTGATGAACTATCTACAAGAGTTGGATTACCGGTCGGATTTACTAAATACAAACTACTATTAGGACTTCCGGAGTTAGAACTCTTTCTTTGTACATAAAGGTTTCCATCTAAATCCATGAAAGATGCGTTTATTTCACCTGAACCACTAAAACCAGAACCACTAAAAGTTGTTGTGCTTTCTTGGCCAGTAGAAAAATTATATCTTATTACATTAAGATTCGAACTACTGTACTTTGTTTGAAATGCAATTGGTCTTCCATTTGAATCAAGACAATCCCATGATGCAGCTAGGGCTGGTTCTGGGTCTAAAGACTCAATAGTTACAAAAACTAATGAGAAAATTAATAAGAAAGATAATGCACTTAAAAATATTTTTTTAATTGTCACCCTGTTGTTCCCTATATATTAGATTTACTGTTTTCTACATTGCTATTGAGATAAGAAAATTTGTATGCAAGTTTTTTAAAAAAACTTTTTTTTCTATATTTATGCTCTTGTGTTATTAACAATATTTCATCTTGTCTTAAAAAGGACGTAAAGTGCCGTGCAGGAATCTGTAATTTCCCACAAATATCAATTATTTCGGCTTGATTTATTCCTAGCTGAGATGCTAAATCTTTCACTCTCACATTATAATTATCTCTTAGAAAAATTTCTAAGTCAATTATAATTTACGATTTCCTTCTTCTTGGTCGCCAGTTCAAAAGAACAACACTAGCTGTAGAGAACACTACAAAATAAAAAACATATAAATCTTCAAAAATACCAGTTTCTGCAATTGGAAGCTCATCTTCACTATAAATATACTGAACAACATAATTACCATCAGTTAAATAAACTTCTTCATCGTAGTCATCCCACTCGAAGAAGTCGTTACCCTCTTCCCCTGTTAAAGGAGTATCACAACTACCATCAAATCCTGTGTCACAGGCTGGTTGTGGGTCTTCTGAGCCAGGAGTTGTTGATGGTGGGCTTGTTGTCGTTGTTGTTGAGTCGCTTGTATCCTCATAACAATCTGTTATTTTCTTGAAAACACCTACTGAAGTACCTCCTCCAGCACCATCTGAGACAAAGAATTTAATCCTGTAATATGAGCCTTCTGGGACAGAAGCTACAGTGGTAATAAATTTACTCTCACCAGGGTTAACTAGATAATCAGTATTT
>Ga0255753_1001900_pt1 | contig 23889 bp, 13 predicted proteins | sample 041ome_10_FD_179953 | JGI IMG/M metagenome (GOLD analysis project Ga0255753, IMG submission 179953) | Coastal salt marsh microbial communities from the Groves Creek Marsh, Skidaway Island, Georgia - 041412US metaG (version 2) | ecosystem: Environmental > Aquatic > Marine > Intertidal zone > Salt... | reverse complement strand
AAAAAAGGGAGTGATATTCAAAACCGCACCCCCGGTGGCCGAAGCATGGCTCCACCCAAGGCGGCAGGTGAACTGAACGCCGTTCAGTTGGAAACCGATTTGTTGAAGCGATGGACGGCCGAGAAGACCTTCCAAACCTCCATTGATGTCCGACGAAACGGAGCCCCGTTCATTTTCCTCGAGGGACCGCCCACCGCCAACGGAAAACCCGGCATCCACCACGTCGTTGCTCGGACCTACAAGGATCTCGTCTGCCGCTGGAAAGCGATGGAGGGCTTCCTCGTGGAGCGAAAAGGCGGCTGGGACACCCACGGCTTGCCAGTGGAAATCGAAGTCCAAAAGCGGCTGGATTTGATGAGCAACGAAGCGATTGAAGCCTTCGGCATGGCCGAATTCAACCAAGCCTGCCGAGAGTCCGTGTGGACCTACGAAGCCGCTTGGCGAGAGATGACCGAGCGCATGGCGTATTGGGTGGACCTCGACAACCCGTACGTCACCCTTGACAACGATTACGTTGAATCAGCGTGGTGGGCCCTCAAGCAAATGTTCGACAAAGGTCTGCTCTACCGAGGCCACAAAGTGCTCCCGTTCTGTCCGCAAACCGGGACGTCGTACTCCAGCCACGAGGTGGCGTTGGGCTACAAAGAAGTGGAAGAGCCCTCGGTGTATGTTAAATTCAAACTCACCGACGACAACGCCTCCATCCTCGCATGGACGACCACGCCTTGGACGCTTCCGGGCAACGTGGGTTTGGCCGTTGGACCGGAGGTTACCTACGTCCGGTGTCGCATCAAGGAAGCCGCCGGCGAGCATTGGGAAGGCGCAGGCGGTGCGGACGTTGGGGAGGAGGTCATCCTCGCTAAGGACCTCATGAAGGAGGTCTTGCGTCACCACGTTGACATCGTTGACGAGTTCCCCGGGGCTGACCTCGTCGGTCGGTCCTACGAACCGTTGTTCCCCGGTGCCGTGCCCAAGGGCGATTCCACGACGGCATGGACCGTGCTCGAGGCCGATTGGGTCACGACGACCGATGGAACGGGCGTGGTTCACACCGCCGTGATGTACGGTGAGGACGATTACAACCTCGGCATGGAAGCGGGGCTTCCTGCACACCACACCGTGGACATGGACGGTTCCTTCGTCACCGGGACCCATCCCGAACTCGACGGTCGCTATGTCAAGGCGTGCGACGAAACCATCATCTCGCTGCTTTCCTCACCGAAGGGAACCAACGGAAAGGGGCCAGAAAGCGGCTTGCTCTACCGGGAAAAGGCCTACGCGCACGACTACCCGCACTGTTGGCGAACGGACCATCCGTTGCTCTACTACGCCATGGACTCCTGGTTTGTCCGCATGACCGCCGTCAAAGAGAACCTGCTCAACTTCAACGACCAAGTGGAATGGGCGCCCGATTGGGTGGGCGAAGGGCGCTTTGGTGAATGGCTTCGAAACGTCAAGGACTGGGCCATCTCTCGCGAACGGTACTGGGGCACACCGTTGCCCGTCTGGCGCAGTGAAAGCGGAGAAATGAAGTGCGTCGGTTCGATCAAAGAACTCCAAGAGGAGGTGGCAAGGGCCGTAGCGGCGGGCATCGCCAACCCCGATTGTCCCGACGATGTTGACCTCCACCGTCCCATCGTGGACGGGTTCACGCTCCTCTCAGACAGCGGCGAAGTCATGCACCGGGAGCCCTTCGTGATGGACTGCTGGTTTGATTCCGGTTGCGCATCCTTTGCGCAATGGCACCATCCCTTCGAGAACGAAGAGGTGTTCAACGCCTCGTTCCCCGTCGATTACATCTGCGAAGGCGTTGATCAAACACGCGGTTGGTTCTACACCTTGCTGGCCGTTTCAACCACCGTGTTCGACCAACCGGCTTACAAACGCTGCCTTTCGCTCGGCCTGATCCTCGATGCTGAAGGCAAGAAGATGTCAAAATCACGAGGCAACATCGTCGACCCCTGGGACCATTTCAACCGAGAAGGGGCCGACGCCACGCGATGGTACATGGTCACCGCAGGAGCACCTTGGAACCCGATGAAGTTCGACCCCAACGGGGTGCGAGAGACCTACGCCAAGATGTTCCTCACGCTCTGGAACGTTTACAAATTCCACGCCGATTACGCCGCTCTCGACGGATTTGACCCCGAGGCGTCCACTGTTCCCGTCGCTATGCGACCTGCCCTCGACCGATGGGTGCTCTCCCGCCTCGGCACCGTGGCGAACGACTACCACGAGAACTTCGTGAACTGGCAGTTCCACAAGGCCGGTCGAGATTTGGAAGACTTCGTGGTCAACGATCTGTCAAACTGGTACGTTCGGCGAAGCCGACGACGCCTTTGGGACGAAGCGGACAGCAACGACAAGCGTTCCTGCCAGCACACCCTTCACGAAGTGCTGCTCACCGTTTGCCGGCTCGTTGCACCCGTGGCGCCCTTCATGGTCGATGAAATCCATCGCAACCTCACCGGAGCCTCGGTCCACACCGCTCCTTGGCCCGCAGGCGTTCCCGGTTCGCTGGAAGGAGCAACCTCGGACGACTGGGACGAAGTTGCCGCAAAAGCCACCGCCACGCTCCCGCCCACAGACCCGGAACTCGAAGCGACCATGGCTTTGGTCCGAGAATTGGCCGAAGCCGGACGCCGCATTCGCATTGACGGCAACCGGCGTCAACGCCTTCCGTGCGCTCAAGGCTGGATCGTCGCCGGTCCAGACCTCAGCGAATTCCACGACCTGCTCGCTGAAGAATTGAACGTCGAAACGATGCTGGTGGAAAACGACCTTGACCGATTCCAGCGCATTGAGCTCGCACCCAATTTCCGAGCGTTGGCGCCCAAGGCTCGCTCAACCGTCAATGAGGTGGCGCAGGCCATTCGTACCGCTGAAGACCCCGAAGCGTTGTTGCAGGCCATCAACGCCGGCGGTGCTGAAGTGCTCGGCGTTACGGTCGAAGCAAGCGATGTGGACGTCAAGCGCGTTGAACGCCCGGGATTCGCAGCACAAACCGTCGAGGTCCCCGATGCGGACGGAGCATCCCTGCACGTCAGCCTCGTGTTGGACATGAACGATTCACCCGCACTGCTGTCAAAAGGCATGGCTCGGGACATCACCCGCCGTGTGCAGGCTCAAAGGAAGGCGATGGATTTGGAATTGGAAGCCACCATCGACCTCGAGGTGTGGATGGTGAACGGGCCGACCATGGAAGAAGCGGACGAAGCTTGGGTCGCCGCTGAAACCCGATGTGCAGGTTGTGTCTTCCACCCTGAAGGCAGCACCCCGCCAGAAGGGGCCGAAACCTTCGAAGTCGACGGCACCACTGTCCACTTCACCGTAGCATGAGGGGAAACCGTGCGCATCGTTTCGCTTGTTCCGAGCCTGACCCTTTCCCTGTTTGATTTGGGTCTTGATGCATCGTCCGTCGTTGGACGGACGCCTTGGTGCATTCATCCGGCCGATGCAGTGGACCGGGTTCCCGTGGTTGGAGGAACGAAGACGCCCAACCTCGGAAAAATAGCCGCATCTGAGCCGGACGTGGTGGTGATGGACCGGGACGAGAATCCCAAGGCGGTCCACGATTGGTGCATCGAGCAGGGCTACCAAACCTTCGTCTGCCATGTCCGCCATCCCGCAGAGGTTCCCGAAATGCTTCGTGGACTTGGGCGAACGGTGAAGCGGGAAACGGAAGCAGAAGCGATGGCATCGCGGCTCGAGACCGCACTCACCGCTCTGCCCGAACCCAACGGCCGGGTGGCTCTCCCTTTGATTTGGCATGAACCGTTGATGGCGGCAAACGGCGCCACGTATGCGGGAAACATGGTGGCCTGCATGGGATACGACGTCCCCGTCATTGAACCGGACGGAACGGGTTATCCGGTCGTGACGCCCGAATCGATCATGGCTTGGCGGGTGAACGACCTTTTTCTCTCGTCTGAACCGCATGAATTTTCGCTGGAGGAAGGGGAACGCTTGGTGGCGGCGATTGAGGCGCTAGGTGGAACACCGCCTGCTCTTCACCTCATCGACGGCGAGGCGTTGACCTGGATGGGGAGTTTCACCGACAAGGGATTGGGCGACCTGCTCGCCATGGAAGAAAAGCTTCGTGCAGACCGAACGCTGATGTGAAGGCACCCCTGCATTCCTGGCCAACCATCGCCAGCGACGGCTTCAAATCACGCCGAAGGCAGGAGCCCCCATGGGAAAGCGCCTACTTGGAGTGGCGATGGCGTTGTCCATGCTGTTGGCAGGATGTTTCGGCGACGGGAGTACAACGGTTGGAGAAGAGCCCTTGTCCCCCGTTTGGGACACCTACGACCGTATTGACCCCGCAGGCCACGAGGACGAACGGATGTTTGTGACCGTTGACCTACGGACCAACCAAACCACAAACACGACCTGGGCGGTGTTTGACGCCACCTACGGCGGCAATTGCTGCGAGCATTACCTCGCCACCTCCATCGACGGGCAGATTTTGAACATCGGCGGCGAATATCCGGTCTTTTCTGCAGACAGAGGGCACGCGTGGGACACCTACATCCCCGGCGTGCTGCCCGACACCCAATGTCGAACCTTCGTGCCCACCAACCCCGGACAAGAAGGGCTTGGCGAAGGCAGCATCGTGCAGGCCACCAACGGGGACATCATCTCCATGTCGTGGTTCCCCTATCCGGGGGCCGACTTGAAACTTGACAAGTTCTATGCCATTCTCTACGATGAATCCGAGGGCGATTGGACGTGGTGTTACAACCGCATCACCGAACCCTTCTACGATCGTTCGTGGCAGGTTGAAGTGATCGGCCCCATCGATTCCACCCTCGGAACAGGAGATTGGGCGAGTGTCGTGGTCTCCAACTTCTGGCATCAAACACAGAACGCAGGCGGGCAAATCAGCGTTGACGGCCTCAACTACTACCCCTTCCAATTCCCCGGGCGAGACGGAGGCGACCCTTCCATTGAACTTGACCTCAACTTCACCGGTGCGCCATTGCCCGCCTACTGGGACGTCAATAAACCGCACAAAGAAATGCGAGCCTTCCCGCTTCCCTCCGGCGGCCTGCTCTTCCCGGCCTACTACGACAACGGCAACGCTGCTTACATGGACACCACCCTTTCGTGGAACGAATTGAGCGTTCAATTCCCCTCGGAGTACTGTCACATTGACCGGGCAGGAACCCTCCACTGCGTGAGCAATACAGGAACCTCTTTCACGCACTTCATGTCTATTGATGGCGCTTTAACGTGGACGAATCACACCTACGATTTAGGTGAAAAAGCCTCGTCGATTGAAGAGTGGGAATTCCAGGGGAACGGTGAACTGGACCTCTTTGTACTCAACGTGCGATACCAATCGACCGAGGGGCCCGATGTCGACACGGTCTACCACGTACGAGGCTATTCCGAGGACATGACCCCCGACACCCTGACCTACATCGGTCTGGGCGACTTGGATTCCACCTCAGGCGCAGGGAACGACATCCGTTTTGACTTCGCATCTTTGGGGATTCTTTCCGACGGCGGCGTGGTGGTCGCCTACCACGATTCCACCGACCCCGACCCGTTGTTCGCCGTCGAATTGGAACTACCAGCGTGATCAGTCCCGTTGGTGAAACATCTCCAAGATATCAGCAAACAAGGCCTTTGCGTGACCGTTGCTCTTTTCCACAAGACGCTTGACGATCAGTTCCGGTGTGGAACGGGCAAGGTGGTTTCGTCGAGGGGTGCGGTCGACCAGGAGTTCCAAATCTTCGCCCAAGCCACGAGCCTCAATGCCGTCCACGCGAAGATCATCACGTCCTGTGGCTTCGAGAATGGCGGGGGCGAGGTGGGTGACGAGCACCATCGTTGTCTCGGGTTGAGATTCCGCTGCCAGAAGCATGCCGGCGATGATGCGAGCACCTGCACCGGGCTCGGTAATGGCTTCAAGTTCGTCGGCGAGGATGAGTTTTGGCGTAGGGTCGCTGACCACCGTCGCAAGTTCGACCAAGGTTTGTTCAAGCGCACCTGCGCTCTGCGTGCCACCTGCTTTTGCAAGGATGTGCAAGGCCTCAACGTGCCCGATGCGTGCGGATTGAGCGGGAACGGGCAAGCCCATGTGGGCGAGAATGGTGGCGTAAGCGATGCACTCGAGCAAGGTGGTTTTGCCTCCCGAGTTGGCTCCAGTGAGCAGGGCAAGCGACTGCTGATCGCCCTCGGCGGCGGCCGCACCAAGCCCGTACGTCACGGGGTCGGCATCAACGCCTAGGAGAAGGTGGCGGGCTTCTTCCAACCAAACGCCATGCTTGACAAGTTCGGGCATGACGCAGCGGTGAGCGTTTGCCCACCGTGCAACGGCGAGCCACTGGTCGGTTTCAACAAGCCGAGCCACCGCTCGTTCACACGGCGTTTTCATCGGACCGAGAAGACGAGCCATCTCCACCAAATGCCCGGTTGTTTCCGCCTTCAGTTTGGAATCCAAGGCGGCATCAATGCCGTCGATGGTCTGCCGGTCAACCTTGGCCGGCCAGGACGTGGTAAAGATATCGAACGGGCACCGAAGCGAAGCGGGTTGAAGAAAGGAGGCAAGTTCCTCCCTTGCCGCTTCCATCGCTTCTTCGATGACGTGGCCGGTGGCTTCTCGGAGTTTCCGCTGAAAGGCCGTGCCGTCGGCAAGGGCCTCCAGCAATTCAGCGCCCGAGAGCGCCAACTTTGCATCGTTCATCGCACGTTCCACCCGCTCGTTTACGGTGGTTTCGAGCGCCTTGACGGTGCTCCACAGTGCATCCTTGATTCGGGCGACTTCCTCGATTTGGGAGTCGTCGCTCAGCCGATTCATGGCCTCCGGGAGTTTTCCAAGGGGGGCAAGGGCTTCTTTCAGCGAAACCAAAGCCGCGTTTTCGGGCAACTCGTTGCGTTGGTGGGACTCGACCAAATCGCAGAGGACGCCGAGCACGCCTTTGTTGTGCACAAACCAGTCGATGGTGCGTTCTGGCAACACGAGGGAAGGGTCCGGTGAAGAGCCGAGCACCAACCATCCGTCGGGGGCTTCCATCGGCGCACCGGGACCCAACCAGGTGACGGTTTTGAACACGGTGTAGTCTTTCCAGGATTCGTTTTCTCCTGGCTTGAGCACGCGACAGTGCTTCTTCAGCTCGTCGAGTGGTTCGGGGCTGACAACGACCCGCTCGTACCGCTCCTGCTTTTCTCGAAGCCTTCGCAAACCCTGCCATGCTTGGCTTTGATGGTCGATCCATTCCGGGTCAAGGTCCAATGCAGCCGACACCAAGGCTCGCCGCTGCTCGGGACATCTCACCGGCATCAGCAAACCGATCCGTTCCTGACTGGCGGGGAAACTCGCATAGGATTGTAGGTGCGTGAGGAGGTTGTGGTGGAGTTTTCGAGCCTCTTTTGTGGCCAAGAAATGGCCGTCGTCACCAGCGTATTGGCGTGCCAAGGACAACGCTCGCTTTGCAGAGAGGCCCTCAACTTCTGCAAGTCGGGCAATGTCGCCCGATGCGAGGGTGGACATCACCGCATCTTCGGAGCCAAAGTGCGCCGTCATTTTGCTTGCCATACGGTCGCTCACACCCGGAATCGAGGACAACACCATGCGCAACATCGTTTGTCAAGGGCTTAAGAGGATGACGCTGGGTGAGGGGAAGACCGTTTCTTTTTCGTCCATACCCTGCGGGGTCAACGCTGTTTGGATATATATTTCCAAGAGTGAAGCCCCATAGCAAGGGGGGAATTGGGCAGGCCAACATGACCATGAAATCAAAACTGGAGCCCCACAACGGACCACCGAGTTACGACCGCACATGGGCTGAAATCGAGGCGCTTCTCGATGAAGCCAAGGCCGAAATGAAGGCCCAGCATGCAAAGTACATGCTTCGCAAAATGACCGGTCCAAGAGATGCGAAATATCGAGCATTGATGAAATTTCAACGCGCCAAGGGGATTGTTGACACCCTCAAGTGGACCATCGGCATTCGTGGCCAAGCCTCACCGATGGCCGAAGGCCTCGGCGATTGAAGCATCAACACGCTCGTTGCGCTTCGTCTCCATACGCGTGCATGGGGGCTTGGAAGAGCGCATCACATCCCCGTTCAACGATGGGGAGGGTCAACGTGGCCCCTGACCAGTCAATGGAGTAACTGCCTGCACTGACCGGTGAAGGAACGTAATCGTAGCCGGTTTGGGTCATCGTGATAACGATGGATTCACCCGCAGCTAGGAAGATGTCCATGGGCATGAATTCCATCTTCCCCAACACCGTTGAGAAAGGTACGAGGGCTTCCTGTCCGTCCCTTCCACCCTCGTGGAAGCGGTAATCCATCACGGCGTGTCCAAGGTGCATGCCGTTTGCGTCGGCCATGTTGAGGAAGCCGTGAGCACCGTTGGTGGTGTGGGGCGTGATGGGAATGTGGAAACTCGGCATGCCAACGATGTAGGTGTCGTTCTCAAACGGCCCGTAACTCATTGTGATCGAACCGCTTGAGCCCCCGATTGAGGCACCTGATGGGTTCAGCTCGGCCCCGTTGATTTCCATGTAATTGGTGTCGGTAGGGGGGTAGGTTTGCTCAAATCGCCAACCGCCTCGGTTGTCTTGCATTTCCACACCGAGCGTCGGCGCACGGCCTTCACCCTTGAGGTACCAGTCAAACCAGTAAAGCATCTCGTCCGCCCAATCCCAGCGGAGGGTGTAGGGATAGGCTTCGGCACCCTCGCCCGAAGGAAGGCTACTGTGGCCCGATTTTCGGTCCGGATAGTCGTGAGCCCACTGACCGGCCAGTGTTTTGATTTCTAGACCGGCTTGCTCCACGAGTTGGTGGGTCGGGAAAGCCATGTGGGGGTCGACGTTCCAGTCCTGCATGCCCTGAATGATGTACACCGAACCGTTGTAGTTCGCCAAGACACGGTCGAGGAAGGAGCGCTCGGTCCAGTAATCGTTTCCGCCGTAGGTCACCATACCGCCCGACAAATAGGCTGCTGGGCCGTTGACATAACCTTCGAGGTAACCTTCGCACAAGGTGTGAGCGTCCTCCGAGTCGCCGTCGATACCAAACGACCCGTAAACGCCGTTGTGCATGATCATGCCGCGGGCTTCCATGCTGCCGTTTCGCCACATCAGTTCGTGAACGCCAATGAGACCGGACATGGGGACAATGGTGGCCAAGTACGGGTTTCCAAAGGTGGCCGCCTGCCAAGGCGTTGAACCGTCGTACGACTTTCCGATGATACCGACCTTGCCGTTGGACCATGCTTGGGTTCCCAACCACGTCACTGCAGCATCGATGCCGCGCTGCTCGTCAGTGCCCATCAGGTCCATGCAATGGTTTGACTCACCGGTTCCAAACACCGAAACTTGCGCCACGCCGTAGCCGTGGGGCACGTAGTTCTCAATCAGCATCTTACCAAGCCGGTCAGCGGGTGTCAGGGCATCCACGTCTCCGTCGTTGTAATACGGACCGATTTCGGCGATGACGGGGACCTGGCATTCCGGACCGAGGGATTCGCTTTCCCAGTCGCATCCCTCGATCACGGGCAACCACAAACCGAGGTGAACTTCAGCGTCACCGGTCAAACCCGCTCCACCGTCGGCTGCCGTGATGGTGTCAACGGCGACGTAAACCGAACGGACCTCATCAATTCCGTGGCTTCCGTTGACGGTCACGCGGGCGTAGATGTCCTGGTCGTTGTAAACGAGCTCGGACCGATCCCAAGGCTCGGGGTACACGTCGACAGAAGATGGACCGGCGGACGCCACCTCGTCTTCGCCAAAACATCCGGCGAGCATGCTGGTTGAAAAGAGAAAAACCACCAAGAGCGGTTTCATGTCCATGAATCGGCGGGGCCGGCCCCGTGCTTTGAACCAATCGGCGAGGTGGACCTCAGTCCTCGTTGCCTTCTTCGGCTTCCCGAGCTTCCATTTCCGCACGAACTTCGTCCATGTCCAGTCCTTGGAGCTTGGCAATGAGGTCCCGAAGGGCATCTTCCGGGAGCGCACCGGGCTGCATGAACACCCCAATGCCCTCCTTGAAAGCGATGGTGGTGGGGATGGAGCGAATGCCAAACATGCCGGCCAAACCCTGTTGGTCTTCAGTGTCGATCTTCCCGAAAACCACGTCGGGGAACTCTTCGGAAACACGCTCGTACACCGGGGCATAGGCACGGCAAGGGCCGCACCATTCAGCCCAAAAATCAAGCAAAACCAAGCCGTTGTTTTCGATGGTTTCTGCAAAAATGGGTTCAGTGATGTCAAGGGTCGCCATAAGGCCCTACCGGAACGCCCCCTTTTTCAAGGCATGTGATGCTTCATCGGCTGCAAGAGATGACCTTATCCGTTGCGTGATGGTCGGGAAGGCGTGCACCGTTCGCTGGTTCCGTTGGCCCTCGCTGTTCTCTTTTGCATGGGCTCAGCCGGTACCGAAATGCTTCGAGACACTACCGTCGGCGAAGCGGTCCAAGCCCGAGGAGCGGCCGACATTCGCATTACGGAAATCTTGGTTTCTGCCTCCTCCGTGGATTACAACGGGACGGATTGGAACGGGGACGGCGATGTCGGTTCAACCTCCGATCAATTCATCGAATTGTGGAACAGTGGTGCAGAACCCGTTGACGTGTCAGATTGGATTCTCGACGACCTGACCGACGTGGGTTCCGCTCCCTGCCGACTCGCCTGGAACACCACGATTGAGCCGGACGCCTACATCGTCGTCTTCCGTGCAAGTTCCCGTATTGAACTGGATTACTGGAACGACGATGCTGCGGTCATCTCCGACGCCAGCGGGAACGTGATCGACACGCTCGCCTACCCCGCAGAAGACTCGTGGTGGGACACGTCGTACGTGAAAGACGTCAACGGGACCATCAGCAAGGTCTCGCCTCCAACGCCCGGCTGGGGAGAGGGTGCATCGTACAGCGTCGCCCAAAACATGGTTCGTTGCTACGGAATGACCGACAATGTCCACAGCGGTGCATACGTGCTGAAGGGCCGTGTTGTGCCCATGACCGGTGAAGCCGATGTCATCAACGAAGGCCATGTTTTGGTGAAAGACGGGATGATCGAAGCGGTCTGGGGCGATACGGTGCCCTCGAACATTCAACTGACCAACGTGCCCGTGCTGGAAACCAACGGCACCATCTACCCCGGGCTCATTGATTTGCACAACCACCTCCATTACAACCAGGCACCCCTCTGGGACATGACGCCCCACCTCCCCGAAAACCAACGCAACGCTTGGGGAGGCTACAACAACCGCTACGAATGGAGAGACCACCCCGACTACAGCGAACAGGTGACGAAACCGAAGATGCTCGTGCACTCCGGCCCGTACTGGAACATGGAATCTCAAGCGATGAAATACATCGAGATGAAATCCATCGTCGGTGGAACCACCGCTGCGCAGGGAAGCCCCAGCAACCCGGACGAGAGTTACGCGACGGTGCTGGCGCGAAACATTGAGGACTACAACTTCGGAAGGGACGAGATTCACACCAAGGTCACGGAATTGACCTCGGATTACGTCGGCAACCACATCAAGAACGGGAACGCGAGCGGTACCCTCGATGCGTGGTTCGTCCACATTGCCGAAGGCGTGGACGAATCGAGCCGTGCTGAGTTTGACATTCTCGTCAACAACGACCTGCTCGTGGGCGAACTGGTGCTGATTCACGGCGTGGCTTTGGGAACCACCGAATTCCAACAAATGGCGGCGGCCGGTGCCGCCTTGGTGTGGTCCCCACTCTCCAACTTGCTCCTTTACGGCCAAACAGCGGACATCGCCGCGGCCAAGGCTGCCGGTGTTCACATCACCCTCGCTCCGGATTGGTCACCTTCTGGTTCCAAATCACCGTTGCACGAACTCAAGGTTGCCGACCTTTGGGATGACGAGATGTTGGGCGACCTGTTCACCGATTACGAACTGGTTGAGATGGTCACGTCAGGGGCGGCAAGAGCTACCAACTGGCAAGAGGATGTCGGCACCATCACGCCGGGAACGGCAGCGGATTTGGTGGTCGTCGACAACCTTCACGCCAACCCGTACCGCAACCTCATCAACGCCGTGGACCCCGATGTCCGCCTCTCCATCGTCGGCGGCTTGGCTCTCTACGGCGATGAAGACCTGATGACGGCCTTGAAAGGTGACGACCATGAACCGGCGGGTCGCTATGGAAAAGTGCTTGACGTGACCTTCCTCGCAGCACCTGACGGGGCTCAAACTTGGGCGAGCATCACCGAAAACCTGACCGTGGCGATGCGCTTTAACGTGGAGGAAATGACAGCAGCCTTCGGTGATGCATCGGATTTCGCTTCCGTGACCTCCGGCATGACCGAAGTGGGGCTCGACCCGTGGTACACGTACGGTGATGCACGCTACTTCTCGGTCCTCAACGGCTCGGGAACCGCCAACGCTCAAATCAACATGGCCCTGTTGTACGACCGCTATTACGACCGGGCCGAAACGCTCCCCGAGGTCGTGTCGTTTGAGGACGTTGAAGCGACCACCGTCAACCCGTGTTCGGACGGCACGTCTCCACCGTGCACCGATGACGACGAGGAGGAAGGCAACACCAGCGAGACGAACCAATCCAACCAAGAAACGGAGCCCATTGACGAGGGTTCCGATACCTCATCGGGAACCACCAACACACCAAGCGACAACGCTCAGGGCGATGAGGAGGACGTTGAACGCAACGCACTGCTCCTGCTTGGAGCCATCGTCGCCGTCATGCTCGTCGCCCTCTTCCTCGTGTCCAGAGGAAGCGAAGACGCCCTCGCCGCCGAAGTGCGGATCGAGAAGATGTGGGACGAAGAACCACTGACGGAAGAAGCAAACGACGGGGTGTTCGGCAACGCACCCTTTGTTCCGGCACCGCCACCGATGTCGCCGCCTCGGGAAGAGGAGTGATCAGGCCAAATCCCATTCTGGACCGGTGGCCGTATCGGTGACCACGACGCCAAGAGCTTCCAATTCGTCTCGGATTCGGTCGGCAACATCCCATTGTTTGGCGGAACGTGCTTCTGCTCGCTCGACCAGCAAGGCTTCGACCTGATCGGCGATTTTGGCTTTCCTCGGATTGTCTTCTGGTTCGGCGAGCGCCACTTCTTGGGGCGGCAGCACGCCAAGGACGCGACCTGCTGTTTCTTCAAGAAGTTCAACGGCGTAGTGAGCAAATGCATTCCGGTCCGCCGCTTCCAACTCCCCACTGAGCACCTTGGTGACCTCTCGTACCATCCCGAGCACCTTCGCAACGGCCTCGCGAGAATTGAAGTCGTCGTCCATGGCTCTCGCAAATCCTTCACCCATTTTTTCCAGCAAACCCAAAGATTTGCCCAACGGAAGCGGTGAAGCCAAGTCCGCATGCGGGAGAGCCACCGGAGATGAATCGGTGCGTGATTTGAGGGCATCAACATAGCACCCCAACAAGCGGTTGTAGTTCCGCTCTGCATCGTTGAGCAAGGTTTCGTTCATGTCGATGGGTGAACGGTAGTGAGCGTTGATGAGGGCGAAGCGGAGGACCATCGCGTCCACCTTGGTCAAAATATCGCGAATGGTCCAAAAATTACCGAGCGATTTGCTCATTTTCTCGCCGTCGATGTTGACAAAACCGTTGTGCAACCAGTGGTGCACCACTGGAGCGTGACCGGTGTGGCACTCGCCTTGGAAGATTTCGGCTTCGTGGTGCGGGAACCGAAGGTCGTGCCCGCCGCCGTGGATGTCAAACTCCTTCTCGAAGTGGTCCAGCGACATGGCGGTGCATTCGATGTGCCAGCCGGGACGTCCCGGGCCCCAAGGTGAATCCCATGTGGGCTCACCGGGTTTGGCCGCTTTCCACAAGGCGAAGTCCTTGTGATCTCGCTTTCCCGAGCCCGTGTCGTCCACGCGCCCGCCTGCACCCGAACGCACGGCGTCGATGGACTGGCCGGTGAGTTGACCGTATTTTTCGGGGGCCGACTCCACATGGAAGTAAACGCCGTCGTCCGCTTCATAGGCATGCCCTTTGTCGATGAGATCTTGCGTGATGCGCACCATGTCGTCCACATACTCGGTGCAACGCGGGTAAACATCGGCACGCAAGATGTTGAGGGCATCCATGTCCTCGTAGTACGCCTCGATGTTCCGATCAACCAGCGCCTTCCAATCACCGTCCAATTCGTTGGCCCGGTGGATGATTTTGTCGTCGATATCGGTGAAGTTTTGGACGTAGTGGACGTCGTAACCGCTTGATTCCAACCACCGGTGAATCAAGTCAAACGCCAAGTAGCATCGTGCGTGACCGAGATGACAGCGGTCGTAAACCGTGACCCCGCAAACATACATCGAGACTTTCCCCGGCTCGAGCGTGGTGAAATCCACTTTTTCGCGCCGGCGAGTGTCGTGAACACGAATGGGCATGGGCTTCGTATATGCCTGCGTGGGTGCTGCACTTGAAGGTTCATACGAGACCCGGACTTCGCAGAAGCAAATGGACCAAAAGACGCCAACCCGCATTTTTGTGACCGGTGTCAACGGTCATATCGGAAACCACATCGTCCGTGACCTGCTCCAAAACGGGTACGCCGTAAAAGGCTCGGTCAGGGACCTCAACGACCCCACCAAAATTGACCACGTCCTCGCCCATGCAACTGACCTCGCCTGTGAGGGGCGCCTTGAACTCGTGCAGGGCGATGTGTTGGATGCAGACGGCTGGAGCGAACTCCTCGCCGGATGCGACGGCTTGTTTCACACCGCCACCGTCTACTCAACCCAAGGCGATGCCAACCTCATCCTCGACACAGCGTCCAAAGGGACGTCCCACCTGCTTTATGCTGCGGCCAACGCAGGCATCAAGCGCGTGGTGTACACCTCCAGTACGGCGGCCGTCGGGACCCAGCCCAAGGGAGACATGAAGGATGAATCGGTATGGAACAACGACACAAGCCTGCCCTACACGACTGCGAAAACCCAATCGGAACGCTTGGCGTGGTCGTTGGCCGAAGAACTCCGGTTGGACCTGCGGGTCATCAACCCCACGGCGGTGCTTGGCGGCGGCTTCATTCGCCCGACACCGAGCGTGAACTTCTTCGCCGATGCGCTCGCAGGAAAATACCCGGTTGTCCCGAAATTTCCAATGGCGGCCGTCCACGTCCGCGACGTAGCAAAGGCCCATCGCCGTGCCTTTGAGGTGGATGAAGCGGAAGGGCGTTTTGTGCTCGCACCCCACACCAATCTAACGCTGGCGGGCATATGCAAGCGAATACGTGTGCTGAACCCGAAGAGCAAGGCGCCAAAATACGGTCTCCCCAACGCCCTTGTCCCCTTGGCCGTCTTGCAGGACTGGTTGGGGGGGAAGTTCGGTCGGCAACGCTACTTGACCCGCGCCGTTGCACGGAACATGATGGGCGGCGACACGAATTACTCAAGTTCCAAAGCGGAGCGTGTGCTCGGTATGGACTGGGAGGATTTGGACACATGCATCCAAGATACGGTCGACGCCTTCCTTTGAACCCTCAACAGAGCTTGCTGCTCTCGCTTGGAAGTTGGGGCGTTGCCACAGTGACGGTCCTCCTCGCAACGCTTCTCCACGCCTTGAACGACCCGAGAGCAATCCCCTTCTTCATTTCCGAGACCGACCAATTCGGTGCTGCTGACCTCGTTTTCACGGTGGGCCTTACGCTTGCTGGCCTCGTTCAGATGGCGTACGCCTACCACCTGTATCACGACCTGGAGGTTGAGCGTGAGGGATTGTGGACCGTGGCCACCCTCATCGGACTTTACGCCTCCGCCAACACGGTGATGGTCGCTCATTTCGACATGTACGACTTCATCAACCCGCACATTTTCACCTCGATGTCGGCCTTTGGTGGAGGAATCCTTTGGGCCTTTTTGTCTCACATCGCTTTGGGAGCCCGCGCAACAGCGAGGGGCGGCCGATTGCGCCGTTTCGGAGCAGCTTTAGCGCTGGTGAGTTTTGCGGTGATGGTGACGAGTTTTCAACTTGCAGTGAACAACGTTGACCCCACAGGTTTGACCACCGAGGCTTTCTTGAATCAAGCGCAGTCGGGCATTCGATTCGCTGCACCAGCGGAATATGCCCTCGTAACGGGCTTGTTCATGTGCCTCGCCTCCTTTGGCTTTGAACTCAGAGAACGGTACATATCAACAGGCCAACGCTCTTGAAGCATGAGCCCTAAGTCCTTCTCATGAAGGCCGCCACAACACTGCTCGTCGCCCTTTCCGTCCTGCTTGCTGGATGCGTGAGCGATGAGCAGGGCGATGCCTCCCCAAACGACGATGTGGTGGTGGAGACCGCACCAACCGCCACCCTCTTCCCCGAATGGTCGGGGGTTGACCACACCAACCAAACGCTCAACGCATCGGCCTTCGACAACACCACCTACATGGCGTACTTTTCTGCCCCGTGGTGTGCTCACTGCGAGTCAACCCTTGATGCGTACGACAGCGTGATCCCCGAAGGACGCATCGTTATTTTCTCGATGGAGGCCAGAGAGGAATACGCCAACATGAGCACCTGGCACAACCAAACTGAAACGGGGTTGAACCGAACGGTGAACCGCCCGTTCATCCTCCACCCGGAACTTGCAAAGAGCGTTGAGGTCAAGTCCATCCCCCACGCCGTGCTTGTGAACGCACAGGGTTACGTGTTCCACGTTGAAATCGGCAAAGAGACCAACCTCACCACCATTCAAACCATGTGGGAAACGGCCTCAGCGGCGACCTTTGATCCGACCAGCGGGTGGAACCAAACCCTTGCCGCCGAAGAAACCTGATCGGTGACAAGGAAAGTGTTGTTCACAGAGCCGAACACATCCGTACCCATGTAACCGTCCGTGTGTTCACGGTGACCCCTTATCCACAACCTACCTTTGAATCACGGTTGTCAGTTTAGCTTTGACAAGAGAAAGTTCAGGTTGGAGTCATTCAATCAAGCCTTGAACATGTCTTCCTTAAGACCAGAAATCAGGTCGCGGGAGCCATCTTTCTTGATGATGACAGTAGATTTTTCATCATCCAACTCAACGATTGTGCCAAAAACACTCTCTCCGTCAATCCTCAAGCCAATCTGCGAGCCGAGACCTATATCTTCCGATTCCATCTCTTCTCGAGATTTCTTTTGTATCAGCAACTTTTCGAGGTAATCACGGATGTTTTGTTCGCTATTCTTGTTTCCAATGGTATTGTAGATTGAAAGACTCGCATTGAACATTCGTTCTGCTTCATCCAACTCCCAAAGATATGCATGGTTTACTCCTAGACTAACCATCACTTCGGCAACGGCCAATTGGTTTTCAAGTTCGCTTAGAATGTCTCTTGCAGTGGTGTAGCTCGCCATGGCCTCTGATATCTTTCCTTGCACTGCGTAGATCTCTCCAAGAGAGACATATGATGCTCCCTCTTCCTCACGAATACCGAATTTTTTCGAAATTGAGATACTCTCACGTACCAAAGATGTGGCTTCACGGAGATTGCCCATTTGCACAGCGACATTTCCTAGATACCTGAGTGTTCTTCCTACTCCTATTGTGTCGTTCATCTCGCGTTGGATGTCCAAACTCTTGTTGAAATGTACCCTCGCCAAACGGATATTACGAGTGCTGAAGGCTGCGCGTCCAAGATGAGAAAGAATCTGCGCTTCTTGCCTTCGGTCGCCTATTTCTCTTGAGATGAGCAACGCTTGGTTTAATAATTCCACAGACTTCTCTTCCTGCTTTCTTATAATCAATAGATTGCCTTTGTTGGCAAGGGATGCCATCATCCCAGTTCTGTAGCCGATTTCTCCGGACAATTCCATACATTCTGTGAACAATTGGTCGGCTTGGTCCATATATCCCCTCATCGATTGGATTTCTCCAAGATTGTTCAGTGAAGCCGCCTCACCTTGTCGGTCGCCAATCTCTCTCTTGATGGCCAGACTCTCTCGATACAACCGTTCCGCCTCAGCAAGGTCACCTCGTGTATTTGCGATGTTTCCGAGGCTGCCCAGTGAAGCCGCCTCGCCTTGTCGGTCGCCAATCTCTCTCCGAATCTTCAGACTCTCTCGCTGCAACCGTTCAGCCTCAGCAAGGTCACCTCGTGTTTCTGCGATGAGTCCGAGGTTGTTCAGTGAATTCGCCTCGCCTTGTCGGTCGCCAATCTCTCTCTTGATGGCCAGACTCTCTCGCTGCAACCGTTCCGCCTCAGCAAGGTCGCCTCGTGTATATGCGATGTTTCCGAGGTTGCCCAGTGAAGCCGCCTCGCCTTGTCGGTCGCCAATCTCTCTTCTGATGGCCAGACTCTCTCGCTGCAACCGTTCCGCCTCAGCAAGGTCACCTCGTGTTTCTGCGATGAGTCCGAGGTTGTTCAGGGAAGCCGCCTCGCCTTGTCGGTTGCCAATCTCTCTCTCGACCGCCAGACTCTCTCGCTGCAACCGTTCCGCCTCAGCAAGGTCGCCTCGTGTATATGCGATGTTTCCGAGGTTGCCCAGTGAAGCCGCCTCGCCTTTTCGGTCATCATCTGTTAGGAATTTCCTCTTGGCTTGTTTGTAATATCCTTCAGCACGTTCAAGTTGCCCAGCAAGTTCTGCAGTATTTCCGAGTTCCACCAGTACCCAGGCATCAAACTCAATGTTCTGGTTCTTTCGCATCTCTTCGGCTAATGCACTGGCTTCAAGAGCGATTGCATGTTGTCGTTCTTCATCGGTTTCCTGATCTAATTTGGTGAGTTTTTGCTCAAGATTGGCAATTTTTTCCTCATAAAGAGCCTGAATAATTGGATCCATTACGTTGTTGATGATGGTCACGTTGCCCTTGGCTGCAACCACACCTTCCCCAATGGCGATGGCGTTGTTTCCACCACCGATTTGTGTGTTCCCATCACCATTGATTTTCTGAATCATGACGGACTGAATCGGGTGTTCTTTATGTTCGCTCATCATCGTCATGCAAGCAGAATCAATGTTCCCGAATTCTTCGATGCTTGGGAACGCTTCAATTTGGTCTCCCAACAGGTTCAGGGGTTCGCCAAATGTTTGGTTGTCAATGCGAATGAAGACGCATTTTTGGAACAGTTTGGTTTGGATTTCATCCCGAATCAAGCGCTTTAGAATCGGAATACACTCAAACCATTTGTTGATGGGCATCGCCGTATACACAACAACGCAGTCGTCAGAAACGACTTTGTTTTCATCGTCTAACCAAGATCCTGCACCATTGTATGTCGTCGTACCGCCCCCGAGTTCGTTAAGTGATTTCTTGACTTCCTCAACCACCACTTTGCAATCACCCTTCTTCCCGTTTGGAGGCAGGCGAATGGGGACCGTTATCTCGATGTTCAACTTCTCAAGTTGTTCGAAATCTTTGTACCGTTTACTGAAGTCTCGAAGAATCCGGTTGATTCCAATGACATCCTGTACGATGTCAACCGAATTGTCACGGACTTTCGTGAAGATAACCCTACGTATATCGCCCCTGAGATTGATGTCGGGCCGATGATTCAAAGGAATATGGTTCATTGGCTGAATGAATTTTTGAAATAAGTCACTAAATCTCCCTGATTTGGGATGACGAAAAGGTATATCTTCCATCCTCCGCCTAACGAGGAGACCGTTTGCGTCTAGCGTTTCATGGGTTGGTAGGAAATTTTTTGCAAGCAAAATATGAAAATTGGCGAAGTTAGCCTTGTCGCATGAGGCTACGAAATGAAAATAAATCAAGAGTTTGAGATATTCCTCGTCCAACTCATATCCGGGCTCTTCGTATGACTTCATCATGCCAATAGAATACGGTAAGAAGAGTTTCTTTCGTTCGTCAACAGTCAGAAGCTTTTGTGACAATTTCGGAATGATTCCCCCCGTAATGAGTTCCAAATATGTATCTGCTCTTTCACCACTGAAGTCCCTCTCAAATGCCGGAACAAGCCAAGATATGGATTTGTTCATGAAGTAATTGATGATCTCAATAAAGTGTTTTTTGTTTGTGGGATTTACTTGAATATCAGTGACATTGGCCATCATTCCCCGGAAGGTGCCTATTTCGTCGGATAAGAGATCGGTAAACTCTGTAGGATGCACGCTTTCCGACAAGGATGAAGTAACGAGGTAATACAGTCTTGTGAGTTTTTCTTCGGCTTCTGTCGGATTTTGAGGTGGTGATATTGATTGACTGGTATCTTTTCGAATGCTTTTGCCATCAGTGATGGCATTGGCTCTACATGCGTCTCTGAAAAACGGGCGATGTGGAATGATTTGGGTTTCAATCATGCTGATGATGTCACGAGGTGTATGTTCAAGGTTGAATCTTCGTAATACCCATTCAATCATTGAATCTCGATCTCCAGATGTAAAATTCAAACTTGCAGATTTTTCCCTTAGGTGCTCATGTGTCCATTCAAGGTTTCCTGATCCAGATACATAGAGAAGACCGAGATCCTCAAAGAATATTCTGTGTGCTTCCTCGTCACTGATGGAGCCCAATTCAGAGAAAAGTTCTGTGTCTCGAATTTGAAGGAATTGAAGGCGGTCTTCATACGAACTAAAATCGATAAGTGGCCCAATTTCTGACAGGCCAAAGATGTCCATCAACGCAATAAAATCTCTTAATCGCTTCGCAGATTCAATGCCTTTTTGAGAAAGTGAATTGAGATGTTCCCTCCTACCGTCAGAAAATGCAATATCCAATATGTGTGAGTGAATTTTGTGGATGTTTCCATTCTGGAAGAAATCTGTCTTCCTTTCTTTGATGAATTTGCACACCCAACCCATTAACAATGGATTGTTAACATGAGGGAAAATGGAATCATCCTTTACCTGCTGAATCGTATTCTCGGCAACGCTCTCCGTGACGTTCCATGCTTCAACGAGTTTTTTCGGGAACTCTTCTTGAAGAATCTCATCCGCAAAATGAATATCAAAACGAGAATAGTCTTCATAATGTTCAGAGATCATCTCAAGATGTGAGGGACGTGTAGAAATAAGGACGTTCGAGTATCCATTGCAATATGTGTCAGAGAATTGTTCAAGCCAATCAAGTAAAAATCCTGCTGATGCCCTTTGGTTTATTTCGTCAAATGCATCCACAATCAACACAAGTTTACAATTTTCATCAGAGTCTTTCGCATTGTTGAGCAATTCAAGGAGATGTTCGGATACATCATTGAGGTTTAGGTTGTAATTCTTCGCATTCGGATGGCTTGCAAGAAAAGCGGATGCTAACTCCTCAGCAATGTCAGATGGAATAAAGTCTGCGTCAAACGTAACCATGGCCGCAAGATGTTTGGCTTTGACGTAGAGGGGCAAGGAATTGATGGATTCATGTTGAGTTATGAATGCAGCAATTTGTGTTAACCGGACAGATTTGCCGTCCCCAGGTTTTCCGTTAATCACCACGGGTTTTCTTGAAAACAGAAGGAGAGGAATTTCTGGTAAGTCCAGCGAAAGAATTGACTTTACCAAAGAATGGGCATCGTTCCAGCTTTCCGTAATTACGCGTTCACGAATACCGCCCAAAAGAATCTTCTCTGGTCTCGAAGGGTCGATTTTTTCATTTTTGGACATGAGAATAAATTCTCGGACTCCGTTTACCTTGGGCTCGATAGAGCCGATGACATCAAGCAAAAAATTAGGGTCATCTTCGTGCCATGAATTGTGCTGCTCGAGAACATCAGCGAGGGCAAGTTTGGTGGCGTCCGTAGGTATGCCTGCGCAGCGAATCATTTTTGCGTTGGTGGTAATGTAATCGACGAACTTGTTTGTTTCCTCCATCAATCCAGAACGGTACTTTCGATCACCTCTTTTCCAGAATGTAGCTTTACATGTTGCGTTCGTTCCTTGAACCAAGTTTTCCTTTATCTGGGAAAATCCCGCAACTCGGTAATATCCTGTAACATCAATTGTACCCGTATTTCGATGAGAACGAGCAATTTTTTTTGGATTATGGGGGTCCACTGATATAAGGATAGAATCCTCTTTGCAACACGTGTAGGCATTCTCGAAAAATTTCTGATGTTCTGCGGTTTCTATTTTCCCCATATTCGCAGCCCAGACAGCAACATATGTGCTGATCATTAAATCAACTCGGCAATTATCCAACGTGTCTTTTTCGTCGGCTTCGTACCAAGTTGGTGTAAGGCCAGATTCCAAAATTCTTTGTTCCAACTTTTTCCTGTTTTCATCATCCCATTCAGGAGTAATGATGATGTTCAAACTTGAAATTTTTGGAATCAAATTTGCACGATGAATGAACCTTAACACACTAAGGATGTTTTCCCCCGTATCCAATCCAATGTAACCAAGATCAATTTGGCCACCACATTGATCAATAAAACCTCCCTTGAGAATTGCCCCCAGTGCCTCTACGGTAAGCAATTGTTTGGGATGAATGCTGTGCCCCACACCTGTTGTTTTGTGGGTTAAGTCATGGTAATGACGTAGAATAAACTCGTCATCTTCATAACAATAATCACTATCTTTTTCACTCTTAGAAAATTCAATTTGAAATGAACCTAAGTTTTTGCGACGGTTGGATGTGAGAACACATTCATCAACTGAAATTTCGATTCCAATCCTTGTATCGATGTCGTTGTATTCGACGTCATCTGCTCCAAGAATACCAATGAAATCCAAATCAATTTCGCCATTTTTTTCTTGCGTGATGAACTGTATACTCGGAGTCAAGCCTTCTTCCCAAGTGCATCTTTCCACATAGGTTTTTTTTACCCTGGATCCACGATGCACCAAGTGTTCAATACGATGGATATCTTGGTTCGTTTTCTCATCATTTACACAAGAGATGAATTGGCCCCGAAATGAGCGGTATGTTGCGAGTCCTTTGTCCCCTTTGGCTTTGGCAGATATCCTTAGGAATGAATCAGACTTATGTTTTTGATAACGTAATTTCAGTGGAAGATGGATTTTGTAATCAAGGTTAGTTGCGCTACGAACAGGCATCAAATCCAATTGAATTCCCTTGGATGATTTAGAGTTTTCATCCCAACCATCAAGCACGATGAACTCTACGTTTGCATCGGGCATGAATTTCCTAGCAGCATTGACGATTTCAATGTTAAGACTCTCTTGAATCAACACTCTGCACGAGATATTTGTATTTAGGATCCAAATGTTCACAAGAGTTTTTGTTAGTTTCCCTTCTGAATGAGTCATCTGTATTTATGGGTTCGCAGTCTGCCCTATACGTCCCTACGGTTCAATATGGCCCATTGAGAACCGTTGTATACCTTGTGTTAAACGCGCAGAATTACACTCAGATCTCTACGATTGGAGTGTCTTGCTTTGGAAACTGCAAACAATGTTGCTTGCGTATTTCCCTCATTATTCGTCGTGATTCAATAATTCATCCTCTTTGTATTCTCTACTGCATTCCAAGCAGTATACGAATTCATGTTGGTGAGTGTAGTCTAATTCACCATCACAATTCAGAGACAAACATGTTTTTGGGAAAGTATAGTCGATTTCGATAAATTCATCCTCAGAAATGTAGTCATGACTCAAATCATCAGTATCGATGTGCGGATTTCGCTCAAAACAATGTTCGCAGATTTGTTTTTCTTTCCATCGAACATCAAAGCGGAATGAGTCTTTATCACAAAACAGGCAGTGCATTTCTTTACAAACGTAGCATTCAATACTCGAAACCTTCAGTGTCAATTTCTCCCCACAGCAATGGCAGAGTTTGATTTGATCACAATTTATGTTAACACATCTTACATTAGCTGGGTTTGATTCATCCATTGGTTGAGTGCAGCCATCGCACATCATAGGCATGGCAACGCTTGGGTGAAAGTTGCTAATTAACATAATGACTCTCAATCAATTCCATTGTAGGCAGAAGGGTCTCAGTTGTGCACAAATGCGACTACAAGGGTGGCGATGTATATGGCCCATAGAAAGCCCATGCGTGTGAGTGAGATAACTCTAAGG
>Ga0255753_1001893_pt1 | contig 23950 bp, 11 predicted proteins | sample 041ome_10_FD_179953 | JGI IMG/M metagenome (GOLD analysis project Ga0255753, IMG submission 179953) | Coastal salt marsh microbial communities from the Groves Creek Marsh, Skidaway Island, Georgia - 041412US metaG (version 2) | ecosystem: Environmental > Aquatic > Marine > Intertidal zone > Salt... | reverse complement strand
TATAACGTAAAGCGAGTGTATCGAGGAACTGTGCAGTCGCAACGAGAAGAGAATTGGTTGCACAGAGATATACTTTTTTTCTTTCTCCTCCTGCACATGTGACATTCAATCGACGAGGAAAAAAAAAGAAGAACAACATAAAAGCGCGAGAAACAGACGCACGGTTTAAGAGAGACGCGCGACGTAAAGAAGGGAACATCGAGGTTTCAGAGTCCTCGCCGGGGATGTGCGCGTGGAAAGTGGCAAAACGAGAGGAAAACTGTGCGGGTTTCGTACGTTTTCGCGGAAAATGTGCAGGTTTGGTATTTTTCTCAACTTCCTTCGTTTCCCCCGAAACGTTATCCTCAAAATTTAAAGCCAAACGTTCGCATTAAAAACGCTTCGAATACGCGAAGAGTAAAGAGAGAAAAACCGAGATCTGCGCCGCAAAGTACCTCCCCGTCTCTTGCGTTGATGCGTCGCGGCGCGAATTTGTACTGGAGGGAAGCAGCTTTGGTGTCGCGAGGAGCTAACGCTTCGTTCTCGACCTCTCGAATTTACGGGAAACCACTGGTAACGGTCTTCCCACTCGCCTCGAAAGATGACGACGAGACGAACAAAACGAAGACAAAAAGCACCGCTTTAGTGCAAAGACTCACCAATGGTGCGTTGTTGAGATTTGCGTCCTTGAATTTTGAACTCAAAGCGACCGTCGAGGCGCACCGAGAGCAAGGTTTACAATCACTTCTGATAGCCGCATTGGAGCACTCGGAAAACGAGAGGAAAGCGGAACAAACGAAAAAAATGGCGACGCAAACGCTTCTCGAGTTTCCGAACGAGATGCACGCGATAAAACTCTCCGCGTTAGGCGCGAGTTTTAACGAGAGTTTGTGCGAACGTTTGACGATGGATATCGCGGAAATGGCCAGAGAAGTTGGGGCGAGAGGGTTGTGCGTGGACGCGGAGGAAGATTTTTTGCACGAGCAAGTGGACGCGGTGAGCATGAAGTTGATGCGGACGATGAACACCAAATCCGACGATGGGAGCGCGAGTAGAAACGCGGCGGTGTATAAAACGTACCAAATGTATCGCCAGGATAGCGTGGAACAGTTGAAACGAGACATCGCGACCGCGGAGAGAGAAGGTTTTGTTTTAGGCGCGAAATTGGTCAGAGGCGCTTATTTAAACGCAGATAAAGGGAAACCCGGGGTTTTGTTCGAGACGAAAGAAGAGACGGATAAGAGCTACGCGGACGGATTGGCGTTCGCTTTGAACAAAATAAAGGAGAAGAAAAACGAAAACGCTCCCGCTGGGGTGAAGATTTTGTTGGCGACGAGGAACAAAGATAACATTCAATCGGCGTTGGGGCATTCGGAGGACGTGCAGTTCGCGCAGCTGATGGGCATGGACGACGAGGTGACGTTATCGTTACTGAACGAAGGCGAACGAGTGGCGAAGTATTTTCCGTACGGGAAGTTTACGGAGACTTTGCCGTATTTATGGAGAAGGTTCTTGGAAAGAGCGTCTTTTTCGTAACAACGAACATTCTTCTCGGAAAGAGAAGAAGAAGAGAGAGAAGATGTATTACGCATGAAACTGCTGTATATAATTTCTGCCGTTGTATTCCATTATGTACTAACATTGTCAAAAGAAAAACACAACATCATTGTACTTCTATCATCATCAAGTATACTCGAACTAAATCATCTATTATTTATAATTATCTCTACTATCTTCGCTAAGTAAGCTCTTTCGTCTATTTAGTATGTTAAAAGCTTTTCATCAGTGCAAAGTCCCGCCGCAGTACGAGCAGAACTTCATGCCTCCGGTCAGTTTCAAATCCGCGTTACAGTTTGGACACAAAATTGTGCCTCGAGCACCGATGGCGCCACTTCCCGCGCCGGACTCGCTCGGTCGCTGTTGCGATAACGAAGCGGTATTGTTGTTGTTGTTGTTATTATTATTATTGTTATTATTGAGACCCAACCCGCTGAAGGAAGTTGGCCCTTGCGCGTTGGCCGCCGTGCGGTGCATGCCGTATTTCCAAGCCTCCAACGACGCATCGTCCGTGCTCATCGTCGCAGCGGCGACTAACGCGGAACCATTCGAGGGCGCTTTGTTTCTGCCGTATCGCATTGAAAGAGGAGCTGAACCACGTTCGTTCGCGGTCGTCGTCGTCATCGGATTGTGCATCATAGTCGGAGCTTTAAGTTTGCCGGCAACGACACCACCACCGCTTCCGCGGAGCTTGGCGAGTTTATCGTTCACCGCCGTTTTCAAGGTGGTTGTGGTGGTATTCTTCTTCGCCTTTTTCTTCATCGCGGCCGCGCTCTTGTTCTCTTCTCCCGTTTTCTTCCTCTTCTTACCGTCGTCACCTTTTCCTCCTCGTTGTCTTTTCATCGACGAGATGTTCTTGTCATTCCTCGAAGGCATGCGTGAACGCAACAATCTCGCGACCGTTTCCGAACTCTCGAGTTTCTTTTCGCAATCCATCGCCGCCGAACGCAAGACAGAGACCAACGAGACGTCGTGACGAATATCGTCCGCGGTTTCCTTGGAGGATTTTTCGAGCGCGTCGTAAAAGCGTTTCAATTCGTTGTGTTCGGCTTCATCGTTCATCTTCTTGTCGTTATTCGCCTTCGTCGAAAATTGATGACGATGCGCGTCGGATAGAACATTCGTTGATGACGTAACGATAATCGCGCTCGCGTCCTTCTTGGTCAAATAGAGAAATCTCATCCACGCGATGCAATACTCTCGCATGGATTCGTCTTCATCGGAGGCTTTGCCACCGCGGCATCTCGCTCGTTTCGCGAAATAGTCGTCGACTACTCGAAAAAGAGTCTCAAATGTATCGTCGTCGCCTTTGCTCGATACTTCGTCCACTTCTTTCGATTTAGACCTACCTGCTCCTTCTCCCCCTCCTCGAGCGACGACCATTTTCGCCACGGTTTTTAAAGCCTCGTCCAAGCGTTCCTCTTCTGCGGACAGACGGCGGTTCTCCGAGCCTGGGAGCGCGAGAAGCGGAGGTTGCGAAGAGCAGTATTCATCACCATCGTCGTTTCCGTTTTGATTTTGACTCAAAAATTTGCGTGGAAACAAAACTCTTCGTTCTAAAGCGCTTCGCGGGTCAACCAATTTGACCAATCTGAACGTCACCGACGTTGTCGTTTTCTTCTTTGAGAAGACCGGCATTAACACAAACACGCGCTCATCTCGCGATTGCACTGGGAAATACTTGTTGTTCGCGTGATTTGCTAACGCGGCTCCTTTGTCGCGCATTTTTTTGCGAACATTGTCGTCGTCGTCGTCCAAGTCGAAGTCGTCGTCCTTCTTCTCTTTCCCTTTGGTGCCGACGGCACCATTTTTGCCGCGAGCGACAACCATCGGCATCGCCGTCGCGATAGAGCAAAGCAGAACTGGGCACTCGCCGGGAACGCCTTCGTCGTGCTTCTTTGCACAAAACGACGCGTAGGCTGACATCCAATTCGAAGCAGAGTTGCCGACACTTTCTGAAGGAGGAGGATGAAACGAGACGTGTCTCGGCGCCTGCGAGGAGTCGATATCGACCGCGTCGATGGCGCTCATGAGAACGATGTCGTTAATTTTGAGCACCGTTTCCTCCTCGTCTTCTACTTCGTTTTCTCCTGCGTTTTTCCTATTAGTACTATTCGTGTTCTTCTTTGTCGTCGCCGTCGTCGATTTCTTCACCGGTGGTGCCTTTTTCTCAATAATCGATTTCTTTTCGCCGGCGCGTTCTTCCTTTATTACGGCGGCTTCTTCACCATCGTCGATTATATTCGATTCCATCGGAAGAAACGGTATCGCGCACTGAGAACACTCTCTCGAGACCTCCACCGCGGCTATGCACCGATCGTATGTTTTACATTTACTACTGTTATTCTTCTTCTTGTTCTTCGCTTTCGTTTTCAATCCACCGCCGATGAGAAGCTTTCCTCGCCAAATCACCGACGCGTCGCTCACGGTGACAGGGCCGGCATTCAATGACTCGACAACGACAGCATTCGTAAACCCCCACGCGTTCGAAACGTGTTCTAAACGCGCGTTGATGAGTGCCTCTCTCTCCGTCCTCGTTTCCGATGTTTTCGTTCTTGCGTCTACTTCGTCTTCATCATCGTCCGCGGCGATATAAACGGGAACGATTTTCACTCGCACCTTCTCGCCACCGAGCCTTTCTTTCGCCCTTTTTACGACGCCGTGTGCGAGGATGAAGCTTTCCGGCCATTTCCCTGGGTCGTTCATATCAAACAGAGCAGCATTTACATCCTTTCCTAATACGATTGGAACCACGCACACGATATCCATCGCACTCAATGCCTTCCTTTCCACCTGGTCGACGAGCTTCATCGCCTCCGTCGCCGCGCGTCTTTGCAACACGACCATTCCCTTTTTGCGCTCACTCTTACTACTCGTACTCTTCCCTCCTCCTGATTTCATCTTCTTTTTCGTCGGCGTTTGTACCTCTTCCATGAACAAATCTTCCGCGGTTTTCTTCGCTAAAAGCATCGAGCGTTTACTTCGCGTCAGTCGCAACCGTTCGCCCATACCATCGGATGATGCATTCGTAGCTTTCCTCCACGGCACGAAACAAGCATTTCCATCGTCCTCTTTCGTAGCAGCATCATCGAGAACTGGTGGAAACCACGACACCGCCGCCATCTCGCATCCGTCCTCCGGTACAAAATCCTCCTCCTTTTCTCTCGTGACATCTTTCAGCGTCGTCTTCATCTTCGCGCTCGATTCGCACACGCGCACCACATCGCTCATTTTTTCTCGCAGCACTCCATCGACGTCGAGGAATCCGTCGCCATCATCGTCGCGGTGGTTTTGTGTTTCCGAAGCTTCTCGTTCTTCTTCGTTTACGTCGTAAACATTCGTCACATTGGAGACGAGAAGGAGCAAAGCGCTGCGCATTTCTGTTTCTTTCTCTTAGCGATCAAAGACGACGAGTTTAAAACAGAGGGGAAGGAAGGAGGAACGCCGGTCGCAAGTAGTCCCCTCTCTGCGTGTGCGTCGTTTTGTTGCGTGCTTTCAAGAAGCGAGCATGACTCGAGATGATATGAATTGCTCAAAGTCTTCTGCTCCTTTGGAGTGAGGAATTTGAATTTTGTGACAAAAAATGTCCGAGCGAGCGAAAGTTTAATCGTATCCCAATGATGGAACGACGGCAAAAGTGCGGATACGCAGATATATAATGGAGGAGTTACTTTAGTTTGTGCTACTATGAAAGTGTATTTTTGCCCTTATTACGACTGTAATCGATTCTCCGGCTTGAGAGGTTTTGTGTTTTGTGCGTATATGCGTTGACTTTTCTAAGACGCGGGGGAGGAGGATTTTCCCTCCTTTAGGCGTCGTTGTGATGCTATAATGATGGGTTTTACTTCTTGTGGATGTCCCAGAACGCGATGGTTTGCGCGTATTCTTCGTCCGTTGGTTCTGGGCACCCTTTTTCTTGCAAGTAGTTTACGCACTCGGTATGCTCGTGGTAACGAGTTATCGCGATGTGTCGCCAGTCGATAAGAGACGCTTTCGCCTCTTCGACCAAGTATTTGATGCTATCGAGTTGGCCGTACCATGCAGCGTTGTACACGCAGTCACTCTTCGCCTTCTCAGATATCTTTCTTTCTTCAACGAAATACTTCATGATGTCCATGTGACCACGGCATGCTGCCTGATATGCCGCTTCTTCTTCCGTCTTTCGCGAAGGTTTCACTTTGGCGAAAAGAAATCGAACACAGTCGAGGTGTCCTCCAAGAGCAGCATGTTTACACGACGTTTCTTCATCACACGGGCAACCATTAGAGATGCAGTACTTTATCATCTCGATATTACCCTGATTTGCGGCCTGATCAATCGTCTTTTCATCCCACTCGCAGTGTTTCACTTCTCTCGCCCACTTGAGGAACTCGAGTTTGTTCCCGAAAGCAACTCCCATGCAAAACAAGGCTTGATCTATCACACTTCCTCTATCATCTTTCTCTCCCCAGCGAATGTGATTCCACGCCCATTCCAACGTCGAAACGGATGAGCATTCGTGAACATTCCAACCTAATTTCGATACGTCTAACCCGGCATACTCAAGCACACCCCGACTCTCTGTATTGACAAATGAAAAGAAATATCGTTCCGTCCCATTCAATTTCGGAAGCACATGCGTGACAAAAACATCCTTGTGATGCAACACCATTCCCGTCCACAACTTGCTCGGCCCGAGCTTTAAACGCTCCATATCCGCCAGAGCCTCTTTCATCGCCTCTTCCTTCTCCTTCTTCTTCTTCCTCTTCTGCGCGCCGGATAATTGTTTCTTCTTCTTACCGTCCATCATCGTATTTCTTTTTTTTCTCCAGATCAAAAAAATGCCGTTTACGAGAAAAAAGAAGAAAAGAAGAAAAGAAACACAAACCGGCTCAAAAGAAGTACTTGGCCCCGCGCGGGCACGTATTCCACTTGACAAAAGCGCATACTGTGCATTGTAGAGGTACGAGTATTATGTCTATTAGTGATGCGCGCGTTGTTATGTGGTTGCTATTATGTGTGACTAGAATCCTCTCTTCTCTCTAAAAGCGCGCAACGTCTTCTCTGTCGTGTTAAAATCATCATCCGTGGTGCGAAAAGAATTCGTAATCGGGATGAATAACTTCCAAGCTCCTCAAGAAGGCGTACGCGCCGTCAATCATGGCCGCGGTTCGAGCGTTTTCAGCTTCGTCGGATTCTTCCCAGATTTCCGGGTCGGTTTTGTAACAGCACAAACCGAACGGTTTGAGCGGAATGAAATTTGTGTGTTCTTCATCATCTCCTTTGGTGGTGGTTGTTGTATTGCTACGTTCGTCCTTTTCGAGGACGGCGACGCTCTTCTTGGCGTCTTCGATGCGCCTTTGGAGTCTGGTTTCGCCGGCAAGCGTCAAAGAGGCGGGTGGGAGTGGAGGTAATCCTCGAATCCTACTTGTTTTCCCGTTTTTTTCTCCGTGTTCTACTTCTTCATCACCTTGTGAACCATCTTTGTCCACTTTTTCCTCCTCCTCTTCCTCTTCCTCTTCATCTTCTATCTCTATATCTTCGCCGCTCTCGTCTCCGTCCTCCTCCTCGTCCTCCTCATCCTCTATATCTAAATGATTCAACCCGTGATAGGTTAAAAAACACCCCTGAATATCCGACCGACTCGTTCCTTGCGGTATCCTATAAATCGGATACCACGCGAAACAAAACCACGACTTCTCTCGATCAATCTCCGACGCTTTCAAACTTTGCACTTTTTCGTTCTCCTCGGCGAGTCTTTCGATGACGTCCGTCAAAGGCGGTCTCGAATACGGCGCTAACGATTCGAAATATTGCGCGGACGCCGCCTGGGTAAAATCATCATCATAATCATCGCTCCTACTCTCACCAACACCGTTTTTTCTTCTCCGCTCCTCTCGTCTCTTCTTCTTTAAAGTCTTCTTTGTCTTCTTCTTCGTCTTCTCGAAAATCTGAAACGCTGAAACGTAACTCGCGTAATACTGCGCAATCACCTCCGGTTCCTCGTTTTCCTCCGCATCCTCCTCCTTCTCACTCCTTTCCTTGTTGTTCGCATTCATTTCCAGAGGGACTTCGCACCCGAACGCGCTCGTCTCGTGGAATGCCTCCCACAAACTTTTCAACGTAAAATCTTTCTTACTCTTCTTCTTAGTATTGTTTTCCTTTTCGCATAATCGCACGAGCGGCATCGTGTGCACGAGAAAGGATTCCATGTTGGAGAGGAGAATTCGCCTAAATTTCCCCGGTGTCATCGTTGGTGTCGTTGATGTCGGTGGTGGTGTCGCCATCTCTCTTTTACTCTCTCTCTCTCTCCGAGAAGAAGAATAAAAAAAAACTTCTCTGCTACTGCTCAATGTATATATGTGTGTGTGTGTGTAGTATTACTCTCTCTGCGTTTGCGTTGTGTTTGTGACTGCTCTAATTACTTACGTTCTTCTTGTCTTCTCGTAGTTCTATACATTTTTCATTGAAAAAAATGCACTTTTCCCCGGAATGGCTTAAAAAAAGGTATTGGCGAAGACACTCACGTCCGTACAAAATGGTGCTAATCCGTACTCTATAATTCTACCTTCTTCTTCCTTTCGCGTATGATTGTAAAGAGGTCGCGAGAGCGGTACCGACGGATTCTAATCTATTGTATTTTAATCCTGTCCAAGCGGCGACGTTTTCGTAACAGTGACATCGAAATTTTTGTCTTATTTCCACTAACGTCGTGCCTGGATGCATCCAAATACCATGGGTTAACGCCGCACCGTGCTCGCCAATGAGCACTTTTGCGCCGCGAGCGACTTTCATTTGCTCGAATATGTCTTTCAGTTCAGCAAAATCTACAACTTGAACATTCCGTTGCATATTCAAACGAAGTTGATTTATGAACTCTGCATATCCATGCACAGGCCTACTCGTGGAAGTTCCTTTACCTCTATGAATAAAGACAATCTTCTCGGCTCGTATTTTTTCAATCTCTGGATGTGCGCTCAAAATAGTCTTTGCAAATCCGTGTACGACTGGACTAATCCGACAATTCTTCGCTCCCGCATCGCCGCTACCTCGCGATAATTGTGAAGTTCCTCCGTGGGGAATAAATGCAACTTTTTCAAATGTCGCACAATCCGAATCACCTAATACTTCTTTCATTGTTTTTGCTTCCCGTCCTCCAAACCAAGAATCCACGAGAGGATGGTAAATTGGATGCGTCTTTTTCCAATCACCTAAATTAATACCATCGAATAATACTACGAAACCGTTCCTTTTCAGTGTCTTTTCTAAACCATGTATTCGCATTGAAGCATAGATATGTAATATTTCTTCCAATTCATGCCATGGGTTTCCGCCGCCATAACTATGAGCAATTATGAACACCGTACCAAGGAATTTCTTTGTATCACCTCGTACCGAGCAATCGCTACTTCTATCGTCTCTAAACGCATTCATTAAAATTTCTTGGCCACCCTTACCAAATTGAGCACTCACAAACGCTGGATCTCTCCCACAATTCCCACCTAAAATTCCTTTCGAGACAATTTCCTTCGGATAATACTTGCTCTCATCCTTCCCGGAAGATATCCATTGCCGAAACATCCTCGCGTCAATCTTCACGTTCGAAGCCATACAGTGCGTTTCGGGATACTGCATCTTTCTGTGCAAACATACAATCTCAGTCGTGCGATCTTTTTCGCAATAACGTTTCGTTTGTTGTTCCAAAGATGGTAACTTTGCCCCTAATAAATGATCTTCGTTTTCGCAATCTTTGTTCCTATTTATATACTCTTCGATTTCTTTTCGTCGTCGCGCCGCCACATCCTCATCATCCTCATCATCATCATCACCAACGACAAATTTTTCTTCTTCTCCATCAGAGCGTAATTTTTTCCCGTGCGTTTTTAAATAAGAACGTCTTCTTTCTCCTCTTCTTTCGCCGTCATCCTTTTTTGCTCCTTTCATTCGTCGCTCTCTTACCATTTTCACGCGTTCTACGCGCGTCATTATTGGCCCGCGAACATTTTCATTCACTTGGGAATACCGATGACGCGTCGTCACAGAATCTGAATCTGAACACGACGAAGGCGTCACATAAAAGAAAAAGAAAAACACGAAGAACAACAAACCCTTCTTCTTACGCATCTCTCTCATTTTACCTACTCGCGGAACAGCGATGAGAGCGAGTAGGTGTTTCTTTACACTCCCTCCGCGACTGCATTGATTATTCCGAGAACGCGCTTTCTTTCTTCACGAGAGAGCGCACGCACCCCCCACCGGGCAAATGAAGAGGCGGAGCGGAGGTCAAACCAAAACTCTCTTCTGCCTTTAAAACTGTTTAGGGTTTACCAAAGACAAACCCTAAACACAAAATATCTCAGCACACAAAAAGTTCGTTACGAAACCTAATCAATCGAAGGGGGTCGAGACGATGATGATGTCGCTCGCGTCTCTTTCGATGCGTTCTCCGAACAACGACAGCATCAACAGCAAAAGGAGCTCTCACAGAAGAAACAGTCGTTTTTTAGCGAAGAATAACAACGACGCGTCTTTTTTATCGCGCTTCGTTTTGTCGTGTTCAAAAAGAAGACGATACAAAATGCATTCTTCTTCCGGGGGGGTCGTTACTTCCGCAGGAGGATTGAGCGAAAATGCGCTCGGATTGGTTTTGATTTCCTTGATCGATGACATCGCGTTACTCGGCGTCACCTTGACATCTACCGAACAGTCGAGGAAATTATACGAAGTCGCAGAAGGAGGGCAACCCGGGGACGTGGAAGCACCGACAGGGGCGATTTTTGCCTTGGCGATTCTCATTGGTGGCGGGTTCCTCGTGGCGACGACGTTTGGGTTAAAACCTGGAGCTGACGCTCAGGACGAGATGAGGAAGAGGGACGAGCAAATATTCAACAAGAAGATTAAGAAGTGAAAGAAAGAGATGACGAGGAGAATACTAATGCGAGACGTTTTCGCGTGCGAAGTTCCGGGGCGACGAGAGAAGTTCCAAGCCGCGTACCGTAGTAAAACTCTACTTTTATAATACGCTGTAATACTACTGGTAATACTACTACTAATACACTCTACTATTGACGAACGAACGATATTGAAAGTACTACTATGTTTCCTTCGTTTTCGCGCCGCCAAAAAAGCCCCTGTTTGATGTTTTGATCACTAAAACTGGTTTGTCGTCGCGCCCAAAACGGTGTCTTCGAACGCGTTCTCGATGTTGCGATCGTACGGTCTTGACGCCGTCAAAGGCGAAGAACGCGATGGCGGATTTCAACAGGAGCTCCATGGCGTGTTTGCTCGTGAGCACGTCGAAAGTTCTGTGCGCCACTTTCGTGGGTTTGTCGACGAACGCGCTTTTCAGCGCGTCTTTAATTCGTCGCGGTATTGATTTGCGAGCGTTTTGTAACCGCTTCTTTTCTTTTTCCATCTCTTTGAACTCTTTCTCTTTCCTCTCTCTTTCCATTCGATCAAACTCGATGGCGAGTTTCTTCTTCATCGCCGAAGACGCTTCGAGGTCGATGGGTTTGCGGACGAGAACCGTGTGGCCGGACGTTTTGGCAATTGTTTTGATCAAAACTGAGTTCGGTTCTTGATATTCTTTTTCCGCGGCGGAATCGTCCTCCTCGTCGGTGCTGTCGGAATCAAAACCGCCATTTCGACGACGACCGATGAGTCGTCTCGACCAGTTTCTCTTCTTGCGTCGTCGTCTCGGAGGCGACATCGGCGCTGGATGCGATTCGAGGGTAAAATTGTGATGGTTTTGATCGTGATGATGATTACTCATCATCCCGTTGTTGAACGCCAAACTCGTGCGAGGTGAAAACGGTTCGCTCGTCTTCGGAGGTAAAATTCCAGCTTTGACCATGTTCTCGTGATGCTCCTCGAACGCGTCCTTGTTGGAGTACGATTTCAAGTAATACTCTCTCGTCCACTCGACGTCTTCCTCGTCCGAGGAGGAGTTCCCAGACCACGTCGCCTTATTCGCGGTTTCCCATCCGACGTAATACGAATGCAAGTTGTACTTTTTTCGCGTTTTGTACCCTCTAAACGCGGATTGAATAGCCACCGCTCTGCGCTTCAGTTCGTTTTGCCGTTTGCGCACCAACTGACCTCGATAAATCGATTGCATTTTTTTGGCCGTCGCGTGGTGTTTCTTCAAAAGCTCAAACTCTCGCTTCGCCAACTTCACGCGAGCGATCGATTGCATCTTGACGATGGCGTCTTTCGTTTCCTGATATCGTTTCTTTTCGATCGCCATTCTGAACAACGATTGCATTTTTCGAACGGCGTTTCGCTTCTCTTGAAACTTTTCGCGCTCTTTTCGACCTTCGAGCGCCGCTCGCACTCGCGCTTGAATCACTAAAGTCGCTCGGCGTTGCTTTTGAAACTGTTCTCTCTCTTTGGCCATTTTCATCGCAGATTGGATTTTAATCGCCGCCGATTTGGTTTCGTTGAACCGCTTGCGAGCGATGACGCCTCTGGTAAACGCTTGCATTTTTAACGCCGATTGCCGCCTTCGCTCCTGTAGATCTTGGAACTCCTTCTTCGCTTTTTGCATTTTGACCATCGATTGAATCTTAATTGCAGCCTGCTGCGCCTCGGCTAAGCGTTTGCGAGCGAAGACGCCTCGCACCATCGCTTGCAACTTCAGCGCGGACTCGTTTCGTTTGATGTGCAACTCTTGCAACGCTTTCTTCGCTTTTTGCATCTTGACTAAACTTTGAATTTTCGTCGCCGCGTCGTTGGCCTCTTTCAACCGCTTTCTGGCAATCGCGCCTCGCGCGAGCGCTTGCAATTTCCTCGCCGATTCCAGTCGTTTCGCTTTCATCTCGCGCAAATCTTTTTTCGCCTTGTGCATTTTCACCATCGATTGAATTTTCAAAGCCGCTTCGTTGGCTTCTTTCAAGCGTTTTCTGGCAATCGCGCCTCTCGCCAACGCTTGCATTTTCATCGCCGCGTTGGTTTGTTTTGATTTCAACTCTCGATAGGCGTTCAAGGCCATTTCGGTTCGAACTAACGCTTGTAACTTCTTCGCCGGATCGTCCTCCGAGGCGTCGAGCATTCGCTTTCTCTCCAACACGCCTCGGAATATCTTTTGAATTTTAATCGCGGCGGTCTTCTCCTCAAACGCGCGTTGGTTTTGGAGAAAATCGCGCGTACGTTCCTCGGGCGTTTTCGGCGATTTGAAAAGTTCTCGCTGCCCGAAGCCCCGCAAATCGCGCAAAGGAGACGAGTAGAACTCTGGCGAACGAAACTTCTCCGGCGTGTTGCTCGTGATGCGTTGCATGACTTTTTCGTACTCTTCCTGTTCGATGCGTTCGGCGCGATGCACGCGATAGGCGCGTTGGATGACCGAGGCCGCGTCGTGTATCTTCAAAGTTTCGATGGAGCGTTGCAGCAAGTGTCGAGAGTTGATTACTTTCTTTCTCGCTTGCGCGCCTCGGAAGGAGGTTTGGATGCGCAAGGCGGCGTCGTTTTGCTTCGAAGCTTGGGAACGAATAGCCGTTCGAGATGATGTTCCTTTACTCGTGCTGCTGTTATTATTGTTATTGTTATTGTTTGTGTAGTTGTTCCCGCTGGTGCCTGTATCGACGTTGGCATTTTCATTCCCGTCGTAATATCCTCCGGCGGTGCCAATCTTTCTACCACTTTTCTTCCCGCTTTCCGGCGTGCGAAACTCCAACTTTGGATAGACGCTGTTGTAATGCACTTCCGCCCAAAAGCTCAGCCATAAATTCCTCTCGCCAAACTTCTCGGACCAGGACGAGTTCTTCCCGTCGTCCGGAGGAGACGAGTCGCCGCCTTTCTTGTTCGACGACGACGTTCGAATCGGCGTAATTTCCAAAACGCCGTTATCTAAATACGACGTGACTACGGTAATCTGCGCGCCGTACAAATCCGCGGCGGCTTGTAACGTGACGTGATCACCCCAGGTACCATCCGAGGCCATATCGTCGCAATAGTTCGAATACGCGGTTTGCATCATGAAAAACGCCGACTTGGCTTCCTCCGTCGAGGATTGCGGACTTGAAGACGACGAAGGCGCGTTTTTACTCCCGCCTTCCTCATTCGCCGCGACGACATACGCGGCATACCTCGACGCGTGTTTTCTCAACTGTCCAACAACGTTTTTCCGCACTTCCTCGTAAAACTCCGGCGTCCGAAACAACTGGTCGCTCAGCGCTCGAAACTGACAATTCCCGTCCCCGGAAACGACTTTCTCTCTCAACCCAAACGCGTCCAATCTCGCCAATAACACGTCGTGATCTCTCTCCACCTTTTCGCTATCTTCTCTGCTCAACTGCAACGCGATCCGTAAATCCTCGTCCTGGTTCCTTTTCGGCGTAATAGGCACCGACATTTGCCTCTTCACTTTAGATCTATCGTCTCCCGGGCTCTTCCTCAAAGGCGTATTCAAAACCTGCTCTCGCACCACGCCGTCCAACTTCCTCGACCAACTCTCGATCCGCTCTTGACCAACCCTACGTTTCCACCGTTCCAAAAGCATCTCGTACGACTCGTTTTCTTTTATTTCTTCTTCTATTTCCTCTTCTTCTCGTAAAGATTGCGCGAGTAAAAAATCGCTCTGCGTTGCCATTTTTCGATTTTTTTCCTCCAACTCGTCCTCCTCGAAGAGCATTTTTGCGATTAAAAAATCATTCATCTGCCTCTCATCATCATCCTCGTCGTCGTCCTCATTCGTCGTTTTCGTTGCGTTGTTCTTGTTCTTATTGCTCGAAGTCGTCGCCTGTTCTCCGCTCCACGCGCGGATGAGTTCTAACCGCGACGATTGGGACGAGGAGGAGACATTTTGTTTGCATTTCGAATCCGATTTTGTTCCGCTTTTCGTGTTGTTTATGTTTACGTTCTTCTTCTTCTTCTTTAACGAATTCAAAGTCGATTCGATCGGATCTTTGTCCTTTTCGTTCTCCTTTCCTTCCTTTTGTCCTTCGTCGTGTTTGGAGACGCAGCACCCCATTCTTTGCGCGCGCGCTCCTCTGTGTGCTCTTTCTCTCTGCGCTTAAAAAGAACGGATTTAAAGCGCGTCAAGGGGAGATTTTTCTGAGGAATTTGTGAGTGATTTTGTGTCTCTTTGTACTCATTAAAAATACTCGATGATCAATGGTGATTGATGTCTCTCTCTCTCTCTCTACTTTGATGAAGATGTTGATGATGATGATGTTCGCTTTTGTGGCGATCTAAGTTTTCTCAACACTACTCTCCCTCTCTCTGCAGCCGCCGCTGCAACAACCTCTTCTTCTTCTTCTTCTGTCGCTTTTCTTCTTTCTCGTCAAAGTCGTTAAAAAGCGGCTTCGCACGCAACCTCTTCCGCGTTGACGGTGTTGATGAACTCCCCGTCGTCTCTTCTCGCGAGGAGAAGTTTTAAATTCTCTCGGTGCCGAACGGAGAAGATGACCCCGCCTTTACCGCCGACGAGCCAGCAATCCGGGCAGAGCGCGACGTCGCGCAGAGTGAATTGGATGTAGGAGTTGTTGGTGTTGTTTTCTTCGTCGTCGACGAAGGTGAGTTTGAGGACGTCCGTGCACTCTCGCGGAGTAGTGTTTGGGTCGTCTGTGATTGGCCCGGTGCGCGAGCGGACGCCGAGGAAGGCGCAGTCGAAAAGGAACTCAGAGGAAGGTGCGCGACGAGGCTCGGGGGAGGCGGCGGCTTGTTCGTTTGTCTCCGGGATGACGAGGAATTCGAACGGGACGCGGAAGGTGACGCCGGCGAGGCAGACGGTGCCGAGCGCGCCGAAGTTTACGGCGGTACCGGAGACGGTGAGTTGACGTCTTTCGTCTGATGGGGAGGTTCCTTTTGTGGACGCTCTAAAGTTTGCTCGAATATCGAGCGCTTCGAGCGTTTGGGACGATTCGCGTGGACAGGCGGCGACGTCGGTGTTTGAACACTTCGAGGACGAAGGAGGTGAAGGGGTGGTGGCGGTAGTAGGAGGCATTACTTCGTCTGTCGTTGGGGGAATAGTTGGAGTCGGAGTTGTGGTAGTAGTAGTAGTCGGAACGTCCACGGGAACCGTCGGACGAATCGTACCGAATCCAGTCGGCGGAGGAGACGCGATGACAGGTTCCTCGTCTGTCGGCAAAGACGTCGTTGGAGGAGGTAGCGTTTCAACACCATCGCTGACGTTATCAAACAGAGAAGGAGGTGTTACCGGTGCGTCGATTGCTTTTACTGTGATTGTCGACGCTGGTATATCCGTCGGCTTCCCCGGCTCGAGGGTAAAATATTTCGCGGTATCCGTGACTTCCTCTTCCGATGAGGATACTTCCCCAGTTGCGGTACCAGCATCGTCTTGTTTCGTGACGAGATATCCAGAGGTCCACGGCACGCCGTCGCCGCGATCCCACGCAGAAATTTTAGATGGCGACGCCGTAGAATTAAATCCACCTTCCATGGACTTTTTCAACCAGCACGAGTGAAAGGCGAAATCTACGCAATCCCCGACGCAGTATACCCATATGTCACAATTTTCCGTCGTGGCGCACGCATCGCAACACGCCGCCGCAGAAGAAAGAATGTTTTTGTTGCCATCGTTGAGTAAAACGCCTTTGAAGTTGGTGTTTGCTTGAGCGTTACACGCGTATCGGTTCGGAAGCTTTCTAACGCTCGGCGCAGGCGCATCTTCTTCCTCGCCGTCATCGTCGTCTAGAGGAGTAATTGCTGCGGCATCTGGTGCCACCAACTCGACGGCAGTAACCAACGCGCCTTTCGGAGAAGAACATTCCAGTCGCTCGGCTATAGTCGGTCCGACAAAGTCGAATGTGTAGTAAGAACTACCGATGTTATTATCTACTACATCTTCCGAAATGACTTCGTTGTTTGGAAAGATGCTGAAGAGAATATCATCGTCGACATACAAAGGTTTCAGATAGCATCCTTCACAAAGAATGACGCCAAAATCGACTTCGATTAACACAACATATGCTGGAGGGATGCTGTCGCCGCTACTACCTTCCTGTTGCTGAGAGAATTGTGTTGTGCTTTCTGATCCACCACCACCGCCAGATAAGCTCACGGGCGCGCTCAACGATGCGTAAAATTGGACATTCTCGCATCGAGGGTTGGTAATCTGTACAATCTCATCTCCTTGCTCGTTGTACGATACTATTTTATAACCATAGCACGTAAATTTGAGTTCTCGAGATGGATCGTTGATTCTTCTCCACGCGCCGTACGTGCCATCGCCAAGATTTTCGCGAAGCCACGGCGAGAGCGCAACGAGCGTCAGAGCGTTCTTCAAGCTCACTTCGTTGTTCTTATCTGGATTTCGTATATCACCGGCGAACGCGTACGATTCGTATTGCTCGGTGAAACCATTACCTCCGTTTATCGACGAGGTGATTGCTCCACGATCGTCTTTCCAGTAAATACTACTTTCGATATCTTTTAAAGCCTCTTCCGAGCAGAGCGTCGTCGTCGGAGGACCTTGACTCACGTTCACCGTCGTGGAAGGAAGGAGGGCATCACCGCCCGCTCCAGAGTTTCCAGCCGCAAACTGGTTGTTCGCGCCTCCTGGCATATTTCCAGCCATTTGATTGGATGGAGAAATCACCCGAGGCGATTGGAAGAACGGAACGCCACCAAAGAATTGCAGTAAGTTTCTTCGCCGTCGTTGTTGTTGTTGTTGTTGTTCCGGCGCGACTTCTTCAAAATCGTTGAGTTCGCAAAATGGACGTCGAATAAAAGGTTCAGAAACGGCTAAAGCGTTCGAGTCTTCGCCATCGCCGTGCGAGACTTCAAATAAAGCACCGTCAGATTCTCTACCCGTCACCGCGCACCCTCTGCACATTTCTACGTCCAATATTGTAAATTGTACGCCAAACGAAGTCGTTTCGCTCGACGTTCGCGCGCAAAGATCCTCGTCAGAATACCTACGACCAAAACCGTCGATGATTTGAATACCTAAGCACGTTCCAACGCCAGGCGTTAACGGATCCACGAACGATGACTCGTCGTAGAAACTGCTCGTGAACTCCTCTGTTTCGACTTCACCGCCTCTTGGAACGTAATATATCGGAATTTTAATCTCCGGCACGAGGATCGTTTCTTTATCGGTATCGTCGGCGACGGTGAGTGCACCCACGACGGAGTATTTTTTCGAGAGCGTAGGACTTTCAAGCGCAATCGCGAGAAAATTTTTCACACTTCGCGCGTCCGAACAGACGCCACCGTCCTCTTCTTTCGGAACGATGACTCCAGATCTCTTCACCACGCCGCGACGAATATCGATAGGGGATGTCGTCGTCGTCGTCGTCGTCGTCTCTTCCGCCGTGAGGGTTTCATTCGCAACGATGATTGCAGACGTGCGAACGAGTGGGAATAACATGGATTCGTCGAAAGATTCCACGCGAACAATTTTTGCAACTGTGCCATCTGGTAAAGTTACTTCTTCACCTTCAACTTCGATACCTTCCGGAGACTCAAACGTTCTCAAGAAAAGTTTGCCGCTGGACGTCACCGTGAGCGCGGATTCACTCGCGCCAATCGTAGCGCTCGTTGCGCCCGAGAACAAACCGGCTTCAAAAGTAGCAGTACCATCGCCTATACGCACGAACTGTGATGTCGAATCTAGAAAGAAACTTCCGGGAGTATCGCTCAGCTCAACCAGAATTCGATACGTGCTTGAAGTATTCCACGTGGTGTATTCGAGCGAAACTTGTCCATCAGCGGCGTCGCGAAGCACTGTAACGCCTTGATTTTTCAACCTCGGTGGAGATACGATGACTAATCTTGCCTCGCGACCAGTTTCTCCACCAATTATATCAAGTTCCGAAATAAGCATTCCGCCGTTTGAGAGCATGAGTCCTCGAATTATCGTGTTCGGGTCTTCGCTGTAGAAAGTTCGCGCCGAAATGTACGCCAACGGAGAGTAATCTACCTCATTCTTTTGAGCGTAAAATGTCTCCACATCGACAAGCTCTCGTGAGTCTACGGCGAGTTTCTCGTCCACTGTTTCCGTAAATTCAGCCGCTGGGCACGTACTGCCGTACGTTGGTATAAAACCACACGCCGATGGGGCTTCAGAAAGTACTGCAGCGTGAATTTTCGAGACGATATCTGTGTCGGCAGCACTCGCGTTAATCGGAGAATCTGCCGTGAGAAGAAGAGATACAAAACCATCGCAGAAGCACTTTGCATTTTCGACGACGCGAAGTCGCCTACAACACATTTGCCAGTCGAGGTCTTGAAAGAATATTTCTGAGGCACCTGCAAGGTTTGGTACGCAAGAATCTTCAGCCGCTCTCACGGCGGCGTAACACGTCGATGCAGAAGGAATCGCCACCGAAACGTTTGTTTGAAACGTCGACGATGGTATCCACCAAGCGGTGGCATTCGTGAACGCCTCGAAGTCGAAACCCACTCCAAAACCACCAATGGTTGAACCACCTTCAACCAAAAATATATTCTGAAAATCGCTCGGCTTCGTGGTGCTGTATTTCTCAGAAACCCACGATTCGGCGTCTTCGATAATCCTCCAATCAAATCTAGCATCGATATCGCTCTCGACGTAGCCTTCTAGCGTTTCCGATAAATCATTAACGCAAACGTCTCTATTGTCGTTTGGAATCTCATCCATCGAAAAACCGCACGCTTCTGGTGCAATCTTGAATAAAGACAAGTAGAGGTCGGTCGAAAGCAACTGCTCCGCAAAGGGTGGGCAAAGACACCCGCGAGTCCAAAGCGAATACAAAACACCGCAGCACGCCGTGACATCGTAGGTCGTCGTGTCGACGCCGTTGTTTTCGGTAGTTTCATCGCTAACAACGACTCTTGTACACGTTTGCTCGATGGCGTCCGTGTAATTTAAACAGTTTCGGTAGTTTGCTCTATCGAAAAACTCTCTGAACATTTCATCGCGGATTTGATTCCCACGTTGATCTATAGCAGATAACCCTCCGCTGAGTTGCTCCAAAACACCTTCTTCGACTACGTCAACGCCGGTTATGTCGCCTTCACTAACCAATAACGGAACACCGACGGCAACTGGAATCAAACGAGTTTCATTGATAAATTGCGTGACGTTTCGAACCATCTCGGTGACCGGGACGCCAATACGCTCGCGGATTTTCGGACATTGCTCGGAGATGTCGAATCCACATCCCAAAGGCGTAAAACCAACGAGTTTGCGCAAGAATGATTTTGCTCCTGCTGTATCCTCGAAGAGTTCCGTTCCTTTTCTTTCGTCTTCCACAGCGTCACAAAGACAATTTGAGCGGTTCAAAGCGAACGCCGCGTCGCAACACGGGGCGATATCTGCAATCACCGGCGTAATGCTCTCGCTTGACGTGACTTTGCGGCAAATGTAACGAGTCGCTTGTACGGTTTCACCGCACGTCAAGTCTTCTTTTAATCGACCAGAATCTTCGTCAATGACGCGTTTCCACGCGTTTGATCTATCGCGCACGTCTCTTTCAGCTGGAAGTTTCAAGAACGCCGAAAGCGCGTCGCGATCTTCGCAAATCTCGTCGCCATACTTGATTCTGAATCCACAAGCGAGTGGAACAAAGTCCACGAGCTTTTCGACAAACGTCGCGTCGCGTTTTGCAAACGTATCGAGAACTTCATCGTCACAGAAGCACGAAGCGCTATCCATATCTGAGACGGCCAAACAGCACCCCGGGAAACTTGCTGGATTCGGGTTTCCATTTCCAACGTCGCAGAGCTGATCTACGCGGTTGACTCGTCTTCTACACGCGACGAGAATATCCGCGGCATCTGAAGTTGGGACGAGTGCAATAACTCTCACAAATCTAGTCGCGGTAACTTCGCACCCACTCGAGTCGACAATTCGATACGACACCGGGTATACACCGGGCGTTGATGTATCGACAGCTGAGTTGTCAATATCAATCTGCGAGGTGATATCGCCGTCTTCTTCGTCGAACGCAGTCGCACCTTGCTCGACGTATACGCCAGAAAGCAATAGTTCATTTTGCGTAGCGGCAGAACCGCCGAGAACCGTGAGTGAAGGGCACACGTTCGGCGGTGGAGGGAAGGGAGAAGGAGGCGGCGGTGATGGACTCGGAGGAGGAGGGAAGGGACTCGGGGGAGGCGGTGATGGACTTGGTGGAGGTGGAAATGGACTCGGGGGAGGCGGCGATGGTTCAGCTGGCACCGGAGGTGGCGGCAAAGGCACTTCCGGAGGCGGAGGAAACGGTGGTGGCGGTGAAGGTGGCGGCGGTGATGGTGAAACCGGAATCGGAGGTGGAGGTGGTGACGGTGAAATTGGCGGAGGAGAAAATGGAGGTGGTGATGGTGCAAACGGAGGAGACGGCGACGGAGGAGGAGGGGGTGGAGGAGGAGATTCGAGCACCACGGGAGGCGGCGGCGAGCTTGGCACAGCTGGAGCTTGCGGGGGAGGAGATTCAGGAGGAGGAGGAGGAGGAGATTCGAGCACCACGGGAGGCGATGGTACAATCACTTCGACTGGTGCTTGCGGGGGAGGAGATTCAGGAGGAGGAGGAGGAGGAAGAAGAAGAAGCTCTTCGTAATCGTCCGGAAATTCGTCGAGCGGTGCCGGCGGTGGAGATAACGGTGGTGGCGCAAGGGGTGGAGGACTTGGCGGCGGCGGCATCGGTGAAGAGGGAGAAGGAGGAGGCGAGGCCACAAGAACAACTTCCACGGGCGCTTCCGGTGAGAGCGGTGGTGGAGGTTGTGGACTCGAGGGAGGCGATGGTACAATCACTTCGACTGGTGCTTGCGGTGAAACTGGTAGTGGCGGTGGCAGAAAAGGAGGAGGAGGCGGTGGCGGCGGCGACGCTTCGACAACTTCAACCGCGGGCGATTGTGGCAACGGCGGCGGCGGTAAAGGAGTAGACGGAGCAGATGGAGGAGGTGATATTTCAACCACGACCGGCGGTGCTTCTTCGACGCACTCTTCTGTTGTTGTAAGGATGCGTAAATCCGTTCCACACAAAAATGGTCCAACTAATCGAATCGTCTCGATTTTAGACGCACCCAATATGTTTTTAACATCCGCGTCGCAAAAGCACCGATCGTTGTTTGCCGTCTGTATCAAACTACAACACGTCTGCGAAATCGTGCTTTGCTGACCGTTTTCCACAAACAGCGCGCTACAATCCGTATTAATTGACTCTGTGAGGAGGACGCACGGAGAGCGAGGAATTGGTGGAGGAGCGAATGGTGGAGGAGGAGAAGGCTGCTGCGGCGCCAACGGAGACGGAGGAATCGGTGGAAACGGCGATGGTGGGGGCGACGCTGGGGCAAAGGGTGGAGGACTGGGACTGAGCGGCGGTGGTGGATTTGGAATAGGTGGAGGTGGTTGTGGATACACCGGAGGTGCCATTGGTGGTGGGGGGTTCGGCATCGGCGGCGGTGGATTGGGAGCAGCCGGTTGAAGAGGTGGCGGCGAAGCGACGACTAAAACCGGTGAAGGCGGCGGTGGCGACGGAGATGTAGGAGGAGGTGACGCGATCACCAACGGAGGCGGTGGCATCGGAATTAGAGGTGGAGAAGATGGCGGTGGTGGAGACTCAACCGAAACAACTGCAAACGGTGCGCGCGGCGGCGGCGGCGACACAGAAGGAGGCGGGGGAGAAATTTCAACCGTAATCACTTCTTCCACGGGCACACATTTCTCTCCGATCAAAAGTGGCTCCGTCAAATCGCACACGGCTTCGGCAACCAACAGCACATCTTCTCGATCACCGAGTTCTGCTAAAGCGTCGTTTTCACAGAAACAGCGATCTACGTTCGACGCTTCCAACAACTGGCAGCACTTGGTCGTATCGCCAGATCTGGCTTCTGGTTCCGCGAGCAAAGGCGTGCACGCATCTCTTAGCGCGTTCGTCTTGGAGACGCACGATTTTGGAATCTCAAATGGCCCGATTGGTCTCGGAGAAACTCTCCCGGATGCCCAAGGAACGCCCTCGCCGCGTTCCCAAGCCGGGAATAATTCCGAGACTAAAAATTCAGCCGGAGCTTTCTTTAGCCAACATTCGCCGAAACCGTAATTAAAATAGGCGTTGGAGCAACCATCTTCGTTTTCACAGAAAACATAAACATTGCAATCAGATCTTTTCTTGCACTCGATGCAGCACGATTCCACGGAGTCTACGATCAAATCAGTACCAACGTTGAGAGGATCACCTTTGTAATTCGCGCGTTGCTCGATCTCGCAGCTTTCACTGGTCGGTTCGGGCAACTCGCCAACATCAATTCGGGAAGTGACGATACCAGAGGTCCAGTTAACGTTCGGGCCTCTCGCGTATGCGGCAGGAGACTCCAACGACGCGTCCGCGATATTTAAAGGAAACGTTTTCAAAGTGCACGTGCGATAGGGGTATTCATCGCATCCTCCTTCTGAATCGCAAAATACCCAAAGCTCGCAGTCTGCGTTTGCCAAACACGCCGCACAACACGCTCCAGCATTCACCGCAAGGTCTACAGTCACATTTGCGATGACGTCTCCGATGTAGTTGGCGTTTATCTCTGCGTTACAAGGTGGGAACTTCACGTCGCTCGTATCTCTCGCGATCGGTTCAACAATTTTATCGAGCAAAATTCCAGATGTGTAGGTGACGTCCTCGCCTCGAGATCCCGGAATCTCAGTATCGACGCTTGCAGAAATTATTGCCTGGTCCAAGACCTTCAAAGTACATTGTGAATAAGATGACACGTATTCATTCAGACCACAACCACCAGCTTCGTCTGTGCAGTACGTCCAGACGTTGCAGTTGGGATTTTCTTGGCACGCTACGCAGCAAGCGTCTGCGGAAGAGGCGAGAAAGACACCTTCGGTAATATCCTCGCCGTTGTAGTTTGCGTTCTCTTCGGCATTGCACGCGCGAATCGGAGGTGCGAGCTCCGCATCGCCTTCACAGTACAGCGAAGAAGAAGAAGAAGGAGACAAAGTAGGAGAAGAAGGTACTGTTTCAGTTGTCGTTTCAGTTGTTGTTGTTGTCGTCGTCGTCTCATACCTAGCCCAGACGTTGTCGTTACCGCCGACGATGAAACAACCGGGACACAACTTGACGTTCTCGTTCAAGAGAACTCGAAGCTTTGACCCATCGAGTGAGACTTCAAACCTCGCGTCTTCGCACGAAAAATTTGCGATCTGCTCTCGCATATCGAGCATTTCTGGAGGTGTCGCGATTGCTAAACCTTCGCACGTAATTGACGTGGCGGTAGTAGAAACGTCTTCACCTTCTTCGATTAAATCGATTTCGAGCACTAAATCGGTGAGATCTAACGTGAGACACGTTCTTTGCCCGAGTACTCCAGATACTAACGATGATGAAGCGTCAACAGTAGTCAATCGTCGCGGTTTCACCGTCGTAAACGCAACGTCTACGAGTGACGGACACGCGTTTAAATCCAAACCGACGTTTGGGTTCCAGCCAAAAATCATGTTCGGACTCACAACCGCGACGGAGGAGGATAGCGTGTTCATCGCTTCGACGTCGCAAAC
>Ga0255753_1001889_pt1 | contig 24004 bp, 16 predicted proteins | sample 041ome_10_FD_179953 | JGI IMG/M metagenome (GOLD analysis project Ga0255753, IMG submission 179953) | Coastal salt marsh microbial communities from the Groves Creek Marsh, Skidaway Island, Georgia - 041412US metaG (version 2) | ecosystem: Environmental > Aquatic > Marine > Intertidal zone > Salt... | reverse complement strand
ACGCGCGATGAAAGCTCGTGCGTCCGTCGTCGTCGCGACGCGTCATCGCGCGCTCGAGCGCGTCGTCGTCGAGCGCGGCGAACCACGCGGCGTCGCCCGCGCTCGCGCGCTCGAGCGCGTCCATCGTCGGTTGCCGTGTGCCGGTCGCGGGCCGTTTTTGATCGCTAATGATGCCTTCCCGGACTGTTTGCCCGCGCGGACCGTCACGCATTCGAGACTTGTTCACAACACGGAAAGCGCCGCGGACGATTTCGAGCCGTTCGTTCGCCCGTCGCCGCACCGCGCGACGCGCGACGACGGCGACGCTTCGAGCCGACGCGCGGCGCGGCGACGACGGCGACGATGACGCCGCGCGTCGCGACGACGGCGACGACGCGTCCGACGCCGCGCGCGACGCGAGACGAGAGACGCGCGCGGCATTCCGGACGACGCGCGGCGGCTGCGGCGCAAGATGGACGACGAAGCGACGCGATGGGACGCGCGATGACGACGCGGGGAGGCGAACGAACGACGCGAGGACGATCGACGTCGTACGATGAAGCGATGACGACGCGGGAGTCGGGAGAGACGCGACCGAGACGCGCGGAGACGACGATGGAGGGCGAGGGGGGGTGCGCGGCGACGGCGACGCGGACGACGAACGCGCAGGGCGTGCACACGGTGTCGATCGCGCTGAAGACGCTGCCGAAGGGAGTGGCGAACGCGAGGGAGGTGACGTTTCATTGGGGGGTGATGCGGGAAAAGACGGGGAAGACGTGGCAGGTGTTGCCGAGCGAGTTGCACCCGCCGAACACCGAATATTACAAGGGCGACAAGGCGATGCGGAGCGCGTTTCCGGTGTGGGGACCGGTGAACTTAGTGCTCGATCCGCAGGCGAAGAGCGTCGCGTTCGCGCTGTACGTCGAAAAGACTGGAGAGTGGATCAACGCGGTCGGGGGTGGGAATTTCGAGATCGACCTCGCGGCGGAGACGCCGTCGACGGCGGTCGAGGCGGCGGCGAGCGCCGTCGAAGCGCCCGCGCCGACGCCGAAGGAGGAAATCCTGAAGACGGCGCCGAAGGTGACTGTGAAGGCGACGGCGACAGAGATGACGAGTGCACTCACCGATCCCATCGAGCTTCTCATCGCGGACATGGCTCGTGTGGAATGGGAAGCCGTCGGACGTCCGGGCCTCGACGCCCAGACTCGGGACGACATGCTCAGGCGCGCGGCGGATCAAATCAAAAGTAAGCTCGCCGAGGGTATGAGTTTTGAGCAAATCGCGGCCGGTGAAGCTAGCGTGAAGAGTGTTCCCAAGGTTGTCGCGACTGAAGCGCCCAAGGTGGTTGCGAAGACGATTGAGACGCCAATCGCGACGAAGAAGTTTTCCCTCGAGGATTTCCAGGCTGTCGCGCAGGACAGAGCGACCGACGACACGAACGTCAAGTGGAATAAACTGTACGAAGAAGGTGGTACGACGATATTCGTGGAGGCGCGAGAAGTGAATGGTAGTGGGATCCAATTACACGTCTTGACGGACTCCAAAGACGATCTTATCATTCATTGGGGCGCGACGACGACGACGGATGGCTCATGGAAACCGCCGCCGCGCGGTTTCAGCACTCAACCCTCTCGTTCATGGGCTTCCTCGGGCAGCAGTTGGGAGACTGAGCTCGAACGCATCAGTCCCAATCTTCGAGCGGTGACTTTGGATGTGCCGTTGGATGTAAAAGCGCGCGAGGGCATCATCTTTGTGCTACGAACAACGTCAAACAAATGGATCAAGAATGGTCGAGACGACTTTTTTGCCTCCCTCGAGGGTTCGTTTCTCGAGCGTCCGGCTAAGACGGAGAAAAAGTCGGAGCGTCGCAAAGATTCCCAACAAGATCGATCGCGTAAAGAGAGCCGTAGCGAACCAGTCGTCGTCAAAGTCGCGAAGAAGGAGAAGCCTGCGCCAATCAAGCGAGACCGCTGGGACGTCGACGACATCGCGCTCGATCAGGGCGTATTCCAAAACTTGGGCGGTTTTGTCGCGCAGGATATGGTTGACAGGATTTGTGGCGAAGAATCGGGTGCAACACGATCTTTGATGCATCGATACAACGCTGGCGCAGACATGTTGGGCGCAATGCACGGCGCGGGCGAACCCGGACTCACCGCCCTCTTCTGTTGGTTCCGCTTCATGGCGTTGAGACAGTTGGTCTGGAATAACGATTACAACATCAAGCCACGAGAAATTAGTGCAGCGCAGGCGAGAATGACAGAGGGTCTGAGTGCGATTTACAGACAAGATCCTGAGTACAGAGACATCGTGCGTCTCATCATGGCTACGATTGGCAGAGGTGGCGACGGAGACGTCGGTCAGCGCATTCGAGACGAGATTCTTGCCGTTCAGCAAAAGAACAACTGCAAGGGTGGAATGATGGAAGAGTGGCATCAAAAGTTGCACAACAACACGTCGCCGGACGATGTTCCTATTTGTGAGGCGTTGCTCAAATTTATTGCGGCAGATTGCGACATCAGCGTTTATTGGGCGCACCTTCACGCCAACGGCATTGACGCCGCGCGGATGAAAGCTTACGACCGCCAAATTTGTAGCGAACCCAGCTTCTCTCGAGATCAATACGAAGGTTTGACGGCTGATTTGACCGAGTATCTTCGCACGCTGAAGGCGGTGCACTCTGGTGCTGATCTTGATTCAGCCGCAGAGGCGTGCCTCGGTTACCACCAAGATGCGTGCAAAGGTAAGGAGATCAATATTCCTCCGATTCGTGAAGTTGCGAGCGAACGTCTGGAAGAGCTCTTATGCGCAGCGCGAGAGTTACGTTCTGAAGATCCTTTGCTCGCGCTCGAAGCGATGATTGAGGCGAGAAGATACCTTTGGACGTGGACTCGTCCCGGCGGAAAATCAAACGATCGCATCAAGGATGTCATTTATCTCGATCTTGCGTTAGAAGGTGCGGCGCGTTCGGTCATCGAAGGATCTCTTGAATCTTTGCCTACTCGAGCTCCTTACGAAGTTTTGAGAATCATGAGCCTCGTCCTCGAGAATCTTTGCATGTCTGCAAGCGGCAACCACGAGTTGCGCATTTGCCTGAAAGAGTGGCAAAACGTGCTTGAAGCAGCGAGACGCCAAGGAGATTGGGCTTTGCAGGCAAAAGCGGTGTGCGATCGACTGCAAAACTCGCTTGGCGAAATTTCTCAGCGCTATATTGACGCGCTTCAGCCGACGGCACAGAGCATGGGAAACAAGCTCGGTGTGGATGGACACGTGCTCGACCTGTTCTCGGAAGAAATCATCCGTGGAACTGCAGCGGCGCCACTTTCTCAAATGCTCAGAGTTCTCGACCCAGTTATTCGTAATGTTGCGAACATGGGCAGCTGGCAAATCGTCAGTAACGCCGAGTGTAGTGGCGTGATTGTTTCGGTCGCATCCCTCGCCGATGTGCAAAATGTCAAGTATTCTCAACCGACTGTCATTATTGCCGACCGCGTTGGTGGCGAAGAGGACATTCCGGTTGGCGTGGTCGCGATCGTTACTCCTGATATGCCAGATGTGCTGTCTCACTGCGCCGTTCGCGCCCGTAACGAAAAGGTTCTTTTCGCTACTTTGTTTGACGTGAATGTTCTAGAACAGATGAAAGCCATGACCGGGAAATCCGTGCAACTCAAGCCGTCTGCGCAGGGCGACGATTTGCAATTCGATGTTGTCGACGGCATCATCGGTACCGACGCGGAGGTCATAGCAACATCGTCGAGCGATTCCGTTTCGAGTGACATATCGATCATCAAACGTCCGTTTCAAGGAAAGTTTGTCGCCACGTCATCAGAGTTTACCCCAGAGCTTGTCGGCGGCAAATCTCGAAACTTGCAACTCCTTCGCGGTCGAGTCTCAAACCTCATAAAGTTACCGCCGTCCGTTGCGATGCCTTTTGGTACGTTCGATGCAGTTCTTGATGTCCCTGAGAATGCAGGCGCAAAGAGACAAATTGCAGAGTTAGTCAAACAACTTGAAGCGTACGACTCCACAGACGGCGTTGGCTTCAAAGCACTCATTGCGGAAGTCAAGGCATGTATCGCCACTTTAAAACCGACGGCCGACCTGTCGAAAAGTTTGAAAGTCGCCTTCGAAGCCGAATCACTCGGTTGGCCGGGAGATCTCGTGACGAGCGCTCAAGGTCAAAAGGCATGGAAGACGATTCTTGGCGTATGGGCAAGCAAGTACAACGAGCGAGCCGTTTTGAGTTGCAAAAAGGCAGGGCTGAATCACGCCGATTTGTCCATGGCTGTGCTTTGTCAGCCCGTCGTTCGTGCGCGATACGCATTCGTACTGCACACAGTGAATCCACAAAACAACGACAAGAGCGAAATTTACGGTGAGCTTGTGTGTGGTCTGGGCGAAGCGCTCGTCGGTAACTTTTCTGGTCGAGCATTGTCATTCAAGACATCCAAGAGCAATTTGGATAATCCGACCGTCGTCGGGTTCCCTTCGAAGTCAAAAGGACTTTTCATGGAGCAAGATTCACTTATTTTCCGATCCGATAGTAACGGCGAAGACCTGGAAGGGTTCGCCGGTGCGGGCTTGTACGATAGCATCACCATGGAGGAGGCAACGTTGAAAAACGTCGACTACTCCACCGACAGCCTCATTACGGACGAAACCAAGCGACAAAAGCTTTTAGCGACCATCTCCAAGGTTGCACTAGAGATTGAGACACTTTGTGGGTCTCCTCAAGACATTGAGGGCGCGATATCTGAAGATGGGCAGCTCTACATCGTTCAAACGCGACCTCAAGTGTAGATGCCCGCGCGCGCGGGCACCCATCAAGTATACATCTGCAACGCGCTTCAATTAGTAGTTATTGTAAACTTAACGCACGCTAATGATAACGTGAAAGTGAGTCCGAATTTTATTTGACAAAACCGCTATCGAACCGTGATGTACGTACAGTAAATGGAGTGTTGTTATAAGCGCAAGATGCGAGTTTTAAGGCGACCGAGTTACGTGTCAAATCACGCGACGGTTCCAATCTTCGCGTCTGGAGAGAGATATTTCTTCAAGACGTTCGGAGGGTGGAGCATGTTGAACTCTTCAGTGGCATCCTTTCCGGCGAAGAGCATGATCGCTTTCTTTCCACCTGGATGATCGGGCAAGAAAGTCGTGAGATCGTAAACGGCGCCCTCGATGATGACCCAGAGGTCGCCCTCGGAGTTGTGCTTCGCGATTTCATCCATGGTGATAGCGCGAGCACCGCCACCGCTAGACACTGGCGCGGCGGACGCCGTGCTCATGGATGGGTTGATCTTGTCGTTCAAGTTAGCGACGCGATTAAGAGCGACGGATTGACCAGATCTAAGCGCCTTGATAGCCGTCGCCATGAGGTGTCGAGAAACTGAGGCACCCGCGACGCGACCAAAGACGACGCAATCCAACAGAGAGTTACCACCGAGTCGGTTTCGGCCGTGAATACCCCCAACGACCTCGCCCGCACCGTATAAACCAGGAATCGGTCCTGACGACCCGACGATTTGCGAATCAGTGTTGATGGCGAGTCCACCCATGGTGTAGTGCACGACGGTGCACACGATGGCGGAGTGAAAGAAATCATTCATTTCGAACGGAGCGTTGGTGAAAAACTTTTTACCGAACGGACACTTCTTCGTTCGAGCGGCTTCGTTGTACTTGGCAAAGGTGTCGGCGAGCTTTTGTGGACTGATGCCCATTTCTTTTGCAACTTCGGCACCCGTATCGTGACGCTTCATGATGCCTCGCCCGACGTAATGCTTGCAGTGCCATTCGATCTCCTTTGAAGCCTTGCCGTTCAGAATCAAACGGAAAGGCCCTTTGTTTCTGTTCATTTCACCACTGACGTAGTCTCGTCGACCGAGCTCATCGGCGAATCTGTTCCCGTCTGCGTCCAGGAGGATGCCTCCGACGCCTCGAAGCGCCTCGGCGGCTAAGAACTTCACCTTGGAATCTGGCTCTGAAGGGTTGACTAATCCGGTAGGATGCACTTGCACAGACTCCATATCGATCGTATCCGCTCCGACGGCCAAGGCCATCTTGATTCCATCCCCCGTGCAGTGGTCACCGTTCGTCGTCGGCAGCGCCTGCAAGTCGGGTCGGTACTTTTTCAACAACGAGTCTGACTGGTAATCCGCACCGAAACCACCGGTAGCGATGACGACTGGACCGTACTCTTGATGTAAAGCGCCACCCTTCTCGTATTCCACCCCGATCACGGTACCACTTCCGTCCTTTAGCAACCGCTTTGCCTCGGCTTTGGTCACGATTCGCGCAATTTCCCCGTTCGTCTCCTCCATAATCTTCTCCAACCCCTCCATCAGGGCGTACGTGATCGTGAACCCTGGGAACCGCTCTTTGCCTCGATGCGTTCGCGGGAACGAGTGCCCACCGAGCTGCGCGACGAGGGACAAGTCAAGGTTAAACTTTTCCATCAACCAATCCACGCTCGAACCGCTTCCTTGCGCCAGCACCTTGGCGAGCGGCACCGTGTGTGCCGGCGCTTCGGTGTGCCCGACGCCCGCCGCGCCCTTGATGATATCATCTTCAAACTTATCAGCGCTGTCGGGAATGTTCAACCGCGCCTGCGTCTTCGTCAACGCTCCGTTAATCCCACTCGTCGCCTTCGTGCTGTTCCCGCCCAGGAAGGAACATTTGTCGAGCAACACGACGCGCGCGCCGTGTTCGATGACGGTGTGCGCCGCGGACAGGCCCGCGAGACCACCGCCGATGACGATGACTTGATCAGCCATGTCGACGGCGAGTTTGACGACGCACGACGACGCGTTATGACGACGAACACGCGCCGCAATCCGATCGCGATTATTTTTAACGACCTCGCGATGGGACGTCGGTCGAGGTTCGCGAACCGCGCTCGGCACCGGGACGAGATTTTAGAGACTGTGCTCGACAAACGACGCGATGAAGTCGTCGAGGGGGGAGAGAGTGGAGCGAAAACGACGCGATGACAACACAAAAATAGTATAATGTTACATCACGCCGCGAGCTCTGTCGCGAGCGCGCTCAAGAGGACGTCGCACGCGTCTTTGGACGTCGTCGGCGCGCACATGAGGTAGACGACGTTACCCAGAGGACGCGCTTGGATGGAGTGGGGACGAAGACGCATGACGACGTCTCGAGCGGCGTTGGAGCTATAACCACCTTCACCTTCGACCTCGAGCTCGACGGCGAGGACACAACCCTGACCGATGACTCGGCGAACGTTGCTCAAAGTGGAAATTTTCTTCAACGCGTCCTCGTCCCAGAGCTCGCGAAGCACCGACGTAGGCTCGCCCGTACTCGAAGACTTTGAGACGATCACGTTGCGATTTTTCGCGGGGTCTTTGTACATAGAAAGCGCTTTCGCCGCCACGGCGCATCCCATGGGGTATGCCGTGTACGAGTGCCCGTGTAACAAGCCCTGGGCTTTTCCAGGGCCGTAAAAAGCGTCGAAGACATCCGCCGTCGCGAGCGTGGCTGACATGGGAATGAGCCCACCAGTGAGAAGTTTTGCGTAGCACGAAATATCGGGTTTTTCGCCTATGATTTCCCACGCACCTTCCGTGCCTAATCGCCAAATGCCAGCAAATACCTCGTCCAAGACGACTGGAATCTTTCGCTCGCGGCACGACTTCATGAGAATGTTTTGAAACAACGGATCAATCAAAACCATCCCACCTGCACCGTGAAGCACGGGTTCCATGATTAAAGCCCCGACGTGACCCATGTTATTATCCTTGGCGTCTTTCGCGGCGCGTTCCAAGACTTTGTCGATCGCAATTTTGTATTCTTTTGCGAGCGGGCTGTCGAGACGCGCAGCGATGTTGAAAGCCGCCTCCTTGCTAGTCCAACTGGTGTTCTCATCCACATCTTTGCCTTCGCGGAAGAGTCGATCGCCGTCGTTCAATAATCCATCACGCGGCAACGCCACGTTCCAACGTCCTTCTCTGATCGCTAAACTCGGAGGCTGAAGGAACAGTCCGCGAGGTTGGTACCAGGGCGTTTGCATTGGACCCGTAAAAACGCTCGGTGATTGCATATCCATCGCACCGAGAGTATCACCGTGATACGAACCATCCAATGCTATTATTCGCAGCGGAGGTAAGTCATCGGCTCCTTTGTTGACGAGATCTTTCGCTCTCTGATTGCCGTCTTTAGACACAAAGCCTGCGTCGACGTAAAACTTGCGAAAAGCCATTTTCAACCCAACCTCTGTCGCAGTCGATCCGTTGTCGGAATAAAATGCTCTAGCTGCCCAACCTTTCCCAGGTCCTTCTAATAATGCCGTCGTCGCGTCCACGGCGGGCTGGTGCACGTTTTCTGGAAACATTGCGTGCCCGAATCGTCCCGCCGCATGCGTCGCGGTGCGAACCAACTCTTGCTGCAATTCTGGACTCAAACCTTGCGTCCACCAACTCGCTGAACCATCAAAGCGAAGTACTATGGAACCATCTTTCGATGAGTGCGTGTTTTGGGCGTAGATTGCGAAATCTTCACCATATCTCCCATCGATCACCGTGACGGCGTCGCGCTCCACCATCGCGTGCTGCGTAAACGGCCACCAAATCTTCGTCAAAGCCTCGTCTGGAAGACTTTGCAGAGTTTTGATGCGATCGTCGTGCCATTTTGTGATGTATTTCAGTAAATCGTCGAACGTGTGCTTTGAGTCTTCGAGCCAAGCGTCCGCTTGTCCTTCTGGGGGCAGAGGCGGAAGCGCCCAGACGCGGGTTTCGCTCGGCAAAATCTTTGCCATGGCTTTGTGATTGGCCAAACCATCATCGTCCGCCATGACGATGGCGACGATGTCGTACCCTCTCGCGTGCAGTGATTCGTACGCGGCCGTGGTGGCAGATATCCCGCCCAAACGCCCGTCACCCACGAGTATGGCTGGCAATCGTAGCCCGCGCAAAAGCTCGCATTGCAGCGTTCCCGACGGCCCCGGACTCGCCACCCCTCCCGCGGTTTCGACGAGCGCCAACGCTCGCTGCTGCCCCGATTCGTTCGCTCGCATTTTTTCCGCGAATTCTCTCAAATATCTCGACGTCGCTCGCACGATGTCATCGTCTAAAACGCCTCTCCCCTCCTCCGCCGCGCTCACGTGCGGCCCCGCGGCGCGTCGCCACGCAAACTCGGTGTGCGCCCACGCCCCTCGATCGCCCTCTAATCCTTTCCTCGCCGTTTCTCCCGCCGCCACCGCCGCGTGTTCGCCCATGCTCTCCACGCCACCGCTCACGCGCGCCACGAACGCGGCGTCTGAATCTTCTGGGAATCCCGTCTGCACGGGTTTCACGAAGAGCGTCCCCGCCTCCGCGCTCCGCGCCGCGCGCGCCAGTCCTCCCGACACCAGCGTCTTCCCGACCGCGGTGTTCGCCCCCCACACCGCGAACGCGGCGCACGTCAGTTCGACGTCCCGCGCCGCCCGCGTCGCCAGCGCGCGGCGTCCCGCGTCCCGCTCGACCCGTCGCTCGCGCGCGCGCGGTAACCGCCGCGCCGTCGTCGTCGTCGTCGTCGTCGCGCCCGTCGTCGCGCCCGTCGTCGCGCCCGCGCATCGTCGCGCGAGCGCGCGCATCGCGTCGCGTCGTCCGCCTCGCATCGCCCTCGACCGCGCCGACGTCGCGATGTGACCGCGGAGCGACGAATGGATGCGTGGATGGATGGATGCACAGACGGCGCGATTGGGATTCGGGGCCGATCGATCGACACTCGCGCGCGTCGTTCGCTCCGATGCGCGCCGACGACGAGGACGATGCGATGGCGTCGATGACGCCCGACGACGGCGCGGTGACGCGGTGCGCGACGTCGATCGCGACGACGAAGACGCTCGATCGCGACGCGCTCGGCGAGGCGCTCGAGGCGCGCGACGCGATGCGCGTGACGAAGATACTGCACGCCATGGAGCGCACGGAGGGGTTCGAGTGCGCGGCGGAGGTGCGCGCGATGGTGGAAATATTCGCGCACGGCACGCTGCGCGAATATCGCGCGCGAGCGGCAAACGAAAAGTTGCCGACGCTGACGACGCGCGAGGAGGCGAAACTGAAGCGACTGTCGACGTGCGCGCTGTGCGCGGAGGGAGGGACGATCGCGTACGAACGATTGATGCGAGAGCTGGAGTTCACGAGCGAACGCGCGATGGAAAAGTTCATCGTCGACGAGTGCCTGGGAGAAATCGTGTGGGGAAGGCTCGATCCGAAAAATAAAGTTTTACGGGTTCGACGCGCGAAGGCGAGAGACGCGCGAGCGAGCGCGCTCGACGGCGTCATCGCGGACGTCTCGCGGTGGCACGCGATAACGGAAACGATGTTGGCGAGTTTGAATGAACAAATTGCGTACGTGTCGAGTGAAAAAGCGGAATCACTGGCGCGCGAGGACGAGCTCAACGCCGCGATAGAGGAGACGAAGAAACAACTCAAAGCCGCCGAGCCGGACGTCGCCGAGCGCGTCGACGAGGACGAGGACATGGACGAGGACGGTCCGAGCACGGGCGTGAAACGAAGACGATAGCTACGTCACGATTAGATGCGGCGCGATGATGTGTAATTTTAGTTGAATGCGCGTTTAGGAATTTGGTTTGAGCAGGCGTTGCTTCGTTCAATTACACAGTCTCGCTATTTGCTAAGAACGTGAACGAAAGCCAGTAAGCGTGAGCCGCTTACATCATGCCGGTGCCCACGGAACCGACCGACCAAACGCGAATGACGTTATCGGTGTAGCCCGTGTAGAGGGTGGAACCGTCCGCCGACCATTGGAGGGAGGTGCAGTACGGTTGTTGGGACTTCTTGCCAACCGGCGGGAACTCCGGGCGGAGCTCGTCGACGATGGACTTGGATTCGAGGTCCCAAATCTTGACGCAGGACTCGGTCGCCGCGCACAACCAGTAGCGGTTGGGGGAGAAGCACAAGCCGTAAATGATGTCACCCGCATCGAGGGAGTACAATCGCTTGCCCTCGCCGAGATCCCAAAGCATGGCGACGCCATCCTTGCCGCCGGAGGCGCACAAGGAACCGTCCGGAGAGACGGTGACGGCGTTGATGTAGCCGGTGTGACCAACAAGGTTGGTGCGAATCTTGCAGTTGGTGAGGTTCCAGACCTTCACGAGCTTATCCCAGCCCCCAGACACGATGATCGGGTTGGAGGTGACCGGGGAGAAGCGCACGCACGACACCCACTCGGAGTGCGCGTCGGCGTCTTGAATCGTGTACTTGCACTCGCCGAGCGTGTTCCACAACTTGATCGTCTTATCCCGGGAGCCGGAGACGATTTGGCGGTTGTCCACGGAGAAAGCCACCGAAAGGACATCCTTGGTGTGTCCGACAAAGCGTCGGGTGGTGGTACCGGTGTTAAGGTCCCACAATCGAAGGGTGCCGTCCCAAGACCCCGAGAGCGCGAATTGCCCGTCCGAGGAGATGACGACGTCTTGCACGAAGTGCGAGTGTCCGTGAAGCGATCGGCGCGGGTAACCGTAGTTCTCTTCCTCGCGCGTCAGGTTCCAAAGGATCACCGTCTTGTCTCGCGAGGACGACAAGAGAATGTCAGAGTTATCCAACGGAGTCGCGATGGACGTGACCCAGTTTTCGTGCCTGCGCGGAAATGAAAAAAACGTGTGGGTTAGTGTCGTCGTTCGAAGTCGTGATCGAGCTCGTCGAGCTCGAGTCCGTTTCGCGTGAACGGTCACGCGCTCGAGACGACGCGCGTTCGACGCGTGAAATAATCATCGCACGAACGCGTCGCCGTCGTCGCGCGTCCCATCGCCGCGCGCCGCCGCCGCGAGCGTCAACGTCCGCCTCGTTCGATGGCGCAGACCCTATTCCACGAACGATCGGTTCGCCGCGCGTTCGCCGTCGACGCGACGCGACGCGCGCTCGGATCATCGATTCGCACGACGCACCCCTTGAGCACGCCTCTGAGCTGCATTTGAGTCGCCATGTCGCGCGTCGAACGCGTCGCGTAGAGGCGGACGTCGTCGCGCGCGCCATCCACCCGGTCGCGCGCGCGGGTGATTGTGATGGTCCGTGTGTTTGCACCGCGGGCGGTCTCACGACGTCCCGACGCGCGCGGTCGTTTCAAACCGCGACGACGACGACGACGACGACGACGACGACGACGACGACGACGACGACGACGGGCGCGAGTCGCGCGTGAACGCACGCGAGTGAGCGCGCGCACGACCGTCGAGGACGCGCGCGACGGGAACGCGGACGCGGAGGTAACGCGACGCATCGGCATCGGCGTTCGGCATCGCATTCGGCGCCATGGCGAGCGCGCTCGTGCCGAAACGGCGACGGGTGGCGACGGAAAACGCGATGACGAAGCTGAGTGGGAACGGGGAGTCGTGCGCACTGTTTAACTGTAACTATTGCCAAAAGGACATCTCGAACGTGGTGCGCATACGGTGCGCGGAGTGCGCAAACGTGGATCTGTGCACGGAGTGCTTCGCGGTCGGCGTGGAGCCGCACCCGCACAAGGCGTATCATCAGTATCACGTCATCGACAACATGTCGTTTCCGCTGTTCACGCGAGATTGGGGGGCTGACGAAGAGTTGTTATTGCTGGAGGCAGTGGAGATGTTCGGGTTGGGGAACTGGACCGAGGTGAGCGAACACGTCGGGACGAAGACGCGCGCGCAGTGTCACGCGCACTATTTTGAAGTCTACGTCAAGTCTCCTTGCGCGCCGTTACCGGATATGTCGAAGATTTTAGGAAAAGGCGTCGCGCGTATGACATCAGACGAGCTCAAAGCGGAGGCGGAGCAAAAGGCGAACGAAAATAAGGATGTGGAGGAGGAGGAGAAGCTTCTCGAATCGCTTGCTAACCCGAACGCAGTGAAGACGGAGGGCAACGTGCAGGAACTCACAGGTTACAACATCAAGCGCAATGAGTTCGATCCCGAATACGACATGGATGCCGAACTTCCCCTGGCGGAGATGGAATTTCGCGAAAACGACACCGAAGAAGACGTCCAGATGAAGCTGCGAATGATTGAAATCTACAACAGCCGGCTTCAAGAACGAGCGAGAAGAAAACAATTCATTCTCGAACGCAATCTGCTGAACGTGAAAAAGCAACAAAACGTGGAAAAGAAGCGTTCACAATACGAGCGCGACTTACACGGCACCATGCGTATATTTGCACGCTTTCTCACGAGTACCGAGTACGACGTCTTGCTCGAGGGTCTCGCCGCGGAGCACCGAATCCGAACCCGCATCACCGAACTGAAAGAGTACAGACGCAATGGTATTCATACCATCGCAGAGGGCGAGGATTACGATTTGGAGAAGCGTCGTCGTGAGACGGAGTTCGCTCGTCTACACGCGATCGAGCATCCAACTAGCAAGAACATAGCCAGAGCGAACAAGTTCATCGTGCGAGATGCCACACAAATCAATGAGCAGTTGACTCGCATGAACGACGAAGACAAGACGGTATCCGTGATCCCGACGCCTCGTACGTCGAGCTTAGGTCCTCGCCGTCGAATGTACTTGTCACTTGATCTCGCCGATCTTCCAGGCGTAGACCTTTTGAACGACGACGAAAAGGAGTTGTGCAGGAGCTGTCGCTTATTGCCTGTGCAGTATCTCTCGATGAAGGTGGAGTTGATGCGAGAGGGTCTCAAGTCCGAAAAGCCGCTCAACAGAAATCACGTTCGGAATATGTTCAAAGTAGACCCACTCAAGGCTATTCGTGTGTATGAGTTACTCCTACAGCACGGCTGGGTGTTGGAAGACGGCTTCGTGAACCCAGGTGAGGATGAAGACTCCGAACCTGCGCCGAAAAAGTCAGCCAGCGCAGACGAGGAGGAAGACGAGGAGGACGATGAAGTAGATTACGAAACCGACGATAACGACGAAGACGAGGACGAGGAAGACGACGAGGAAGAGGATAGCGAGGAAGACGATTAGCATGAGACGTTTTCTCCTCATTAGATTTTACAGTGCTGTAGTGACATATGACGGGAGTCATTTATTATTAATTTTTTCCCCAGCGTAGAAGCGATCGCCCCGTGCTGCCTGTCGTCTACTACGTGAATTTCACTCTGTTTTGAGGGTCCATGCTTTCTTTGATTCCACGATACACCAATCCAAGCGAACGGCCTGCGTTAGAGAGAGTAAGTCGATGCACAAAATAATTAATTTCAAACGCACCAATTAATGTCACCAGTAACCAAGAAGCCACCCGGCTGCAGTTGTTCAGTGCGCTTCTGAACAAGGGAAGGCTCACATCAGCGAGTTCTATTATCATAGAAACAGCTAAACGAAATCCCTTCACCTTTGCGAGCTCTGGCTGGCGACAAACGTGAATTTTCCTCGTCACGAGCTGTGTGAAAAATAATTAATTTCAGCGACAAATTAAAAAATTAATTCAAACGCGCCGTCGCGCGGAGATACGTACCTCGCCGTTTGCATTCATGCCCCACAATTTATGCCAATCTTCGTACATCGCGACCACGTCGTAATAATTGCGTGCAAGCCACGTGCGCAATGATGTTTCATTTCGAAATTTTTCCAACGAACGTGTGCTCTTCAAGCGAACGCTCAACGCGTCTCTGAACGGTGGAATGCGCACGACCGCTCCTGTGTCCTCCGTACGTGCGACTCCACCATTTACAGGCGCTTGTAGCCCGCTTTCACGCGCACACGTCACGTAAGCACACGCCACGGAGTCGGCAATATTTAATACCACGTCCTGCAAAACCGAAACGCACACCGAAGCCATAGGAGAATTGAAGAATTCCAGCACCGGTTCGACGTCTTGAGTGTTAATTTTCGTCGATTTCTCAACGACTTGAACGCTTTCGGAAATATTGTCCGTTCGATTGGAGTTCTGCGATGATTGAAATAATTCAGAATAATTAAATAAATATTTGTGAAGCTCAGCGAAAGTTAGACGTACCTTGGCCAAATACATCATCACTCCGGCATACAAAGCCATCTTACTTCCTTCAAGTATTTCTCCTGTGAAAAACGCGATCAGCTCGGTCGAAGACGAAAGCGAGATCATACGTACCGTTCTGCCAAATTTTTTCATCGGCCACGTCTCCGGCCACGCGAACCACCCGAGCGCACCGCTCCTTGGCGCCGATGTCAAGCGCCATCGAATTCATCCAATCATTCGCGGAGACCCTAGCCACTGTTTGAATGAGTTCACGCAAGCTTCCGTTGCTCTCTTCTATGTTCTCGAGCCCTTCTTTAAGCGCCAAGAGCACCACCCCTATGAGTTGTGCCCTGGCGCCGTCGTTGAGCGCCTGCAATTCAAGTTGCGGGGACGTGCCTTCTACCCCGCGTGAGTCCCACCAACCAATCGCTACGACGTCGCCTCCGACACCAGCTAACCCTTGACCCGCGGCGTGGAATATATCATCTCTTCCCGCGTCGGGCTTAAGCAAACTCTCCACGCGCGCCTGGGTGAGCTCTGCGGCTCGCGTTCTCGAGTTTGTCTTCGCGGCGTCTAACGACTCGTTTTCCCGCTCGATTTCGACAGTATCGTCGTGTCCAAGCAGTATTGGTAACGCCTTCGATGCCTACGAATGAAAATAAATCGGTCAGCCTCAATCTTCGTCGCGTTTGCGCTCGTTTGCTTCACCGAGAGCGTGCGGCGAGAGGCAACAAAACCACTCTTGACATCGCTCTGTCGGCGCGCACCGATCGATTTTAGGTCCGAATCTCGCGCTTGTCGATAACGTACCCTTTGAACGAACGTCTCCAACCCGTTTCTCGCCGCGTCGACGAGATCGACGCCGATTTGCGCCCGTCGAACCGTTTCTAACCTGCTCCCGCCGCGACGCCCACGCCATCCTCGGCGCGCCGTCGGTGCGCTCGCGAGCGATCGCGACGACGTCGAAACCGAGAGCATGTTCGTGTGGACGCTTTCGCAAATTTCGCCGCGCGCTGTGACGCGCGCGCGGTCTCGCGCTCTGGTTCGGCGCTTCAACGGTCGCCACGAACGTCGCTTCGTTCGCGCGCGCGGCGCGCGGGGGCCGACGCGGCGTTTATCGCGCGCGTACCGTGTTTGCAGATAGTTCTAAATTGTCTTTGAGTGCGTGATTTTTCGACGACGATTTCGTAGGGTTGCGCGCCCTCGAGACGCCCACGAAATCGCTCGACGCGCGTTCGTTTTGGCGTTCGTTCGTTCGAAATCGACTCGACGCGCGTCCACGTCGACCGCGCGCGTGATCGGCGGTGCGCCCGCAGACGGACGCGCGCGGCGCGCGTGCGGACGAATATCATGCACGTCACCAACGTCGGCGGTTCGTTAACCACCGCCGTGTGTCTGTCTCTCATCGCCTGGTCCGTGCGCGTCTTGCGAAGCGCCAAGCACAGAGATCGAGCGAGACAGCGAACGACGTCGAGCTCGCAACCGACGGTGAAATTGAACAAACAGACGTACGGGGTGCTGAGTGCGAAAGCGTTTTGGATGTTGGTTCAAACGAAACCGGTGAAATACTTGCTATTAGACGTCAGACCGAAGAGCGAGGACGGGGGGGCGACGGCGGTGACGAAGCTGAGCGACAGACTCGCCGTGACGCACATCTTACCGGAAGAGTTGGCGAACTTGTTGCGCAATCGTAACACACTGTGGAAGAAGAGATTTCCAAACATTCCCGTGCCGAGTTTAAGGACGACGATGATTTTTGTGAGCACGCACGGGCATAGCTCGTCGCACGCCGCGGCGCTCGCGACGAGCCTGGGATTCACGCGGTGCTCCATCGTGGACGGCGGACTCGCCGCGGCGGTACCTCTAGCACACTTCGACGAACCAGCTGTGTTTTCATCAGGGAAAGATCGAGCTCTGAGCTTCGACGCGGTGTTACTTCTCCTGGAAACGGTGAGAGACGACGGCAATGCGCTGGGACTAGTGATTTTGGACATTCGAAGGTTTGACGAGCGCGCGCTTTACGGAACACTCGAGGGGTCAACGCACGTCCCGGTGGATCATCTGCCCAAAGCAGTGCATATGAACGATGAAGAGTGGGTGCGGATGTTCCGATTTCACAAGCCGACGTCGGATAATCTCATCTTGTTGCATAGCCGAAGCAGTAGTTCCGCGGCGTGGGCGAAGCAGCTGCTTTCAGACGCCGGTTTGCACAACTGCCATTCTTACGTCGACGGCGCGTATGCCGGTCCTGATGGGACTTTAAGAAGTTACGAGGCATACGAAGAGGGTGGTGCACCCCCGGAGCCGGTGAGTATCGGACAAAGTGTGACGTTTAATCGAACGAGCGCCGAGCGAGAGTTGCTCAACTTGAGAATTCGTGTGTAGTTTGTAAGTTAGAATTAGATCAAAACAATGATGAGGCGGAGGTGTAAGTATATCACAATAATCGTATTTCTGTCGTTTGCTCGTTTGAAGTCAACAAGCGCGTAAGGTAAGTTATAATTCTAATTGATGGCTGGCGAAAGTTGCGGGTTCGCGAACTTCGGAAGTAAAACGTCGTCGATTTGCTCCGCCGTGCCCATGTCTCTGACGAATTTCCAGAACGCGACGAAAATGCCGGGAAGTGTTCTGTATGACGAGTAAGGAATGCCCATCTTCGCCGCTTCTTCCGCGACAATTTTCGCGATCGCGGGGTAGTGCACAAAGCAAATCGCCGGGAACAGGTGATGCTCGACTTGCAAGTTCAGACCGCCGGTGAAAAAGTTTCCAATCTTTCCACCCCAGTCAGCGCTAGTCACCAACTGCTGCACGCCCCAATCTCTTTCCCACGCCTCTCCACCGGTATCTTCAGGGAGTTTGGCTTCGGGCACGTTGTGACTCACCGCGAACGTACACGCGAGGACGACTCCTTGGCACGCCATGAAACCGACGATGCCGGCGACGACGGCGGAAGCCGCGTGGCTCATCAAAGGTGCAGCCAACAAACCGAAGTGCACAAACTTGCCGATAACTACGGTGGCAAGTTCCCAAGTGGTCGCCCCGTGGAGCTTTGCGCCTTCGGTATCGCGAGTGAACAAACCGACGATGTCGCCGACTTGGAACGCCACCTGCAACAACGGAAAGGCCAAGAACATGTACCAGTGCTGGAAGCGGTGGTACCACGCCTTGGGACGACGAGCGTCGAAACGCAAGAGAGGCATGGCGGTGTACACGTCTTGATCCATAGCATTGTCGTTGCAGTGAATGTGGTGGCTCACCTGGTGGTGGTATCGCCACATCAAAGACGAGCCGCCGATGAGATCGTTCGTCAAACCGAGGACGCCGTTGACGGCGGGCGACGGTGACATCGCCCCGTGATTGGCGCAATGCTGAATCGTGAGCCCGATCCACGCACCAGCTAAGCCAAGGAGGCAACCCGAGAGAAAGCCCGGGATGGTGGCGTACACACCGTACGCAAACGCGGCGAAAGACAAAATCGTTATCGTCGCGTGGTCGCCACCCATTCTGTGTTTGTTCTTCCCTTCTTCCGGGAAAAGTTCCTCGCGAACGCGATTGCGGATGTTGTTGTACAGCGGCGAATCGTTCGGTCTCGGTGACTTCGCCACGGCGTCGACCGGGAACCCCTCGAGCTTGGGTAACATCCTGAAGCGCGCCGTCGCCACCTCTGGTCGCAAGTGATAGGATTCCATGAGCGCCGTGCAGTCGCGACCGATGGCGAGGTTCAACAACCAGTTCCCGCCCGGATGCTTCTCAAAGAACGGCCCGAGGTCGTACGCCACGTCTCGAAACACCGTCCACTTCACCTTTTGCCACTTCTCATCGTTCCACGGATCCTCCATCCCCGGCGCCGCGACGTCCGGGCGCGGCAACCTCAGCGCCTCGCGTCTCGCCTCCAGGGAAATCTTCTCCCCCTCCTCGCCCTCGACGCTTCTTTCGACGACCGCGGCGTTCCCTTCGCCCTCGATCGATCGCGGAACGATCGCATACCTCCCCGATCGCGCGCGCCGCGCGTCCGCGCGCACCGCGCTCGTCGTCGCGCGCGTCGTCGTCGCTCGACGGCGATAATCACACCTCGCGCTCGACGTCGTCGTCGTCGCGAACGCGCGCGCGACGGTGCGCATGGCGGGCTCGATCGCTCGGCGCGGATTCGGTGCGTTCGGATCCGTCTCGGGGCTTCGCGCGTTCGGGCGTTCGAGCGCTCGCTGTCCCGGACGCGCGCTGTGACGCGCCGACGCGACGACGCCGACGCGACGACGCCGCGCGCGGATCGGATCGCGTGACGTCGGTCGGGGCGCGTCGGGCGTCGAGGGACTCGTTCTCGAGTCGAGACTCGTCGATGGGATCGGTGTGGTCCGTGTGTATCCATTCAATCGCACCATCGGTCGCATCGTCCGATCGCGACCGCGCGCGCTCGAGGCGGACGCGCGGGACGCCGCGGGACGACGACGAGACGACGATCCGACGACGGGACGACGACGAGACGACGATCCGACGACGTGACGACGCCCGGCACAGCGACGCGCGTCGTCGTCGTCGACGAGTCGCGAGCGTCGTCGACGCGCGCGCGTCGTCGACGCGCGAACCGACGCGCGCGCCGTCGACGCCATGGCGCTGGATAGGGCGCTCGCGACGCGCGCGCGCGCGAGCGGGGCGTCGACGTCGACGTCGACGCGCGACGCGAGCGGACGGCGACCGGGACCCGGCGCGCGAGGACGGCCGGCGAAGGGGCGCGGACGGGGGAAGGTGCGCGGCGACCGACGCGACGCGACGCGCGCGCGACGCGCGTCGATCGGGACGGGACGGGACGTCCGAGGCGCGGTTTTCGCGCGATGGGGGGGGACGGCGACGTCTAAAACCGCGAGCGACGCGCGAGAAAGGCGCGAGTGCGACTCGATGGAATCGTGACACTGACCGACGGCGATCGCGCGCGCGCAGACGACGACGAACGCGGTTTTCGACGCCTTGAAGTTTGACCCGGACAGAGTGTCGGTGGCGTTCGACGCGAGCTCGACGCGGGTGGAACCGGAGTCTTTATTGCAGCGGCGTTACACGCTGACGCACAACGATGTGACGAGGAATTTGACGCTCACGGTAGGCGACGCGTTCAACGACGATCAAACGTCGATATGGTACACGAGATTGCTCAGAGACGAGGTGCTCGCGGAGTGGCGCGAGGACGGCTTGCACGTGTTTTGTCAGGTGAGCGCGAAGGAGGCTTGGTGGATACGATGGGCGGCGCCCCTTCGTTCGGTCGTGTTTCGTCAAAAATTACCGTTGGTGTTAGATACGTTGCGTTACGCCGAGAGAGAGCTACTGGCGACGTATCCAGAGTTGTTTGACAGTCCGGTGTACGTCAACTTTGGCTCCGCGGACGGACCGGGGGACAAGGAGTATTGGGGAGATTTCAGAACGGCTGGATCGGAAGAGACGCGATCGAGTCGAGTGACGTGCGCGGATGGTGCAGGACTGGATCCCAGAATAGCAGACAATGTTAGAAACACGATAATCACAGGGCGTGGTTCTCGCGTCGAGGTCGGCGGAGTGATTTTGGAAAACTCCCCAGCGCCTCCTCGCTAGCGAATGCGTTTTGAAGACCACGTCGTCGTCGTGCCGGCGGGCGAGCGACGCGGTCGAGTTTAGGACTTTTTATTACCACCTTTCTCATTAGTACTCATCATTCTTCGCACGATTCGAGCGGTGCGAGGAGCCAACGAGAGCTCGCCGACTTCGCAGCCGCTCTTCTGCTCGCCCGACGAGTGACCGCAGACCGCGCTTCGCACGCGCGTCTCGGTGCGTCGCTACCATGCGACGCTCGGCGTGTTCGCGCCAACACCGCGAGCTCTGTGAGAATTTGTTCTCGTTCGCGCACAGAGCGCGCGCACGAGCCCGCACATCGACCGCATTCGCGACGGTGGACGAAGCGTTGCGGGACTTCGTCAATCACGAAAAGAGCGGCGTCCCGCGAAACGCTGGGACGGATACGACGGACGGATTCGATCTCGGACGCATGCATAGATTGTTGCGAGACTTTGACGATCCACACAGGGCGTATAACACGATACACGTGTCGGGAACGAAGGGGAAAGGAACGACGGTTTCCGTGCTCGCGAGCGTCCTGCGCGCCGCTGGATTACGAATCGGCACGTATAAGAGCCCTCACGTGTATACCGTGGCGGAAAGGATTCGGAGTAGCGAAAGTGATGCGTCTGCACAAGTTCTCGACGTACTGCGCGATTTAGAGCGAGAGATAAAGTCTGCACAACAGCGTGAGGGCGGTCAGTTGTCGTACTTTGAAGTCCTCACGGCGCTCGCCTTTGCATACTTTAAAAAGGCAAACGTCGATTTAGCGCTCGTGGAAGTCGGTCTCGGGGGAAGTCGAGACGCCACAAACGTACTCGCGGCAGAAAATCTAGAAGCAGCGGTGATCACACACATAGGTGAGGAACACCTCGAAGCGCTCGGCGGTTCGATTGAGACAATCGTAGACGCAAAAGCTGGCATCGCGCATAAAGGTCGTCCGGTGTTTTGTGCCCCAAACGTGGACGAACGAATAACAACAATGTTGAAAACTGCGCTCCGCGCGCGTGGGGCGAACGTTATCGATAACGTATGCGTAGACACGCGTCTCGTGCGGTATCACGTGGAAGACTCGATCGCTTCGCAGGACGTCGACATCGACATCAAAGTGGATGGTAAAATAGCGTCCACCCTTTCGAACGTTCGAATTCCTCTCGCTGGGCCGCACCAGCGCGAGAACATAAGTCTTGCGCTTCGTGTTCTGTGGTGGCTTCGCGCTCAAAACAAAATCGACGCATCTCTGGAAGATATTCGAAGAGGCTTGGAAACGACGCGCAGTCCGGGGAACTTTGAAGTATTTGAGACGAGTGGAGGGCCCACGATGATTGCTGATGGCGCGCACACCAAAGGTTCCGCTCGAGTTCTCGTGAACACGATTCGTGAGGTTTATCCCGACCGAAAACTTTTGTTCGTCGTAGCGATGGCGGACGACAAGGATCACGGAGGATTTATTGAAGAGCTGTACAGGGCGGATCCCGTCGGTGTGGTGTGCACTCAAATGCAAGTCGCCGGCGCATCGTCTCGAACGACGCCCGCGAAGACGCTCGCGAAGGCTTATATCGGCCCAGCGCATGGTCCGGCTCCCACCTCAGAAGATGATTTCGAGAAGGCCTTGAAAGGAGCGCTCTCGCGCGGCGACGACGAGATTGTCGTGGTCGTGACGGGATCACTTTACACGTTCAAAGCGCTTAGCAAGGCGTTACTGTAGAGACACCGTAGACGTAGACTAGCGTAGATTAAGTAGTTTAGTTACAGCCGCGTTAGACTAAATCTAGAACTCAGCGCTACCCGGGTAACGGGGGAAAGGAATGGCGTCACGAATGTTCTCCACACCTGTGACGTACTGAACGAGGCGTTCAAAACCGAGGCCGAAACCGGCGTGCGGCTGCGAACCGTATCGTCTCAAATCTAAGTACCACCAGTACGACTCCTTTTCCAAACCAACCTCTTCGATTCGGCGCTCCAAGACATCAAGGCGTTCTTCTCTTTGGCTACCACCCATCAACTCACCAACGCGGGGCACCAAGACGTCCATTGCGGCGACGGTTTTGTTGTCGTCGTTGAGACGCATGTAGAACGCCTTGATATCTTTCGGATAATCGCGCACGATCACGGGGCGATCTTTGAAGACTTCTTCTGAGATGTACCGCTCGTGCTCGCTCTGAAGATCCGATCCCCATTCGATTGGGAACTCAAACTTCTTCTTTGCGTTCAACACGTGCTCGACGGCTTCGGTGTACGTGATGCGCGCAAACTCTTGCGACGCGACGTTTCGAAGTCGCTCTCTCAGGTTGTCTTTGGAGATGTTCTTCTCGAAGAATTCAAGATCTTCGTCGCAGTGCTCGAGGACGTGGTTCAGGCAATACTTCAAGTACGCTTCTGCGCAATCCATGTCGTCGTTCAAATCCGCGAACGCGAGTTCGGGCTCTACCATCCAAAACTCAGCCAGGTGGCGCGACGTGTTGCTATTCTCCGCGCGGAACGTCGGACCGAAGGTGTAGATGTCGTTGACCGCGCAAGCCATGATTTCACCGTTCAATTGCCCAGACACGGTCAAATAAGACGGTTTGCCGAAGAAGTCTTGAGAATAGTCGATGGAACCATCCTTATTCTTCGGCAAGTCGGACGACGGGCGATTGTTCTTCAGCGCCTCGACGCTCGCCTTGAGATCTAAAAGCTTCGCCACGGCCTCATCAACTTGCTCTTTCGTCGCGTCTCCCGCCTTCTTCGCCTCCTTCAGGGCCTTCACCGCGTCACCCTGTGCCTTCACCATGGCTTCTTGCTCGTCCACGACCGAGGCCGGCGTCGTCGACTCGCCGGCGCCGAAGCCGTTCAACAGCGTCGTCACTTGAAACTGTTCCCCAGCGCCTTCGCAATCCGACGCGGTGATGATCGGCGTGTTGGCGTATAAAAACCCATGCTCTTGAAAGAACTTGTGCGTCGCGTACGCCAACTGATTGCGCACGCGAGCCACGGCGCCGATGGTGTTTGTGCGAGGTCGCAAGTGCGCGATGCTTCGAAGATATTCCAGCGTGTGTCGCTTCTTTTGCAGCGGATACGTCTCCGGATCCGCCGTTCCGATGACATCAATCTCCTCCACCGCCAATTCCGCCGCTTGCTTCCCTCCCGGACTCGCCACGAGTTTCCCCTTCACCCTGAGCGCCGCCCCCGTGGAGACGCCGCCCGCGTTGAGCGCGTCCCACGCCGCGCTTCCCTCGTTCACCACCGCTTGCATCCCCGAGATCGCGCTCCCATCGTTCAGGTCGATGAACGCCATTCCCTTCTGCGTCCGCACCGATCGCGCCCACCCTCGCAGTTCCAACGCCTCGCCCACGCGCGACGCCCCCCCGTCGTTTCCCTTCACGCGCGCGATGCGCTCGGGTCGTCCGTACGTCGCCCGCGTCGCCACCGCGCGCGCGCGCCGCGCGTGTTTGATCGCGCCCGGCGTCGCGCTCGCCCGCATCGCGAGCGCACCGAGTCGCGCGCCGAGTCGCGCGCCGCGCACCGCGTCCACGGACGCGCGCGACATCATCGCGACGCCGTCGCGATGCGCTGA
>Ga0255753_1001884_pt1 | contig 24050 bp, 18 predicted proteins | sample 041ome_10_FD_179953 | JGI IMG/M metagenome (GOLD analysis project Ga0255753, IMG submission 179953) | Coastal salt marsh microbial communities from the Groves Creek Marsh, Skidaway Island, Georgia - 041412US metaG (version 2) | ecosystem: Environmental > Aquatic > Marine > Intertidal zone > Salt... | reverse complement strand
AAGCCTGCGAGCACATCATCGATGGATCCGCGCATGTCGAATTGCCGACCGCCGTAGGTGTAGGTCGAGCCGACGAGAAGCAACCGCGGCGTGATTTGACCGAATCGATCGATCACCCCCGCGGGTGCGAAATCCGGTGACGCAGTGCTGACGACAGCGCCGATGGATAGTGCTGCCAGCGCCCAGATGACCACCTCGGGAACGTTGGGTGCCCACGCAGCCACCCGATCGCCCGGTTCGACTCCCGCGCGTCGCATGCGCGCTGCGACGGACGCCACATCCGAACGAAGTTCTCCACGCGTCCAGGACTGGCGTGATCCGGCTTCATCGATACCGACAAGCACTTCGGCCGCCAGCTCACCGGCCAGCAGCGTTTCGACGATGTTGAGTTGGGCATCAGGAAAGAATGTCGCTGCTGCAGGGTCGTCCTGCCCGACAACCGCACGACTCCCGCGCTCCCCGACGACTCCGCACTCGTCCCATGCCCACGACCAGAAGGCGTCGAGGTCGTTCAGGCTGGCCGCGTGAGCGGCAGAAAAGTCGGAGGTGCCCGATGCTTTGAACCACCGCTGCATCGCCGCGCCCGACTCCTCGTCCGGCGACCACAGAGGGCTCGAGGTCATGCGCGAAGCCTGCCAGAACTCATGAATAGCGATAGACGCGTGGCCTACTCGTCGTGCCTACCGATCATCCGTGCGTCGCATCCAAGGAACGGGTATCCACGGCACCGCCTCGTGCGCGTGAACTCCCTGTGGCGGCACGACGGCCCATCCGTCCGCGTGTGCGATCCCTCGGAGCATCGCTGATGAGACTCGTTCTACCTGTCGAAAGCCACCGAGTTCTCGGCGCCCCACCATGAGGCGTGTCAGCGGTCTGCTCGACGGGGCGACACCTTCGGCCATCGCAACCTTCGGTAGGTCTCGTTGCGCTCTGCCGAACCATGCGTCGAAACTCGGTTGAATCAACGTCACCGTCGCCACGAGTGCGCTCAACGGATTGCCGGGAAGACCGACCACCGGCGTGCCGTCCAGCATGGCCAACATCATCGGGTGCCCCGGGCGGACGGCGACGCCATCGACGATCATCGTGGCGCCAAGGGCCTCGAGGGTCGAGCGCAGGAAGTCCCGATGACCCCGGGCCGTTCCACCGGTCACGACGGTCATGTCCGCTTCGCCGGAGGAGGATCGAAGTGCGTCGGCCAATTCCTGCGGGTCGTCGGTGCAGGTGCGTACCGACACAACTTCGCCACCCAGCATGTGTATCCATCCGGGAAGCTGAACACCCAGTGCGTCGCGCACCTGGCCGGTCGTCGGTACTCCCGCACGGATGACTTCATCGCCAAGGACCAGCACGCAAACCAACGGACGTCGGACCACGGCGACGTCGTCGATTCCTGCTGCGGACAGTGACCCCATCAGCGCTGGATTGATCACGTCCCCTCGATGCGCGAGAAGATCACCCACGACGCACTCCTCGCCCCGCACTCGAATGTGCGTCCGGTCGGTGACATCGGCGTTCACTCGACTGTCCGTCACCGTCGCAGCTTCGAAGGGAATGACCGCTGTCGCACCAGCGGGAACAGCACCACCGGTGCCGATCCGCATCGCCTCCCCGGCATCGAGATGCACCACACTGCTCGCGCCGGTATCGATTGTTCCCACGATGGTCCACGGGCCCGGGCCGCAGACCACCCACCCGTCCATCGCCGCTGTGGGGAACCCGGGCAGATCCGTCAGGGCCACAGCGTCCCTGGCCAAAGTCCGTCCGAGGGCGTCGGCAAGCGGCACTACCTCACTTGAGGAACTGCCCAGGGCCTCGCCCGCGAGAGCGCGCGCCTGCCACCAGGACACCTCGGTCATCGAACTCCTGAGTCATCGAACTCCTGGGCCAGCCGTTCCACGATCTGACCGACACTGTGAGCATCGGCTCCGCGAGCAACGGCGTACCCCATCAGGTAAGTGGTCACCGGCGCAGCGGGGCGCTCGATGTTGTGGGCTGCGGCCTTCGCTGCATCCAAGACTGCCTCGACATCGGCGGGGTCCATCGTCGCCTCGATGGTCAGCTCTTCACCGAGGCGCTCGATCCATCGGTGCACTCGTTCGGACTGCTCGGGATTCATGCGTGTCATTCCTTACCCATTGTTGGTGCGCTCGCGAGCCCGCCGCAGATCGTCGGGGGTGTCAATATCCAGCAGGCTGATGCTGTCGTCGATCGGCACCTCGACGCACGCTAACTGACTAACCAGAGACGCGAACGATCGCCCGGACCACTCCTCACAACTGTCCGCGGCCGTTGCCAACGCCGAACTCCGGTACACGGCGCACAACCATTGACGCCGACCCGAGCTATCCACCGGAACCCACGCGTCCGCCGCCGGCTGCTCCATCACTGCGGACCGCGCACGAACGAGTGCGTCGGCGGCGAAGGGCATGTCGACGGCCAGCACTCCCACATGCGCGGACTCACATCGCGTCAGCCCCGCAACAACCGCCGCCGCTGGTCCCCCGGGGTACGCCTGATCGAGAACGTGGATCGTGGCCGTGTCGTCGACCGAGTCGATCGTCGCGCGGGCACGATCAAGCAGCGTGCGACCGTCGAGGGGTGTCGCCGCCTTGTCCTGGCCGAGCCGACTCCCCGCACCTCCGGCCAGGATCAACCAGTCCGTCAACCGGCCTGCCGTAGGGCTGCCTGGGCTTCCGCTTCCTGCACCGCGCGTTGCAGTTCGGTGACGGCCGGGGTCAGACGACCGTCCCACTCACCAGCCCTGATGTGCCACATCACGGTGTCTACTGCTTCGTCGATGGCAACGCGCGACGATCGAGGACCAGCGGGGCCGAGGCGGCCGAGAACACGGTCCGCGGCGGCAAGCCATGTCTCGGCTACCTGCAGATGGCCGACGTCCTTGGTGATGTCCCGCAGGCGTGAACCCGGGTGCGACCGAGTCAAGGCGACCTCGCTGATCTGCGACTCCGCCGCATCAACGGCCCGGAGCAATTCGTGACGCACCGCGTCGTGGATGTTGGATCGTTGAATCTTGGCGCGCAGGTCTTCGCACGCATGTTGCGCGTCATGCTTGGCCTTGTAGAAGCGATCCTGGGTCCGGTGGGGTTTGTGTTTGGCGGCATCTCTTTGCGCGCGTGACTTGTGCTTCCCGTTTTCCCGATCGGACATCGGACGCTCCCTTCGCTGGTGTCTTGACGACCGCCGCGCTGGCGTTCTCTCATTGTGGATCATGGGCAGCCTTCAGGGAAGGTTCTCGGGCTAGCTTTCGCGCACGAATCGACAAAAGGTGAACTCGTCCTCCACGAACTGGTGCGCAAGTGAAAATCGAGACAGATCGTTCGTTCCCGGCAGCCGGGCTTCTGTTCCCGGGTCTGCTAGATATCCGGCACCGGCCAGCATCGGTGAGATCGTCACGTCCATTTCATCGACCAGTTCTTCCCGCACGAGTCCGTCCAGCAATGCTTCACCGCCTTCACACACCAGCCGTCGTAGCTCGCGCTCGTGCAAGGCGGACACCATCGCGCGGAGATCAACCGACGTGGCTCCGATCTGCCACACCTGCGCATGGTCGTTGGCAACGGCTACCTGCCGTGCGTCTGCGGACTCGCTTGTGACCACGATCACTGGCAGCGTGGAATCGGAGAACAACGGCTCGTCCCACGGCAGGTCGAGACGACCACTGACAATCACTACCTGCACCGCCGGAGCCAGGCCCGCGTCGGCTCGCGCGTCCTGCCATTCGGGCTTGGCCACCATCGGTCGATAACGCTCGGCCCGAATAGTCCCGGCACCGACGACGATCGCGTCACTCAACCGACGAGTCTCGACGAATACGCGCTTGTCGGCCGGGCTGGAAATTGATCCACTGCGGCCATCCGCCCCCACGGTTGCACCATCCAGCGTCGTCACCATCTGGGAACGCAGCCATGACCGCTGCGGCCAGGGATACAACGCCGCGTAGTCCATAGCGCGACGATAACGACTGCCCGCTGGTGTTTAGGGCATGGCGGACAGGCCACCGTCGACGATCAACTCCTGGCCGGTCATGAAGGACGAAGCATCGCTCGCCAAGAACAAGGCCGCGTGGGCGATCTCGTCACTCCGCCCCCAACGGCCCAACGGCACTCGGCTCAGCACCGACGATTCGGTTCCTTCGTCGACGCGAAGAAAATCGGTGAGGTCGGTTTCGATCCAGCCAGGCACCAACGAGTTGACGCGGACACCTTGATGGGCGGCTTCGACGGCGACGCTTCGGGTCAGTGACGCGATGGCTGCCTTCGCCGCTCCGTAGTGGGACATCATCGGTGCACCCCGAAGCCCCGCGACGGATCCCACGTTGACGATCACGCCGTGGTTCGAGGCCGCTAAGTGCGGGAGAGCCTGCTGAATGAGGGCCACGGTCGCGTCGACGTTCAACGCCATCGTCTTGCTCCATCCCGACAACCGCATGGAAGCCACGGGCACCGAGAAACTGTTGCCGCCGGCATTGTTGATCAGGATGTCCAGCCCACCGAGCGTGGACACCGTTTCGGTGACCAGCCGCTCCGCGGCCCCGTCCTCGGTCACATCGGCGGCGATGGCAACGGCACGTCCGCCGGATTGCTCGATGGCTTCGGCTGCTTGCTGGACGGTGTCGGCACTTCGCGCCGCCAGCGCCACGGCGCAGCCGTGGCTCGCCAACTCCTCGGCGATTGCGCGCCCGATCCCGCGCGACGCCCCCGTGATGAGCGCTGTTCGTCCGGTCAGGTCATGCGGGTCGTGACTGTTGTCGTCTGCCATCGTCTTCCCTTCGATTTAGCCGTGCTTAGGTCGTCTGCGTCTCGGCCAAGCGGACCCCGGAGAAAGCCCACCGCGCGTGCGGCGGGAAAAAGTTCCGATAACTCACGCGCGCATGGCCCTTCGGCGTCACCGATGCGCCGCCGCGCAGCACCATTTGACCGGACATGAACTTTCCGTTGTATTCACCCACCGCGCCCGCGGGGGCGCTGAAGCCCGGGTACGGGAGGTACGCCGACGACGTCCACTGCCACGCTGAATCGAACACCTGGCGCATTCCTTTTCCCCCGGTATCAGCCGCGGGGTGGAATCCTTCGATCCCATATGCCTGATCGATTCGATGCGCCTGATCGTCGCGCGGTGGCGCGACCATGGATTCGCGCATCGCGTGCTCCCACTCGAACTCCGTCGGAAGGCGCTTGCCGGCCCATGTCGCGAACGCATCCGCCTCGTAGTGGCTTACGTGCACCACTGGCTCATCGAGCCGCACGGGTCGCGTGCCATGCAGGGTGTGTTCGAGCCACTGAGATCCGTCTCGTTTCCAATACAGCGGCGAACACCACTTCTCCTCGTTCACGCGCGCCCATCCATCGGACAGCCAGAACTCGTGTCGTTCGTAGCCACCGTCGATCATGAACTCCAGCCATTCACCGTTGGTCACCAAACGATCCGCTAGCCGGAATGGGCGCAGCAGCACGGCGTGCGTTGGCTCTTCGTTGTCGAAGTGGAAACCGTCCGAGGAGTTCCCCGCGTCCACCACGCCGCCACCGAACTCGATCCAAGACACCGTCGATGGCGATCTTGGAGCAACCCGCGGTCCGGGATAGCCGACGGGCTCCAGGGGGTTGCGCGACAGAACGTGCTTGATGTCCATCAACAGCAGCTCCTGATGCTGATGTTCGTGGTGAAAGCCCACGGACACCAACGCCCGCAGTGCGTCATCTTCTGGTCGACCTCCATCGGAACGCTCGCCCGGCAGTCGCGTCGAGAGGAGGTCGAGCATGCGGTCGTCGACATGTCGCCGGTAGTCACCTACCTCGTGTGCCCCGGGCCGGGAGATATGCCCGCGGTTCGCACGTGGGTATCGAGCACCGACTGACTCGTAGTAACTGTTGAACAGAGTCCAGTACGTGTCCTGAAACATGGAGAAGCCCGGCTGGTGTTCGGCGAGAACGAATGCTTCGAAGAACCAGGTCACGTGTGCGCGGTGCCACTTGGTGGGACTGACGTCCGCCATGGTTTGAACGGTCTGGTCCTCCGGAGTCAACGGCGCTGCCAGTTCCTCGGTCAGACGCCGAACACGTTCATACTCGCCGGCGAGGCCACCGAGGCAGTCGCCGAGGGAGTCCTTGTACGTCGAGTCGTGACGTGACTCGTGCGTCGCCGGGTGGACCGCGAGTGTGTCGTGGATGGAGGCTTGCGCTGGCGAGTCGTCCCGCGCCGAATGGCGGTCGGTCGTCGTTGGTGCGGACACAGCGCCTCAGCTTCCCCAGAGTGTTTGCGCCGACGTCGCCGTCGACGTGCTTCGACCCTAGTCGCCGCCCGGTTCTGGGCGCACCCTGTTTTGGCACCCCACCGCCACATCATTACCCTGCTTCTGTGACGACGCCTCGGTCGGATGCCCTGTCGCTCAAAGCGCTCGACCCCCAGCGTGCGATGGACCACCCCGCGCGCACGGGGCTGATCGGGGCCGGAATCGCACTCGGCCGCACCTTCCAACCAAATCTGCTCACCCGAGGGACAACGGATCAAGCAGTCATCAGCGGTGTGACGACGGCCTTCGCCTACGGCGTCTACTCCTCCGCCGACGCCATCGTCGATTCACTCGCCGCCCGTATCAGTGGCCAAGACAACCCCGGACCGAACTCACGCCTCATCGTGGCGGGAGTGCTGGCTGCCCTCGGGGCAGGTACCTTCGCAGGATTCACGTGGCGGGAGCACGAGTCGCGCCCGCGCGCCGCGATCCGACTCGCGGGGCGATCCATCGCTGTCGGTGCGCTCTCGAGCGCCGCGTCAACACTGACGGGGGAAAGGAGATCCGGCCGCCGCTGGGGGCTGGCTGTCGCGGGTGCTGCCACCGCAGCATCCTGGGCCAGCATGACTCCGTGGCGCGCAGCCCCCGGGTCACTAATCCGCCAAGACAAGTCCGACGAGCACCACACACCCGGCCAGGACCGCTTCTTCGAGGACTCGGTCCGCAAAATCGCCCCGGTGAAGATGGCCGCCATCGGCGCGGGCATAGCGGCGGCGACCTACGGCGTTGCTCGGGCGGAGTCGCTGCTCACGCACGGAATGGCGCGGCTCGCGAGCGCATCACTCGGCGGGAAGCCCGAGGATCACCGGGCGCTCGGCAGAATCACCGCTCTCGGCGTGAGCGCTGGCGCCGCGTATCTTGCGCTGAACCGGGTCTCGGCCATGCTCACCAAGGGCGGTGGGGCGGTCGAGCCCGGGATGGAGGAACCGCCGTCGAGCCTCGAGATCACCGGCTGTGCAGAGTCCGGCTTGGAGTGGATGAAGCAGACCCGTGAGGGTGCTCGCTGGCTGGCAAGCGCCGTCGAGCCCGCGACGATTGATTCGGTCATGGGCACGAGCAAGGCCAAGCAGCCGGTGCGGGTCTACGCGAGCCTTGATATCGCCGAGGATCCCCACGAACGAGTGGCGATCCTGCTCCGCGAGATCGACCGAACCAAGGCACTCCAGCGCGGCCACTTCGCGCTGTTCTCCCCCACCGGATCGGGGTACGTGAACTACGTCGCCACGGAAACGTTCGAGTTCCTCACCGGCGGAGACTGCGCGTCCGCTGCCATTCAGTACTCCGTCTTGCCCTCGAGCTTCTCCCTGGGAAACGTCTCAACCGGGGTCGACCAGACCCGCATGGTGATCGATGGCATCACCGAACGACTCTTGGCGATGGACCCGTCCGAGCGGCCCCACTTCTACCTGTTCGGGGAATCTCTGGGGTCGCAGGTGAGCGAGGGGATGTTCGAGGGGACCTGGACCTACGGGCCGCCGGGCGCGAAGGTCGATTACGCACTGTGGATCGGAACACCGTCGGCAACAAAGTGGCGCAAACAGTTGTGGGGCGACCGTTCGATCACCGAGGTCCCCGACGTGGGTCCGGACGGCATCTACCTCCCGCGGACTATTCGGGACTGGCTGAACCTCTCCGACGACGAACGGACACAGGTTCGTTACCTGCTTCTGCAAAACGGGGACGACCCCATCCCGAAGTTCGGTAGCCAGCTTCTGTGGCGTCGGCCCGACTGGTTGGGACCGGAGCGCCCCGTCGGCGCTCCGCAACACACGCACTGGGTTCCCGGCGCGACGTTCTTGATGACGTTCATCGACATGCTCAACGCGCTCACGCCCGTTCCCGGCGTGTTCGCTCAAGGTGGCCACGACTATCGCGAGATTCTTCCCAGCGCGCTCAGCCAGACCTGGCGACTTCCGGCATCCGATGAGCAGATGGACGCGATGAACCGGGTGATGCGCGAGCGGGAACTCGCTTGGGAGTTGTATCGGGCATGGGCGGCGGCTTCGGCCGAAGAGCCTGGCAAGCAGGCTGAGGCCCGGGCGAAGGTCCTGGCGAAGGCATCGCAATACGTGGAGACCGACGTCGACGAGGCACGTTTGATCGAGCTCGTCGATCGTGCGCTGCCCCGCCGTGCCGCGGCTCTTCGCGCCCTGGCATAGCCGCAACTCATACGCGGACTATCCACGGCCGATCGGCGGTCGATCAGCAGTCGATCAATGATTAGTCCGAGGACGCGCCCCATTGTTCGGGGTCCTCGACGACGATCAAAGCGTCGACCGCTACCGCTCCGTTCGGCCCAAGAATGAGCGGGTTGATATCGGCCTCCACGATCGTCGGGTGATCCATCGCGAGACGTGACAGCACCAGGACGGTGTACACGATGGCGTCGAAGGTTTCCTCCGTCGTTAACTTCGACAGCCCCGGCGCCCGGCGAACTAGGCGAACAGCTTGGTCGTGGGTCAAGGGGGCCAGGGACGTTGCCGTCAGGGACAACGCCTCGGCGTACCGCCCTCCGATACCTACCGCCACCACCGGGCCGTAGTGCGGATCACGGGTCATTCCGCAGATCACTTCCGGACCGGATGCGACTTCTTGCGCCACCAGCACCGACCCCCCGAATGCCTGGGTCGCGACCGAGACTTCCTCGGCGGAGTTCAAGCCGAGGGCGACGCCACCCACGGTGGCTTTGTGAGCGGGTCCATTCACCTTGACCACGACGGGGAATCCCAAGTCCTGGGCCGCGGCGACGGCTTCCTCGGCTCCCTCGGCCAGGCGCCGGTCCGCCATCGGGATGCCGTAGCGCTCCATGATCTCTGCGGATTCGTGCTCGGTCAAAGCGCCAGGACGCAGGAGGTCGGACACGTCCACCTCGTCATGGGGGTCGAGGTCGCGGGCAGTGAACGGGTGCCACGCCGAGACCGCAGCGAGCGCCTCCACCGACGCGCGGGTCCCTCGCAGCAAGGCGACACCGTGCGCTGCGGCGAAACTCGCGATCCGGCGCGGTGGATCGGTGACGTGCACGGTCGTCACAGCCGGAAAGATGCGACGATCCTTAGTCGCCTGCGCCAGTCCCTTCACGATGGCCAGACACCAATCGTTCTCCGCGTCGCCCCGGTATTGGGTGATGTCCACCTGGGCCAGCAGGACATCGAACTCACCCGAATGCGCCATCAATTCCAGCGATTCCGGGAAGACCACTTCCGTTTCGTCGACCATCCACGCGTCCAGTGGGTTGGCGGGGTTCAAGAAGTTGGGAAAGCGTTCCTGGAGAGAGGCCACAAGCTCATACGGCATTGGAGGAAACTCAAGTCCGGTGGGCTCCGCGGCATCGGCGAGCATTCCGCACTCGCCTCCAGATTCTGAGATCGCTCCGAGCCGCACACCTGTGGGCCACTTGGGCTGCCCCAAGATTTCCAGTGCCTCCATGAAGGTCGAGGTGTCGGTTACTTCGATTCCTCCGTGGTGGTGAATGAAGTTGGAGAACGCAACGCTGGAACCAACCATGGCTCCCGTGTGAGCCAACGCGGCTTGTGCTGCAACGCGTGAACGACCAACCTTCAAGCACACCACCGGCTTGCCCGCTTCCGCGCAGGCGCGCAACCCGTCCGCGAAGGCTTCCGGTCGGCGCACCGTCTCGACGAACAGTCCGATGGCTTCGGTCTGCGGATCCTCGGCCAAACCCATCAGCAGATCGGCGGCGTCTCGATTGCCTTCCGAGCCGGTGGAGAAGACCGCGCGAAACCCGATCCGCGGACCGCAGTTGAGCATGGCGTCCGCAATCGAACCCGATTGAGCGATGACCGAGACATGTCCGCGTCGAAACGTCTTCGGTACGTTCGCGACGTACATGGACCCTCCATTGGGGACGGCCATGCCCATGCAATTCGGCCCGAGAATCGCCGCGTCGTAGGCATCGGCGAGTTCCAGGACGGCCGCGATCGCGTCCGCCGCGTGAGCACCGGATTCGGCGCCGAGCCCCGGCAGGACGAAGGCCCGAATTCCGAACTCCAGAGCCTCACGCATCACGTCGACAATCGCTTGGTGCCCGACCAGCATGAGCGCGCAGTCGGGGACTTCCGGCAATTCACGCACCGACGTGTAAACGTCCTCACCGAGAATCGATTCTCCGGACGGATGCACGAGGTAAGCCCTGCCCCCGCCGGCGATGGCTTCGGCGACGACACTGCGCCGGCGCTCGTTGGCCCCGATGACAACAACGCAGTCGGGGTCGATCAGGCCGGTGACATCTCGATGGGCGATGCGCTCTTCGACGAGCGGTGGTTCGAGGGACGGCAAAGCAGTAGACATCAGACCCCCCAGTGCCTGGGCAGGCACTCCGAAGAGAGCGCCCACGAAGTGACGTTCGAACAACGATGCGGTTATGTCACAGGCACCGGCGGAAGTATCAGTACGGGCGACGCTGTCAGGAGGAAGCCGGCGCTCCAAGAGTAAATCGCCGCACGCGTGTGCACAAGCCCGAGTTCGGCTAGCGTTTCGCCATGCATGCGATCTATGCCGCGGGAATCGACCGCGAGAATCCCCTGTCCGTTCTCGAGATCGGCGACGTCGAGCCGGTAGAAACCCCCGACGATTGGGTCGATGTCGAGGTCAAGGCGATGAGCCTGAACCATCACGACGTGTGGGCTCTCAAGGGACAGGCCCTTCGCGAGGAGCAGGTGCCGATGATTCTCGGCACCGACGCCGCCGGGATCGGCCCCGACGGCTCATCGGTGGTGGTGCACGCGGTGATCGGCTCACCCGTCCACGGCGACGAGACACTTGATCCCAAGCGCTCGCTGCTCAGCGAGAGGTACTCCGGCACCTTCGCCGAGCGAGTCCGCGTGCCTGCGGCCAACCTCATTGCGCTGCCCGCCGGCTTCACTTTCGAGCAGGCGAGCTGTCTTCCAACGGCATACCTGACCGCGTACCGGATGCTGACCACCAAGGCATCAGCGACAGCCGGTCAGACGATCCTGGTGCAGGGAGCCGGCGGAGGCGTCGCCACCGCAGCCATCCTGTTGGGCAAAGCGATGGGGTGCCGCGTGTGGGTCACCTCCCGCGACGAGCAGAAGGGGGAATGGGCTGTCGGCATCGGTGCCGACGAGGCCTTCCCCACCGGGGAACGCCTTCCCGACAAGGTCGATGCCGTCATCGAGACGGTGGGCGAGGCAACCTGGGATCACTCGCTGAAGTCGCTGCGCCCCGGCGGGATCATCGTGGTGTCCGGGGCGACCTCCGGGCCGATGCCGCCGGCGCAACTGAACCGCGTCTTCTTCCTCCAGCTCACCGTCGCTGGTTCGACCATGGGAACGGCCCAAGAATTCCATCAACTCATCGACCTCATGTCCCAGCAGCAGATTTCCCCCATCATCGACCGGACCTTGCCGATGGCCGATGCCCGCGAGGGATTCGCGGCGATGAACGAAGGCAGCGTTCGGGGCAAGATCGTCTTGACCCGCTGACATGCACGTCGGTCAATACCGCGTCCGCTACCGCGACGTCTATTCCGCAGGCGTCGTCCTCAACGCTCGCTATCTCGACATCTGCGACGAGGCCTTCACCGAATTCTTCCGAGCCCTCGGGTTCACTTCCGCGGACCTCTCGGCGGTGCCTTTCGATGGCGCTCTCGCACACATGGACGCAACGTTCGCGAGCACAAGCACCGTCGATGACGTCCTCGACATGAATGTGGTCTGCGAGCGGGTGGGCTCCTCGAGCGTTGTCCTGGTGTACACGCTCACGCGCGACGACCAGAAAGTTTTTCAAGGAGTCGCGCGGTACGTGAACGTCGACGAGTCGGGGAAACCGACACCCATTCCCGACGCCCTGCGCACGGCGCTTGCCGGCTGACTGGCCGGCTGACCAGCTGATATCGCACCGACGACACCTTTTACCGGCGTCCGAAGGGTCATCCGCCCCGTATGCTGAATGCGTTCACACGCGAGCAAGCTACTCAGCGAGGAGGCGACGCGTTCCATGCCTGAGTTGATCGTGGTCGCCAACCGGCTTCCGGTGGAGCCGGTGTATCTCGACGGCGACCCTGATCAAGAAATCACCGGCTGGCGCCTTGCTCCCGGAGGGCTCGTCAGCGCACTCGAATCGGTCTTTCGCACCGAGGAGGCAATCTGGGTCGGGGCCGGCAGCGAGTTGCTCGACATCGACCACGGAAACCTGCACTTGGAAACCGTGAGCGTCGATGCCCGGGATATGCACGACTACTACGAGGGCTTTTCCAACTCAGCGATCTGGCCGCTGTATCACGACGCTGTGGTGACACCGGTGTATCACCGGCACCAATTTCGTGCCTATGAACGAGTCAACAAGGCCTTCGCCTCGCGCGTAGCGGAGATCGCGCAGCCCAACGCGACCGTGTGGGTGCACGACTATCAACTGCAACTCGTCCCCAGCATGTTGCGAGAAATGCGGCCTGATCTCAGCATCGGCTTCTTCCTGCACATTCCCTTTCCTCCCAGCGCACTGTTCGCCCAGTTGCCCTGGCGGCGCCAGATTCTTGAGGGGCTGCTCGGGGCCGATCTCATCGGATTTCACACACACGACGATGCCCGGCAATTCGTCTATTCGTGTGAGCGCTCCTTGGGCATCGCGGCCTACGAAGGAACCATGCGCGTCAACAACAGGCGCGTGGGTGTCGGCGCCTTTCCGATCGGTATCGACGCCGAGGGCTTCTCCGCAACTGCAGCGGAGCCTCACGTTCTCGAGCGCGCCCGACAGTTGCGTGCGGAGATGGGTTCGCCGACGACGGTTCTGCTCGGTGTTGATCGGCTCGACTACACCAAGGGAATCGACATCCGCTTGAAGGCGTTCGCGGAGGTCCTGCAGGACGAACGCCTGGATCCCGCCACGACGGTCTTCGTGCAGGTAGCCGTCCCGTCCAGGGAGAACATTTCGCAGTACCAGCAGATTCGCGATGACATCGAAATGCTCGTGGGCAGGTTCAACGGATCCTTGGCCACCTTCGGTGCGACTCCCATCCACTATCTGCGACGCGTTCTCGAACGCGAGGAGTTGATCGCGCTGTACTTGGCAACCGACATCATGCTGGTGACTCCGTTGCGCGATGGCATGAATCTGGTCGCCAAGGAGTACGTCGCGTGCCGCAACGATGACACCGGAGCGCTCGTGCTCAGCGAGTTCACCGGGGCCGCGCGAGAGTTAGCCCAGGCGTGGCTGGTCAACCCGTACGACACTTCCGGAGTCAGCGAAGCCATCCTCGCCGCCGCGCAGGCTGGCGACGACGAGCGCCAGCGACGAATGACGGCGATGCGTTCCACCGTCTTCGCCACCACCGCTCAAACGTGGGCTCGGGAATTTTTGACCGCCCTACGCACCGGCATTGCCAGCGCTCATGCATCTGTGGAAGACGATCGTGATCAAGCGCGCATTCCGCTGGAGCAACTCGCTTCGTCTCGACATCTGCTGGTCTGCGTCGACTACGACGGCACCATCTCGAACATCGTCACCGATCCGGATGCCGCACGACCTGTACCCGAAGCGGTCGAGGCTTTGGAGATGCTGCGGGACCTGCCCAACACTTCGGTCGCCGTGGTCTCCGGCAGGGCGCTGGACAACCTGCGCACGGTATCCGCAATGCCCGACGGGATTCACCTCGTTGGCAGTCACGGGGCCGAGGTCGACGTGCCGCTCGAGCTTGATCCGAGCCAGCGGCGGCTGCTGGATCAATGCACAGCGGCGGCCTCCGAGCTCGTCGCCCAGGTTCCCGGAGCATTCATCGAAACCAAACCCGGAAGCATCGCCATTCACGTCCGGCAGTGCGAGCCGAAGGCCGGAGCGAATCTCATTCGGCACATCGTCATGGGGCCGGGCCGGTACCCGGGAGTGCTCGGCAGGCACGGCAAAGAAGTCATCGAGTTGAGCGTGGCCCACGCCCAGAAAGCCGACGCCGTGCGCTCGCTTCGCCAGCGTTTCGATGCCTCCACCGTGCTGTTCGTCGGCGACGACCTGACCGACGAGTCGGTGTTCGCTGACCTGAGCGGCCAGGACGTCGGGATCAAGGTGGGTTCGGGTGAGTCAGCCGCCCTGTGGCGAGTGGAATCACCGCAGGACGTGGCCCTGCTCTTGCACCGCCTGGCGCAGGAGCGTTCGACGTTCGACCTCTAGCGGCGCTTGCCCCCTTCATGCGGGTGCGCTGTTCCCACCCGCACCGGCATCACTCGTTCAGGCTGAACGGCGGGTACTTGTCTGTTGCCAGCACAAAGGCGTAGGCCTGGACCCGCCATGACCAGCGCAGGACCCCCACCACGAAGTTGAACAGCCCGCGCGGGTAGCGACCGGTGATGATGACGATGATCCACGCGACGACGGTGACACCGAAGACCGCCACCCACAAGAACGCCAGAATGAAGTAGTGCGGAATAGCAAGGAACCACTTCACCAGCGGCATGCCGCGACTCAGATCCGTCTGGGCGTTGGGGTAGGTCACGTCGAGGTGGACGTTCTGATCGTCTTCGGTTGACGGGTATTTATCTGTCAGAACGCCGAAGTAGACGACGATGCGCACCGCGAAGCGGTGAAGTCCTACGTTGAAGTCGAACCACCATTTCGGGTACCGCTTGCGGAACAGAATCATGAACAACGTCGCCGCGAACAGCGACCACAGGATTCCCGTTCCCGTATTGGTCGTCCCCGAGACGATCTCGCCCTGGTCGTTGATCACGAGGAGAACGGACTGCGGACCAGAGGCCACGATGCCCAGGATGATGGCGATCGGGATGATCAAGATGGACCGGAAAAGCGTCGTCACCCGGCTCAACTTCTCCTGGTAGTCGACGCTGAACGTCGCCGGATACGCCTGGTGTGACACGGCTTGCGGAACGCCCTCGGACATGGTGCCTCCTCCACTTCGATGGCTTTCGCCTCAGGCTAGGTGGTGCGGGCGCCACCGCGGCCCAGCGACGCGGCCGCCCAGTCGTCGTTTCACCCCGGCATCAGGGCACGAATCGGGTTGAACGAATCCAAATCTGGACCTAATCTAGGGCGCGATGAACGACGCCTCTACGCTGTTGCGTCAGCACGGCCTGCAGATAACCCCGCAACGACTCGCCGTTTTGGCGGCCGTGCAGGACTCACCCCACGCCACGGCCGACATCGTTGTGCACGATGTTCGCCGCACCATCGGCTCAATCTCGCGTCAATCGGTCTATGACTCGCTCGCGGTCCTCGCCGAGACCGGACTTCTCCGCCGGATACAACCCGCCGGCTCTGCCACCCGATACGAAACACGTACCGGTGACAACCATCACCACGTGGTCTGCCGCACCTGCGGCGACCTCGCCGATGTCGATTGCGCCGTCGGCGACGCCCCCTGCCTGACCGCAGCAAACGATCAAGGATTCGTCATCGACGAAGCCGAAGTCGTCTACTGGGGCCGATGCCCTACCTGCTCACCCGAGCACACCACTTCCCACACCTAAGAAACACCACGATAGGAGAGCCAACGATGGCAACCGAAAGCAAGTGCCCGGTCGACCACGGATCCGTGGGTGTCGGCCAACAAAACGATGACTGGTGGCCCAACCAACTGAATCTGCGGGTCCTTCCCCACGGCACAGCCGGAGCCAGCCCGATGGGAGACGACTTCGACTACGCGACGGAATTCGAATCCCTCGACCTCGCCGCGGTCAAGGCCGATCTCGTGGCTCTGATGACCGATTCACAAGAGTGGTGGCCCGCCGACTACGGCCACTACGGCCCGTTCTTCGTTCGCATGGCCTGGCACAGTGCCGGCACCTACCGCACCAGCGATGGGCGCGGAGGCGGAGGCGCGGGCATGCAGCGCTTCGCTCCGCTGAACTCTTGGCCGGACAACGTCAACCTCGACAAGGCTCGTCGGCTGCTGTGGCCGATCAAGGCGAAGTACGGCCGCAAGCTCTCCTGGGGTGACCTGTTCATCCTGACCGGCAATGTGGCAATGGAGTCCATGGGATTCCAAACCTTCGGGTTCGGTGGCGGTCGCGCTGACGTCTACGAGCCGGACATCACCTACTGGGGCTCGGAAGCCGAGTGGCTGGCCGACGAGCGCTACACCGGTGACCGCGACCTGGAGAACCCTCTCGCCGCTGTGCAGATGGGCTTGATCTACGTCAACCCTGAGGGGCCCAACGGTGTTCCCGATCCGATGGCCGCTGCGCGCGACATCCGCGAAACCTTCGGCCGGATGGCGATGAACGATCACGAGACGGTCGCCCTCATCGCGGGCGGTCACACGTTCGGCAAGGCGCATGGCGCCGGCGACCCGAACGCGTACGTCGGCCCCGAGCCCGAGGCTGCCCCGCTCCAGGACATGGGGCTGGGTTGGACGAACTCCATGGGTTCGGGCAGCGGTGACGACACCATTAGTTCCGGACTCGAGGGAGCCTGGACTGCGACCCCCACGGCGTGGGACATGTCTTATTTCGAGACTCTTTTTGCACACGAGTGGGAGATGACCAAGAGCCCGGCAGGAGCCACGCAGTGGATCCCGGTGGGTGGCGCGTCAGCCGACACCGTTCCCGATGCTCACGATCCGAGCACCCGCCACGCACCGATCATGTTCACCACGGACCTCGCGCTGCGGACCGATCCGATCTACGAGCCGATCTCCCGACACTTCCTGGAGAACCCGGAGGAGTTCGCGGACGCGTTCGCTCGCGCCTGGTTCAAGTTGACCCACCGAGACATGGGACCCAAGGTGCGCTATCTCGGGTCCGAGGTTCCTGAGGAGAACCTGATCTGGCAGGACCCGGTTCCTGCGCCAGACGCGCAACTGATCACCGACGCAGACGCGGCCATGCTGAAGGGCATGCTCAACGCCTCTGGCCTGACCGCGGCCGACCTCGTGCAGACGGCCTGGGCGTCGGCTTCCACGTTCCGCGGAACCGACAAGCGCGGTGGCGCGAACGGTGCTCGCATTCGACTCGAACCGCAAAACCAGTGGGCCGTGAACAACCCGGACCACCTCGCCCAGGTGCTCAGCACCTTGGAAGGTGTCCAGGCGGAGTTCAACGCGGCCGGTGGCGCGAAGGTCTCCATGGCAGACCTCATCGTGCTCGGCGGTGCCGCCGGTATCGAGAGCGCGGCGGCAGCGGCTGGTCACACGATCACTGTGCCGTTCACTCCCGGACGCACCGACGCGACCCAGGAGATGACGGACGTCGAGTCCTTCGCAGCTCTGGAGCCGGCCGCTGATGGCATGCGCAACTACGTAGCCAAGGGTCAGGTTCGGCCCACCGAGCAGTTGATGGTCGATAAGGCCAACTTGCTCGGCTTGTCTGCCCCGGAGATGTCCGTGCTGGTGGCGGGAATGCGCGCCATCGGCACCAATGCCGATGGCTCCGACGTCGGGGTCTTGACCGAACGCAAGGGTCAACTGACCAACGACTACTTCGTCAACATGCTGGACATGGGCACCACGTGGGAGCCAACGGACGACACCGAGACCCTGTTCGAGGGTAAGGATCGATCCTCGGGTGATGTCCGGTGGACGGCGAGCCGGATGGACCTGGTGTTCGGCTCGAACTCCCAACTTCGTGCGGTTGCCGAGGTATATGGCTGCGCCGACGCGCACGAGAAGTTCGTGACCGACTTCGTCGCCGCGTGGGACAAGGTGATGATGCTTGATCGCTTCGAGGTGAAACCGTAACGAGACTGTCATCGCGAAGGGCCGGGTGGTGTGCACCCGGCCCTTCGCTTATGCGGGAACTACCGTTCGAGCGACGATCGTCGAATCGCCCACCAGGAGATCACTCCCGACAGCGCGGCGATCACGCCGAGGATGACTAACCAGGACAACACCGGGGGATGATCATCGGCCCGCGAAACGACGGCCGTCTCACCGATCGCCAGCGTCGCCTGCACACCGACGTGATCGGTGGGCAGGCAAAAGGCGCGTGGCAGTTCGACACCCAGGATGGTGGCGGCGCGGTCGGCGTTCTCCACCTGCTGCGCATCGGTGCACTCCCACAACCCTTCAGGAGTGGGCCAGGTCGCGGAAACGAGTGAGGATTCGACCACCTCGATACCGGCGGATGTGAACACGTAATCCAGGCGATCGGTGTACCCGTACGGGTTGCTCGGCGCTTGCGCGAGACGATCGGGGTCGGGTCCGGCAAGCAGCGCGCTAGAACCCCACGTGGCATTCGACGGATCGAGCGCGTCGGGTCCAGTATCGCGGAAACCGGCACGCACCATCGTCCAGTACGGGCTGCACTCGGCTCGCGCCGTCGCCTCCGTCGGGTTCTCGACTTGCGCTCGGCACTTGGTGGTCGTGTCTGGCTGCAATCCCGGATTCGGTGCTGTCATCGGCCGTGGATCACGTGGATCACTGTTGAAGTCGCCCATCACCACCGATGGCAATCCCCACCCGTCCACGACCTCCACAAGTTCCTGCGCCTGCGCCGCATTGACCGGCGTCGCTCCTTGACTCCACAGCGATTCCAAGTGGGTGGTCACGAAGCGCACCTCGCCTGCGCCAACCGCGAGATCGAGCCACACGTAGCCGCGATCGATCTCGAAGAGCACCGGAACAATCGAGTAGATGGTCGAGTAGTCACCCTGACCGACGTCCCTCACGTCGTCTGCGCGATCCGCCCGCACCAGCAGCGCATCACCAATGGTGAACCCACACGCCGCGGAGTCCGTTCCAAACAACGGTTGGAAAGTCTTCGGGTCGCGGACGGTTGTCAGATACGGAAGAACCGGGATGGAGTAGCCAGGATTCATGGCTGTCCGGCCACCGGTGGACGCAAGGACGTACTCCACTCCCGTGTCCTGAGTCGCTTCCAGCAATTGGGCGAGAAAATCGAAAACCACCGTGGACGCCCCGAACAATGTCGGTCGGCACTCCCAGGTCGTTGCTTCCTGAATTGCGACCACATCGGGAGCATCTACCGCCAGCTCCGCTGCCAGCAGCGGCGCTCTCTGTGAGAAGTCGGTGGCCGCAACCTGCTCCCACATCAGTTGAGCCGCAGCAGGCATATCGGGCAGCAATTCCAAAGCCGAGCCGACATCGGCGCCGAGGTAGATGTTTCGGCTGACGACCGTCACCGTGGCGTCTGCGTCGGCTTGCGTGGGCATCTCGTGAGCGAACGTCATCCGCGCGCTGGTTCCCTGCGGGCTTGTCACATGAACGAAACCAGTGATCGCAAGCACCAGCCCCAGCGCGAGCAGGCGGATACACCAACGCTTGTCGATCAACGGAAATGCGAGGCTCGATCGGCAGTGACTGCCACGTCATCACCTCCTAGGTCAGCAGGCTACGCCCGAGGTCTGGGTCAACGATGAGCACGTCGATAAGCCCTCCGTGGATGGCGGCCCGCACTGCCGCTGTCTTTCCCTTGCCGTGGGCGATAGTCGCGATCGTCGGAATGCGCCGCACGTCGGCGAGATCGAGCGACACCAGACGTTGGTGGATCGCGAGGTCCACCTGTTCACCGTTGGCGTCATAGAAGCGACCGGCAAACTGCCCCACGACCTTCTTCTTCTTGGCTTCGCTCACTTCCGCCTTTGTCGCTCCTGCAAGATCGAGGAACGTTCGTGTGGTGTCAGTGGGAAAGGACCCGATGCCGAGAAAGGCCACGTTGGCCTGCCGGGCGAACTCCAACGACCGCATCACCTCAGGAGTCGACAAGAGCGCGTCCGCTTCCTCGGCGCTGGCGGCGACCGCGGGGGCGTTGAAGTAGGAGTACCGGCCGCCCATCTTGTCCGCGAGATCACGCACCAGGTTGTGGCCCGACAGTCCGGGGTCAACGCTCCACTCTCCGGCGAGCTGAACAACGTGGGCGTCGATCCTGCGATCGAAGCGGGCCACGTCCACCATGGCCTTGACCGTCGTTCCCCAGAAGAGAGCCAGGGTGTCGTGGTCCACGACGTTGTCTTGGATCCACTCGGCTCCTGATCTGGCGAGGCTCATCACTTCCGCTTGGCTTTCCCCTGGGGCTTGGGTTTCCGAGAACGCCTGAGACACGACGACGTCACGCACTCCGAATTCGTCGAATGCCGACCGCAACTCATCTTCCAAGTCCAGTTCGCGGTGGATCGGGTAGGAGATGTCGAACGTCACGACTCCTTGCTCGCGGGCCGACCTCATAAGCCGAGACACGTTCGATTGACTGGTGCCCAGGCGCCGCGCGACTTCCTTTTGACTCAAGTCTTGGACGTAGTACCAGTAGGCGGCCTTGGCCAAGGTCTCCATGCTTACCCGTGGTGCCACCGCGTCTCCCCTGCCGCCTTCTTCCTCAATGTAGCCGCCCTACGGCGCCCTTCCCGCCTTCGTACAGGAACGCGGGCGTGCGCTACGCAAGCAGCAATGCTGGATTCTCCATCAGCGCTGTGAATCTCTTCAGCCACGTCGCCGCGACCACCCCATCGACACCTCGATGGTCGGCCGACAGGGTGACCGTCAGAACCGAGCCGATGCGGAGTGAACCGTTGGTGACCACGGGTTCCTCCCGCACGGCTCCCACCGCGAGGATCCCGGCCTGCGGCGGATTGATGATGGCTGCGAATCTCTCCACCCCATACATGCCCAAGTTCGACACCGAGAAGGATCCGCCCTCTAGTTCGCCCTGCTTCAACTTCCCGCTTCCGGCCCTGTCGACGAAGTCTCGGACGTGACCGGAAACCTGAGACAGACTCATGGATTCGACCGATCGCAGGACGGGAGTCACCAAGCCGTGATCACCGCCAACGGCCACCGACACATCTGCTGTCGAGAAACGGCGTACCGCATCGTCCGTCCACACGACATTCATCTCCGGCACGTCCATCAACGCTTTGCCCACCGCCTTCAGCACGAAGTCGTTGATCGAAATCCGCACCGGCGAGTCATTATTGATCGTTTCGCGCATCTCGAGCAGCGATTCGACCCGACAGGTGGATTCCAGATAGAAGTGCGGGACGTTTTGCTTACTCGCTGTCAGCGCACGCGCAATCGCACGCCGCATTCCAGAGTGCGGAATGTCCACGAACTCCGCAGCAGGCATAGCCTGGTGTCCTAGGCCTTCTCGTGGCTGACTGGCACTCGGTTGCGATGCACCATGGACGGCTCGACCGTCCCGCACGAGGTCGATGTCTCGGCGGACGATGCGCCCACCGGGCCCGGTGCCCACCACACTGTCTAATGCGATGTTGTTATCCCGGGCCAACTTGCGTGCCAGCGGTGATGCAAAAAGCCGGCCGTTGGCCTGTGGCGTGTCGACCCCGATGTCTACTGCAGGACTGGGGGCAGTCGCTTCGGCCGGTGTCGCTGTGGGTTCCGCTGTCGCATCGCGTTCTTCCACGTTGTCGTGATCAGCAACGTGGTGTTCGGCAGCATCGGCGGCGCTTGTGGTCGCAAGACCCAGCGCGTCCAGCACGCTGCCTTCATCCGAGACGTCTTCCCCAACGCCGGCCAGCACGGCGATCGGCGCACCCACGGCGACGGCATCACCGGGTTCGATCAAGGTCCGCCACAGAACGGCCTCTTCTTCGGCTTCGATGTCGACATTCGCCTTCTCAGTTTCCACCGTGGCAATGGCCGCGCCTGCGGCGACGGTGCTGCCCACCGTCGAACACCATTCGAGGAAGACCACTTCTTCGGCATCGGCGGAGATGCCGGGCATACGCAGTAGGCGCGGCATCTATCGACTCCCGTGCGGTGTCGCGAAGTGGTCGACGAGCGCTTGGGCGACGGTGTCCTCGTTCGGCAAGGCAGCCTTCTCCAACACGGCACTGATGGTGGGCGCAGATTCCGCGCCGGAAATCCGCTGGATTGGTGAGTCGAGCCAATCGAAGTAACGACGTTGAATCTCGTCGGTCAACCACCCTCCGTACGAGGTCCCCCGGCTCCCCTGCTCGACGATCATGACGTTGTTGGTCTTGCGGATGCTCTCTCCGATGGTGTCCCAGTCGATGCTTGCCGCGTCCAGCCATCGCAGGTCGATGACTTCGGCGTCCACCCCACTGGATTCGGCTGCATCGAGGGACTGCTGCACCATGGATAAGTAGGTCAGAACCGTCACAGCGCTGCCCTGTCGACGAATTGCGGCCCGACCGACAGGGATGTGGAAATCAAGATCGGACTCGGGTGTCTCTCCCGAGGTCTTATACAGATCGGCGTCGTGTTCGAGAACAACCACGGGATCTTTGCAGCGCAGGGCGCTGTTCATCATGCCGATGTAGTCAAGTGGCGTCGCAGGCGCGGCGATGCGCCACCCCGGGGACGTGTTCATCACACCGGCTGGATCCATGGAGTGCTGGGATCCGTACCCGGTGCGCGTTCCGATCTTCACCCGCATCACCAACGACATGTCGTGCTGCCCGCCGAACATGTGACGCGCCTTGCCGATCTGGTTGAAGATCTGGTCCGCGGCAACCCAGATGAAGTCGGCGTACATCAATTCGACCACGGGGGTGTATCGGCCATCCAGAGCGATGCCACCAGCCAGGCCGGTGAAGGCGGCTTCGGAAATCGGCGTGCCAAGCACCCGATCGGGGAAGGCGTCTTTGAGTCCTTTGGTTGCTCCGCGCGGCCCTCCGTTGAGCTTGTGGATGTCCTCGCCCATGACCACGATCGAGTCGTCTTCCTCCATGCGGCGCAGCATTACGTCCGCGATCGCGGTGACGAACTTCCGCTCGACGGTCTGACCGACGAAATCCTGCTCTTCTTTGAACTTGACGCCCTCGAACTCGGCGAGGTCGCTGCGGATTCCGTGGTTGATCGTCGTCGGGTCCGGCCACAACGACGGAATAAAACGACGTGTTCCCGGAGCGTCCGGGTTGTCCTCCACAAGTCGAGTCGCCACGTCGGACATCAAGGACGTGCACCGGGAGCGCAGGTCGGCGATCTCGTCATCGGTCATGATCTTGCGGCGCACAACGTGGGACTCGGTTTGCTTGATGGGGTCTCGATCGCGCCACGCAGCTTCCTCTGCTTTGTCGCGGTAACCGAAGGCGCTTCCGGGGAACGGTCCGTTCTGATGGAAGTAGCGGTACACATCCGCCTCGACAAGCGTGGGGCCGTTGCCCGAGCGCATGTGCTCGACGGCCTTCTGCATCGTCAGGTACACCGCGAGCGGATCCATGCCGTCGACCTGCCAACTCGCGATCTTGAAGCCGGGACCTCGTCCGGATAGCCGTGGCTCACCGGTGGCCTCCTCGACCGTGGTGGACACTCCGTACTGGTTGTTCTCGACGAAGAAGCACACGGGCAAATTCCACGCAGCCGCCAGGTTCAACGACTCCAGGACCGATCCGATGTTCATGGCCCCATCACCGAAGTAGGAGACCGAGACGGCCTGACTCCCCGAATGCTTGTTCGCCCAGGCGAACCCCGTCGCAAACGGAACGGCGCCACCGACGATGGCGTTCGTGCCGAGTGCACCGGCCTCCTTCCACTGCAGGTGCATCGACCCTCCGCGGCCAGCGCAATAGCCCTGCGCCAGGCCGCAAATCTCCGCCAGCGCCCGCTGCACCACCGTCGATAGGTCATCGGAGAAATCAGCCCGGGGATCGAGACCATCGGGTGAGATGAAGCCGAGTGCCTTGGACAGAAATTGGTGATGACCTCGGTGGGAGCCGTTCACCTGATCCGACGGAGCTAACGCCAGGACCGAGCCCGCGGCACCGCCCTCTTGGCCGATGCTGGAGTGCAACGGTCCGTTCACCAGTTTCTCACCAGCGAACTCCAAGGCGGTCTCTTCGAACGCACGAATGATGTGCATGTGGGTGAGCATGGTGGTCA
>Ga0255753_1001874_pt1 | contig 24117 bp, 31 predicted proteins | sample 041ome_10_FD_179953 | JGI IMG/M metagenome (GOLD analysis project Ga0255753, IMG submission 179953) | Coastal salt marsh microbial communities from the Groves Creek Marsh, Skidaway Island, Georgia - 041412US metaG (version 2) | ecosystem: Environmental > Aquatic > Marine > Intertidal zone > Salt... | reverse complement strand
CCTAACCACACCACGGGTGATCCCCTTGGCGGTGATTCGCTTGTAAAAGGCCTTGGCCAACTCGATCGTGTTCATAGAAATACCAAGCGGTGTACATGCTTCCTGGATGTCCAAATAGGCTTGATGAAGTGCACGATCCTTGTGATTGGATGAAAGGTGAAAGTCGATCTTGGCCATGCGCTTTTGTGCAACTGTCATACCCTTTGACTTTCCAATTTTCGATCCAGAACCCCATGAATGATAAAGTGGGTTTGCAGCCATTCCAACTCGCGACCCGTCCTTGGCGCCCTCGTCCGTTACGCACGAACTCCACTCAGCACCCTGGTCGATCCGCCCTCGCGATTCATCTACAATACCGCATTGACTACATACCATGTCAGTTTCAAAATTCTCGATCATCTTTCCACCACAATGGTTGCATTCATCACTTGCGTCTGCCTCTGCCTCAACCGATGGGGATGTTATTTCCATCGCTTGGCGCGCGAGATCAAAGAGATCCATGGTGTTAATTGTGACCATTCTATATATTACACTCCCTGAATAATTTTTAGTACTTCAGCGTGGATTAGGGCTTGAGGCTGAGTGCCGTCGATGATATGGATCTCGCAGTGGGTGCCGATGGTCTCGAGCATCTTCATGTAACGGGCATGGAGGTCCTGCAGCGATTTAAGCGTGATGAATGTGTCACCCTTCTGGCGACGTGCCTTGACCCGCTCGTGACTAAGCTCCGGTGGCACGTTCAGAAATATGTACTTCTTCGGATACCACTTCATCCGCTCCCATAACTTGTCATACCAGTAGTGCTCCTCGATCCGCTTGATCTCGCCTCGGATCACAAGGTCCTCCCAAAACACCATTCGACCCGGAATGGGACCCCGCTCATAGACCTCGACACCCTCTTCTAACATGTTGGACTCGAGGATGGCAACCTGCAAAAGGAACGCCCAATCTTGTGGTTTCTGGTAATATTTGTCGACCGGCCAATCCTGGACAGGCTCCTTGCGAACCTTGAAACCAGCGGACGCAAGCATGTCCAACTGCGTCGTCTTGCCAGCTCCGATGTTGCCATCGATTACCACGGTCATTCGTATAATTAAAGAGATGCTTCGCTTTAAGACGATATGTTGTTTAACGAAACGAACACTCCCGACTTTGTCATCGACGGTTCAGGTGATTCCAAGTTTTTGTTCATCAAAGGTCCAGATGTCCAGATACCCAAGTTTCGCTGTCCCTTTGGCGTATCGTGCTTCGAGACAGATTACGGAGCACCCAAGTACAACCTTGAACTCGAAATTCACCAAAGTGAACGCTCCAAGGCGTTCCTGGAGTGGCTTGGAACTATCGAAAATCACGTGATCAACTATGTTTGTGAAAATGCCATGGATATATTCGGAAGGGAAATGGGTCGCGAACAGATCCAAGCCATGTTTCGCAGCAACCTCAAGGAAGATAGGTTCCGCGTCAAGATCGACAAGGACACCATGTCCAAGGGACCTGGTGGTGACAATGTGGAAATTCTCACCAAGGGTGCCATGAAGGGAAATACATGTGTTTGTGTTTTGAAACTAAAAATGGTATATTTCATGAATAATAATTTTGGTCTGGTCTGGAATGCCACCCAGGCTTCCTTCAGTACAGCCAAACAACCATCCAAGGACCCCGACTTTGCCGAATATCAATTTCTCGACTAATGATAGTTATGGAGCGTTGGGTTAATTTCGCCCTCTTGGCGGTATTGCTGTCCGTGGCGAATAATTTCATCATCGGCAAACTTCTCAGGGATGGTCTTAGCACTCACGAGACCATTATCTTTGCCCTGCCGTTCTATTTGATTTTCGTTCTTTTTCTTTATCAGCATAAAAAGAATGATTTGAAACCAGTAAAGGGAAATCACCTAGGTCTTTTGGCTCTGTCGACCTTGATCGGAAGTATGACCCTGTTCTTCTATAGGACAGCAGTGTCTCACTCTCCTAACCCAGGATATGTGGGAGCCTTGCTCGCCATGAACACCATTCCCATCACAATCTTGTCATTCTTGTTCCTTGGTGATAACTTTAACTTCATGAAGTTCGTCGGCGTTGTCTTGGTGGCCTTGGGTGGATTTATGGTCGCGATGGCATAAGTTTGAGAACATCAAATACCTTGTACATTTGATTGAACAATGTGTCCCTGTCCTCCGTGTAGGGCGGTAGCATCTCCAATTCAATCTGATGTATGGGCTCCTCGGCATCCATGTCCTCGGGCGTGATGATCGTGAGATCGATGCGCAAGTTCTTTCGCACGTAGGACCACCGCTCCTTTCCGATCGTGTCGTCAAACTCGTCTGGTTGGTCTTCCTCCTTGATCGGCTTCTCCACTGAGACCCCGAAGCGAACATTCCAAGCATCAAGTGGAAAATCCTTATTCTCCCGCGTAATCTTCCGGACGCAGATGCGTTCACCCGTGTCCTGTTCCTCGGTCAACCGTATTCCCTTCTTTCCACGAAAGACCATGAACTTCTGATGATCCGTCAACTCCCATCCAGTATACATGTCCAAACCATTCTTCACACTGGTCCACTGAGCCTGAGGAATGTTGGTGTCGAAGATACCGTTCATGTGCTTTCTGCCTAGACGTATCTCCATCTCGACATCCTTACCATCCTTGTAGGTCTTGTAGGTATCCTCAAAGGCATGGAACATCTGGTGAGCAACGGTCGCCATGTTTCTCAGGTGGTGTCTTTTTTCTTTAACACTTGTAAGGATGGCTCCAGCCAATAACAATGCCAAGGCCAAAGCTGAAGCTGAGAAAGAGGTACTACTTAATCAGTCTAGAGTCGAGATCCGAGCTCAAAAGATAGCGAATGAACGCAAGGCAGCAGAAAATGCAAAAAAGAAGTCAACAACTACGAGGACTTTGAATAGGAATACGCTCGTCAAAAGCTTGGCCAATCTCAAAGAGCCCGCGCTCGACCCTCTGCGTGATGCTATAATGTCCCTAAGTGACCCTAGCTTCCTGAATAAAAAATTCAACGAGGATGTCTACCGCGGACTCCCATTGAGGGTCAAAGATTTCATCGGTCGTTCAGCTAATCAGGTCACCCGCGCTGTGATCATTGACAAAATCATCGAGGCAGTGAAAATTTCTAGGAACAAGAAGGCGAAGGCGAAGAACGCAAATTTTAATAAGCGCCTCGCAAGTTCTCTTACGAACTTGACCTCGAACAACAAAAGTAAACCAGGAGTCACCAACGCGAGCACTTCAACCGGGACCAACGCGAGCACCGGGACCAACGCGAGCACCGGGACCAACGCGAGCACCGGGACCAACGCGAATCGCAGATGGGGCATCACGAACAAGGTCAATGGCGTCGCAAAACAGAACAATGTCAGTGGCAACAGCGCCCTCTCCAAACCAGTTGTTGCACCCAACCCTGAAAACAACGTAATCGAACTTGAGATTATACCACCCAACACTCATAAAGGAATTGCGAGTATAAATTTGAATAAGTTCAACCCAAACTCGAAAAAATTACAACTTACATTACCAAAAAATATTAATGTAATCAATAATACCGTTGAATTATTGGAAGACGTTCCAGTCGCGCATGAATTTACCGAAGCTCTTGAAAGTTCAAATAACATAAAAATTAACGAAACTTTAATGAATTCCAACACCCCCGATCCCAAAATAATGGCAGAGATTTTCAGGAAGCTCGCTTTAGGTAGATCCGTACCACGTCCTCAAATTCTCTACTTAGAAAAGGGACTTGTTAAAATAGAGGAAGAAGCAAAAAATAAAAAACAGTCCAATAATTTAACATGGCTAACTAACACAAACCCATCTCTAAAATTAAATGGCAACACTAATGCATCCGTTATGGAATGGCTAGGTGTAAACCAAAGAAGTCCTGTCAATGCTGTTGCTCCAAAGAAATCTGGATATTTTAGCAGAGCTCTTGCCCTCCTCGCCGCTTCCGTTGCTGCATCCCTTGCCGCCAGACGAATGAAACTTGGCGCTAATCAAAATTTTCAACAGGGCTCGGGAGAAAATTGACTGTAACCCCGAGTGAACCCAAAACAGTCAATTCAGGAACCATGACCAACCTGTCCAGTGCCAACATCAACAAACTTCAAACGAATAAAGAAAAACTCTCCATTGAACTTCAAAATAAAATTAGTAATTTTACTGAACAAACTAAACCAATGAGCATGGTGGAGGCTAATAGCCAAGTCACAAAAAACAAACTCATGGAACTTACCGCAGAAAGAAATGCAGCGTTGAATGGTCTTGCGAAATACAGCAAAACACTCGCAGAAGTTATGAAAAGCAAAAAAATCAATGCAAACACGATCTCCGATCTTCAAAGTCGACTCACCGAACTTCAAGGTATTTCAAATGCTACCAAAAAAGAGTTGAGTGATCAAATCAACAAATTAAAACAAAACAGGAATGCCGCCGTTGCTTTGGTGAATCAACTTGAGAGTAACAAAGCAGAATTAAGTAACCTTGTTGGTAAATTTCAAAAAGAAATTAGTAATTCAAAAATTAGTAACGCTGAACTTAAAACTAAATTAACAACTATATTATCTCAAAGGAATTCTATTCAACAAAAACTCAATGAATCTATAAAAAAAGGGGCATTGACGCAACAAGAAATTAACAATCTGAGGAAATCTACTAGTAAAGAACGAGAGAGTTTACTTGCGCAAGTACGAAATGCGCAAGAAATTTTGAAACGGTTACAAAATGAAAAGAAAGAAAAGAATCAAAAAAATGCTGCTCTCGTGGCACTACGAACTAATCTAAACAAAATATTATCACTTAACAAAATAGCAAGTTATAAAATTAATAATAAATACAAGAATAATGATAATTTTAAACGTGCTGTTACTAGTAGAAAGAGTACTTTATTATACAACGAACTGATGCCAAAAATATCCAGTGCTACACTCCAGAATATCAACAAACTCAATCTAAAAAAATACAATAATATCGAATCAAAAGTCAAGGCAGCCATCAATAAGCGCAAGGTTGAGTTGTATAAAAGTGAACTCGCGAAAAGAAATACAAACCTCGCAAACCTTAGAACTAAATTAGCACGAATCCCACCTGGCACCGAAGGTAAACAGAATCTATCGACCAAAATTAAGGCTGAAGAGGAGAGACGCGTACGTGTCGCTGATGCCCTAACCTTTAGAAAAATGATCAACGCAAACTTGGAAAAGAATATCCCTCAAACCATTAAAAATCAAATTCAGACCCTAAAAACTAAGCTACCTCAAAATGACGACCTGCTATTCGAAAATCTGACTACATACGAAGACAATTACAGAGAAATATTTGGAAAGCCAAAGAAGTTCATTTTCTTCAACAAGGTTCCTGAGAGTGGAAACGGAATATTCAAGGCAGCAAACATGACTATTCCAAAAATACAAACATTCAAACTCGGTCCAATGGGGAATAAATTTAATAAGAATTTAAAAGATGATTTCGCTATAATCAACTCATCATTCGGTACAAACTCGACCAACGTGTTCTTTGTAGGTCCTTCGGGATCGGGCAAGACAACATTGTTCAAACAATACACGAATTCTACAGACTTGAAAACATTGAGTGGTATCACTGTGTATAAACCCAACCTTAATTACGATGTGTGCCAAGGCATATTATATTTTAGCGACGAGGTAATAAATAACTACAATTATTCCCAGTTCGCGAGTGAATTCATTCGCCCAACACCCTTCAATCCACAAAGTTCCCGTGCCCATATGAGCATCATGAGCGGTGAAAAGAACGGTGAAAAACGTCGCGTATTTGATCTCGCCGGAAAGGAAAGTCCCGTTGCTATCTCCGAACTTGCGTTGGGTTTCAACGCATTCGATGGAGAATATTGGAATTTAGATCAATCGTTTGAAAATTTAATTAAATCAAAAAAGAGTTATAGGTTAATTTATCTTCTGAAAATTATTGGTCTGAACGTTAAAGAACTTACTGATTTAGATAAAATCATTGTGGGTTTCATATACAAGAACTTCTTTTATAACTCATACAACACTAAAAGGTTTTTAACAAGTGGAAGTGATGGAATTAGATTGTTTACAAACATATTAAAAGAGAATCAAGAAGCCAAACTCACCGAATACTTCGGATCGGCGACAAATAAAAGCAAAATAATGGATATTAATTTTATAATAAACTATGACAGTTACAAAGCCCAAATAGTGGAAGATTTCGGGTTGTCCAATAAAATACCAAAAGATCTACAGGGAAATACCACCGTTGTTCGATACATATTTGAAATGATGAAGCGTGTATTCGAAGGTGTCTATATTACGCGTTCTTTGTTTTCACTTGGACCTTTGTTCAAAGGAAACTCAAATCAAAAGGAATTGAATAAATTCAAAAATATTATAAACAAAACCAACTCACATAGAATCACGGGTGTAAATGTAAATGCAGTCCCTGGTATATATTTAAAATCACTAGGCATTGTTAATGCATGTACAAATATAAAAGGTAATAAAGGTACAAATATAAAAGGTAATAAAGGTACAATAGTACCTGGATTTGGATTGAAGGTCAAGGTAAAACCAGGTGTAGCACAGACAAAAAACGAACTTTATAAACAAACACAAAAGAATATTAAAAACAATAAGGCAAAAAATAATTTTGTCGTGCTTCCTCCAGCAACGGAATTCAAATATAAGACTTCTTTCTATGATGCTATAGTGGCTAAAAAGGATTTCAAAAACTGCCTCATCGGAGTCATAAGTGACTTCGAGACACTAGATAGCAAGATAAAACAACAAAAACAATCGCTCGAGTTTTTCAAAAAAATCTAAGCAACTAGTAGATATGGCTAACATCCCTGCTTCAGCCAAACGCAAGGCCGTCGAAAAGGTCAAAAAGACTCTTGCCAAGGAAGGTATCAAATTGAAAGATATCAAGCTTGCCAAGGGGAAGGCTCCCAAAAAGCCACTCAAGGTGGTCAACCCACTCACCGGACGCAAGATGGCCAAGGATGGACCCACGTTCAAGAAACTCATCGAGCAAGGCTTCAAGTTCATTTCAGTCAAGAAGGCTAATCGCCAGATGATTGCAGGCGTTCTGGTCCCTCCCAAGAATGCGATCGAGAGTTTCGCCAAGGAGAATAAAGTTCCAGAGGAGAACGTCAGGCAGGTCGTCGCCACCAGGGTCGCCAATATCGCTTCGGGTATCTTCGGTGGTGCGCCAGTTACTGCTCCCAACCGGGAACCCAACCAGGGACCCAACCTGCGTCAGATGCAGAACCAGAGGAACGTACTCGCCGAGAAGCCCCGTCTCAATGAAGCCGAGAGGAAGGAGATGAACGTCCTCAACCGCAACATCAATCAGGTGACGAAATTGAATCGCGTGGAGAACAAGCTCGTGAATGTGCGTCCGCGCAACAACGAAGTCCGCGAGGCTATCAACGAAGTAGCCCAAACGCGCAATAATGTCCCTGTCGCGGAAAACAAACTCCAGACCGTCCTCGGAAATGCAGAACAGGTGGTCATCAAGGCCAATGAAAACACACTTGTTGAACGCAATAATACTAATGTACCGACAAACGTCAAGAACGTAGCACCTCCCGTACCAAAGACCAAGATGAATGCCGGACCCAATCTCGCCAACGTTGGCAACAACGGTCTTAGAGTTGGTGCACCAAACAAAAGCATTCCAATAAAGAACGTTCTCATAGGTGCTGTGGCTGCCGTATCTCCAAAGGGGAACATTAATCCGATTGGTGAAAAAACAATCAATAACGGAAAGGAGGCAAAAAATTTTGACAAAACCTTGGGCGAGGCATTGACAAAAATTGTTAAGTAATTACAAGAATGACTCTTATTATCGCAGTCTTGCTTTTACTTCTGATTATCTACTATGACAGGACGAGATCCCTCTACATAATCCAGGGTGCATCCATCCGGGTTCCAGATGCACCTTTTGCGGTCACCAACCCTCCAAATTTCGCAAATGTCAAGGAACCCATCGGCGAACTCACAAGCATGATGCTGGAAAATAATGTCCAAGTAGAGTAAAGAGAAATGGAGAGTGCCGATCGGTCATTCACTATTATTGATATCCGCAAGCCAGGACAGGGTGGTAAGAAGACTTCTATCCCATCAGATGGAGGTCGCTATATTTCTAAAACTCCTTTTTCGGCGGCAAGGAAAGGTTTCAGTAAGGCGTGCCGCGAAAAGAGGATTAGGGGTCAGTGCACGCTAATCGTAACCATTCAAGAGACCACTCGGGGCGAGGATGGCAAGATCTTTTCGTATAAGCTCAAGCGCGAGAAGCTCAAGGAGCCCAAGGAGATCACCCGCGGTGGTGGCATGTTCGGAAGTGGGATGCCCATCACCATCGAGTACTCCATCTCAGGTAAGGCAGTCCCCGTTCCTAAGGGCATCTAAGCAACTCCATGAAGTCACTCTCATTTAGAACTTCGGTGTCGTGAACCTTGGCGTTGCGGCACTTGGCGTTACCACGATCATAACCAGCCACGAGGTAGTCCGTCTGTCCAGACACCTGACTCGTGACTGTTCCGCCATGCTTCTTGATGATGTCTACTATCTCATCACGACTCCAGCGCCTTAGAACTCCGGTCACAGCGAACTTCACACCCTTGAACGCATTCTTGGGAATCTTGGGGACGTCCCGCTTCATCAGCGACCGATGGGCGTCCATGAACATGTCCTTAAGTTTTGGATCGTTGTGCATCTTGCTCTTGGTGTCCAAAAGGAATGCCTTCAGATCCTTCTTGCTCACCACACCGACACATCCTCGGTCCAAAAGACGTTCGTAGGAATATTGGGGAACCTTGAGTCCGTCCTCGTGAACCACCACGAACATCTTGGTCGTTCGGTGAAAAATACCCTCGTGCTTCTCAAGGGTTGCCACCAGGTCAAAGGGGGTCTCGCGGATCACCATGTCAAAGCACGGGGCCACATCAAGCTTGGTCATAAGATTGCGCGCGTAAGAATTCATTGTTTTTCGTACTTACCCTTGTTTTCTTTTCTTTAATCCAAGAATTCAAGAATTTCCGTTACATGTTTCTTCGGTGCATCCTTGATTATTCCTAACTGTTTGTAAATCTTGCGACGCTTGTAATACATCGCGTCAAAGGGTCCCCAGTTGTCATGAAGATCTATGATCTTGGGTGGGTTTCGTCGTGATCCCCCTTCGCGCATACATCTCCCGACGGCCTGCACCACGTCCGATTTGGGCGTCACCATGAACACAGTGTCCACATCTCCAATATCTAAGCCCTCGTGCGCCATATTGAATGTCCCGATGATGACCGTCTTGGTCGCCGACTCGTCCAGATCTGCTTCTTTCATGCCACCGATGTAGAGTCCAGAGTCAGGTATATTTTCCTTTAGCCAGAAACAGTGATCCCTTCGATCGGTCAGGATCAAAACCTTCCGGTGACCCAACTCTTTCATCTTTTCCAGGATGATCTTGTTCCGTTCCTGGTCCTCCACCAACATCGTGATGGCTTCTGCCATGGACACCTTGCCAAAGCGACTCGTGGGAAATGGCTGGTAGTAGATGTCCAACTTGGGCTTGATGGCATCCATCGTGACCTCGTCGTCCTGCTTGCGTTCAACCATGTAGGCTTGTGGACCCAGAAACCAGTAAAGCACGTTGGTGAGTCCGTCCTTCCGCTCGGGAGTCGCCGACAGACCCAGCGTGTACTTCGGACACATGCGAAGCATCGACTGCGAAAAGACACGCGCGCAGATGTGGTGGGCCTCGTCCACGATAACCAACCCGATGGATTCAAATGCCTCGACCGGAAAGTCCCGCGACGTGAATGTCTGCAGCATACCGATCACGAAGGGGTGGTCAATCTCAAATTTGTCCTTCTGAATTCTTCCCACGGTCATCCCTGGACAGAACTCTTCAATCCGCTGCTTCCACTGGTTCGCGAGGAACTCTTTGTGCACCATGATCATAGTTCGGACACCCAATTTGCTCGCGATCTTGATGGCGCAAACTGTTTTGCCAAATCCACAAGGCAATGAAAGCACTCCACCACCACATTTTTTCATAGATTCCAGGACCGCCCTGACCGCATCTGGCTGATTGATGTCCTTGCGAAGTTTTCCACTGAAGGGGATTTCGTACTTGACCGGCTCAGGTCGCTTGTCCTTGGGTTCCGCTTCAACATGCTGCTTTCCGTAGTGCTGCGGAATGCACAGGTTGTCCTTGTTGCGCCGAAATACTTTGAACGGAATCCCACGAGGAGCATAGTCCGTGTTTACCTCAGGTGTGACCGTCAACGCCTTTTCAAGATCACGTTCTCGGGGGACGATGAACCCAGAACGAGATATCATATTTTTATCTCCTACAATAAGTAAGAAATGAACGCTGTCCCTAATAACACGTCTTGTATGGCGGGTCTCGCCAACCTCGGCGTCGCGACTGCCTTCGGTGCCCTCATGGTGAGCATGGAGCAGACCTGCGGTGCCTTTATTGTCGAGGGTCAGCGCCAGCGCCTGGATGTCATGAGGGCACTCAGGGCCGGTGAGGAAGCTCCCGAGTTGGAGATCAACGACAATCAGATGGGACTCCTCCAGGCTGGTCGGGCTTTCGCCATGGTATGTCTGTTCGGTATCTTCTTCATGGTGACCACCAGCCCGCTCGTGTCCAAGAAGCGGATCTTCCCCATGAAGTCCTTCACCTTCCTCTTGGCGTTCCTTGCGTTCCTCGCCTTCACTCTTCAGATCTATCTGATGCGATCCATTAAGAAGGGAATCACCAGCGCAGACAGGACCATGCGGTTCAGCCTCGCCGTCATCTACATGATCTTCATGGTCATGAGCCTTTTTGTGATGTTTAACTATTAGAGAGGTATGTCCGAGTGCCCCGTGTGCTTAGATGATATCTGCGATAAGACCACCGTCACTATGTATCCGTGTGGTCATCAACTTTGCTATCAATGTGTCCGTGACTGGAATGTTCATGGAAACATTGTTTGTCCTATGTGCCGTGCCGAGACACTGCCTAGAGTCGGTGGAGAACCCGAAGAGGAACCCGAACCCGTCAGAAAGTGCGAAGAACAAACCAACTTCATATTCTTGACCACGGGTCTGGCATGCTTCTTCTATACTAGTCTTCACCTTTTAGGTCTTTGAGACGTTTCATTTCACCCGTCATCACGAACTCTCTGAAAAGTTCAAGCGTTGTAGAATCGATGCCTTCCACACCTTTAAACTTGTCAATGTCCTCTATGGTTTTGAGTGAAATTTTAAACCGAAGTTTGTGATACATTATCTCGCCGATTGCATCCGCGAACGCATCGGCTTGATCTTGGTCTCCTTTCTTTTCATAGAGCATAATCATTGTATTCATCGCCCTAACCCAATTTATTAACATCATTACCTTCATAACTATTCTGTCGTTTAATAGCAGTATCAAGGTCTCTGAGACGTTTCATTTCACCCGTCATCACGAACTCCCTGAAAAGTTCAAGAGTAGAGCGCCCCACGCCTTCCAGACCTTTGAACTTTTCAACGTCCTTTGCCGTTTTAACCGAAATATCAAACTGCTCGGCATGATTCACAATCTGCTGGACCGCTTCCGAAAATGTATTGGCTCTGGTGTGGTCTCCCGTTTTTTCATAAATCTCAACCAGTTCACCCATCTTCGTCTGCCAGTCATATAGAATCATTCTTAATAGTAGACCTCTTTTTATCAATCAGTTTTGTGATGCACTCGGGCAAGGCTTTGACATCTTGCCAAGCCTGATTCAAACAATAAAGAAAAATTCTATAATGTTCAGAAGGTACATCATACCCATATTCATCAAAATCACCATACTTATTTTCGCAGACCCACCATTTAAACATTTCATCAGGACTATTTCCACCTGGATGCTCGATCTCGCATGTAATTTCTTTGACGTAAAAAGTTAATTCACGTGGTTCTTTGCCAGGTTCGTGAAATGTAGCCTCGACGTGCATAATATGATAATAGTCCCTGTTGTAACCATTTTTTTCAAGATATTCTTCCAAATAAGATTTAGCATCAGAATAATGCCATATCCTTTCTAGGTCATCATCTGAATCGCAACCATCTTCTTCCATGTAGATGGATGGCCACAATAACTTCTCCGCATAAACGCCTTTTATTTCAATGAAGCAATTTTCAATACTAGACACTTTATTCTCTTCAAACCATCCAAGCCATCCAGGGAATGTTACCTTCATTTACCTTCGCAATTATTCTGTCGTTTAATACCAGTATGGAGGTCAAAGATGCTGTTTTTGGCTTTTATTTGAGCCCCTCGTCGGCCGTTTACATTCCCAAGGAGGGAACGGAGACCAAGAAGATGAAGGACGGGACGATCATCAAGGTGCCCAAGTACATGTACCATCCACTGACCGTCGAGATCATGCCCCGCACGGACTACAAGACCATCCAGCACCCGAAGCGGAAGAAGTTTTTGTTCTCGATGCGCGAGACCAAACCCGTCCCGGCGGACATCCGCAAGTACATCGACAATCCGGAACCAGAAAAGTTGAGGGAAGCCCTGTCCATCATCCAGAGACGCATCCGACAGATGTTCGAGACGCCGATACAGACGATGACGCTGGTTGCCTTTCGTTTCGATGGAGTTCCGTGGAAGGTGCACAGAATGCATTGGGACGAAAAGCAGGAGGTGAGCTACCGCAAGGACGGGGAGTGGGTCACTACGACCATGAAGCGACTGGGAAATCCGTGGGACCTCAAGAGCAAGGTGGAGCGGGACAGAAAGAAGGCGGAACTTTTTAATGTAATTAGTAATTTATTAGAAGATAAAGACAAAATTCCATACGTGTCTAGGATGCTGATTGACCGGTTTCGGTGACGCGGAAGCACTCGAAGCGCGGGTCGAAGATGTTGGACAGCACCCGCTCGACCGTGTCCTCCCAGAACTCGTCGTCTCGGGTGAAGGGCAGCGTGTTCAGTTTGGGTTCCTGTCCCTCGCGGCGAAGGCACTCGATCAGGTAGCCTCGCTCGATGCCGAGCATCCTCAGGTAAGCCTGGCACTGGGCCATCTCGTAGCTGCGGATCTCGTTGAAGAGCCGTCCACCCGCGCGGTTCTTGAACTCGAGGAGTTCGTCGTCCTCGGTGCGCCCGTCAATCAGACCGACTATGACCACCTGCTCGTGAATCCGTAGAGTGTATTTGTCGGTGGGCTTTATGGCATTCTTGCCATTCTCGCGGCACCACTGATCGAGCGTCGACCCCTCCTTGCGCGTCCCGTGATTCTGAAAGACCTTGGTCCGCGTGGCCTCATCGAGAAACTGCTTCTGCTCAGCGGTGAAGGCCGAAGCACGCTTGTCATCCGCGACAGACTTGAGCACCCCGCCGATGTCACCGGTGTTCTCGGTCTTGACGCGCTGTGCCTCCTCCATGATCTGCTTGGCGTTGGCGTTCCCATAGACAAAGTCATCCTTCTTCTTCCACGTGGGGGTTCCGTGGATTCTCACATATTCCTTGAACGCGTCGGGACGGTTGCGCTTCCAAAACTTTTCGGCAGCCTCGCGGGGTGAGCAGAACTTGGCACCATAGCCGGCCAAGTTGCCCAACTCGGAAGACTGAACCTTGAGCGTCGCTTGCATCTTTGTAAGTCTATGTCCCACTCCCTTAATTGGGTCACCTGAATAATTTTTAGTCCTCCATATTAAAGGATGATCCTTGGTATCTCAGCCCTAGTCATCGCGATCATCGCCCTCGCGCTCACCCTTTGGAGGATGTTCATGAAGCCCAAGCCCAAGCCCGAGCCCGTCGTGGTTTACCAGCATCCCATGTGGTACCAGCAGCCTCTTTGGCTGCGCCGACGCCCGTTCTACGAGCGACCCCACCGGCGTCATCACCGGCGTCATCACCGTGATTAAATAATCAAAGTTAATATTAATGTCAGGACCAAGTGGAGCTATCGTCAGACTTGTTGCCGTGGGCGAACAAGACACTTTTTTGACAGGTGACCCGCATGTGAGTTTTTTTAATAATACTTTGTATAAGAGACATACACATTTCGCACATTTTCAACAAAGACAGATCATCCAGGGAAACCCCGTAGCCGGTGGAACTTCTGTGGTTAATTTTAGAAGAGCTGGTGATCTTCTCAATTATTGTTTCTTGACCGTAGATCTGAACAACGTGTCTCAGCTGATTAGTACGTGGTCGGACGTGATTGAAAGTGCAGAACTTTACATCGGCGAACAATTGGTGGATACCCAGGATTCCAATTTTTCCGAAGAACTTGCCGTGGATCTCTTCGCCGATTCCATGTCCAAGTCATACCTGGCAAGTTTGCACGGAGGTCTGGGCAGTGAATCCTACTTTTATCCGTTTCGCTTTTTCTTCTGCGAGAAGTGGGCATCGAGCTTGCCACTCATAGGATTACAGTACAGTAACGTATACTTGAGAATAAAGTGGTCGCAAAATTTAAACGCCAACTACACGATTAATTTTTATGCAAACTATATCGCACTGGATGAAATAGAACGATCGCGTTTTGCATCTGAACCCATTGAAATGTTAATTTACCAAGTACAGAAACAAAAAGCATCAAACACAACCGCCATGGAACTCTACTTCAATAACCCAGTCAAGTTCATCTGCTCCAGCAATGCAAGTTCCTATAATGCACTAGTATCGATTGGTAATACGGTCAAACTCCAGGCGAATGGATCAGATATTTCAGATGATAATCTGTCCATTCCTTTTTACACCGCAGTGCCAAGCTATTACCACACAGACTTCTCGGCATCCAACGCAGAGAATATGTTCTTCTACCCATTTTGTCTACATGCCTCCAGATTTCAACCTTCTGGTACTTTGAACTTTAGTAGACTTGATAATTTTAGAGTTTTATGTTCGCAACCCATAAACAGAGACATTTATGCAGTCAACTACAACATCCTGAAAATCCAAAATGGGATCGGAGGGGTCATGTATGCTAATTAAATATCCCGATAGATATCAATGGGGCGAACCAATCATTCGTACAATGGAATGCTGTCTGCCATAGCCAGGAAATCCCTTCCTAGGTTTACCAACTATGCAAAAGATACAGCAAGCCTTTCATCAATCTTTGGCAATGAATATTCGACCATCAATAAGAGAGGGAACGATTCATTGACAAACATCATCAGTACGGCTTTTAACACGCCAGAGGAGTACATCAAAGAAACCAACGTGGGTCCGGTCATCACGCTGAATGGAGATAGAACCGTCACCATGATAGCCGATGAAGCCTACAGCGACCTCGGTGCCACTGCGGATGGAGGCGAAACGGTTACCACTGACACTTCCAAACTCGACACCAGCGTCGTGGGAACTTATACCGTGTCTTATTCTGCCACCGATTCAGCAGGTTACACGCGAGTCGAAAATCGTTTTGTTGAGGTCGTGGCACCAGTGGCATGGACGCCAGGTTACACAACTGTTTCCGTGACTTTGGGAGACAAACTTCAACCAAGTATAATCGGTCTTTCACTAGGAAAGAAATACGTATTTGATTTTTCACAAACCCGTGGAAATGGTTTCAACTTGTCTCTCGATGGAACTACCAAACTTACCGATGGAGTGATTGAAGCAAAAACTACACTTGTTTATACAATCCCGCTTGATTTTAATTCATCTTTATATTATTACTCACCCAGTACCCCAAACATCGGAGGTTATTTTTTTATTTATAATGTTGTTTATTACGACCAAGGAATATTGAAAATTGACGGAATTACATATCTAAATAGAGGACAAACTTACACATTCAAGTTCTCCTCGGTAGATGGAACCACGATCAGATTCTCGATAACAGAGGATGGAACGGACTTCACGGAAGGCGTTACCATCACAGACACCTCACTCACCTTCGTTGTTCCTTCAGATTTACCATACAACGCCATCTACATAAAATCACCAATCACATCAGGCATTGGAAGTTCGCTTACCTTTTCAGGAACTTTGGATGATGGAACGATCTACTTTGATAACGGTATTCTCAGGGCCACTGGGATCACTTCGATCGTTCGAGGTCAAACCTATACGTTCTACTTTTCGTCGGACTACGGAACCACGATCGCCCTTTCAGACACCGAAGACGGAACAACCTTTACAGAAGGCGTTACCACCACGAGCACCTCTCTCACCTTTGTGGTGCCATTGACATACGCAAGTAATACTATCTACATAAAATCACCAACCACACCGGGCATCGGAAGTTCGCTTACCGTTTCGGGAAATTTAAAACTCTTGGCGAGTGACGGAGCGGGGGGTGACAATTTTGGCAAGTCTGTATCCATTTCTGAAGACGGTTTGACTGTCATTGTCGGAGCGAACGGGGATGATGATAATGGTTACTCTTCTGGTTCCGCCTATATATACACTTATAACAGTGGTGCGTGGAATGAAACAAAAATCACAGCGGAGGATGACGGAGCGGGGAATGACAATTTTGGTTGGTCTGTATCCATTTCTGGCGACGGCTTGACTGCCATTGTCGGAGCATACAAGGATAGTGATAATGGTACTGATTCTGGTTCCGCCTTTATATACAAATATATCAATGGTACGTGGACTAAACAAACATTTGATATCACAGCGAACGGAGTGACTCGTCAAAATCAATCAAAACTCACGCCGAGTGACGGAGCGGCGGGTAAAAAGTTTGGTTATTCTGTATCCATTTCTGACGACGCCCTGACTCTCATTGTCGGAGCGAACGAGGATAATGTTAATGGTACGGATTCTGGTTCCGTCTATATATACAAATATATCAATGGTGCGTGGAATGAAACAAAACTCTTGGCGAGTAGTAACGGATCTTCTTATGACTATTTTGGCGAATCGGTATCCATTTCTGGCGACGGTCTGACTCTCGTTGTCGGAGCGTACTCGGATGCGGCGCCTGGTCCTCATTATGGTTCAGTCCATACATACAAATATATAAATGGTGTGTGGTCTCAACCACAAAGACTCACGGCGAGTAGCGGATATTATTTTGAATATTTTGGCAAGTCTGTATCCATTTCTAGCGACGGCCTGACTCTCATTGTCGGAGCGTACCAGGATAATGATAAGGCTCCCGATGGTGGTTCCGCCTTTATATACAAATATATCAATGATACGTGGACTGAACAAAGTTTTGATATCACAGCGAACGGAGTGACTCGACAAAATCAAATAAATCTCACGGCAAGTGACGCAGCGGAGGATGACGAATTTGGTATTTCTGTATCCATTTCTAGCGACGGCTTGACTGCCATTGTCGGAGCGCATTTCGATGATGATAAGGGTGCCAATTCCGGTTCCTCCTATATATACACTTATAACAGTGGTGTATGGACTGAAACAAAACTCTTGGCGAGTGACGGAGCGGGGGGTGACTTTTTTGGCGAATCGGTATCCATTTCTGGCGACGGCTTGACTGCCATTGTCGGAGCGAGGGGGGATGATGATAAGGGTTCCGGTTCTGGTTCAGTCTATATAATTCCTTTACTATAAATAAGATGATAGCCTTATTGGTCACAGCCCTTCTCACTCTTGTGATGCTCACCCAGAAGGAGATCCATCATCTTTATCAACTGGCAGCGGGGGCTCAGCACGATCGTCCCTTCACTCACAGTGCCAGTAAATTATTTCACGAGTATAACTAAATGAGGAATGTTTTCACTGTCGGGTTTGAGGCGGTGGTTGTGGGGCTCGTTCTGCTCCTGCTTCTCGCCTTCACCTCCAGGCTCCCGGTGCATCCCTCGGTCGCCGTCGTTCTTGCTGGTGCCCTTACTCACATCGTCTTTGAGTATCTCGGTCTTAACCGCTGGTGGTGTCTGGTGACCTATTAAATTTTAAATGCCACGTAAGCAAAACGACAGACTATGTAGACGAAGAACCCTCCCAAAAATCCAGTGATGCCCACGAGCAACCAATCGGACATCTCTAGATTTAGTAGCGAATTTTGTTACCTTCCACACGCCAGTCGTGCCCGTGACGCACCATCTCCAGTCTCGGCGCCACGATGTTCATAGCCTTGCTGTAGACGCCGAACTGACCGTTCACATACGCCAACAGACGTTCCAGTTTGTCGCCGAAGGTCATGTCGACCTTGCCACGGGTCCGCCAGTGATTCCAGAACTCCTCCACCATCTCACTGCTTACTGCCACGAAGGTGTCCATGCAATCGCGGAACAACTGGTCGCGCACCAACCTCTTGTCAATCATCTGGATCCTTTGCTTCCAGTCGTCGTCGCGGATCTTCCCGTCTATGGATTTCACCGTCAGCTCTCTCAATGCCGTGCCGGTAATGTTGGTGGTATAGTTTTCGGGGTGATACCAAGGCATGTTCCACATGTGACCGCGCTGAATCTCTGCCTTGAGGCGGACGACCGCTTCGACCTTCCCGACGATCGCTCGCTCCTCCACGTTGTCGGTGTCGATCCGCGTCAGGTTGACGAGCATCGTGGTCGGTTCGGTCATGCAGTGCTGATTCGGGTCATCTCCCGGTTCCCGCGGGACAGTCCCACGCGTCTCCCTAAGCCACTGATAGTACATGGGATTGTGGGTGCGCCCCACGTGGATCTCTCCCGTCCGGTAACTGAACGTCGTGTGGCACTGGGTACACCACATCTGATCGCAGCCCTCGGTCTTGTGAATGTAGATTGAACACTTGGGACAGGGTCGGGACTCCTTCATGATCATCTTGACCGTATCGACCATATCCTTGTTGCACTTGTGCCCTTCGTCCTTCTCGGTGAAGCACTCCTTACAGATGTGCTTCTTGCAGGTGCCGCAGACCCACTTGCTCGTGTCCACGAAACCGTTACAATCCTCGAGCGGACACGGTCGATTGTAGACCACCCTGGGGGTGGGTCTGGTCCTTCTGTAACCCTCGTCGAAAGAGTACCGAGAACGCACGGCGAGACGCTTCTCCTCCCGCCAGTCATTGTACATGATCAATTCTGGGTGCTCCATCAGATCCATCTCGACCATCTTACCCATGTAGATATAGGCTGCCATCGCATCGGGTGGAAGGTAGTCGGTCACGAGCCTGTCGTAGCGTTTTTTCCAATCCAGAACCCAAAGTCGTAGGGTGTCGCGTAGATTTTCCCTAGCGAATTCGCCTATTCTCCAAACTTTTTGAGCCGTGAAGACAGGTCTGAGCGAACCTATGAACCCTTGATAGTAGAACCACTTTACCTGATCGATCTCTTCTTGGGTTCGACGCGCCATCACATCGGTGTAGATCTCTGGCTTTCGGAGTTTCTCGCGGTCCAGAAGGATCTTTTCGCGATGGTTCTTGAGGTCCTTGAGCCGCCATGTCTTGTTGAAGTTCTGAATCAGAAAGTTGGGACTGAAGGGCTCTTTGCAGCCCATGCAATGGGGCTCCATCTCCTTCGAGAGGATGTAGGTCTGGGTGCACTGGACGCACGCCGCGAAATCACATCCTCCACAGGACACCTTTGCGCGTCGGGTGCCCGTGAAGATCTCGCAACAGATCATGCAGTCGGGCATTTTTCCTGTGCTACTGATAATATGGAGCGTCTAATCTCTAAATTAAATCGACCTCCGATGAGGTTTAACAAGAATGGGTTCCTCAAGTCCCTGAATAAAAATTCGAAGGAGGCCATCATCGCCCTCAAGAGTGCTCCGGAGCTGAAGAAGGCGGTCATCGTGGACGTGCTCCAACGGTTCAACAAGATTCTCAAGAACGCCAAGTTTCCCGATGACGTCTCCATGGTTCGGAACGGCTTCTTCCTCTACGGAGGTCAGGTCATCCAGGAAGTTTTTCAGCAGACCAAGAAACTCGTGGATCCCAAGATTCGCGCCGCCATGGAGATGACACCGAGCTCGGACTACGACGGGCAGCTCATCCTCAAGTTCAAGAAGGACGGGAAACTTTCGCGCATAGAGAATATCTCCAAGGAAACCAAACTCAAGAAGTTTCTACTCAGGGCCATGGAAAAGGCAGCGGAACCCTATGGACCCCTGTTCAAGATCAGCGTCGCGACCAAGCTTCCGCACGTCATCGACATCTCACTCGCGGATGCAAAGACCGGATTTGACTACGCAGAAATCCACGTAGTCAATGGATATATGAAAGAACGCATAGGAAACGAATACACCGAACGGGGCGCCGACCGTCTGGCTCAGACCAAGTGCTGCGTCGAGACACTGAAGAGTCTGGGTCTCCCGGTGCTCAATCTCAAGTCCCTCTTGTACGATCAGTTGTTCGCCCTGGACAGCATGCTCACCGGCAACAGCCACCGGAAGGCAGTCCGACCGGACAAGTGCCAACAGAGGTTCGTGAGAATGACCTTCATCTACGACCTCATGAAGAAGACCAAGAAAAGCATCCCCAAGGACGTCCAGACGTTGGTCAATGAAATAGTGATGCGTATGGATCAACCAAAGTACAAGAACTATTTTAAACAGTGCTCGGTAAAGATACATTAAGAGAATGCTCCACGAGAATATAAAGTCCTTGGTGCTAAAGGCTTACGGCGATAACCTTCCGGAGTGCGCCATCTGCTTAGAAAAGAACTCCCAATCAGATGCCGATATATTAGACTGTGGTCACGTGTTTCATAGGACCTGTAGTGAAAAACTTAAAAAACCCTTTTGTCCTTGCTGCAGATATCCCATTGACTACGAATCTGACGATGAACCCATCTACGTTACCGGTGGACGTGTTCTGCCTCGATGCTCGGCATGCGGTATCGTGGGTCACAACCGAAAAAGTAGGAGGTGCATTAGACACCCATCTGCTCGTCATAACTCTTCTTAGCATGGCAGTGAGGACAAACCGCCATTAAATTATAACGTTCATTACTTCCCCCTCTAAACAGTGGTGTGATGTGATCCACCTGGTATGTGTGATCCAATAGGTGACTGCACAATCCACAGATCCACCTCTGTTCAGCGGCAACCTTCTTTTTCAACATCGATCCGACCCTTCGTTTTTCCTTTACGGGTTTGACGTAGGATGACACCAGTCTCCTGGCGACTTCGTAACTTATCGTGTGACCCATCGAGGTGACTACAAAGCCAACCGGAAATCGGCTCATCTCCTTCTATTACGAAGGGAAATTCTCGAAAGTAACTTGTTCATCACGCGAATCTGATTAGCCACCCTGGCTTCCGTCTCGCGCTGAAGTTCTCTAATCCAGATCGCGATGCTCTCCTCGTGGTACTTGCGCAACTCGTCTGTAGGCAGTCTACGAACCTTCCATGGTCTGGTGGTTCCCGTCTCTGCATACAGACGCTTTGTGAAGCTAGTGCCTGATATGGTTATTCGTTCCATTAGTCCCTTTTAGTTTCTCTGGAAAATTTTGAAACCCAAAATGGGATCACCATCGCCTTGCACGTGCTAGTCAATAATATCATTCCATAAATAGTTCCCCAAAACATAGCCATTGCCGCAAAAATGTTGTTTTCATCCATACTTAATGTCACTTGCGCAAAAAATCTTTAAGTATCTTCCAGGACCACCAAAATGACCCTCCGACGATGGGTACACCCAAGACGAATGCCTTGACACCCAGCGACTTGGTGCACTCGATGAGACAAAGCGGAAGCATCGCACAACGACTCCACGGGTAGATGATCACCCGCATGGTCTTGGTGAATACGTTCGGATACAACTCGTAGGCTGCCAAACTCATGTTGGACACCTCCGCCCACTTGAGCGCGAGATCCACGTCCTCATTGTCTTCCTCGGTGGCCAGAATAACATACGAAACCACGTGATGCGCCAGTAGGATGTGCCACATGCCCGGATAGACTTCGCGATTGTTTAAAAGCAAAAAGAAATCAGCCAAGAAGTAACTCTTTGAAACCACGAACCCTGGATTCCACGTGAACACGGAGGCCATGTGGAACAAGTTCACGATCACATGAGTCTTCTTCGGTGAAAAATGTCTCTCAAAAAGGGAATGGATGCCGATGAAAGCCGGCGCAAACCACATCCTTGTTCTATTCTACTTTTGGAGTTTTTTCTTTAATATTTTTCCTCATCACCGGAGGCATCAGTTTCAACGCCGCGTCAACAAGAAGTCCCACCGCCATGTACCCATAATTCTGAATGGTAGTGTTCAGAAAGACAGAACTTCGCTGAATGGACAGACAGGGCTCGGCCACTGTGAACCAAGGGAAACAGAAACGATAGTGTGCGTAGGTGAGGGCGGTCGATGCACCCCACATACCCACAGCGATACCAATTGCTCGAAACATGGTGTATATTATTTACTAAATTGTCTTCTTTAAGTTACTCGTAGTCCATCTCGTCAGACTCGGCGTCCTCGTCCTCGTCCTCGTTCTCGCCCTCGAAGGGATCCCACTCCTCCAGCTCCTCGTGAAGGACCTCGCCCTCCTCGCCGACCATCCCCATCCTGGACGTCATCTCCTCGACCATCTTGCGTTCCTCTTCGCTGAAGTCCGCTTGGCGACGCTCAACCTCCTCGGGGTCTTCCACGACCTCGGCGGGAGCCGTCTTCACCGTGAGCTTGGTGGTGGTCATCGGGACCGGTTGCTCGGATGGTCCAGGGTCCATGGGCGCCATGGACTCGCTCTTGGGCTCGGCTGCGACGACCACGGTCTCCACGCTGGTCACCCGAGGACCTTCCGAGTTCTTGTGGTGCCCGCAGCGACCCCCGTACTCGGCCACCCCCGTGCGTTGGCAGGGCTTCTTCTTGTCCTTGGTGATGCACCCACAGACCACCTTGGGCCCCTGTGGCTCCTTTGCCTTGCCCTTGGCTTGACGCTTTGGTGCGGGCGCCGATTCCACCTCGGGCTCGGGATCCATGGACTCGATCTCCACCATGTTCGTGGAGAGCAGGTGATCCCTGAACTTCGCTCCCAAGGCTCGATCCACCTTGTAGATGTCGGACAGGTGGCTCTTTGTCATTCCCACCAAGCCCTTGAACTTGTTCTCAGTTTTGGTGACCGCCTCCTCAACCCTAGCAGCCACGAATGCGTCGAGATCCTTCATCGGTCCATTGGGATCCTGGAGATCGAAGTCGACCTTGCGCGCGAAAGACATAAGGTGAGCAAAAGACATCTTGTTGTTGGTTCTGATCACCTTGTGCGCTTCTTCTTTAACCCAAGTTTGTTTCGTGCTCATCATGGATCACCTCAGGTCACCTGAATAAAATTTAGTTGCTTGTGACTGCCGTGGACCGTTTCATTTTTCGTACTCCTTTATCGACATATTTGTAAACTGTCGCAGCCATATCGTAGTAACTCTTGCGATCCCTGTACATTTTCGCAATCAATCCAGTGACACCCTTTGCGATCGCAGCCATCTGCACGGGGTTGAGCCCGTAGAGCATACTCGCGCCCACGGTCAGCGAACTACCCCACAAGGCGATACGCGCGATGGGACCAAGATCCTTTTCGGCAATCGTTTCGGCGACCTTTACGACGTTGAACATAACTCCCGAAAGCCCCGAAATGGTACCCGATGCATTCGCCACAGTCTTTTGGGTGTCTGCCCCGAGCGTGCCGAACAGGTCGAGCGCCTGGCGCACAGTCGAAATGGTGAAAATCTTGCTTCGCATGACGATCCTGTTCACCATCTTGTTTGAGTTGATTGCAAGATTCATGTATTCCTTCTGCGACGCGAGGTTCTTGATGCCGACGTTCCTCGCCACGGACGCAATCGTCTTCCTTCCCTGGCGACTGTTGTAGAACTTCATCTGAGCAGACTTGAGAATGTCCAGGGCATCGCGCTGTGCCGGTGTGGGCTTGATTTGTGAAATCGCGTAAGTAGTCCCAATGGACGAAAGAATCATCAAAAAGAACGCAAGAATCACGAGGGCATTCTTGGGTGAAAATCCTGCCTTTTGCACGAAGGGGGACATGGACACGCTCCCCCTGAAGTTCGAGATAGCCTCATTGTAGTTGTTAGTAGCCGATCCGACAGAGTTGGGAGTTCTCACCGAGTTAGCATAGCTTGGTGAAAGAAGACTCTCAAATGATAAAGACATTGTTAATAATTATCTACATTTAAATTATGCAGGTGGGTGTGGTCTTGGGAGTACTTTCCGTTACATCTTTGGTCGGAATATTATCCGGCTTGTCAGTTGCCGTGGGAGGAGCACTAAATTTTATTCAGGAAGAGGA
>Ga0255753_1001865_pt1 | contig 24190 bp, 8 predicted proteins | sample 041ome_10_FD_179953 | JGI IMG/M metagenome (GOLD analysis project Ga0255753, IMG submission 179953) | Coastal salt marsh microbial communities from the Groves Creek Marsh, Skidaway Island, Georgia - 041412US metaG (version 2) | ecosystem: Environmental > Aquatic > Marine > Intertidal zone > Salt... | reverse complement strand
TCTCGCACCGCGCCATCGAGCGGCGTCGACGTCGTCCGTCGCCGCGGCGACGCGCGCCGCTCGATGGCGCGCGACGCCGCGCTCGGCGTCGCCGCGGACGACGTCGACGCCGTCCGTCGTCGCGTGCTCGCGCGCGCGGCGCGCGCGGCGCGCGAGGACGACGCGAACGATGCGGACGTCGACGCGGACGTCGACGACGCGCGGCGCCTGCGCGCGAGGCTCGAGCGCGACGCCGAGGCGACGCGGGCGGAGTACGAGGCGGTCGAGCGCGCGCTGGAGGAGTGCGACGAAGCGCGGGACGCGCTGCGCGCGGCGGTGGGGAAGAAACGGTTGGAGGGACTGCGAGGGAAGATGGAGGCGCAGGCGGCGGCGGCGCGCGCGGCGGAACGCGCGGCGCGGGCGATCGAGGACGACGGAGGGACGGCGGAGGGAGAGGGAGGCGCGAGAGGAAGGGTCGCGTCGACGACGGCGACGACGCGCGGGACGGAGGGAGACGGGCGCGCGACGAACGGGCGGGCGAGGACATCGGCGGCGCGGCCGAAGCCGGACGACGACTTTTTCGACGAGCTCTTCGACGAGCCCGCGGCGGCGAAAGCCGCGGCGACGGAGACGGAGCGCGAGCGGTTGATCAGGATTGGAGTTTTGACGCCGTTCGATAGGCTCGATGGATTCGAACGCGTGGTGAAGGAGAAGGAGACGGCGACTAAAGCCGCCGCGGCGACCAAGGCGTGGCGAGATTCGAGGAGTCGAGCGAAGACGTTGACCGTGGAGGAAACTCCGCGGTTAGAGCCGAACGCGCGGCCGTTTGCGAGCCGCGCGATGAGAAACGCGACGAGCGCGGCGACGAAGCAGAAGATGGCAGCGAAGCGTGCAGAGTGGCGGGCAAAGATGCGCGAGAACGACGAAGACGCGACGGGCGTCGCAAAGCGCTCGCGGCGTAACGGATTTCACGACAGCGACGAGGACCGAGCGGCGGAAGATGACGAAGACGAAGACGAAGACGAAGATGAAGAACCATTAGAGGACGTCGAGTTTGCGGGCGGATTATCGATCCCGGGCGATACGTACGAAAGGTTGTTACCACACCAAAAGACGTGCCTGAAGTGGTTGTGGGAATTGCACTGCCAACGCGCCGGAGGCATCATTGGAGACGAGATGGGACTCGGTAAGACGGTACAAGTGGCGTCGTTTTTAGCCGCTTTACATCATTCGCGCATGTACTCGCCCTCGATCATCGTTTGCCCGGCGACGATGTTGCGGCAGTGGCGTCGAGAGCTTCGAATCTGGGCGCCTAAATTGAAGACGACAATTTTGCACGATTCAGCCATCTCCAGCGAGGCGGGCGGGAAGAAACGCGCGCGAGAGCGATTGTTTAACGAGTGCATTTCCGACGGTGACGGAGTTTTACTCACTACATACGAGCACATGCGAATGTTTCGCGATCGAATTTGCGCCGTGCGCTGGGGATACGCCGTCTTGGACGAAGGACACAAAATTCGCAATCCAGACGCCGACGTGACCATCGTCGCCAAGCAGCTTCAAACCGTCCATCGCATCATCATGAGCGGTGCGCCGATTCAAAACCGCCTGTCAGAACTTTGGTCATTGTTTGACTTCGTGTTCCCTGGAAAGCTGGGCACGCTTCCCGTGTTTCAAGCGCAATTCTCGGTACCGATTCAAATCGGCGGTTACACGAACGCGAGTAATCAGCAAGTCACGACGGCGTATCGCTGCGCGGTGACTCTAAAAGATCTTATCGCGCCGTATCTACTTCGACGCATGAAATGTGACGTAGACGTAAAGTTACCGGACAAAACTGAGCAAGTTTTGTTCTGTCCGATGACTTGCGAGCAACGAGAAGCGTACCGAGCGTACTTGGCCAGTCGCGAGGTGGAGGAAATATTAGATGGCTCGCGCGAAGCCTTGGGGGGCATCGATGTCTTGCGCAAAATCGTCAATCATCCAGACTTGCTCGAGCGTCGAACGCAAGCCGCGAACGAAGGCTACGGCGACTCTGTGCGCAGTGGTAAGCTTCAGGTGACGCTCAAGGTGCTTTCACTTTGGCGCGAGCAAGGTCACCGATGCCTCGTGTTCAGCCAGACGCAGCAGATGCTCGATATCTTGGAGAGCGCAGTGGCGTCTGCTGGGTACAATTACCGCCGAATGGATGGAAACACGTCTATCGCTTCGCGCATGTCTCTCATCGATGACTTCAACGACGACGACAGAGGCGTGTTTGTGTTTTTGCTCACCACCAAAGTCGGCGGTTTGGGCGTAAATCTCACCGGGGCGAATCGCGTGTTGTTGTACGATCCCGACTGGAACCCTTCTACGGATGCGCAAGCGCGCGAACGCGCGTGGCGTATTGGTCAGAAGAAAGAAGTCACGATTTATAGACTCATCACCGCGGGGACGATCGAAGAAAAGGTGTATCACAGGCAAATTTACAAGGAATTTTTGACGAGTAAAGTGCTCAAAGATCCCAAGCAGCGACGCTTTTTCAAAGCGCGCGACATGGCTGATCTATTCACCTTTGACGAAGTCGCCGCCGGAGGCGGAGACGCGCACGATAAGGCGACGATTGAAACCGTGGAGCTGTTCTCCGAAGTCGAGGGTCAGATCTTACGCGGCGACGTCGAGGACGAAGACGAAACGAAGGCAACGTCCGAGGATGGCGAAATAGAGCGCGACGCGTGGGACCCAGACGACAACGAGGCACCGCCACCGAAATCTAGAACGCGTCCTACTCGACAAAGTAACCGAGTTCGTGTGGAAACCGCGCGCGAGACCGCGTCAACAGCGAGCGGTGACGGCGGCGCTGGCGATTCGCAAATTTTGCGCGGTTTGTTCGATTCGGGAAACATTCAAGTCGCGATGAATCACGACAAGATCATGAACGCCGCAGGTGTCGACCGTATGTCACATAATGCTGAGGCGGATCGCGTCGCGCGTCGCGCGGCCGAGGCGCTTCGCTTGTCTACGCAAACAGCTCGCGCGGGTTTGGCCGTTCATGTACCGACGTGGACGGGCAATCGCGGCGCCGTTGGTGGCGCGCGGACTGGGGTGTCCGCCAACACCACAGCACGCCCGCTCGGACGTTTCGGTCGCACGAGCACGGCACCCTGCGCGTTAGCTACGGACGCTCCCGCCGTGGGCTCTCGCGCACTCCTTGACCGTATAGCCGCTCGACGAGAAGAAACAGCTCGAGCAGTCGAAGCCGATTTGGACAGTGCAGAGCTCGACGAAACTCAAGCTAACGAGCTCATGCGCGACATTATCTTACTTCTCAAATCTCGAGGCGGACGAGCACCGACAAACTTCGTCATAGACGCCTTCCAGGACCGCATCCAGAGTCACCAGCACGCGCTGTTTCGCAAACTCTTGAAGCTCGCCGCCGACTTGGAGCGCAACACCGCGAGCTCTCGCCAAGGCGCCGCCAGCGCGTGGGTGCTCAAATCAGAGTTCATGAGCTTGTAAATTAGCCATTAGTTAGCAGCACCCGTAGCCATTATAGATGACAATTGTCATAGAAACGTAGCAAACGCGACCGTCGACGCCGTCGAGCCGCACTCGTCGTCGCGCCGTCGACCGCACGGCGTCGACACCGCGCCAATCTCGCGACAGGATGACGTCTTTTGCGATAATGTCGCTTCCGACGCCCACGACGGGTGCCGCACTTCGTCTTTTCGCCGCGTTCCTCGCGCACTTTCACCTGAGTGAGTTCGCATTCGCCCTGCGCTTCAACCCCCAAGACGTCAGCACGCGCTCGTTCCTGCTTTCCAGGCCCTACGCCGCGGCGATGACGTGTGGAGTGATTGAATTCGCCGCGTCGAGCGCGCTGATGCCCGAGCGTAAGGCGTCACTGGTTCGTGGGACGTTTTACCTCGGCGCGTTCATGTGCGTCTTCGGCGAATGGCTGCGCAAGTCAGCGATGTGCACCGCAGGGGCGGCGTTCACGCACTTGATTCAGACGCGACGACGGGCGACGCACGTGCTGGTGACCGAGGGGGCGTACGCGTACGCGCGGCATCCGGGCTACCTCGGATGGTTCATATGGGCGCTCGGGACGCAGTTGGTCCTCGGAAACGTGGCGAGCGTGGCGGCGTTTGCCGTCGTGACGTGGGTGTATTTTAAACGTAGGATCACATACGAGGAGCGGCATTTAAGGAATATGTTTTCAGAGTACGATGCGTACGCCAAACGCGTGCGAACATGGATACCGGGGATTAAGTGAGTGGTCCGCCGCCGTCACGAATCGCGCAAACGCGAATGCGAATTGATAGCTCACAATGCAATAGAAATTAGCGCTAGGATACAACTGATACAACGTTTCGCGCTCTAGAGCGCGCTCACTTCTCGTGCGCTACAGCACGCTCACGTCGTTCGAGACCACGACGTATGTTTCCGCACCGTTTGTCGCGTTGATGGAGCCTTTCGCATTGTTACGAAGCTCGCTCGACTCTATTTCGCCCTCGCAATCGATCAACTCCACGCCGTAACGCTTGTTACCGTTCAACGTACAGTGCCGCATGTGCACGACGACCCCTCCGCGGATCAACGCCCCGTTGGCGTTGTTACCATCGAACGTGCACCGCTCCAACGTTGCTCGACCGCTTCCCGGCAAACCGGTCGAGTCCCCCAAACCGACGAATCCGTGCGACGCGCACCCGCTCGCGACGCAATCGACGAGCGTGACTTCCCCACCCTCCACCGCAAATCCCGAACCAGTCGTCGATTTCACCGCGCACGACTCAAACGTCGCGCTCGAGCCCTCCACCGCGAAGACGCCGTAATTGTTCGCCACGGATTTCGACCCGTGCGCGACGTCCAAATTCTTCACCACCACCCCTCGACCGCGAATCTCCAGCACGCTCTCGTACGGATTCGACGTAAAGTGACTCAACGTCGCCCGGCCACCGTCCGCGACGTCGATCGTGAGTCCATCGACGTTCGCCGCGAACGTTCCCTCGTGCGCGCTCGCGGCGGCCAGCGTCACCGTCGACCCACTCCGCGCGTTCGCCAGCGCCTCTCGCAGCGACGCGTACGCCCGTCCGTCGACCGCGACCGTCGACGCCAAGTTTCCCGACGCCGTCGCGTCGCTCGCGTCGGCGCGCGGCGACCGGAGCGACTCGAAAACGACGACGGCGCGGACAAAGTCGCGACGGTTCAACTTCACCGCGATCGAAACCTTCGACGCGCGTTCGCATCGCGCGCGCGCGTCGCGCGCCGCTCGACCGCGCGCGGGCGTCGTCGAGCGAATCGCGCGCATCGCCCGCGCGCGCTCGGACGCGCGACGCGCGCGCGTGTGCGGCGGCGCGTTTTATCCAAACGAACGAAACCCTCGACGAGGATCGGAGATTCGCGCGCGCCGCACACGCGCGCGCGCGACGCTCGAAACCGCGCCCGAACGCCGAGAACACATCGCGCGCGATGCGCACCGCGCGCGCGACGTCGAAACCGAGCGCGCGCGCGGCGCGATCGACGATGAAGTCGACTCGAACGGCGACCGGGCGGACGCGCCCCGCGCGGTGTCCCGACGCCGGCGACGCGCGTCGAGGCGCTCGAACGATCCCGCGCGCGGGAAGCACGTTTGGACGGATATTCCGCGTCACCACGTTCGGGGAATCGCACGGTGGCGGCGTTGGGTGCGTCGTGGATGGGGTGCCGCCGCGACTGCGCATCACGCGCGAGGAGCTGCAGTTCGAGCTCGACCGGCGACGCCCGGGACAGAGCCGAATCACGACCCCGCGAAACGAAGAGGACTCGTGCGAGATACTGAGCGGGGTCGGGCTCGATGGCGTCACGCTGGGCACGCCCGTGGCGGTGCTGGTGAGGAATAAAGACCAGCGAAGCCAAGACTACGGAGAAATCGCGGTGGCGTATCGACCGTCGCACGCGGATGCGACGTATGATATGAAATACGGCGTCCGAGCGATCGCCGGTGGTGGACGAAGCAGTGCTAGAGAAACTATCGGACGCGTCGCGGCCGGTGCGATCGCGAAGAAGGTGCTCAAGGAGGTGGCGGGGACGGAAATTTTGGCGTACGTGAGCGCGGTGCGCGACGTGAAAACCACCGCGGTGAACCACGAGACTATGACGATGGATGACGTTGAGTCAAACATCGTGCGGTGCCCGGACGAGAGTTGCGCGCAAAAGATGATCGATGCGATCGATGAGGTTCGGGTGAAGGGGGACTCGTGCGGGGGCGTGGTGACGTGCGTCGTGCGCAACCCACCGCGAGGCTTGGGTGCGCCCGCGTTCGACAAGCTCGAAGCCGATTTGGCGAAGGCGATGTTGAGCTTACCGGCGACGAAAGGTTTCGAAATCGGTAGCGGTTTCGACGGCACGTTGCAAAAGGGTAGCGAGCACAACGACGAGTTTTTCATGGATAGCGAAAAGGGTTTGCGTACGCGCACGAACCGCTCCGGCGGTATCCAGGGTGGCATCTCCAACGGGGAGATGATCGAGATGAAGATTGCGTTCAAACCGACGTCGACGATCACGCAGGCGCAAAATACGGTGAACCGCGATGGGGTGGAGACGGAGCTCAAGGCTCGCGGTCGACACGACCCGTGCGTGGTCCCGCGCGCGGTGCCGATGGTGGAAGCCATGGTCGCGCTCACGCTCGTGGATCACTTGATGCTTCAGCACGCACAATGCAACTTGATCGACGCTGGAGATTTGACTGAGCTCGTTCAAGGAAACATGCCCACTCTTTACGACCCCGAAGCCATCGCCGCTGCGGCCGCGGCGTCCAAGGCGCAAATGACCACGAAGGACATGTCTGACGCGTTCAGCGAAGATTAACGCATGACACTCACGTTCATTACCACATTTGATTTCTATTATATCAGCTATTGATAACCCAGCTATTTCTTGTCCTTCTTGTCCTTCTTGTCCTTCTTGTCCTTCTTCTCTTTCTTCGCCTTCTTCTCGGTTTTTTCCTTCTTCACCTTCTTCTCGATGACTGTCTCCTTGACCGGTGGATCCTTGCGCTTCGAGCTCTTGCTCTTCGTCGGCTCATCCGCGCCGAACTCCTTCTCAAACTCACTCATCATCGTCTCTGCAGTCTTTTGCTTACTCTTCCATTGATCTGGTGCGGCTTTAAATTGCGTGACGCCGAGACGTCGCATGAGAATCGGGCCGTGTCTCGTCGCGTTGAGCGGCCCTTCTTGTCCGGCAAGCCCGCTTAATATGAGCTCCTTACCTCGCGCGTCGGCTTCTCGATAGCACGCTTCGAGTACATGCGAACCAACGGGCGACAGCCCGAGCTGTGCCCATCGACCGTTGAGCTTGGCGATGAATTCCTTCTTCAAGTTTTGCTTTTGCGACGGCGACGCCAAAAACGCCTCTATCGCTCGCGATCCGGCGCTGTCCTGGCACACCTTGAAGACCTCGACGTCGGTCATGGACACCAAACTTTCAGAAAACATGGGCACGCAATCGGCGTTGAACTTGAACAGCGTCTGAAACATCGCGCTCCCGAGTACCGAGCATCGACCGTAATTCGGCGTGTCGAGCCAAAACAGCGCCGGCGCGAGCTGCGAACGACCTTCCTTTCGAGCCTCCATCTTGAGCGTCAGGCCTCGCGCGAGCGCCTTGGCGCTGTCCTTTTCAGCCACTTTCAATCGCGCGCACGCGGCCAACGTTGCGGCTACGACGCCCGAACGCTTTTCGTGAAGCAAAGTCCCGAACACTTGCGAGAGCTCGCCGAGCGTGCTCGAGACGTGTTCGGGATCCTTCGTCGCCGCCAATAACGCCTGAAGCACAAAGTTGGACACTGGATGTTTCGCGGTAGAAATCATCTTGTCACGGAAAAAACGTCGATATATTTCGTTGAACAAACCTTTCGGCGCGACACCCAGGATGGCTTCCATCAAGTGCGATCCGGCGCGCGACTGCATCATATTCTTGATATCCCACTCCTGGGCGTCCGCGAGAAGTTCGCCTTCGGTCGTGCCTTCGGCGGGCGCGCAGCCGAGTAAGCCGGGTATGATCCAATTCAACGCCTCGCCATCGCCTTCGTGCGCTTTGAGCGTGGCTTGCAACAACGCGCTCCCGCACGTGTCCTCGACCAAATTCCACAACTCCTCCTCGATGGCGGCCAACATGGCGTCAGAGAACTTCCTCAGCTCCTCATTGAATCTATACGACGCGTTGTGTGAACTAGAAAATTTCCCCGCCGCGGACGTCCCTCCACGCAGCTTATCCGCCAGACTCTTACCGTCGCTTCGCGCGCCGCCGCCGCCGCCGCCGCTCGCGTTCAAATCCGCCCTTCCCGCGAGTAAAGCTAAAAATTTCCGCGCCACGGGGCTCGCGCGCTTATCGAACGCCACATCCACCGCATTCTCCACCAACGCGCGTCCCATGGGTTCCAACACATCCCTCCGAAACGCATCCGTCCTCGCCTCGTCCGCCTCGTTCGCGCCCTCCGTCCTCAGGTGCTTCTCCATCATCACCCCCATCGCGCTCTCCAGCACCCTCGACCCGAACAACGACTTCGCCATGACGTAATACCCCCCACCGTTCGCTTCCGTCACCTCCCCGCACCGTTTCATGAACCCCTCGACCGCCTCTCGCGTCGCTCGCGTCGCGCACGCCTCGAGCGTCCGCGAGCACCGCGCGTCCATGCTCAGCGCGCACTCCTGCCCCTCGCATCCCTCCAGCGCGTTCGACCCGATCGCGCGCGCTTCCTCCTCGATCGCGCGCGCTTCCTCCTCGTCCTCGCGCGCCGTCTCGCGCGCCCGTCGTTCGCACGCGTCCAGCGCGCGCTGAATCTCGTCGTAGTACGCCACCGCGTCCTCGTCGACGCGGTACCGCCGCCCGTCGCATCCCTGCACGCTGCCGTCGTACCCAGACTTGGCGCGTCGCTTCTCCAGCGCGTCCTCGCGCGCGGCGTCGTCCATCGCGCGCCGTCGCGCGATGCCGCCGCGCGACGCCGCGCGCGCGGACGCGCGCCGGCGGCGCGATGGCCGACGCGCGATCGATCGATCGCGGACGCGCGACGTCGATCGATCGCGCGTCGATCGACGCGCGATCGTCGATCGACGTCGCGCGCGCTTCGAGTGTCCGAACGCGTTTTTCGACGCCGTCCGCGCGATCGCACATCGACGAAACAGCGCGCGCAGTACGACGCGATGGCGACGCGATGGCGAATACACGATGCGCGCGGCCCCCTCGCACACGCGGGTTTTTCACGAGGGGGGCTCCCGCGCCGCGCCAAAGCACGCCGCGGCGTCGCACGCCGACGCGCGCGCGCGACGCGCACGGCGACGCGCGACGCGCGACTCGAATTCGTCGCGCTCGCGATGCCGTTCGCGTCCGTGCAGGCGTGCGCGCGCGCGCTGAGCGTCGCGGTGCGATGTAAGACGGCGTCGCTCGTGCCGAGACGCTCGCGCGCCGCGGTGACGGCGCCGGCGACGACGGGCGCGCGGCGGGGCGCGATGACGGCGGCGGTGATCGCGGACGACGTCGGCGAGGCGCGGGTGACGGCGGCGGCGCCGGGGAAGCGACGGGTGGTGGTGCTGGGGAGCGGATGGGGGGCGATTTCGTTCGTGAAGAGCCTCGACGCGAGCGGGCCGTACGACGTCACGCTGGTGTCGCCGAGGAATTATTTTTTGTACACGCCGTTGTTGCCGGGAGCGGCGACGGGGGCGGTGGAGGATCGGTCGATCGTGGAGCCGATTCGACGCCCCATCGCGAGCAAGGGGTACAGGTACTTTGAGGCGAACGCGCTGAGCGTGGACGTGGCGAAGCGAACCGTGCGGTGCCGAGGGAGCGATCATACGTTTCAAGATGAGGAGGATCTGGCTAAGAGCCAGGCGTGGAAGGAGTTTGACTTGGAGTACGATTACTTGGTCACGGCGGTGGGGGCGGTGCCGAACACGTTTGGCGTGCCGGGGGTGCAGGAAAATTGCATGTTTTTCAAAGAGATCAACGACGCGGCGCGGTTTCGACGCGAGGTTAACGAAAGATTTGAATGTGCCACGCTTCCGGGGGTGCCGAAAGAGCGCATCCAGCAGTTGTTGCGTTTCGTGGTCATCGGCGCCGGGCCCACCGGCGTCGAGCTCGCCGCGGAGCTGTACGACTACGTGTACCAAGATGTGGCGAAGACATTCCCTCGTCGGTTGCTCGAAGACGTGAGCATCGAAATCATCGATTTACAAGAAAAGATTTTGTCGGCGTACGACAGGCGGATCGCAGAGTACGCGACGGATTTCTTTCAACGGGCCAACATCAAGTGCCTGCTCGGCGCCGCCGTTAAGGAGGTCAAGGACGGCGCCGTCGTCATCTCTGATCGTGATGGTTCGAACGTGCGCGAAGTTCCGTTCGGGCTCGCAGTTTGGTGCACGGGTATCAAGCTCAACCCGTTCTGCGAAAAGCTGATCGAGTCTTTACCCCAACAAGAAAACAAGCGTTCGTTACTCACCGATAAGAATCTTCGAGTCAAGGGAAGCGACGGGACGATTTTTGCCTTGGGCGATTGCGCCACGATCGAACGTCCGCGCTCGCTCGCCAAAGCGGAAGAACTCTATCGAGAAGCGGCGCGATGCACCCCAGAAGGTGACTGCGAAATCGATCTCAGCAAGGACGGCGTGAAGAAGGCGTTGAAGTACGGCTTCGACGAGTTTCCGCACTTGGAAGAAATTTACAACCGCGTGGATGATGTTTTCACTACGTTCACGGGTGGTAGTGATCGTATGTCTTTCCCCGAGTTCCGTGTCATGCTCGAAGACGTTGACAAAGGCCTTCGCGCTTTGCCGGCGACGGCGCAGGTAGCTAAGCAAGAGGGCCAGTACCTTGCTCAGTATTTCAACACTTGCGCGGGCGATGAGGATAAAATCAAACAAGGTGACGCGCGATTCGATTACGTGCACAAAGGTTCGCTCGCGTACATCGGCAAGGACGCGGCTGTCGCTGATATTCCCGGTTTCGCCATCGTAAAGGGCTTTGCTGCCGGTTTGATTTGGAAATCGTTTGAGACAGTTTCCCAGGTTTCCCCGCGCAACGTTCTTCTCGTCGCCGCCGACATGATCAGAACCAAGATCTTTGGTCGCGACATTTCGCGCATCAACTAAACAGTCAAGCTTCGCATCAATAGCATTTAAGCGAAGTGATTTAAGCCGCTCACTACAGCATCATACTGTACTCGTGTTGAAATGAAATCTCATCGTACTTCACGCGTCGCTCGCCGCTAACTTGTTTTTTTAGAAAGATGGTTGGAAAAGATGTTTGGTTTCTTATTACTGTAGCCAACGACATAAATGTCTTATGCGGCCGCACGGCGCGATCGTCGCGGCGGACTTGTCGGTGGCGTCGCAACCTTGGGTAAATCGGGCGCAACGTTTTCTTGCTCATCGGAAGTCTTGCTGTCTGTTCGGACAATTTCCGATGGAATTTCCTCGTCGTTGTCCACTGTTTGAGGTTTTTCCTCGCTAGGTTCTTCTTCCTCTTTCTTAATTTCTGCAACAACAGTCTCTTCTTTACCCTCAGCTCGCGCCGACACGTTGTATGCTGCCGCTCGTTCGACGTGCGCGTCGTTAAGCCTAGTCTCGAAAGCCTCCACAAACTGTTTTGCTTCGGGCTTTGCCGCGCGCTTCTGCTTGTGACACATCGCGATGAAGCACGCATGTACTTCGTGATCATACAAGGCAGCATCGTACTGCTTCCAACTCTCTGTGAACTTCTTGAAAGCACGCTCGCTGAGGTTGAGTTGCGAGATGCAAAAGGCGATATCGCGCGCAGGTTTCGGTGTTTCAGCCAAACACGCCTCGGCAAATCTCGCGCACATCTTTTCGCATATTGCTTCAGCCTGACGCTCCTTGTCAATGAACCCGACGAGACGAGTCATGATGCGCTTGAAAGCGTCCGGAGAAATATCTTCGTCGGAGGACAGCCTAGACAATAAATCTGTCAGCAAGTTGTAAATCGGATTACCGTGCTTCTGAGAGAGTTCGTGGAAGAACAGCTTTGCCACGCCGGCGACTCGGGGGTCGACATCCTCCAGACATCGAGCCATCTCGCTGATATGACCCTTGACTTTCATCATATCGTTCAAAACCAAATGGGACAACATCGTGATGGCGTGTTGTCGAACGCTTGCGTCGGTGTCGTGCAACGAGTTGCCCCATTCCTTGATACCGTACAAGTGTTCAGTCCACGGCTCGACGGCGTTGGGGAATCGGAACGCCAGATCACCAAGGGCGACAAGAAGCGCGGAGCGAGTACCCTTGTCGGACTCGACTTTGAGACGAGTAAAGATCAATTTGAGATGATCCTCGCAGAATTTGGCGTCCAAAACCATGAAGCGCGTAAGCGCGGCGAGCGCAGCGCCGCGCAAAAGTTCGGGCCCTTGCACCACTGCTGGGTGAGAGCAAAGCTGCACGACAAATGGAGCATATATGGCGACGAGCCCACGCGCAGCGCCCTTTTTCGTGGCGAGAAGCTCAGCTTCGGCCTTTTCTCGAGTGGCGTCTAACAAGAGATCCTCTGCGACGGCACCTTCGCCCATGGCGGCGGCGAGATCGTTGTCACCCGAGTCACCTTTTTCCTTTGCCTCGGCCGCCTCGCGGTCACGAACGACTCTGGCTTGACGAACAGAGCGCGCGAGCTTTTCGATGTGTACCAAGTGTTTCAGTGAAACCTCGCCGAGAACGAACAAGAACCGTGCCAACACAGCAGTAGGTATTTTGTCCATAGAGTTGCCATTGAACGTAGCAACGGCGAACGCCTTGATGACTTCCGAAGACGCATGCTCAGGGTCGGGATGGAGCGAATAGAGAGCCGAAATCGCTTGTTCGGCGGATGGAAACCACGCGCGACCCGCGAGCGGAGCGGCCGGATGAAGCACCTTGGCAAGCTCAGCGAATACCGGGTGGCTGAGCTCCAAAGGCTCGCCATCCTTTCCTCGGACCACCGTGAGCGCGCAGCACGCGGCTCGGCACAGTGTTGGAGATTTCTTTTCGCCCGATAGCGCAGCCTCGATCGCGGCGCACACAGTTCCGAGATGTCCCCGCACGATTTCAGGACTCGTACGAGCGCACATCGTGAGTACATTAAGCGCCGCGGCCTTGCGGTTATTCGAACATTCATCACTCGATACATTTGACCACAAAGTCTTCATCACCGCGCCAGTCGGCGGCAATCGACCCGATAAGACGAGCGCCTTCAGGACATCTTCAAGCGACGCTAGTTCACCTAGTGCGGCTGTGGCAGCGAGTTCGCTCAAGCCCGCTGCTGCGAGCATCGGGCTCTCGGCGTTCGAAAGATACAACACATCCACAGCTTCGACAACGGCGTCTTTGATGGCTTGATCGCGAGAGAAGATGAGGCCGAGCAATCGTCGAACACCTTCGGTAGAACCATCGACATTAAATTGACGCATGCGAACGAGCAAGCCAATAGCTTCGGTGACGTCGGAGGCGACAGAGGAAGTGAGGAGATTGCTCAAGTTTGCCACCGTGCCAGAGAGTTGCACCGTGAACCCGAGGGCGGTTTTCAGCGCCGCAACCATGGTGCGAACTGCTTCGAGACCGCCATTGAGATGGATTGCGGCGTTCGCATCGCCTTCTTGTTGTTTCGGAGGTTCCTGCGATCCGTCGTCGGTGTTCGATTCTTTGCCTTCGGCGCTCTCCTCGGGCGTTTCTTCTTCGGGCGGAGTCATCGACGCGAGCTTGGCTTCGTAATCCTTCAACGATTCAGCAAACGTCGCGCTCGGAAGTTGCGGAGCGAAAGGGTTGAACCCCAAAAGCGATGCAAGTAGACCCATAGCCGCCTTGCGCACGAGTGCGCCCTTGTCGTGCAGTCGCCCGATTGCGAGGTCCGTGACGACGAGCCAGTGCGACAACGGAATCGCCTTGGCTTCAGCCATGGTCGCCCACGTGTTCAATACTCGTGCTCGCGTAAACGCACTCGTATCGTGTACACGCTCGACGAGTAGATCTAAGAACCCTTGTTTCGTGCGTAGAAGTGGCGCAGTGCTGTTGTCGTGATGATCGCTCACCGCAACGACATCCTTCTGCGAAATCAAGAGGTGTCCCAATACAGAGACTATCGCAGAACGCAAAGAGTACGCTTCGCCATCCAAATGAGGCATGAGCACGGACATGTTCGTCATCGTCGTCTTTGGCATACGTTCTGCGATTTCACTGAGGAAAGCACCGACACAACGCACGCCGACAGCGTCGCTGGCTTGCTGCAGCTTGTAATCATGAGGATCGACGCGCCCAACCTCGCGAATAAGTGCCGCCGCGAGGTGCGCGTTTTCAAATCTATCAGCCGCCGCGCTCGCGAGTTCCGCGATTGGGCCGGACAAATGCTCGCACTTGTTCAGTAGATGAATCAACGCTGTGGTTACTTGCTCGAGCTGGCCCCACTTGAGCGCACAAGAGCCCATCATTTCAAACGCCGCGCGCTTCGTCACTTTGCTCTTCAACGCCGCGGGATTTTCGAGCAACATCGACCCGAGACGCACAAACAACCTCAAGAAGTCCTCCTCGGGCTGCTTCGGACGGAATACCTGCCACAAATCGATGTCCAAGGCACCAGCCATGACGTGCACGATGCGCTCACGCTGTTCGTCCCACGCCCACTCCGCCAACTTTGCCTTATTCGTCTGCTTCTTCTTCCCCTTGGCGCCAGGCGCGGGCTTTTGCGCGCACGCCATCGCGGCGCACTCCTTCGATTCTTTTTCGCACACCTCGCACACGTGGAATATAAACGTTGCGTACGCCTTCAACGCCTGTCGATACCCAAACATCGTCTCCGCGTGCGCCTCATCCGCGCTCGCGCCGCTCACCACCGCCGCCGTCACGCTCGCGCTCAACACGCTCAAATTCGAACACAACGCATCGATCAAGCGCATGCGTTCGATCGGCGTCAACTCGATGAAATCTCTGCGTTCGCGCACCATCGTCAGTCTCCGACCACGCCCTCATCGTTTCGTCGCGCGCTCGCGCGGGCGCGCTTCGCTCGCCCCGGAATCAAAGTTCGTTGAAAACGGCCCACGCGTCGCATCGTATTCCTTCGCTCCGCGCACCTGCACAGCGCGTACGCCCCCCCGAACGCGTTCAAATCGTTCACCAACGTCTCGGCTTCGCCATCGCACAGGATGCGGACGACGTCATCGACCGCGTCGGCGCGTTCGGACGGATCGCACGACGCGACGTCGAGGCTGGCGTCGCGCGCGATGACGATGCGTCGTCGTCCGTCGCGCGCGCGGGCGTCGTCGTCGTCGGCGTCGACGCAGAGGTCGGCGAAGGCGTCGGGAACGACGAATTCTCGCGCGAGGTCGAGGGCCATCGCGGCGCGGGGACGCGCGTGGGTGTGAGGGAGGTGGCGGGCGAGCGAGCTTTTGGTTCCCCCGCCGCGCGCGCGAGGGCGAAGGCGCGAGGGGTGATTGCGGATGAATTCAATTAAAGATTGAGACCGCGCGCGTCTATGCGACGTCGCTCGTGTCGGATGGCGCGACGTCGACTTGGACGTCGACGCCTTCGTCGGGCGCTTCGATGACGGGCGCTTCGATGACGGGCGCTTGGACGTCGACGTCGACGACGTCGACGGCTTCGACGAGGCTCGTATCGATTTCTTGACGGTTGCCGCCGCCGAAAAGACCACCAAAGAAGCCTGGTTTCTTCGTACGCTTTTTCGCTTGCTTTTGTGCGCGCTTTTCGAGTGTTTTTGACTTCTTTTCTGCCAAAATCTTGAGATTGTCGTGCGCGGCTTGCGCGCACTCCTGACAGCGAACGCTGAAGCCACATTCGGCGATGCTCTGAGACGCGCGGACGCACCAGTCAACGAAATCGGTCACTTCGCTCTGTAAATGTTGTTCAAGTGACGTGTCTTCTTCGTCCGATCGAATAGACTTGATTATACGCTCCGTCATCGTCTCGAGAACCTGCATGAACTTGACGTCGCCAAAGTTTTTAAATAGGGGCTTCCATTCCACGGCGCGCAGCACCACGCAGTTTTGTAAGTAGGTGTCATGATTTTTCAGAGCATCGATGGTTTCGTCGAGCAAAAGCCTGTTCGCTTCGACATTATCACCAACGAGAGACTCGCTTTCTGGATGTCTGAAGAGCTCGATGCATGCGTCCCGCCAAGTTTCGTGCTTGACGATGATGTCGTCGAAGGCGTTCAAGACGACGAGCACCCTGCCGACGTCGTCAACAGAAACTACCTGCGCGAGTTGAATAGTGAAGGTATCGGCCTGGGTGCAGAGAATTGATGCGTTCAGTTCATCCGTGCCGAAGTGTTCGGGAAGCGTTCTTTGCTCATCTTCGAGAGCCACTGCCTCTTGACCTAAAGAGATGAGTTCCGTTACTCGCTCACCGCGAGCGTACTCCAACATATCGTCATCCAACTGCTTAGCAGCGCGATCGAATGCATGAATTCGCAGCAGTAAGTGTAAAGCGCCGGCGGTTGACTCGTTTGCATTCGTCCGGCGTACAAACTCTACCTCGGCGGCTTCAATCAAAGTCGTCAGTAAGTTGGCGGCGCTTTCAATTTGTTGTTCAACGTCGCGGTCCGCCGGCACAGGTTGAATGGTACACACGTTGACGATGTGCGCCACCTCATTCGCGATTTCCACAAGTGCACGAATTTGTGCGGGATCTTCGTCACCCTTGTCCTTCATGTGTTGAACTCTCCGTAGCATGGCCTCACGTGTAGCCTCGAGCCGCGCGCGAACTTTGCGTTTGGATACGGCGACTTGAGCTTTCAACGCGTAGATGCTAACGATCTTTCCAGCCTTCGCGAGATCGATAAATTCTCGATGGACGAGATTTGCGCTCTCCTCAGGTTCTTTCTCAAAATCCAGCTTTTTCGTGATCTTCTTGCTCACTGAAAGCCTTTCTGATACAATCATACCAACGCGCACCATCAACAGAGCGCATATGATGCCCATCAGAAATGCTGTGGACAGGCCCGTCAACGAGCTGTCTGTCGCGAATATCATACCGAGGAGGGGAATGAGACCTTGCAAAAAACCAGCGGTCGACTCAGTCTTATTGAGCGCATTGTGGATTTTCTTTTGAGCAAAACCGAGGGTGATAATACGCCATGGCTGGCAAATCAAAACGAACAAAGCGGATATCCAGTGCACCGCCACGAGGCCGTAAATACTGATGCCCTCGGCGATGTTTGGAGAACCCGCGAGAATCACTCCAAGCTTTTGAATCATTTCAATTGCGAGGTAATTCAATGCCAGACGATCGAGCCAAGCCATTTTCGAGGCGCGCTCTCGAGCTTTCTGGGTCAACGTTCTTTTCAATGGTTTCTTTTTCATCGAAAGTTCCGGAAGGCGTTCGCGACGACTCTTCTGATTCTTTAGACTCTTCGCTTTCTCGAGGATTCGACCGAAGAAAGATGGTTTTTCCGTCGCTTGACCGCTTTGTTCCTCGAATAACTCATCGTCGACTACGGCGGCGAGCTCTTCGGTTTCCGAGTCGAGCTTGAAAGTCGACGTTCGTTCAAATGTGGGCTTACGAAGACTGACACTTTGGGACAAAGATTTATCAATTTCGACTCTCGCCAATTTCGACTCTCGCCGTTGAAGCGTCGGTTTTCGCTCAGCCCCGCTTGGGGTAGGCGAGTGTGAATCGCCGTCTTGCGCAAGAGTCGTAGACCGCGATAGCACTGGTGTGCGCATAGTCGCTTGTCGCGAGACGTTCCTCACAATCTCCGAGATTTCCAACTTATCAGATTCCGTCAACTCAGTGCGTCTGTAGATATCGTATAGGGCACCCCAGCTATCGAGGGTTCGCGCATCGTCCAATTTACCATCGATTCGAATACGACGAACTTTGTTGATAACGAAAAGTGGTAGCCCCACACCGATGGCGAGTATGATCCCGCATGCCGCAGATGTCGCGAGAATATGCTCTGGTGAATCGCAATCGACGTCAACGTCGTAGACCAACACTCTGGCTTCGCTCGAGCCGTACTTTATGCAATCAAACGCCTGGAGACACAGGCGGACAATCGGTAAATACAGAATTGTCAAACAGAGCGAGCCAAATACTCGAAGCGTCGCCCTTAGCTTGTATTGCCGCTGCAATTCTTTCACCACTCGATCACCGCTCTCAGACGCGTATGTTCGACGCTCCTTCGAGCTAAAGATGCCAGGCCGAGCGATCCAGAACATCGTCTTTTCTCCGTCGTGAGCGCTGCGAATTGCCAAAACAGTGTGTTCGTAACAGTATGCAGCGTAGCGATCGCGAAGATAAAACACCACAGCTAAGCCGCATGGAATTATGAGCGCACCCGACCAAAAGAGAGTGGGCCATTTGATGTTTGCACCTGCGCACTCCGGAGCCAAAAACTCGATGTTGAAGTCGAAAGCCTTCAGCCAATCCGCAAAGTTCAGAACCGGGAGAGGCCATTTAATTTCCACACTAAAGGAGATGGAAAAGAATTGCAAAGTCTCAACCACTTTTTTGATCATGTTGGTAGAAACGGCACCCAAAGCTTCCGCAGCTTTGAAGCCCACGAGGCCTGCGACAACGACGAAGAAGGCGGCGACGCCGGCGCTCGCCGCCGAGTTTTCTGGGCATTCTAAACATTGCGTGCCGCTCTTGTAATAGCCTTCGAGACAAGCTCGGCAAAGCAGACCCGTTGATCCTTCACGGCAGCCAGCATTTCCTTCAACGCAGCGTATGGGAAAAGGACATTCTCCCTGTGGCACACAAAAATCATCGATAGAAGCGTATACACCCTCGTTGTTTGTGCAGTCTTGGATGTAAGCGTTCGGAGGACCGTCGGTGTTGGGCAGTTCGTCGAATCGCTTGAACATCAAGGGCCAATGCTCAACATCGGCGAACATTCCAGTGGAATTCTCATAAGAAACTGTAGAATTCCAAACGGTGATGTCGCTCTTGAAGGGTGTCACTTGCGCAAACATGTTGCGCATGTCTGTCACCTGCCCGACGTTCCAGCTGTTGATGGATAAATCCATTAGAGACGCTCCTTGAAACATTGAATTCATATCAACCACGGAAGACGTGTCCCAAGCCAGCGAAGAGACATTGTTATTGTTAAAATTCGTTGCGAGATTAAACATTCGCGCCATGCTCGTAACTGAACCTGTATTCCAATTACCGACGCCACCGTTGAATAAGGATGCTCCGAGAAACATTTCTTCCATATCCTTGACGGCTAGAGTGTTCCAAGCACCCCAAAAGCGATCACCACTATCGATAATCGGGTTCAAAGCGGATGCAGAGGCGAACATTCTTTTCATTGACGTCACGGCTGCTGTGTTCCATCTGCCGACACCACTGTTCGCAGTGCCGGCGCCGTTGAACGCGACTGCGCCCTCAAACATGGACGCCATCGAGGTCACTGAAGAAGTATCCCAATTATTGATGTCCTGGTCGAATGTAGTGGCACGGTATAGCATGTACTGCATATCGACGACATTACTTGTGTCCCACGAGTAGAGTGGTTGATTGAAAGCCGCATTATCAGCCATCATGTAGGACATGTTCACCACCGAGGACGTGTCCCAAGCACCGATGGCGCTGTTGAACAGAGCCGCCCCCTGTAACATGTTTGCCATGGTCGTGACAGAGCTTGTGTTCCAAACACCGATATCGCCGGCAAACGCGGTAGCGTTTGCGAAAACCTCCGACATATCCTGCACCGTATTCGTGTTCCAACTCGTCAGATCACTGGTAAACGTCGTCGCACCTCGAAACATGCCTCGCATCCTCTGCAAATTCGTCGTACTCCACGATGCAAGGACGGAGTTGAACGTTGACGCAAACGCAAACATATCAGTCATATCAACGACATTAGATGTGTCCCAGTCATCGATCGAACTTGTGAATGCAGTGGCGTTGTAGAACATCTCCTTCATCGACGTTGCAGCGCCCGTATTCCACGAACCAATCGGTTGGCTGAAGCTCGATGCCTGCGAAAACATTGCCTCAAAGCTTCCGACCGACGCAGTATTCCAGGACGATATGGGTTGATTGAACGTGGACGCGCCGCTGAACATTCCAGCCATGTTCGTGACCGCGCGCGTATTCCACGTCGATAGAGCACCGTTGAACAGATTTGCACTCGCAAACATCTTCTGCATATTCTTCACGTTGACCACGTCGAAGCCGCTCAAGTCACTCGGTGCGAACGCCTTCGCCGACGAAAACATAGAACTCATGTCCGTCACCGAACTCGTCACCCAACCGCCAGCCGAACCGAGTCCCGGACGGTTGAAATCAAACGCGCTCTCGAACATAGAGCTCATATCTAGCACAGACGCCGTGTTCCAGCCCGAGATGTCCTCGTTAAACTTGAGCGCCAATTTGAAAGTGCCGGCCATATCGACGACGTTCCTCGTGTTCCAAGCACCAATACCGTCGCCTGGGAAGTCGGATGCCATCTCAAACATGCTCGAAATATTTCCCACATTGACCATGTTCCAAGTGCCGACGTTCTGTGTAAAAAAGTTGGCTTTATAAAACATTTGACTCATGTCCGTCACCAACGCCGTACTCCAGCTTCCGATCGCCTTGTTGAATCGGCTGGCGCCGGCGAACATTCCAGCCATTTTCGTCACCGCAGCCGTATTCCACGCCGAGATGTCCGCATTGAACGATTGCGCATCCTTGAACAATTCCGACATATCGGTGATGAGCGCGGTGTTCCACTGAGTAATATCGTCGTACACGGCAGGACCACAGTCCACCGGCGCACTGTCGCAATTGCACGCCCCGGAAGAGGAAGCGGCCAAGCAACTGCTCACGGCGGCTTTCAGCTCAATCAAGGACGTGAACGGACCTGGGCTAACCCAAACAGAAGGCGGTCCGTCGCGCGATGCGGAGAAATCAGGCTGGCGGTACATCGTCAACCAAGCCGTGGCGGAACTGAACATGTTTGTCACGCCGGCGCCGGGGGGGACGGACCAGTTACGAATGCCGTCTTGCAAGAAAGCCGTCGCCCCTTGAAACATGCGCGTCATCGAACCCGCAGACGTCACGTCCCACGAAGAAATATCTTGATTGAATGAAGGGTTACCCTCAAACATGTATTCAAAATCTTCAACGTTGGACACGTCCCACCCGCCAATCAATCCGTTGAAGGAAGTGCCCTGAAACATGTACGCCGTGCTGCGAACCTCACCAGTGTTCCAGCTGGCGAGGTTCAGTGAAGGCGCGTTGGTGCCCTGAAACATCGCATGCATGCCCGTGACTTTACTCGTGTCCCACGTGTTGAGGGGCTGATTGAAAGAGGTCGCGCTTTCAAACATGTACTCCATGTCCGTCACTTCACCGGTGTCCCACTGGGTGATGTCCTGATCGAAACTCGTCGCCTGTTTAAACATCGAATTCATGTTCGTCACTCTCGCCGTGTTCCACGATTGTATATTTTGATTGAAGGCGGTCGCGTCTCTAAACATATTTCTCATGTTCGTGACCGCCTCCGTATTCCATGCCGTGATATCCGAATTGAAACTCCGCGCACCATCAAAGGCTGATTCAAGGTTCGTCACTCGCTGCGTGTTCCACGCTCCGATGTTCTGATTGAACGCGGTAGCTTCTTCAAAAATAGCCTGCATCTCGAGCACGCTTTCCGTGTTCCAGCTTCCGATCGCCTTGTTGAATTGGCTAGCGCCGGAGAACATATCAACCATGCTCGTCACCGCAGCCGTATTCCACGCCGAGATGTCCGCATTGAACGATTGCGCATCCTTGAACAATTCCGACATATCGGTGATGAGCGCGGTGTTCCACTGAGTAATATCGTCGTACACGGCAGGACCACAGTCCACCGGCGCACTGTCGCAATTGCACGCCCCGGAAGAGGAAGCGGCCAAGCAACTGCTCACGGCGGCTTTCAGCTCAATCAAGGACGTGAACGGACCTGGGCTAACCCAAACAGAAGGCGGTCCGTCGCGCGATGCGGAGAAATCAGGCTGGCGGTACATCGTCAACCAAGCCGTGGCGGAACTGAACATGTTTGTCACGCCGGCGCCGGGGGGGACGGACCAGTTACGAATGCCGTCTTGCAAGAAAGCCGTCGCCCCTTGAAACATGCGCGTCATCGAACCCGCAGACGTCACGTCCCACGAAGAAATATCTTGATTGAATGAAGGGTTACCCTCAAACATGTATTCAAAATCTTCAACGTTGGACACGTCCCACCCGCCAATCAATCCGTTGAAGGAAGTGCCCTGAAACATGTACGCCGTGCTGCGAACCTCACCAGTGTTCCAGCTGGCGAGGTTCAGTGAAGGCGCGTTGGTGCCCTGAAACATCGCATGCATGCCCGTGACTTTACTCGTGTCCCACGTGTTGAGGGGCTGATTGAAAGAGGTCGCGCTTTCAAACATGTACTCCATGTCCGTCACTTCACCGGTGTCCCACTGGGTGATGTCCTGATCGAAACTCGTCGCCTGTTTAAACATCGAATTCATGTTCGTCACTCTCGCCGTGTTCCACGATTGTATATTTTGATTGAAGGCGGTCGCGCCTTGTAACATATTTCTCATGTTCGTGACCGCCTCCGTATTCCATGCCGTGATATCCGAATTGAAACTCCGCGCGCCAAAAAAGGCTGATTCAAGGTTCGTCACTCGCTGCGTGTTCCACGCTCCGATGTTCTGATTGAACGCGGTAGCTTCTTCAAAAATAGCCTGCATGTCGAGCACGCTTTCCGTGTTCCAGCTTCCGATGTTCTGATTGAACGCAGACGCTCTATAAAACATGTACCTCATTCTCTGCACGTTGTTCGTGTTCCAAGAAGAGATGTCCTGATTGAACGCCGCGGCTTCTTGAAACATAAAGTTCATGCTCGTCACAAGAGCCGTATTCCACGCCGAGATGTCCGCGTTAAACGATGTCTTACCTCGAAAAACCTCCGATAAGTCCGTAAGTTGTTCAACGCGCCATAGACTTATCGGCGCGCCCTCGCCGCTTCCGCAGTCTACGCTCTGCAATTTGCAGTTGCACGCCCCAGAAGGCGAAGCGGCGAGACAGTTGTCCACCGCGGTTTTCAAGGCCGTTTTACTCGTAAACGGCGACGGTCCCGTCCAGGCAGAGGCTGGTCCGCGCGTCGACGTCGTCCAATCGTTTCTGCGATACTTCTCAAGCCACTTGGTCGCGCCCTCGAACATATTGTTGACATTATTGGTCCCACCTGTAGGCCAACCTGTGATATCTTGATCAAAATTCACGGCGTTTTTGAACATATCAGTGAACCAATTGACCGCGTTTGTGTTCCAACTAGAGATATCTTCATTGAACGACATGGCGTTGTCAAACATACCCTCGCAATCAGTGACTTTGGCGACGTTCCAAGCGCCGATGCCCGCGCCGGTGAACGAACTCGCGCCTCTGAACATGTCCCACATTTGCACAGTTGACGCTGCCCCTGTGTTTATGGTCCATCCGCCCAGGTTGGCGTTGAATTGGTTTGTTCTGTACGGAATATTACCGAAACTTTCATCAGTGGCGTATTCAGAATCCGCGAAGACACCCTTGAAACCGACGACGTTCGACACGTCCCACGAGCTTATAGGGGGAATGGCGTAAGTAACGCCACCTATAGTCACTGTTCCACACGAAGCGCCGGTCGCATCGTGGGCTAAGCAGTGCTGTATCGTCGAGCACATACTGCATCCCAAGCTTGAATCCCGTGAATGATGCCCTGTGAACGCGCCCGTCGTACAGATGGTGGCGTTTCCGGGCGCGCACAGGACCTGCGCGTCGACGCCGATCCATCGCGACCCGATCGCGACGACGACCATCGCCTCCACCATCATCCACGCCATCGTCCGCGTCTTCGCGCGCCGTCCGATCCCGCCCCGCGCCTTCTCCGTCGTCGTCGTCGTCGTCGTCGTCGTCGAATTCGCGCGGCCCGCGTCTTCGTTCGAGTTCGACCCCGCGCGCGCGCGCCTCGCCGCGCCTCGCCGCGATCGCGCGTCGCGCGTCGCGCGCGCCTCGCCGCGCGCGCCTCGCCGCGTCCGCGTCCGCGTCCGCATCGTCGTCGGCGTCGCGCGCGCGCGTTTGACAATTCGCGGCCGTTCGTCCCCATCGCCGACGAACGGTCGATTTGCTGGATTTGATTCTTCATGGGATCGCGCGCGCGCGGAGTACGCGATCGACCGCGGTCGCGCGGTGTAAACAGGTGTTCGGACATTCGGTCACCCCGCGGACTGTGTGCCCGGTGCGATGCGCGTCGCGTCTGACTG
>Ga0255753_1001856_pt1 | contig 24252 bp, 14 predicted proteins | sample 041ome_10_FD_179953 | JGI IMG/M metagenome (GOLD analysis project Ga0255753, IMG submission 179953) | Coastal salt marsh microbial communities from the Groves Creek Marsh, Skidaway Island, Georgia - 041412US metaG (version 2) | ecosystem: Environmental > Aquatic > Marine > Intertidal zone > Salt... | reverse complement strand
TTGTTTGTTTCGAGACGACGAGAGGTGGAATTTTTCAAAACAAACTCGTGTTTAGTATTCGAAGCAAAGTACACAAAGGCCAAAGGGAAGAAGAAGAATATTTCAGCGAAGGATAAAAGAGAGAGGGGGGTGGATCATTTGTTGTAAAAAGAGAGTGTTTTTATTGTGCGTGTTGTATTTCTACGCTCGTACTGCTTTTTATTTATATTACAGCGCCTTCGACCAATCGAATTTCTCCCACATCGAGAGAAACTCCCTTCTTTCTTTTTCCAATTTGCCAGGCGCCAATTTTTCTTTCTTTGAAGAAGAAGAATTTTTTTTTAAAAGACCACCCAAAATCTCGATTCCAAAATCTCGATTCCAGCGAGACTCTTCGTCGATCGCGTGTAAGTAGCCTCCGCTCATGTTGAACTCAACGACGAAATAAGGGAAGTTTTCTGGGATGCTTGTCTTCAAATTTTTTGGTGGTTTCATCTCCAAGCATTTTTTGGAGTTGTGTTGAGACCACTCTGACTCTGACTCGTCCATAGCTTTTTTGAAATACATGCGAGCTTTCGCCATCAAATTCGACTGCAAGGGAATACATTCCACGACAGCATGAAATCTATTCGAAGGCGAATTGAGATGCATAGCCGTTTCGATAAAGCAGCATTCTTTTCCTTGCGCGACAAACATTTTCACCAAACACTTTCTAAAGTTTCGAATCTCTTCCCAGACGTCTTCGTCAACCTGTCTCGTGCTACGCGCGTGCGCTTTGGGTACAATCACGCAATGACCAGGCACAAGTCTTCCCACCGGTGGTAGCATCAAAAAGGTATGGTAGCCGTGCGCTATCTGCATGTTTCGAGGCATATTCTCAGAGTCTTCGCAGAACAAACATCTCGACTGAACGCGTGTACTCTGCTTGAAGTCTCGAATCGATTCTTGCTTTGCTTTTTGCTGTTGCTTTGCAAGACTCATTTTTGTTCTTCTGTTTTCGTACATTTCAATTCCTATATCGTGATCGTATTCATCGTCGACGTTCATATCTGACTCCTTATACTTCTTTTTCCTAGCAATGTTGTCTGCCGCGTTTGCATCGTAATTCTCGTACAATTTATCGCCGCCATGTTTTTCCTGCGCAACCAGATCTCGAAGCGAAGCATCGTCGTTTCGGTAATATCGCACTTTTTCACCGCTTCGATTTCCATCGTACATTTGCGTCTGCTTTGGCTTTTTAAATTCGCGGCGATTCACATCGTCGTGTTCCATTTCAAGCGATGTAGGCTTACCAAAGACCCCGGGCATTGCTCGGCCGTCTTCAGTCACAAGAGGCAAACTGACGTTTTCTTCCTCCTTTCCCTTCGCAGCTCCTTTTTTGCCGCCGGCTAAACGCATGCGTAGCATTTGAGCTGCAGACAGGTTCTTGGAAGATGGGAGATTTGAACGAACATCGTCCGTGTTGGTATACGCACTCGTGTTTCCCTCTACTTCTCGTGATGGTTTTCGTTCCTCCTGTTGTTGGTTTTGTTTTTGTTCTTTTTGTTGGTGTCGTTTCTGTTCGTCAAAGGAGTCCATAAAGGAACCGTCCGAGGAGAAAGCGTTGAATGATACTGGCATATTCTTGCTCTCATCAGCGGCTCGATTATGATGAGTGCTAGCCTCTCGAAGCGAAGATTTAATGAGCGCATCGTCGTCGTCGTCGTCGTCGTGGATCCTCTTCACTCCTCCTCTTCTGCCATCCGCCCCTTTTCTTTCATACTTTGCGTGCAAGTGTGACCTGCCGTGCGCAGCTTTTCCTCCTATCCCTGATACGAGTTGACGAACGGACCCGAAACGATTTTGTACTTCTTCCTCGAGATTTCGGCCCTCTTTTACCGCCCTCTCTTTCGCTCTTCTCAACGCTTTCAATCGCCAACTAGCGCCGCCGTCGCCGACCCCAACCGGTTCTCCATCGTCTCGCGCACTTTTTCCTGCCAACTCGCGCGAAGCGCACACTTCTCGAACGCGCTCTTCCTCGCGTTCTCGCTCGATTTGAGTCTTGCTCTTGGTGTCTTTTTTAGTCACGTCCGAAGAGAGAAGAGCTTTAGCTAAGAAGCCATCTTTGTCTTCTTCCTTTTCTACTTCTCTGGACGATAAAAGTGCATCCGCTGTTTTGTTTTCAAAAACTCCTTTCGTAGACGACTGCAAATTTCCAGAAACACGTTTTACTTCGCCTTCGTCCGAGTCTTCTGAGTCCGCGCTTTCGTCGTCATCGTCGTCGTCGTCGTCGTCGTCATCCTCCTTCACCTTCTTCCTCTCTTTGTTCCTCTTCTTCTTCTCTTTCTCTTTGTTCTTCTTCTTCTTCTTCTTCTTCTCCTTCTTGGAGATTTTTCTTCTTTCAACGTCTGCGTCTTCTTTCGAGACTATCTGTATAGAAGAAAGCATGGAGAAGACGAAGAAGAATAAGAAGAATTTTGATAACAAAGAATACGAAGAGCGCACGCGGCGGTTTCTCTTTCTCTTTCTCTCTCTCTCTGAAGTGTGTGTGTGTGCGAGAGAGAGAGAGAGAGAGAAAGAGCCTGTCTTGTTTTGATGAGGAATGTGATGAAATAATTTTCTTCTTTTCTCCCTCAAAACCGCACACAAAACTCGTATAAAGAATATCAAATACAATCACTTCAGCGGCGGCGAAGAGAAGAGAAGAGAAGAGAAGAGAAGAGAAGAGAAGAGAAGAGAAGATGAACATCGAGGAACTCGTCGGTTTAGTCCAAAAGGCAGTCAACGAAGACGAGAACGAAAACGAGGAAAGAGCGGTGGACATTTTAACGCAATTGGAGTCGACGCCGATCGAGGCGTTCGATTTCACGAGCGCAAAGTTTGCGGCGTGTGGGAAATCAATCAGCGCTTTACGGAAAAAGGCAAAGAGCGAATTGGTGAAAAGGAAAGCGAAGGAATGCAAAGACGCGTGGACGAAGATTATTGTCTCGAAGAGCAGCAACGGCACTGATTCTAAAACGCCGCCTCAGAAGAAAACTAATAAAACAACGACGGAGACGACGACGACGACGACGACGGCCCCTAAAAGCGACGAAAACATAGAAGAAAAGAAGAAGGAAAAAGGGGAGGAGAAGGTGGAGGAGGGAAGAAACACGACTACAGAAAATGACGAAAAGAGTGCGCTCGAGCAAGTGCAACGCACCATCGCAAGTAAAATAGAGCAAACGAACAACGCGACTCGTGATCGTTCCCGCGACGTCATCGCGTACGGCTTAGCCTTAGCGCATTGCGAAGGGAACTGCGAAGATATCTCCGTAACTTCTCTGGCGCGAATTGTTGAAGAAGTTGAAGACGCCATGAGTGAAAAATGGAAAGACTTAGGAAAAGAGTACAAAGCAAAGTTGCGACAACTGGCGTTCAACATGAAGGATCCCAAAAATCCAGATTTGAGGAGAGCGATTGCAAAGAGAGAGATTGACGCGACAACTTTGATCGATTTATCGAGCGAAGAGTTAGGTTCAGACGAACGACGCGCGGCGAATCAGTCTATTCGAGAGCACGCAGAAGCAGAAGCCGTGAGGGGCCAAAGGAAAGAGGCTTCAACGACGGCGTTCAAGTGCGGCAAATGCGGACAAAGAGCGTGTACTTTCTATCAGTTGCAAACGAGGTCGGCGGATGAACCGATGACCACGTTTGTCACGTGCGTCAATTGCGAGAATAGGTGGAAGTTTTGTTAGTACCCGTAGTGTTAATTTAAAATTTATTTCTAGTACCATGTCACGTTATCACATCATCGGTATCGATATAATCCTCTGGGTGTTGCGGGAGAGGTCGTTATATATTTTTCAGCCGCATCAAAATCGTCCACATCAATCATCCCATAGTCGCGAAGAAGAAGAAGACGTTGACGATGGAGACAGAATCGATGCCATCGACGGCATCAGCGGTGCCGGAAAAACAACGAGAGAAGGAAAAAGAAGATAAAAAAGATGAAAGAGATAAAGAAGGGGAGGCGTTCGCGCTCCTCTCCCATCGGCAACGAAAGAAGATGAAGCGAATGCTTTTTAACAGAGCGGAAAAACTTTCGCGAAAGGAGAAGGAAAAGACGGAACGAAAGTCAAACAGATTAAAAAGAAAAGGAGAGATTAACGAAATGTTATTGAACATGTCCACAGACGAGCGAGAAGCGTGGCGGAAAGAAGCCTTTCGAAAGAAGAACGAAAAGCTAAAAGAAGTACAAAAGAAGGAGAAAGAGATGAAGGAGAAGTTTGCAAAGGCGAAACAGAACATAGTTATCGATTTAGATTTTGACGACATCATGACACCGGCGGAAAAGCAGTCGATGGTGAAGCAGATGCGAATTTGTTACGCGGTGAATAAGAAAGCAAAGATATCGACGCGATTACACTTGACGAGTATGAACGGAAAAGGTACTTCTCGCGATTTGCGAGAGAAGATTGACGGTTTTGAAAACTGGCAAGGAATTTATACGCACGATAACTCTCTTCCGTTTGAAATTGAACGACGAGGGATAACTGACAACGAAGCGAGTATATTCTTCAAACGCAAAAAGGATTTAGTCTATCTTACCGCCGACTCGCCGTTTGAAATTTCAACTCTCAACGAAAACGATATATACATCATAGGCGGGTTCATCGATCGAAATAGACACAAGATGAAAACGTTAAACAAAGCCGAAGCGCTTGGGATTCGACACGCGAGGCTTCCTATAAACGACTTTCCTCAAATGAAGAGTTCCTCTGTGTTAACCGTGAACCAGTGCTTTGAAATTTTAGTCACGCAGCTCGAAATGAACGACTGGAAGCAAACAATCGAACGCAGCGTACCGCGTCGCAAAATTGCAGCAGCGGCAAAGGAAAAATTAGCAGAAGCGCCGAAGACGATGACGGCATCAAAGATACCGATCAATGTAGATAAAGCAGTAGTAGATGGTTTCACCGATTACGGCGAATTATCTGATTAATAGAAATACACTAAAATTTAAAAGTGACATGCCTCCTTCACCAGTCGCTAGCTCTGAGACTCCCCCTCTTCTAAGTAAATATTGGATGAAATTTGCCTTCGACTTTCAAGATGGACAACGCGATGAGAACGATTAGCATGAAAACGAGCGCGGCTAAACAACACCCGAGCGAGAAGTTGCTCTTACCGATGCGTTCAAACAATCGTCGCGCCGAGGATGCTATTCTCTTTAAATTTCCAGCCGTGTGTTCGACGTCGTCGTCAAAGTCATCCAATAAGCGCGTGTGTAAATCTAACTCCTCACCGACTGCTATGGCTATATGTTTCGTTCTCGTGACGTGGTTAGACAAATCCGTCAACTCTTCGTCCTGTTCTCGCAACAATTGGTGCTGAAACTGCAAGAGCGTCGTCGCTTCTTCTTCTTCCTCTTCGTTCGGCTGTAAAACGGACGCTCTGCTCTTTATCGTCGTCGTCGTCGTCGCCGCTCGCGCAATTGAACCTGGCGTAGCTTTTAACTTGAGTAACGTAGCTTCGCCACGCACTCGCAACTGCTCAATCGTCGCACTTCTGCTTCTTATTACCATCGCGGTCGTAACATCTTCGCCACTTGCTGTTGCTATTGTTGATGATGCAGAGGACAACTCGCTCAACTTAGCTGCAAACGTGGTGAGTTTTCGCCGACCTTCGGCCGTTAATCTGTTGTTGTTGTTTTTACCATCGTTACTACTACTAATACTACTGCTGCTACTCCTATTGCTGCTTCTATAACGCCCACTTTCTTGCGCTCTTTTCCTCTCCTCCTTTCTCGTCGTCGTCGTCGTCGTCGTGGGTACTCCTAAAAAAATTGCATCTCGTTCGTTCACTTTCTCTTCCGCTTCTCTTAAAAGCTGTTCCAACTCGTCGATTCGATTTTGCCACGCTGCTTCCCTCATTCTTATTCTTCTTTTCGTTCGTTGACTTCGGTTCGTTCGCGTTCGTTAACTTCGGAAAGACAAAAGAGAGAACGAAAGAGAGAACAAAGAGGCGGGGAGGGAAAGGGGAAGAGTTTTTGTGTGCCTTTTTGGTTTTTGTTGTTTTTGGGTGCCTTTTTCTCTTTTTCGTCTCTCTGTCTGAATTAATATTCCCCGCACTTGTTTCTCTTTCTCACACACACACTCTCTCTCTTTCTCTCTGCGATGGCAACAACAACAACAACAACAACAACAACAACAACGGGGACGAAAAAAAGCGCCACCATCTCCGTCCTTCAATCGCTCCGTCTCGCTCTGTTTCAAATCTTCTATCGCATCTTTCTCGAATACTTGGTCGAGAAGAATTTGGTTCCCGATTTCATTCTTCGGGCCGGCATTCGGTACAACTTGCGAACGAAATGTTTAGGACGCTTTAAATCGAACGAAGATGAGTTGCAGTATGAAATGGATTTCATCCGAGGATTAAAAACCAAAGCCGTGGCGGTAGAGACGAATTTAGCGAACGAGCAACACTACGAAGTCCCGACGGAGTTGTATTTGCACTGTCTCGGCTCAAAGCTCAAATATAGTTGCTGTTTGTACGAGTTGTCGTCGACGTCGAGGAGGACTTTAAACGAAGCCGAGGTGAAGATGATGGAGCTTTATTGCGAACGGGGCGAGTTTAAAGACGGTCAGGAGGTTTTAGAGTTAGGTTGCGGATGGGGTTCTTTATCGCTCTTCTTGGCGGAAAAATATCCAAACTCGCGAATAACCGCCGTGTCAAATAGTAAGACGCAGAAAGAGTTCATCGACTTGCGCGCTCGAGAGAGAAATATTACAAACTTGCAAATCATTACGCAAGATTTGAACGTTTTCAAGCCACCTTTAGGGAAAAATTCGTACGATAGAATCGTATCCATAGAATGTTTTGAGCACATGAAGAATTACGAGGTGTTGTTTGGTCGATGCGAACAGTGGCTGAAATCCGGCGGAGAAGCGAAGATGTTTTTACACATTTTCGCGCACAAAACGTATCCGTTCCACTTTATCGCCGAGAACGAGTCGGATTGGATGAGTAAATATTTCTTTTCCGGCGGAACGATGCCGAGCGAACGCATGTTTGCGTATTTCACGACGAATAAGTTGCATTTGAAAACGCAGTGGCGAGTAAACGGTAAGCACTACAGTAAGACGTGCGAGGACTGGTTGAGAAAATTTGATACGAACAGAAAAGCAGTCGAACCAATTATCGCTCAAACGTACGGTAAAGATCTAACGACGAAATGGTACGTGTATTGGAGACTGTTTTTCCTGTCGTGTTCGGAGTTGTTCAACTATTCAGACGGGAACGAATGGTTCGTCAGCCACTATTTATTTGAAAAGTGTTAATAGCGCTGTGTTAGCGGCGACATTTTAAACTAAACTCTCATAAACAAACTGACTAATCCTTTGAGGTATCCTATGATTTCGCTCGCGCCTAACTTGGAACTTCCGTACACTCTGTCCACGAAAGAAATCGGGACTTCGGCAACTTTAAAGCCTCCTCTTTTCGCTCGAACTATAATTTCCATCTGGAAAACGTACCCCACGGACTGCATCGAGCTCACAAGCGCCTGAAAAGTCGTTTTCCGGTACAATCGGAAAGATCCAGTCAAATCGGACACGCCCGGGTTCAACAACACGTGCGCTAAATAGTTTGCGACTCGGGAAGTCAACTTTCTCCTCGTATCCCAACCGTACACTCCGCACTCCTGCTCTTTGATTTTGCTTTTACGACTTGATTTAGTACTGCTACTGCTATTCGTTATTCTAGATGATATTGATAATGACGACGACGACGACGCTAAATATCTCGTCCCGGTGACGACGTCGTAGTCTCCCTCCTCTTGTTTTCGTATAAATTCAGGAATCGCTTTCGGATTGTGCGACAAATCCGCATCCATGAGAATCACAAACTCACCTCTCGCAAACTGTAAACCGTGAATATATGCCGATCCTAAACCTAATTTCCCTTTCCTCGGTTTCAGACGCAAAACGTCCCGATATTTTTCAATCTTTTGTAACTTTTGAATGGTTTGTTGCGTTTGGTCTTGCGAGTTGTCGTCCACGACGATGACTTCGTACGACGGAGTTGACGACGACGGGGATATTTTTCTTCCTTCCTTCCTTTTTGTTCCCTCCTCCATCGCTTCGACGATGAGGGCGAGAAGCATGGCGATGTTTAGCTGTTCGTTGTACGTCGGAACGATGATTGAATATTTCACAGTATCGCCGCCGCCGTTTGCTTTCCTCGTCGTTGTCCTCGTCATGTTTCTCTTTGTTTGTTTCCTTGTCACCTGCCTTTTTTGCAGCAAAATTTTTTTCCCGCCAAAATTTTGAAAAGACGGAAGAGTTTTGAAGAAGATTGAGAGACGAAAAAATCCATCAGCGGTCTTCTCTAGGCCTCTCGTTCGTTCGTCCCTCTCCAAAAACACGCGCACTCCGCACGCGAGAAAATCAAAATGACCACCTGTCCTCGACACATTGCGTGCTCTTCATCTTCTTCTGTCCTCATGAAAACGACGACGACGAGAACGACGACGACGACGACGAGAACGAGGACGTTTTCTCCTTCTTCGAACAAAATTTCTGTGGCTCCCAGTCGTCCTCCTCGTTCAAATCAATCCACCTTTCCGTCGAGAAGAACGAGGAGAGGAGATTTGAAAATCAACGCTTTGACGCAAGACTACGATGACAATAAAGATCAATTCATGAAAATGGTCTCCTCGGAAGGGAAAATGAACGCGTTGAAGTCTATTTCCGCGGCTGATCAAAAGTTAACGTCCTCCTCGAGCGTGAATAACAACGTCATTTCCATCGATCAGAGCATTTTAAAAGTCGACCCGTACTCCAAAGACGCGTTGGATATGATTGGTTCTCGAACAAAATCGACCCCGGTGAACTTTAGCGTTCAATACGAGACGAAATGGGGTGAGAATTTGTTCGTGTTAGGTTCTCACAAGAAGTTAGGCGCTTGGGACGAAGCGAAAGCAATCCCAATGCACTACAAAGAAGGCGGACATTGGAGTTGCGAGGTGGATTTGCAACCGGGTGGAATTTTTTTCTACAAATATCTCGTGCGTTCGATATTTGGGACGAGGTGGCAAGAAGGGGCGAACAACTTGCTCGTGTTGCCAGAAGCGAACGATTTACCGAAAAACGCGACGTATTTAGTCGAGGACTGCTTCAACGGAGGCCCGACGCAGTTGACGAGAACGAACCAAACGTTGTTGGCCGCCAAGTTGATCGAGACGCAAAAGGAGAAGGTTTTGTACGCGAAGGAGTTATCGAAGCAACAACAAATGACAAAGTCCGCGTTGGAAGAGTTATTAATCGCGAGAGAAGAGTTGGCATCGGCGCAGATGCAACTGGCCCGAGCGATCGGGGACGGACGCTCGTACGACGTCGATACGACGACGACCACCACCACCACCACAAACAACGACACTAGCAGCAAGGAAGAGGAGGAGAAAAAGTCAGGCTTCTGGTCTTCGCGATAACAACAACGCATAATATTATACACCATATTCAAAATTTGCATTTACCGGCGCGGTAAATCGAATAATACTATCTTTCCTGACATCAAGCACAGGTATTGAGAAGTTTAGCCTTTCATTGTGTTATATTGAAAAATAAAACGTGACAACTCTTCCTTTGATCGTTGATGGCCCCGCGCGAATAAAGAAAATTTTTTATTCCTCGTTTCATTTCTCGTTTAATTCCTCGTCTATTTCCTCTTCCTCCTCCTCGTTCATTAAAAGCTCGTCTCGCGTGGCCATGCGATGGGTCCTTCTGTTTACCCTTCGATGGCTTTTTGTTTCTAGTTTTGCCTCTACTCTATCTGCCCCTCCGGCAGCTTGTTTCATTCGCACGTGCGTCTCTCTTTTATACGCCGCCTCTTTCTCTTTTACCGCAAGTTTCTTCACTTCTTCTAACAACTCCATGTATAAATCTAATCGTTCTTGAGTCCAATTTGAATCACCAACTACACATCCTGGCTCGTGGACGTGCGTACAATCGGTAAACGCGCATCGTGCATCTCGCTCTTCCTTGGCTCGCTGAATCGCGTCTCGAATCTCCGGGAAGCAGAGCGCCACATCTTTAACAACCATACTCTCTAAAGACGGATACCCAAACCCGGGCGTATCGGCGAGTAAATTACCACCTTTCATGCGAAGTAAACTAACGTGTCGAGTCGTGTGTTTTCCTCTCCCACTTCGAGCCGATACTTGTTTCACCGATTGCAAATCTGCCGATTCTAAAATCTCTCGCGCTTTTTCGTTTTCCACCGATCTCGAGCCTTTCTTTAGTTTCCCGCCGCCGCCGCCTTCTACGTCCAAATCCGTCACAAAAGTAATCTTCCCCTCCTCGCCTTCTTCGGATGAATCCTTCCTATTTCTATCTTCATCGTAATCGTTTTGTTGTCTCTTTTCGACTGAAAGCGCCGATTCCAAAGCGCTCGTCGCGCGAAGGCGATTTATCAAACTCGATTTCCCAACCCCCGAAGGTCCAGCCAAGGCGACGGTCTTCCCGCTTCCTATAACTTTCACGATCTCATCGATACCATCCCCAGTCGCGACGGAGACAAACTTCGGATCGTATCCCCACCTTCGCATCTTCTCTCGCCATTCTTCTACTCTCTCTTCCTCTATCAAATCTTTTTTGTTGAATACCAAATGAAACGGCACGCGCGCGTATTCAAACGCGACTAAAAAACGCGTCAACTGCTTCTCTTCCAACGGCGGCTGCGACAACGAAAACGTCAACAGCGTCACGTCGACGTTCGCGATCGCTAAGTTGTTTCCGCCTTCGTTCTTCCTCTTCTCGATGTCGTAAATCGTTCCAGAACCTTGCACCCAATCGATCCCAGATTTTTCAGCGTCTAAAGTGACGATATCGCCGACTAAAACTTTTTGCTTCATCTTTTTCAAAAGCGCTCGACAGTTACACAACAACTCGACGTTGTCTTCTTTTCCTTCTTCTTCTTCTTCTCCTCCTCCTCCTTCTTCTTCGTTGATATCGATAATTTTCCGGAGTTTCTCGCCCAAAAGTTCCACGTCGTGCATCGCTTTCGCCTCCTCGGCTCTTTTTCGCGCGGCGTCGAACTGTTCGCGCACGCGGTTCAACTCTTTCGAAGGAATCTGTCGTCGGTTCACGACGACTCGGAAGTAGTTGGCTTGCGCAGTCACGACGGTCCCAAACACGCTCTCGGTGTTGTTGTTGTTGTTGTTGTTGTTAGTGCTATTATTTTTATTCTCCCGAGGACGGCCAACAGACGGCTGCTTACCGCGTTGAACTTCGTCTCCTTCTTTGCCTTCACGGTCGGCGTCGAGCGTCGATGACGCCGCAGCTATCGTCGTTCTTCGGTTCATACACCTTTTTTGTTGTCCTCGACAATTTGAGTCGAGAAGAAGCAAAAGCGCCGACGTTGCAGAATTTTTAGGTACAACACTATGAACGTTTTCTCCTCTTCCACTGAAACAACCACCGACGCGATATCCGCGACGTAGCGAACGAAGGAGCGATGAAGGCATTTTGTACCGATTCGTTGTCGTTGTCGTCGCAATGAGCGACGCTTCGACGCAGAACATGCAAATTAGAAAAGGAGAGGGAGACGGAAGAGAGAGAGAGAGCAGGAAATGAAGCAAATTTCCAAGCACAACGAGTTTTATTACAACTCAACTATCGACTTGCCAGCACAAAAAAACGAGCGTAAGGTTTGCTGGTACCGTGGTATGGAGGTAGTGAGAGCATTCTTTTCTTCTTATTCATCGTTATTATTATTCAGCGTCCTCTCGACGTACTCCATCGCTCTCGCCTTCACGTACGTCATTCGTTCCGTGTTCCCATGAGACCTCTCGTACTCTAAGTACCTCTTGAACAAAAATTTCATGCTTCGCGCGTTCAGCTCCAAGTGCGTGGCGCGTTCAAACAAAGCTCGAATCCTTTCCGGGATGTTTTGCTTAATCTCTTGATCGATATATACGGACCAAATGTCCGTTCTCTTCGGATAATTGCGCAGAATACCTTCGAACATTGTGCGTCCGCGCTCGGGGTCTCCTTCTTTCATCTCCAACAAAGCAACTTTGACTAAAAGTTTGATGTGTTTGCGTTTTGGTAAAGAAGTCGTCGCGCGGTCGAGCAGTTTTCTAGAACCTTCCGCATCGCCTTTGAGCGTAACGTGACGAATGTACGTCAGCCATACTTTACAACTCGAGCGAAACTTCTTCACGATCAATTTAAGCGTTTCTTCAAGAATTTCTATTTGTTCCGCGCGCGTGTACATGTCTACCAAGACGAGGTACAGTTTCTTTGGATCAGCTAAATTCACGGCGCGCTTGAATAGTCTCGAGACAGCCTCTTTTGGATTCGGCAACCCGTGCGAGTTCTCTAAATTCAAATAAGCGATCCAAATGTTCATTCGCTCGTCTTCTTCTTGCGCCGGAATTGCCTCTAATGCGCGTTCAGCGACTGCTCGCGCGTCCTCGTACGCACCGACGCTCACTTGGAACGCGACGTATTGAATCCAAAGAAAGGAGGAAAGCGGTGACGCTAAGATCAACTTTTCGTACTCGGACGCACTTTCAGGAAGACGACCTTCGTCGCGCAACTGTTGCTCTTGTCTCAAGATTTCCATCTCAACCTCACGAGCTTTGCGACGCTTCGCGCGTTTCGAAAGTTTATTGGCATTTTCTCCCTCCTCGAGATGAGTGGATTCCTCTCGACTTCGTTTCATCGCGTTGAGTTTTTGTTCTTGTTCCTTCTCCTCCTCGTCCCAGGCGAAATCAACATCTTCTTCCTTCTCAGTCGCGGTGTTGTTGTCGTCATTTTCGTCTTCGTTGTCTTCGCCATCATCGTCATCGTCATCGTCATCGTCTTCGTCGTCGTCATCATCCTCATTGTTCTCCTCGTCGCTTTCAGATTCTTCTGCCCTGCCTTCCTCTTTCTCGGATAAATTCTCAACCTCCTCTTCTGGCTCGTCCAAGTCCATTTTAGCAGCTTTATTATTAGTAGTGTCTTCGTCATCGTCGTCAGAAAGTAAAAGATCATCGTGCATTTCATCTTCGTCTTCTGAATCACCCTCGCGTTGTGCACCGTTATCAATGTCGTCATCGTCGTCTCCAAAAACAGAAGCTTTGATGCCAAGAGAAACTTTACTCGTCTCGTAATCTACTTTCATAATTTTGGCGCGAACTCTTTCTCCGGCTCGGACATGGTTGGCCAAATCATCCTTCACATGCATATCCGCAAACATTGAAATGTGACATAAACCAGAGATACCAGACTCGTCTAAAGTGACAAATACGCCGTAAGATTGCACGCTACGTACAGTTCCCATGACCACATCACCAACTTTCAACGATGCGACTGCTTCTTTGTTTGGCGTTTTAGAATCGGATTGTGAAGCGCGCAGCGACATCTCGACTCGATTTGTTTTCGCATCGGCGGACAAGATGCGTCCGCGAATCAATCGTCCAGTTGGGAATTCAACCGATGGTTTTACGACGAAGCCATCCGCGAGGTTGGTGAGCTTTATCAGCGCGTCCACATTACGCGAAAGCGCAACGAAGCATCCAGATTTGCCGACAGATTTGACGTATCCAGAAACTTCCTTCCCTACTTCAAGGTTCTTGGCGTCGTTAATCTCGGGATTCGCCACCTTCTTTTTCTTTTCTCCAGATTTACTCAACAAAGACGGTCGCATTGAAAGATCGACTTCTCCGCTCGATTTCATCGAAACCACGCGAACTTCTACGACATTGCCAACCTTCATTTCGGAAAATGGCTTTTCTTGAAACTCGTCGGATACGTCGGTTAAGAAAACCCGTCCCGTGACGTGTGCGCCAAGCCTCACCATCATAGAAGTACCTTTATTAAATCGCGAAATGATACCAAAGACTTTTGCGCCGACGCTGACAGAGTTTTGATCCCGGAAAGAAACGTCGACGTGCTTCTTAGAAACGTTGACGTTGACGATTGTTGCTTTAATCTTTTCTCCCTTTGAAAATCTCTTCTCGAGTGGTTTTTTAAGCTCTTTGATCGAGCTCGCAGTCTCAATCAGAGGAACAAAAGCCGTTATTTCCGGTCGAATGCACACTTTAACACCGTCTGGCAATACCGAAATGACGTACGCATGGATTGATTGACCCACTTCGAGCGTTTGTAGAGTTGGTCTTTTCAATGATGCTGTTGCATCAAAGTCGTCATTACCATTCTTTGCATTCTTGTTCACATTTTCGTCGTCTTTGTCTTCGTCTGCGCTGCTCCTGAGAGTGAGATCTAGTAGCCCACCTCGATCACCTGCCATGCCAAGAACAGCAACGTTCACAGTCAAACCGAGCGATAATTCTTCCAGCGGAAACTTCGATTTCGCGAAAGCGCCAGTCTCGGTGATGTGAATGCGTCCTTTTTTACTGTTTGGAAGCGAAACAAGCGCTTGGAGTGGCTGAAGTTCCGAAACGACACCTTGGAATTTAGTCCCAACCTTTGGACCGCTATTCGATTTATTAGTGTCCACGTACGGGACGGTGAGTAAAAGTCGGTTGCTGTAGAACTCGTCACCTTTAACATCGTCAGGAGAAGATGCGGAAGGAACCTGCGCAATTACCACATTCACTCTCTGATTGACCTCAAACCGTTCTGAAGCGTCGTTTAAACGCACGTTACAGTAGTGAACGGGAGCATATCCAATAGCGTCAGAATACTTTGGAAGAGATAAAATGACATACTGAGCTTTAATAAGCTCTACGATAGCTTCTGTTGCCTCACCTACTTTCAATTTCTTCAGCGCTGCGGAGGCGGATTTTACTTTCTTCTTCTTTTTCTTCGATAAATTCTTCTCGGTCACCACGCTCACTTTACCGATATCAATAACACCTTCGCGTCTAGAAACGTCTAACACTCTTCCAGATAAACGAGTCTCGGGGGTAAATTCTTCTATTTCTACGCTTTCCGGCACTTGATGCGGAGAAACCAACCCAACTGCATTCTCATCTTCATCGATATCGATCAAAACGCCGTAATCCTTCGTTTCGTTGATCGAGCCTTCGATATCACATCCAGGTTCAAACATGCGTACTGTTTTTTCAGATAACAAAGTCTCTGCCTCCTTGGGATCTTGAGCAACTTTGAAATCTAAGAACTCGAGGTCCGCAAAGAATGAGCGAATCAAAGGCGCATCTGATAAAGGTTGCGCGGTTGTTTGCAACCGAAGTGAAAGCGAAAGCCGCGGCGGAACGCATTCAACATCCACCGAAAGGACCATAGCTTGTACAGTTTGACCGACAAAGAACGAATCTGTGGCGTTACATCCGTCAGGTATTTGCGAGGGAGGCGCTAACCCGGTGAGAGAACCTAAAAATCGCACGAATACGCCCGTCGATGATGTTGAGGCGACGTACCCTGGATATATCTTTCCAGCCTTTACCTTATCTGCTCTATCGGGTAGACTTGAACTTGTTACCGCCTCTATAATCGAAAGTTTCCGACTCATGACAACTCTTTTTGGCTTTCTTTCGATAACCACGAAAGCTCCAGGTAAAACTTCCCCGACTTTTAAAGTTGATGCCATGCTCAGAGCCGTGACGGGGTTATCGGATAGGTGCTGAAACGCGACGAGTCCTTGAAACGATCCCTCTTCTGTACTCGAAGTCACCTCAATAATGCTCGAGCCTTGGACTATTTTAGTGATAGTCGCAGATGCAAAAACTTTACCGATTGGTACTGCGTCCGTCGACAAAGAGATAGCAGCAGCAGCAGCAGCAGCAGCACCAACCGTTGCTTCCGCTCCTTCGGCAGCATTGTCGTCTTCGTTGCCGCCGCCGCCGCCTAGCGAAAGTCTCAGTTTGTTTTCTCCTCGATCCGCAGAAACGATTGTCGTTCGAATAACTTGACCAACCGCATAGGCGTCTGCAATACTCTGACCTTCAGCCAACCCGAGATCTTGCGATCCTGCTAATCCCTTCAAGTTTCCATATAGTGTGACGAAAACGCCGTAATCGACAACGCCTGAAATTATGCCGTGCGTCGTTCGTCCAGGAATCGCATCCTCGATCGTTTTCAACACCGGTAATTCCGACTTTATCAACGCACGCTTATGAGTAACGATAGCTCTGTGTCTGGATCGGTCCACGCTGATGACTCGAAACTTCAAGATTGCGCCAGGAGTAACTTTAGATGACGTCGTTCGTCCGACGATATCGGACACATGAATCGGTGGACAAAGAGCTTTGACACCTTCGGCAAGTTTTACGATGGCTCCAAAATGTTCTGTCGCTAAAACTTCACCCTTGACAATCATCCCAGGAACTAGCTCTTCCAGACTGAAGAAGGGTTGCTCCAAAACAGATCTCTTTAAACTAACGTTGGCGACGGCGTCTAACAATCGATGTCCAATCACTCGAACTTTGACTTGTTTTCCTACTTTGTACTTCTTTTCTATTTTTTCTACGTGATCGTCGGAAAGATGCGAAACGTGCGCGTATCCAGCGACGCTTCTAGTCTTTCCACCTTGGCTGATTTGAAGCGATACTCCGACATTTGGATCTACTCGGTTTATCATGGCGTTTTCGAAGATTGACCCGGTCGATGGAAGAATGCTTGCCGGCGAGCGTGCCTCAAGCAAGTGCGGTTGAAGAGATAAACCGACGCGTTTATTTTGAGCATCTACAAAAATCACGCGCGAACGTAACTTCTGTCCTTCTTTAAACGATGTTGTATCTTCGGCTGCGATGTGAAAGCAGTCAATTGTTCCCGAAAAATACGTCATAAACGAGACAGAAATGCCATCTTCGAGAACAGACTTCACGCGCGCTTTTACCAACATCCCGGGAAGAATTGTAGATATCAACGTCGATTTATTTTCGAGCGCAATTGCGCTTGAGCACCGTTTCGTGTCTGCGCTGACTTTATACACGTTACTCTCGCCAAGTTTACTCCCTCTTCCGTTCTTCTTCTTGTTGTTATTGATATCCTTTTTCGCTTTTGGCGTCAACGCGATGACAACTTCTATGAGCTGACCGGTGAGAAGCGAATCGTGCTCATCCCCTGCGCTATCGCGCGACAAAAAACCGGTAGAACCATCAATACCGAATTCGACGATGTATCCGTGATCTTCCACGGAAGTGACTACTGCTGGTATCGCCGCGCCTTCAGTTAAGCACTCTTTATCCAATCCCGCGCACACTTGCGAGAGACGCAGAGTCAACTCAATCCGTTTCCCACCGGTTTTCCCCTCGTCGAGGTTTACAACCGCGCATCGCACGATTTGCCCGACGTGAAATAGAGACTCCAAACCAATCTTTGCTTTTTTGCCTCCATCTTCCTCTTCCTCTTCCTCTCCGCTACTTTCCTCGCTGCTGCTGCTGCTGCTACTACTGAATTCCTCTTCAGACGAGGAATACGAAGACGGCTTCTTCTTACTTTTTCTCTTGACTCTATCCTTGTTAGTAATATAAAAAGCATCCGAGGCTTCTGATTTCGACACCGTTCCTTTCAATCCGTTCTGTAATGAGACGATTAATCCTTTATTCGATACGTGAGAAACAATTCCGAGCAACTTGACGCCTCTGCGTAACGTCTTCCACTTCAAAGCTTCGATGTATTTACCGCTACTTCCTTTACCTCCAGCTTTTCTACCTTTCAAACTCAAAGACGAATCTTTGGATATAGCCGCGAATCGCTCCGTCGCAGTGGTGGTTGTCTTCGTTCGTGAAGCGCGACGAGATCGCTCGTTTTCTTCTTCGTGTTCTTCGTCTCTTTCATCGTCGACGAAATTCCCGCGAGGAAACGCCTCTTCATCTTCGTCGTTTTTGTTCTTCTCGCGCCCGTCTGCACTTCTTCCGCGCTTCTTCATTGCTTGCGTTAACGAATGCGTGCGATGTTTCTCAATGTCGAGTGATTGTATGCTTGGTTCTTCTTCTTCTTCTTCTTCTTCTGGAGAGCGAGGAAAAAAATGGAGCAGTGAAGTCATACAGCCGCCATAAAAAAAGCGAGAGCTGCTTCTCTTTCTGCCAATATCACGCGCACTTAACTTCCTCCTTCTTCTTCTACTTCTATTTCTTCTCCTCCTCCTCCTCCACCTCGTGGTGTATATTATAGAAGAAAACCGCACCGTCGTAAGAAGTACTACCACAAACAACAACAACAACAACAAAAGAGCGAGCGGCGCTTCCACATTTGGACGACCTGGTTGTGTATTCGGAAACTCCTTCCATTCGGCAGACTCGAGAAACACACGACAACCCTTTTCTTCTACTTCGACGCTTGATTCGTCGGAATAAATACCATGGCGAAAAAGAAGAAGAAACCGTCGAAACCGTCCAACCCTCGCGTGAAGAAGTACAAGCATTTCGAAACCGGCGGAGGAGGAGCAGGAGCGAGCGATTGGGAAAACAACAAAAAAGCCGAAGACAACGCTTCCGTTTTCGATAGAAAAAGTTCAAAGCAAAAATTCGAGATTTTAGGACGGAAAATCAAAGGAAAAAGCGGGAACGTTTTGAAAGCGAGAAGGGAAGGATTCGAACGACGGGAGAGAACTTTGTTAGTGGAACACAAATTGAGCGGAAAAGCGAATGCTTTCGTAGATTTACGGTTCGGAGAGTTGGACAACAACTTGACGCAGGAGGAAAAGTCAATCGGACGCTTGGCGCGAGCGCGATTGGGACAACTGAGAAAGAAGCGAAAGAATACGTATTCGCTCGAAGGAAACGAGAACGACGACGATGAAGACGAGGACAATGGCGACAGTATCAATAAGGGAAATTTGATGTCGTTGACGCATCTCGGTAAACCTCTGAATGAAAGGAGAATAGCAAACGCAAAGTTCGATTCGGATTCTGACGACGAGGACGGCACGAGACGATTGATGAACGAAGAAATGACGCGAAGAATGCATTTTGGTGGAGGCGATTTTGATGACAACAAAAATGGACGTGATAATGATGATAATACCGGTGGATTTCGACGGAAAGAAAGAAAGAGCACAGCCGAGGATGGCGATGACGATGACGACGACGGCGATAAAAACGGCGACGAAGATACAGGTATGGAGAGAAGAAAAACGAAAAAGGAAGTCATGGACGAACTCATCGCGAAGAGTAAAATGTATAAAGCCGAGAAAGCAAAACAACGCGACGACGATGAAGAACTTTTGGATAAACTCGACGCGGATTTTAGAGTCATCAGTCAAGGCGGTTTGTTACAAGGCGCGCTGCGAAAAGCAGTCGGTCATTTGAAACCAACAAACAAAAATACTTCCTTGAACATTTTGCAATCGGGATTACCGAAAGAAGACGATACGAAAAGTGATTACGATAAGATTGCGAAATCATTAGCTTTAGATGCGAGAGCTCATGCCGCGGAAAGGGAAAAGACATCAGAGCAAATCGAAGCGAGACAAAAGCGACAGCTCGAGGAAGCTGAACGCGCGAGATTGAAGCGTATGCGAGGAGATCTCTCGGAGGACGACGAGGACGACGAGAGAAGGAACGGCGAGGACGAGGATGCACCCTTAGGAGGGTACGCCTTGAGAAGACACAAAGCGCGCAAATTAGAAAAAGAGAATGGAGAAAGTTGTGGTCAACTTTCGACAGCGAGAGTAGGCGGTGAAGATCTCGATGACGATTTTGAGCTCGGCGAAGACGACGATGAAATTTTTGAGGAAGAAGAAGACGAAGATGAAGACGACGAGGAAGATTCAGACGAAAGTGACGACGACGACGTCGATGATTTAGATGAGACTGGAAAGTTCCGCAAAGAAGCGAACAAGATGGATGAGAAACTAGAAAAAGGTAAAAATCGGTTAAGGGAACTCGGGATTCTCAACGATGGAGTAGAAGTCAAGAAGAAAGTAGAGAAGAGTGCAAAGATTCATGAGGGCACAGGAAGCGACGACGGAGACGACGACGATGACGATGACGATGACGATGACGATGATATCATGAATAGAGAAATTCCTTTCGATGATGATTCAAAAGAAGTCAGCGATGATGACGATGACGACGACAATGCCCTGAAAAAATCCAAAGAAATAAAAAAGAAGAAGGATGCCAAAGCTCGAGATGATCTTCTTCGCGCTGAAGAAGCAATGGAAGCAGGCTCGTCAGAAATCCCGTATACGTTTGATGTTCCCGAAACGTTTGAAGCATTCGAAACTCTCTTAACTAAGTACACTTCTGATGAAGTTTCGATTGTGCTTACTCGCATGCGTGTGTGCAACGCACCAACTTTAGCGACTGAAAATAGACGAAAAATTCAAATGCTTCTCGGACTTTTACTTCAACGTTTTGAAACGTTATGCGGCAAAGATAATTTGCCAGTCGCAGATTTGAATGTTATCACAAAGCACATTTCTGAAATCGCAACGCAAGTTCCGTTTTATGCCGCCACTGCAGCGAAAGCGCGCATTGAAAAGATGGGCAAGAGGTTGCAAAAAGCTTTGCGATTGGGCGAAACTGGTTTACCGCCGGCGAGGACAATATTACTTCTTGGATTATTTGCGGATATCTTCAGTTCTACGGATAAGCAGCACGCCGTCACTACGCCGGCGTCGTTGTACATAGGAAACGTGCTCTCACATTGCGCCGTTCGATCAACCAACGACGCAAATTGTGCGGTGGTTTTATGTGCTCTCGCGAGCGCGTACGTCGTTCCTGCCATGCGCATTTTTCCAGAGGCTCTCAATTTACTCACTGCTATGGTCCACGCCTCAGCTGAGAATGAGAAGTGCAAACAAACATGGAACGAAGGATTACCTATGCATCTTCAAGAGCAGTGTGGTGGATCATGGTTGCGGCCCTTTGCACATACAGGGAACGGGAAAAAGTCATCCTCAGAGACGATTGAAGTGCTGTCTCTGGCGAAGTTGTTGTCGTCACGACATCGAAAGAAAACAAAAGCAGCGGCAGAATCAGCTGCCCAGGAACGCGTGGCAATGCTTCGATATGCAATTTCGACGCTCGGAAATCTCATCAAACCCGTCCAAAAAGTAGCATGCGCGCCTGAAATGTTGCAGAAAGTGCAAGTCGCGCTGAACAGATTAATGCGTTCGTTAAAAACGTTCGGGAAAAAAGACGGTGCGGTGTACGACGGCATTTTGAAAATGTGCGAAACGATGCATAACGAAATTTGCGAGACGAAGAAAAGTAGCGTTCGCCTCTCGCTCGCTTGGCACACGAAGTCGGTTGAAGCTATTAAACAGTTCAATCCAATGTACGAAGAAGATGGCTTTCAGAAAGGACGCGATTACGATCCGAATAGAGAACGTGCGGAAAACAGAAAGCTCAAGAAAGAGTTGCGAAAAGAAGCGAGAGGAACCGTGCGTGAGCTTCGCAAAGATAACCAGTTTATGCATCACGCGCGCGAGCAAGAAAAAGCTGCAGAAGCCGAGGAAAGAGACGCAAAACACAAAGAAGTGTTATCATTCCTCGAAAAGCAAGAAAGTGACTTCAAATCCGGCGGCCAAGGTGGTCTTATTGTTAAAAACAAACGAAGAGCCCAAGGCGGCGCTTCAAAGAATGGGAACAGACGTAGATTTTAAAGCGCAAGACAAAGAGTATGATGTACCTAATATTTTTACCCCACGTCGTGCAACGTCTCAAATTACGATTCGTTTCTCAACTCCAACATTATGCGCTCCATGTCATCCTTTGTCACCGTGTATCCAGCACCGTTCCTTTCCGAAATCTCACGTAATTTCTCCATTAACTTCCCTTTCATCTGCGCGAACCCAGTAGCTAATCTGAGTTGTTGGTCCATCGGCAACGTCCCAAACGCCTTTTCGCTCGCGTTCGCTAATGTATCTCCATCTCCGGTATCTCCGTCAATTTTCGTCTGATACTCGAGCACGTCTTGCATCGTCATTTCTTCATCCACATCATCCTCTCCTTCATCCTCTACGTAAAAAGCGAAATCGCCTTCCTTTCTCCAATAAAATTTCATACTCGGGTCGTCGCCGTCCGAGCACTCGTGTTCGGACATTAACACAATTTTACCCGCTTCCGCTGGAAATTCTTCCGTTCGAGCGTCGTAAAGGATATCACACACGTCTTTCTTACTGTTGGTGGCGGTATTGTCTTCTTCTCTTCGCTTTGTGACCGTGGCGCCCCACCAGACAATCTCTTCTTTTATTCTTTTCGTCTCGCTGTTCGTTTTTACTACATTTTCCTCGTCTGAAAGCGTATTCTGAATCACCCAACGAATTTCAATTCTGGAGCCTTCCTTCACGTGCGGCGCGATAATATTCGTTTTTTGTTCTTTTCCCTCTCCATTTTGTACGAGAATGTTACCGATTGAGTTCTCAACGAGCCGGCGGATTATCGTCTGATTTTTGAAATCTTCTTCTTCTTCTTCGTTTTTGGTGTGTTGTTTTTTATTTCTACTCGCGTCACCGGTTTGTTGTTGTTGAAGATTATCCGTAGTAGGGGACGCGGGACGCTTCGCTGATGTCGATGGAGCAACAAAGTCTGTGTTTACAGTGTCATCGGCCATCACCATTCTTCTTCTTCTTCTTCTTCTTCTTCTTCTTCTTCTTTCCAACCCGTTTTTGTTCACGTTTTGATGTTTTGACGTGTGTGTGCAAATTTGAAGCAGGAGTAAAAAGACAAAAAGAGTTCAGAGAGGAAAAAATCCACTCGCAGTCACTTGCACGCCACAATAAATTATGACTTCTCCTCCTCCTCCTCCTCCTCCTCTTCCTCCTTTTCGGTCTAATACTTCCTCCTCCTCCTCCTCCTCTCCATATGTGGCGTTTGTATCAGAACCTTGGACGATATGGATGAAAGAGACTCTGTCTCATCTTAAATCTCGAGGGTTGTTACGAGACTTGAAACCACTTTCGTTAAAAACCAAATTAGGTGTTGAAGAGTTTTACGATACAGGAAGAGATGCGAGCAAGAGTAACATAAGCGATGTACCAACAGTTTCGGTTGATTCCGTGCGCGCTCGAGTAGATAAGGAAACGTACGAGAGATGGCTTAATAATGGAAGCAGCTCAGGAATAACAACAACATCATCGACAACAACAACAACAATAACCGATTCTTCAACGAAAAGCGACTCCTTCAAAGTCGTTACTCTTTTTTCGTCGAACGATTATCTTGGATTGAGCTCGAACGCTCGCGTTCGTCGGGCGTTTGCACGCGCCGCTTTAGAATTTGGTGCGGGATATCGCGCGTCCCAGCTCATAGCTGGATACACGAATTATCATCGAGCGCTCGAAGAGAAGTTGGCAAATTTAGAACGGAAGAGCAGTTGCGTGTTGTTTCCCACGGGTTTCGCCGCGAACATTTCAGTTCTACAAACGTTAGCAGAAAGTGTATTTATAAAGAGACATGATGACAGTAGCTTAAATGATAGAGTAGCAAATGTAGACTCCTCTACGTTAGAGGTTGAGATATTTAGCGACGCGCTCAACCACGCGTCCATCGTAGACGGATGTCGACTCGCCAAGGCGCGCGTTTCAATCTTCAAACACCTAGACTACGACGATTTGGAAGCGAGGCTGAAAAAGTCCTCAGCGAAACGTAAGATTGTCGTCACAGATGCAATTTTCTCCATAGACGGAGATGTTGCCAATATAAAACGTTTAGGTTCTTTGAAGAAGAATTATCCTTTCTTGTTAATTGTGGACGAGGCGCATTCGACACTCGTCTACGGCGAATTTGGAGGTGGGCTCGCGGAAGCGCAGGACGCGCAAAATGATGTTGATATTGCAATTGGAACGCTGTCCAAAGCGATTGGTGCACACGGTGGATTCGCTTGCTGCTCGGAAGAAATGAAATCGATTCTCCTTTCCAGAGGTCGCGGACAAATTTACTCGACATCGCTACCTGCGCCAATCGTTGTCGCAGCAATCGAAGCTCTGGATATCGCACTCGAAAGACCAGATCTTGCGAATAAGTTATGGAGAAATGTGCATTATTTTCACAACGATGTCTTGCGATCGAAGCATGACAGCAATAACGCAGTGACGGTTAAAAAGAATAAAATTGTATCTGGATGCGTGCAAAGCGCGTTTGATATCCGAGACTCACACATCGTGCCTATATTCTGCGGTGATGAACAGACGGCTTTGCGCGTGGCGAAGCATCTCTTGCTTCGCGGCTTTCACGCGCCCGCGATTCGTCCGCCCACTGTTCCTGATAATGAGTGCGTTATTCGTTTGGCAATAAACGCAATGCATACGATGAAAGATCTCGATGAGTTGGGTGCTGCGCTGAACGAAGCCTTTTCATTCTCACCCGGAGAATCAATATTTACGTCTCGATTGTAAAGATATCCATATCATGTGGGATTAATTAATGCCAAGGTCTATCGTAAACGC